>JMBY01000084.1_pt1 | contig 18757 bp, 23 predicted proteins | sample 173741 | NCBI WGS metagenome assembly JMBY01 (sample SAMN02716984, study PRJNA234377) | hydrothermal vent metagenome | biome: Hydrothermal plume; isolation source: Uncultured SUP05 viruses from deep ocean hydrothermal plumes from the Lau... | collected 2009 | reverse complement strand
GCAACAGCAGCATCTAAGTCTACTTGAGTTGCAAATGGAATTTCTGTTGAAACAGCTCCAGCAACTTTATCCCAAGCTGACCCATTGAATTTATATGTCATTCCATTAAGAATGGTTGTATCATTTACAGCCGGGTTATTGGGGAATCCTTGTTCAGGCATTGTTTACTCTCCTTGTTCGGGTAATAATACCCAATTAATTAATTCTTCGTTCCACTGATATGCTTCTATTGGCATACCTTTTTCGTCTATCTCTAAACCATAATATTTTTCGTAATCTCTCTCATTATAAGTTTCTTAATATTTTTCTTTTTAATAACATCATAATAAAATTTTAGTGGTTTCCATTTATGTGTTGATTCCCCTAAAAACCTCATATTTAGAACTAAATGCTCAAAATCCGATGACCAATAAAAAGGAACAAATTTTACTTTATTTTCAGTATGTACTTCTATTGAGTATAAGGGCTCTCCCTCTTGTAAAGAAATCTTATTTACGCCTTTTCTTATTTTAAAAGGACACTCTAACATTCTAAAATATTTTCCTATATCTATTTTAGCATGAATAACCATAACGTCTCTACACCAAGAGGTGTCAACTAAAGAGGGGTGTTTCTGTGTTATCTCCAAAGAGTCACTATCAGCAATAAATATTATATTTTGACGAAGTCCATATAGCCTATCTTCCGGCGAATGATCAGTCAAATAGTTATCAAAGAATTGTTGTTCTAAGACATCCGAACCTATCGAATCATTCCTAACCTCTAAATCCATATCAAACTGACTTGACACGTTGTATAGATTTCTAACAGAGTCTTGATAAGCAGGACAACGTAAAAATCTAACCCTCTCTGATACATCTAAAGATGCTATAAAATCTTTGTTTGCGGAAGATGGCTCTCTTCCATATATTAAACCGTGTTCTTGGTCGGCTGAATTACGATATGCATAATAGATTATTTCTTCATTCATTATATTTTCTTTATAGTGTAATCAAACCAATCTTTTTTAGGAACGTGAAAACCAAATGACCACATATACCTTGACTTGTTACCTTTAACCTTTGTAACCCAGTGTAAGTGTTTAGTTGCCATGTAAACGTGAAGTTCACGCTCTTTAATATCTCGTCTAACACCTTCTATAAAGAGGTCCCCGCCTTCTTCAGACTTTTGTACTAACACATTAAATCTAATAGCATGAAGACTACCCGTTTTTGGGTCTATATGTTTATATGAATTACCATCTTTGTGTGTAGCAATCGCTATCATACCATTATTGCTTAAGTTAGTAAATGTTTCAATAAAACAGCCTTTTGTAAAAGAGAAGTTATTTATTATCCTTTTTTGAATATCAAAAGCAACCTGTGGAAAAGAGATAACGCTCTCATTAGTCCTTGTTGTAACCCTTGTTGTTACATCTATTAATTCTCCAGTCTCCTTTAAATTCTTATCTAATCTCCTATGCTTGCCATTAGTAAGTACACTTTCTTTTATACCGCTATTAATCCAATCAACTAAAAGTAGCCTTTCATCCTCTGAGATAAAATGTGGGTAAGAGTCAAATCTAACCTCCTTACTCAACCTCATCCTCCCCTTCTTCGAGCAATGACCTTGGATTATGGTTGCTTATTAAAGGCATAGACTCAGGATCAACAATATCTTCTACTGCATCCCCGTCTCTAATAGGATGAATACAATATCCTAATCCATAGTCTGATAAACACTTAATAGAGTGTCTTCTACCTTTTTTTATGTAAATAATAATAGGAGCTTCATACTCGGTCACAATATCTTCTAAATTCCAAGTATCCGGGTCTGCTTCATCTTTGTCTTTATGCTCTATACGAACTTCAAACTTTCCAACAGATAAAAGAGTTTGGTGGTCAAATTTATGCTTATGTCCAAGCATAACATCCTCCTTACCATTAAACTCCATCTGTTTAATCCAAGTGTTTGAAACAATACTTAACTTAGCATCCATATTTAATCCCCTTTTATACTACGAATTTACTATCTCTCCATCAACTGCGACAAGAATAGCAGCTTCTCGTTCCCTTATTATAAACCAACTAAGATTACTCTCATCCCAATCATAATAATGGCCATCTTCAGGTTTAGGAGTAGGCGGTTGCCATTCGTTACTCTCATCTAAATTCCAAGAAGGATTGGGCTCTGCATCTACAAATTCATCTGCTATAGGGTCATACGTACCACCTATAGCTGCAAACCTGGATCTAAATGTAGTACTATAAGAGGTCTGCTTCCAAATAGTATCACTTCCGAATAAGTCTTTACAAAACTTAATCCCTGTTTCTTCTTCAGCGCTTTCATTAATATCTTTATTATTAACCACAATTACTTGGATTACTATGTTATTTTTATCTAATTCTGCAAAATGTGCCATATTTAATCCTATTGATATTTATATCTAAGAGCCACAACGCCTGAACCACCATTGTAAGTAGTTGAGGAACCGTTAGAGCCACCGCCACCACCACCTGAGTTAACAGCGCCTGAGCCTGGTCCACAGCCGCCTTTCCATCCTGTAGCACAACCATTACCACCGCCGCCTGAACCACCTGAACCACCTGCGCCACATTTGTGTCCGCCTCCGCCGCCTCCGCCGCCTTTAGTACCTAAAATAGTAGAACAACCTGATCCTCCATTACCACCTCTAGTTGTGGGGTAACCATAACAACCGCCCATAGTAGAACTATTACCACCGCCCCCGCCACAGCCTCCACCACCACCATAGGCAGCGCCACCGCTATTGCCATTACCGGAAGATCCTCCAGAATCTCTGCCGATGCCATTATTTCCTTTATTGCCTGTTATTCCCAAAGCAGAAGAGTTTGAACCTGTACCACCCACTGTAATATTATAAGATGTAGCAGAGAAATTAGTTGTTGTTCCTGAAGTAGCTGCTCCACCTCCACCTGCTCCTGTTGCATCATATCTGCCAGGCTGTCTGTAACCACCACCACCGACAACAAGGTATTCAATAGAATTAGAACCTGCTGCATTGCCTGCTACAGAAATATTAAATGAGCCTGAGCCTGTAAAGGTGTGTGTTCTATAGTCACCTGATGTTGAAATAGACCCCCCTGACGCTGTTACATATAGAGCACAACTTTGAGTATTACAACCCTGAGACTCTGAAGTAGAGCCTGAGCAGTCGTAACCTCCATGATTTGTACCACCACAGTTTCTAGTGCGGTTCCAGCCTGACCAGCCAGAAAAAACTCCATCTACGGGCTTATTCCATACAGTAACGCCGTCTACTACTATAGTTTCTACAGTAGAGCCATTATGGGTTACATTCCGTATGGATCCGTCTCCATTAACGTGATCTCCGCCACTAATATGTATCTTAGCCATGTTAAGAAGTTATTGTTAAGGTTGTTCCAGATAAAGAGAAAGTGCCCGGTCCTGTAGCTCCGTTACTTCCTGCAGCTCCTTGAGCTCCCGTACTCCCCGTATTTCCTATAGGCCCTTGAGAACCTGTACTTCCAGTAGCTCCTTGAGAACCTGTATTTCCTATAGGCCCTTGAGAACCTGTATTTCCAGTGTCGCCTTTTAATTGTGTCACTACACTAGAAGGTAGGGTACCTACATTAGTCATATCAGCATTGGCTTTTGTTCCAATTGCTGTTGTTAAAGTACTGTTTAAAGTAGCATCAGCTGCATCATATGCAGTTGTCAAAGCTGCTACAGCATTTAATCGTTCTGTGTCTGTTGACATAACAGTATTCATATCAGCTACATTAGTATTCAACGTAGCAATATCATTAGATTGCGTACTTGAAACAGCAACCGCAGAATCTAAGTCTACTTGAGTTGCAAATGGTATTTCAGTTGAAACAGCTCCGGCAACTTTATCCCAAGCTACTCCATTAAATTTGTATGTCATCCCACGTAGTATAACTGTATCGTTTACTGATGGGCTATTTGGAAATCCTTGTGGCATTATACACTCCCTGGTTTAGTAGGCCATACTACCTCTTTAGGGGTAGTATATGCCTGTGGTATATCTCTTAATTCTTGTCTATATGCAAGCCAGTCTGATGAATTAGTACCAGTAAATTCTGGAGTTTGTGTCCAATCACTGTCTTGTAATAGATTATTTCTTTTATGTCTAACAGAAGCCATACGTAAATAGTTTGCAGAACCTGAAAAGCTCTCTACGATAGTTCCATTTGAAGCTTCAAAGTAATCTTCTATAAGTCTAAACCCGTTCTGTATTACATCATTAAGATCCTCCGGACACTCAACCCAAGTCTGACTAGAGGGGAAGTACCCCTCCGGATTAAATCCAGTTATTTCTAATAATTTAGAACCCTCGGTTCTTAACCAAAAATGTCTTACTATCATACTATTCTCCAATGTCCTTGTGAAACAGTTTGTTGTGCTGTTTCGTAATGTGATGTGTCTATCCACGTTGTACTTGCCACATATTGGTAACTACCATTAGTAGTAGGACAAGTACTTTCATGATTAACAGTATGTATCTGATGTCCCGGTGGTTTAACATAGTCAGTCGGCCAAGTACCATATGTACCGCTAGCTGCACCATATTGTCTATAATGCATATCTATAACATTCGTAGCTTGTCCATCTTTCATATAATATCTAAAGTACGACTCATGAAAGTAACCAGGATTTGGTATATCATGCGATCCGTGACAGTCATTACCTCTATTCTGCCATGCCATGTTATCTTGATTATATCCGCTTTCTACCCATAACTGGTAATCTTCTATGAACGAAGTATCTGTCCATCTATAAGTTCTAGTAACAGTATCCGAGCTTAAAGTACCATCATTAGCAATTACGCTTACTATAGTATCACCACCTGTATACGGTAATGTTAAGTTAACAGTAGCACCTGATGAAGCACTTAAAGTGCCTGGACCAGTAGCTGACCAACTATACGTAAGGTTATCCCCTTGAGGATCAGTACCTGACCCTGTTAATACTATAGTAGAAGAAGTACCTGTTTGGAAGTCCCCAGTATTAGCAGAAGTAACACCTGCATTAGGTTTAGAGTTAGATGTAAAACTAAAGGTTCTATTAATAGTGGAACTTCCGTCTGATGCAGCTACTGTAAATTCATAAGTATTTCCATCTCCAGGATTAGTACCCGTAACCAAACCTGTAGCACTACCTAAACTCATGGAACTAGGTAAACTTCCTGATACAATTGTATATGTCAGAGAGCCACTATCTTGGTCTGTAGCAGATACTTGGAAAGAATCTGCATCTACTGCGCCCATACTTCCTGCTGATGTTGACCATACTGGAATATCATTATCTGCTACTCTATTAATAGTATATTCAGTATCAACTGATGTACTACCATGAGTACAAGTTATCGTAAATGTACTTGCTGAACTACTAGTACCTTCTGATACTGTTCCTGACACAACACCAGCGGAATTAACCGTTAGTCCGAATCCTGGAGTTCCTGAACATGAAAATGCTGTTCCATCAAACCAAGTCATACCTGCATTGATATTAGCACTACCATTTTCAGTTACTGAACCTAAGTCACTACCAGAAAAATTATTTGTATAGCTACTTACTGTAGTTGCTGCTAAGCCATCAATAGCTATAGTTCTAGCAGTTGCCTCAGTAGCAATAGCTGTAGTTCTAGCAGTTGCCTCAGTAGCAATAGCTATAGTTCTAGCAGTTGCCTCAGTAGCAATAGCTGTAGTTCTAGCAGTTGCCTCAGTAGCAATAGCTGTAGTTCTAGCAGTTGCCTCAGTAGCAATAGCTGTAGTTCTTGAGCTTGCCTCAGCTGCAATAGCTGTAGTTCTTGCCGTTACTTCACCAGCCATCAAACCGTCTGCATGCCCCTTAGTAGAAGCATCACCAGCATTAACTGGGCTACCAAGATTTTGTACCTGTTCGCCTTTAAGATCAAGTCCTGAATGAAAAGGTATGTTTGAACCATCAGAACTATTAAATCCTTTACCCGGAGTAACTAATATATCTGATTTTAGTTGAATTGCCCCAGTAGTAGTTTGAATTTCTAAGTCACCAGTACCTTTAGTTCTTATAGATACGTTTTGGTCAGTATCTGCTGTTATAACAATAGTATCAGCATCTGACTCTAAAACTTTTTGTCCACCAATATATAAAGAACCTGGGCCAATATGTACATCTTTCCACTTATTAGTAGCACTACCTAAGCTGTGTACATTATCTGTAACCGGTATAAGATCACCTGACATAGTATCACCAGACTTAGAAACTTTAGTATCTACGGCAGCTAATAAATTAGTAATTAAAGTGTCTTGAGCAGTCTGCTCACTAGTATAGGTTGATGAAGCAACATAATCTGCCATCAATGTATCCGTACTAATGTCTATCCACTGTGATGAATCTCCATCATGTAAATAAATATATAGAACATTAGTATCTGTATTATACCACTGATCGCCTGCATTAGGACTAAGAGGTACTGTAGCAGAACTAACTAATGGTGCATAAGTAGGGGCAGTTTCTAAAGTAGAGACACGAGCATCTAACCCACTATCAGCGATAGTACGTGAAGATTCTTCGGACGTTAAATTAGAAGATACAGTATTAACTGCAGATATACGTGCAGTTTCTTCTGCATCGATATTATTTTGAAGTGTAGTATCAGATGTACTACGGGTACCAGATTCGGTTGTTAATAAATCCTGTACTTCTTTGATATTTCGTACTAAAACAGTATCATTACGTTGTAGATCTTCAATATTCCTTACATCAGATTTATTACCTGATAGTCCTATTTCTGTATTCGAGAGGGTAGATAACCCTACAACTTCTACTAAGCCACCTTCTTTAGATAACTTATACTTTTTTAGCTTATTTGGGGTCGTAGATGCACCTGCACCATCGATGAATGGTCTTCTTGCCATTGATAATCTCCTAACACTTAAATTAAATAAGAATCAACCCTGCGGGGCTGACATTGGAACAATTTTTAATATATATATTATACCACGTAGGTATAATAAAGTCAAGTAAAATTTTTACCTACCTATACTAAAATTTCTATTGTTCCTACCTCGTCTCCATCATACTCTTCTATAGCTTTACCAACTAATGTAGTTGCGCTAGCCATTAAATCTGCTTCTGCTACTCCAGCAATAGAAGAAGTAACCAATAGGTCTCCTTTTCTTACCTTTCCTATAACTTTACACCTGATTCTTCCTCTTAGAGCTACTATAGTACCTCCTTCTAAGTCACTGTTCATAGTATAGGCTGGTCTATCTGACACTACGCCCATTACTCTAAAATCATTAGGAGAACGTGACTCCGTTATTTCTTCAGTACCACCAAGTATAACTACGGTGCCTACTTCATACTCTTTATCAGCTTTATATTTTTCTGCTAAATCCGCATATTTTGCACTTGAAGCAGTTCCTGCGAAAGCATAGAATGTAGCGGTATAATTACCACCAGATTCTCCAATATTTCCTGTAAAGTTTGTTCCTTTTAATGTTGCCATTTATGTCTCCTGGAATAGAGTTTTGTATGCAGTATCTTGTATAGCCTTATAATGTACATAGTTGATACTACAATTAACATTGAATAAATTAATGTCTGGAGTATTATAAGGACACCCTCCTTGACATAGTGTTTGGACTTCACAAGTTTTACACCTATTAGTTCCCCCAAAAGTGACGTTCTGTAGACTGACATTTTCAATATCGTCTATACTGCCACTAATATATTCTTTACCTACGTTTTGGCAAGGTTTTATATTACCTTCCAAATCTACTGTCAGTTGCTCCTCTTGATCTATACCACACCTTGACCAGGTAGGTACTTTATAAGGATCCATAGAGAACCGTATTTGAGACTCAACATCTTGACCAAAACTATTAGGTCTCTCAGATTCTTTTAAGTAGGCTCTTAATATTTTATCATATTTTTGTAAGTTTTCTCCTTGTACCACGTATTTAATTCCGTGGTAATCATAGGCTTCTCCAAGTTCATAGTTATGATAAAATCCATATGAACCTAAATAATCTTCAATAGCAAATAAATTATAATTTTGATTTGTTACTATTGAGTTAAAACTCATCTTTGTAAAAGTAGCTAACTCTTTGAGTAACCCTCCCTTAGTAGGAAGTATGTCCTCTCCGCGTAGCTCTTCTTGTCCGGGACCGTCATGACTGATAGTAATTGATACACTACCCTTCACTTGTTCCAAATATTTCAAATGTCTCTCTTTTAATAGTGAACCATTTGAAATAATTGACCAATTAATATCTTCTCTATCTACCTCATCTATAATTTGTTTAATATAGTGCCAGTACATTAGAGGCTCTCCACCCCATAATTCTATTTTTTCAACTACAGATAAATCTAATTTGCTTAATAAAGTATGTACTTGATTACCAAAAGTATCCCTCTCACTTAAAGCATCTTGTAAACAATAAGAACAAGAAAGATTACATTTATTGCCTAAAACAATTTTTAGTTTCTTAGGCTTAAGTACCTTCTTAAAGCTCTTAGGTGTTGTACCAATATCTAACGCACGAATAAATGTTAACTGCTCATTATCAGCATTATATAGTGTACCATCCTGACCTTGGTATAAGTCAATCTCAGTATTTAGTCTAAATCTGTCCATTCCATTAGTGGTTTTACAACCTTCCCGTCTCTTTTAAGTAATCCATAGTCTGTTCTTACAAATCCTTCTTCCTCTATAAGCCTTTTAGCATACACAGTATACGGAGCTAGTAAAATACCCGGTATAAAATTGAAATCGTGATTTACTATTAAACTTTCTGATATATCTACAAAATAAGGTATCTTACTTCTGGCTTCTTTAGTATAATTATCTTTCTTACTTTGCATTAGTACAGATAAAAACTCTACAGGGTCCCAGTCTTTTATATCATAAAATCCAGTACCTACTCCGTTTGTATCTATTCTATCATTTTGTAAATAAAGTCCACAAGCGTTTGTCTTCCACATTCTACCCTCTTTAATAAAGTAGTGTAAAGATGGATCGTGTTCATAAAAACTAAAATGTTGAAAGTTCTTGGCTATAAGTCTATGGAATATACTGTCATCAGGTCTTAGAAAATTACCTATAAACATCATCTCCATACCTTGCTCTTGAGTATACTCAAATACTTCTGTAACTTTAGGGTCACAAGCAAAATTCTCGTCTGTAATCATAATTTTAATACGATTAATAGTGTACTTTTCTCTAAGAAGCTTTATTACGTCTAGAATCTCCATTCCTTTGAATTGAGTTCTTTCCAATTTAGGATTTACTATAAAATGATCAAACAAAGATAGGTCTTCTATACCTATAAAGTCAATCTCATTCATTAGTATATCAAATTGTTGCCATATAGCACGATCCGTCAAACTACTATTGTAGAATTTCTTCTCGTGTGCTTTCATCCATTCAAACAAGTGAGGAGCCTGCTTGATATAAGTTAAGTCATCATATGAACACAGCATATTAAAGTAAGAAGCGACATTGAATATGTCGTCTGTAGGTATTTTTATTTTATTGAGGTCTGCCTTCTTAGGCCATCCGTCAATTACTATTCTACAGTCTTTGCACCCAGCATTACACTTATACTCATGTAGTAGTGTAAATGCTAACTCGTTGCCAATGTTTACCAAGGCATCGTGCATCATAAATCTTTCTTTAAATTCCCACATGTTCTAACAAACTCCTCTCTCTTAGCTTAGTTATATGTTTAAAAGTCATTTGTTGCAAAGTTAAAAAGGTTCTGCAGTTAAAAGTCTTAAACCCTAAGTCAAATTCTTGTCTAGCGTACTTTAGCCCACATATATTCTTTGCGGTACATTCTTTACACTCATCCATCATTTTAAATGGAACATCCTTATATATTTCTACACCGTCTCTCCATTTTCCAAATCTTAAATGCTCTTGACGGTAATCAAGAAAGTCAAACTCGGAATACATGTATCCATCGGGAGACACAATTAACTCTACTGGATCTGAGTAATCTTTAAATGAATCCTCTGTGAAATCATCTACCCCATCCAAATGAAATTCTATATTATATAGTACAAGTGTCTGTAAAAATCTTATGAACTTAAAAAAGAAAGCTGTAATATATTCCTCTGACATATCATCAAGTAGAATCTTGTACTCTTCCACAGAGCGTATGTACTTTAAGGGAACAAATCCAAGTCTGTAAACAAGATTTCTTTCTTTCCATCTTAATATTTTATGTATCGTATCAGAATCAAAGAAACTTCCATCCATTGGTACTACTGACTGTAATTTAGCAGGTACACCAATCGATTTTAAGAACTCCAAGGATTCTTCCATATCAAATCCAGTTCTATTATCTTCTTGCTTGTTGAAGTCATAAGATATACTAATTATTATCTTATCTTTCCATTTTGTTATAAATTCTTTGTTGTTAAGTATCAAACTGCCATTAGTTTGGAAGTAGTAATGCTTGAATGGCTTATTTTCTTCTGTCCAAGTAATTATTTTATCAATAAGTTTGGTAAATACAAAAGGCTCCCCACCATGAAATGAGAGCATTTTAAAATCATAATCTAATGATTCTATAAGGTTAAAGATATCGGGTAAATCTTCAGTTGTTAGCTTCTGATATCCGTGTACCTCTTTAATATAGTCCCGATCACAGTATGTACAATTAAAATTACATTGTGTACCGGGATATATTACTAAATCACTGACCATTTAGTGTACATAGTCACTATAGTCAATATCAGTATTATTTTCATTGACGCTAGACACCTTATTAAATATAATCATATCTAAAGCAGAGACAACATATACTACTTGAGCCTTGAACCCGGGGGTTACTTCACTTAACTCAGGTGGTAGCCATCTACCATCTTTATGCCTTCTTAACTCATTGTATATATGTAGTATAGATTCAGGAGATTTAGTTCTCTTGCCTGTCACAGCCTCTTCTAAAACTAATAATCCCTCATTGAACGAAGGTACATCACCTTTTCTAATTTCTTCTAATTTCCACACATGATTAGTAGTCCATTTATGTGCTAATTGTAGTAGTCTAGCGGAAATTGTGTCGCCATTTAGTTCCCCTGCTACTCTTTCTACTAAGGCTTCAAATACTGCCTCATTCTGGAAAGCACGTAAATCAACGTGAAATTGTGTAATTTGAGAACAAGCCTTGTAGTTACTGTAAGGTTCGCCAAATACTGTTAAATTACCTGCTGGGCATGAATAACATAGCCCTTGAATATTACATGATTGGCATACTGGGTTGTTAAAAGACTCTTCATAAGTTTTAAACCAGTACTTATAGTTGTCAATATAGATTTTATCATCGAATATGTTACCTAATACAGTATTAGCTGCTTCTACTTTATTATTAGTAAAGAAGTAGCACCCTGTATATTCTCCTGATCCATCTAATGCCATCATATCTGATGCTATCATGCAATTGGAGCCACCTTTGTGCCCTACTCCCTCTGCAAACTCAATATCAAAGTCAGGATACTTCTTATAAATCTTTCGTAGTGCGCCGTATACCGATTCCCATGCTTCCTTAGACCATTCCACCAGCCCATCTGTAGCACTATAAGTAAGTGGGTGTACAATCATATTTCGTACATCTACAGCATATAACCTATCTACAAAGTCATCTAAATCTAAAACATTTTTTGGATTCATAGTACATCGAATACCTAGTCTACCTTGCAATTTGAATTCTTTTGAAAACATATTTGCAATTGTATCGTATAATTCTTCTGTATCAACTCCTCTCTCGTCCATATCTTCATCTAGAGTGTCTAGAGAAAAACATACAAGAGTAAAGCCATAACTTTCATATTCGTCTACAAATTCTTGTGTTAATAAAGTACCATTAGTAACCATATTAACTTTAATTTCGCTTGAGTGCTCACGCAACTCATCTTCATGTTCTTTTAAGAAGTCTAATATGACATCCTTTCTTAACATGGGTTCTCCACCGAAGAACTGAATATCTTTTGGTACATCAGTATTACCAATAGATCTAAGGAAGTCAAATACCTTTTTAACTTTCTCTACTGTTACTGTTCCAAAATCTTTTTTATGTTGCTCATAACAATAATTACAACGTAAGTTGCACTTATTAGTTAATAATATATTTATTTTATTTAGTTTATTAAATAACCCCAGCTTTACCGCTTCTGCTACAGTTATAGATTTCTCTGAGGGTCCAATCGCCCTAATTTCTTGTATCTCTCTCGCCACTTCTATCTCCTAATTAACCCCAAGTTCCCCTGGTGCAGTTACAATTACAATCACAATTTCTACTATAGTCATCATAAAAAATATGTGTATGATCTAATACAGTTTTCATTGCTGTAATAATTTGTTTCATCTCAGTGCTAGATACTATGTCTCCTTCATCTCTAGTTACTCCTATAGAGTCTCCGCCACTATTCGTTGTGTTCTCATCAGCCATATTTAGTTACCTCATATTGGAAAGATAATTCTTCCTCTTTGCTAAAATACTCAAATACTGGGTTAGGGATACTAAACTCAATAAAATTGTGAGTACTTTCTATGTTAAATGTATAAGTTAAACCAGTCTTAGTAAACTGCATATTAGTATCTACTTCTACAGTTATATCTATAGGTTCTTCAGTAGTTAGTTCTATTGTAAGGGTATCTGAATTAACATATAATGTTTTACCATTAATCATTTTACCTGTAGAGAATACTGGCTTAAATATAGTATGCTTTAATGTTCCACACTTAGTACATACTGGGACATACTCATGAGGTATTCCAACACCCTCCATCATAGTATCTAGTTTAACTTCCACAATATTAGCAATATTATTATTTATTACCATATAGAATATAGTATCTACTTTAAAAGTAGTACTGACTACATACCAAGTATGCCCAGAGATTGCAACTTTTTCACCTGTAGCTAGATTTATTGCTTGCCCATCTGACTGTATACCATAATGTGTAAAGTTATCAAATAACGTCTCTTCAGAAATAGCGCCTTCACTAGAAATTAGTGCTGCTACCATGACCATGTCATAGCTTCCTAAGGAACCTAATATAAGTGTTTCATCAATATTAAAAGATCTATCTAATACTGTTGAATTTATAGTTGCACTATTACCTATAATTCTTACGGGAAGGGAGTAGTCTATTTTAGCCCAAGTTTTTATTTCCTCGTGGCCATATTTCTCCGATAATGTATCTATAACTCCTAGTTGAGAGTCATATACATTAGAAGAATTTTTAATAAATATAAATTTTTTCATGATGATTGGTCGTTAATTACGTGATAGTGTGAGGCTAAGGCATTGATAGCTGCAACTAGTTGATCTATTTCAGAATCATCAATCAAGTCTCCGGTAGCCTTACTACTCACACTAGATGAAGTAGAGGGAGTTCCTGTTCCGTTACAGTATGTGTATGAGCATTAAGTTGTTCCATATACCCAATAAGAGTATTAATTACTGACAAAGTTGCAACATCTCCTTGGTCAAAGGAATTAGATAAATTATCTAAATCTGACTTAGTAAAGCTTACGCTTGGGGTACTAGTTGTAGTTTGAATTTGTGCCATATTATTATTTTAATCTGAGTATACAGCAGGGTAAATCTGTCGCCAAGTACCGTTCGCTCTCATATAGATAACTCCAACACTTTGGTAATAATGACCTTCTTCTGCTGTATTGTTGAAAAATACTGCACCACTTTCTCCCGCAGCCCCTGTATTTCCTATAGATCCTTGAGCCCCAGTACTACCATCTACCCCTTGAGGCCCTTGAGGCCCAACTACTCCAGCTGCACCAGCCACAGACATATCAGTAATATATTGCCACGAAGTACCTACCCTAAGATAAAGTCTACCATAGTCTGAGTCACTTTCGGGCAATATGCCCGCGACTAGACCGAATCTACCTGAAGTAACAGATCCATTCAATAATTCTACTAAAGAATTAAATACGGTTTCAATATCAAATCCGTACCCTGCTGGACCACGTAACTGATCAGCTATACTTATTGGTAAAGTCCCTACATTACTTAAGTCTACTTCTGCTTTATTAGCAACGTCAGTTTGTAAACTACTAATATTCGCATTATTAGTAACTATTGTTAATTTTAAGGCGTTTATATCTGACATAATATTTATCAAAGACCCTCTTTCGAAGGCCTTTTGTAAATGTTACTTATTAGACAAAGGTATCTTCTGACCACTCTAAAGTTATCTCACCAGTTTCTAGTATGGTTGAATCAGGGGCTGTGGGTGCTTCCTCCGTAAATGTACCATCCGTACCATTTGGAGTTTCTTCTGTTACACCAGCAGCTTCTACTCTAGCCGAGAACTCAGATATAGCTGTATTAAAATCATCTGCATCAGCTTGACTTATTGTAGCACATACAACTTTAATAACTGAAGTACCCTGTGATTCTTGGACTACTCGCATCTCTACTTCTGAGTAATCAATAATACCATTGGCATCGGCGTCTCTTTCTACCGATTTGTAATGTAAATAGTCCCCTGCTAGTCCACCACCACCGTGTGTTACGGCTGGGCCTGATACTACCTTAACAGTATGAACAACTGTTGCTACAGGTATATTATCTGAATTAAATACTACTTCTAGTATATCCTCATCAGAGAATTTGCTCCCTGATTTCATTTTTGCTTGTAAATTCATTATATTCCTTTAATTAACTAATTTGAGCTGTATTGCCTGATAGTACTGAGCCTGCTGAACCTGATGCACTAGATGGCGAACCTGCTGAACCACCAGAACCACCAGAACCACCACCGACACCAGCTGCACCAGATTGACCAGGTAAGCCTCCTCCGCCACCATCGCCTTGGTCAAACATTGTGCTACCGCCTCCTCCTCCAGAAGTACTAGAGCCACCGCCACCACCTGAGCCTGGGCCTCCAAAACCGTAGAACGGATTTGGCCCAGCACCACCGCCACCACCTGAGCCACCAGGTGAGCCTGCTCCGCCACCACCGCCACCACCGCCGAATGGACCTGAACCATTAGAGCCGCCACCACCACCACCTGAACCTAATGCGGTTGCAATACCACCTGCTCCTGGAGATCTTGTTCCTGCTGTACTAAATGTAACGTTCATATTGGAATCATTTTGTGAGTGTTCAAATACACTACCACCATTATTAGCCGATGTAGCAGAGGCACCTGGGCCTGATGCTCCTGAACTACCGCTGCCGAAGTTGCCGACATTAGCATCAGATCCTTTGCCTCCATTACCACCTGCACCCTGACTAGCCGTACTACTACCAGAAGAGCCAACTATAGAACCATTATTAGCGATATCAATAGTTACTCCACTACCCCATCCTGTGCCTGTAAACATAGCAGCAGTTCCACTAGATGTAGAACCTACAGTTACACCTGAATTAATAATTAAGTTACAATTAGTATTTTTATCTCCGCCAGCTGCAATAACAGCAGCACCAATATCAAAGTTATTTGTATTAGAAGAAATAATTACTTCTGTAGCGTTAGACTTACCATAAAAACTACTCATAGACATAGCACCAGAGGCTATACCACATAGTCCTCTAGAATTACTATTACCCATTGAGTATGTAGCTGTACTAGAGAAACCTAATTCGACATTTATTTCTGAGAACCTAATAGGTCCCGAATTTTGCATTGCCATAAATTACTCCTTATATCGCGCCAAATGCAGTTATATCTCCCTTGACAGTTAGGTTCCCCGCTGAGTCGATACGCATAACTAGTACGTTATTTATATGGAATACGGCGGTATCTCCCTCTGCTCCCATAGTGATAACATCACTGGTAGAGTTGTCCTTGAAAGCGATTACTGCTGTAGCATCAGTACTTTCAATCTTAACACCTATATTTCCCGTTCCGGAGTTGATATGAAGTCTCTCAGAAGGACTTGTTGTCCCGATACCCACGTTGCCTACTGAGGTGATACGCATACGTTCTGAGCTATTAGTCTCAAATCTCATAGCATTATCAGTATGATAATAAGCGATACGCCCTATGGTAGAAGAGCTTTCATCACCAAGATTAATCAGAGAGCCGCCTCCTGAGTTAGCAGTTAAGTATAACTCTGCTTGACCCGTAGCGGTTGTTGACTCAACCATCATCTTAGCGTGTAAACCTGAATCACCCTTAATATGAAGTTTATAACCAGAAGTTGGCGACGAAGTGCCAATACCCAAATTACCAGTCATCGTGTCACCAGACTTAGATACTTTACCTGCAATTGCAGTCGTTAGTAAACCCTCTAAAGTTGTGTCTGCTGCATCATATGCTGTAGTCAAAGCTGTTACGGCAGCTAAACGCTCCGTATCTGTTGACATTGCTGCCGTTATAGTAGCTATATCTGTAGCATTTACACCCTCAGCTGCTGTTGCGCGAGTAGTTTCTGTTGCTAAAGATACGATGGTGGCATAGTCTGTTAAGTCAGCTGTAGCTGTAGAAGCAGCGGTTTTGCGCCATGCTACTCCATCCCATTCGTATTGTGACCCGTTTAATAAAGCTGTGTCATTTACAGCTGGGTTATTTGGAAATCCTTGCGGCATTGTTTATCTCCTTATATATTAATTCTGTTTAACCTAGTTAAAGGTATTTTTATTGGGGGCGTAGTGCCCTGACTAATTCTCTTGATGATTCAATTGCTTTAAAACTATCAAATCCTTTCGCTCTAACTATATACTCTAAACAGTAACCTGCTTGTAATATCTCAGCCATTGTTACTAAGCCTTGTAATGAAGACATTCCGCCTCGCATCAAAGGTACTTGTAATTTGTTATTAATAATCGTTCCCGCATTTACGCCAGCTTCACCAAGTAATAGACCAGTTGTTCTATTCTTGTAAGCAATGATTATTGTATCTCCTAGTCTCGGCTCTAATTCTTTACTTATTTCCCACTTGTTAATATCGTATTTAGCAAGGTATGTGTCTAGTGTGTCATCTGCTTTAATGAAAGGAAAATTTTTATCATAAGATAAAACATCAAATCCTAAACCCATATTCAGTTTGATAATTATCTTTGATACTGGATTAATAGCTTCTGTACCCTCACAGTTCCACATTAATAATAGGCTTCAACTGTTATTACTTGACCTATTGGAATCTCAGACAGGGGAGCATTTACAGAGCCTACTATTCCTAACGCTATCAGTAGATACTTCCATGAGGAGTCGAACCCCCCTGTCTCGTTGTAGAAATAGACCCCTTGGTTTAGTAGCGAATGGGTAGCGTAGCCAAACCTAGCATACATGGACTCCACGTTCATTCTTTCAGTTATACCAATAGCATTAATATACTTGCCGTCACTACACCATATACTAGCATCTGGAGGGAATGAGGGGTTCATCTGACCCTTTCTAAAACCTTTTATGTTGGAGTGGTACTCGATTATTCCAGGAGCGGTTGCGTGTGCCACGCTAAATGTAGACCCCGGATGGTCTAGTGTGGGGGAAGCTGTATTGGTAATACAAGTTGTTACACTAGAGATGTCCATCTCTGCTCCAGCTACATAATCAAAAGAAGCAGGGTTACCTGTACACCCATCTGCATACACGATTGGAGGAAAACTAAGGCGTACTTTATTAGCTCCAAAAGCTGCTGTAGGAACTTGAAACATCCAACCCGCCAATCTACCTTCCGTTCCATTAGTAGCAGAGTTACCTCCGGTATAGCTGATAGGAGTTAAAGTTTTCCAACTAGCTAAAGCTTCATTCTCAAGAGTAGTACAATAACTACTAATCTGAGATAGGGCATCTGTTATATCTGCTCCAGCTGCTACATTACCTGACCATCCAAAGCTTACTGAACCCATAGTGTTTAAAGTCTCAGTATAAGAACGTAACTCATTAATATGAGGCGCTCTTATATTACTACCAGACGTTACTCCACCAGTAAATCCAGCTGAGGATAATCCTCTTCTAGACCTTTCATTATTTATTCTAGTTTGCAGCGATAATACTGCTGATGCACTTATAGACATATTTAACTCCTTTAATAATAGGCTTCAACTGTGAAGCTAGAGGCACTTACTCCACTTTCAATTTGTCTCGCACTAATTATCATGAAATTGCTAAAGCTAACCGTGTTGGCGTGCGCCAAGTACCTCCAAGTATTTTGCTGTGTAGCCTTTCCATGCCCGTGCCAAATTACATCTTTTGAACCGTTTACATAGTTATGAGGTATATTCAAGTTGCTACTAACTGATTTGGAGTTGCAAATTGACTGTGGGTCTGTCTGCAATATGCCTCTTGTCATTAGAAAAGAAGAGGCATAAGGTTGTGCACCTGCATCATATATATTAGTATACCCTCCATTAGTTATCCCGGTACCTGAGGTTCCTGCTTCTGCAAAACTACAAAACCCTGCATAGGATGCAACACCCATAATTTCCGCATAAGTCCAGTAGTTGAATATCTGGTTGTTACTGGCACTAGAAAGTAAGCTAGACTTAAGGGAGCTGTTAGCCAAAAGGGCTGTAATGTTGCCAAAATCGGCGCCGCCTGTACACCCTTCCTGTGCGGTTAGCACTGTTGCACCAACAGTATGTTTATACCTAACAGCGCCATTAACACCTTGCGCAGCAGCAGGTATACTCCAACTTGTAACATTACTTACGCCCGATACCACTACATCGGTATTTACTGGTACAGAGTGCCAACTAGCTAAAGCTTCATTCTCAAGAGTAGTACAATAACTACTAATCTGAGATAGGGCATCTGTTATATCTGCTCCAGCTGCTACATTA
>JMBY01000097.1_pt1 | contig 19525 bp, 24 predicted proteins | sample 173741 | NCBI WGS metagenome assembly JMBY01 (sample SAMN02716984, study PRJNA234377) | hydrothermal vent metagenome | biome: Hydrothermal plume; isolation source: Uncultured SUP05 viruses from deep ocean hydrothermal plumes from the Lau... | collected 2009 | reverse complement strand
GAAAATGCTCTTTCGGAACTAGCAAACAATGGAATCCCAGACACCTATAGAGCGCGTATGGTTGAAGACACTCAAGACGTGGAATCCACCGCCTAGATTAACCGTTAGCGCTTGGGCAGATCGTTTTCGTAAACTATCACCAGAATCATCAGCAGAGGCCGGACAATGGAAAACTGATCGCGCACCTTACCAAAAAGGCATCATGGATGCGTGCAATGATCGTGACATTGAGACGATTGTTGTGATGAGTTCAGCGCAGGTAGGCAAAACCGAAATACTCAATAATATTGTTGGCTATTACATCACGCAAGATCCATCACCAATTTTGATGTTGCAACCAACTTTAGAGATGGCGCAAACATGGTCGAAAGATAGACTCGCGCCAATGCTGCGAGATACACCAGCTTTAAAGTCAAAGGTCAAAGACCCACGTTCAAGGGATAGCGGCAATACTATGTTGCATAAAACCTTTGCCGGAGGCCATATCACAATGAGTGGTGCGAACTCTCCGGCCTCTTTAGCAAGTAGACCAATTAGAATAGTTTTAGGCGATGAGGTCGATAGATACCCCATAAGCGCAGGATCAGAGGGCGACCCCGTATCACTAGCCAGAAAAAGAACATCGACGTTCTGGAATCGCAAGGTTGTGTTGACATCCACGCCCACGATTAAAGGCGTTTCACGCATTGAAATGGCCTATGAAGATTCTGATAAGCGCAGATACCACGTGCCATGCCCACACTGTGATGAGTTTCAGCACCTTCAATGGGCGCAGGTATCATGGCAAGAAAATGAACCTGAATCGGCAATTTATGCTTGTGAACATTGTGGCGCAGTGATAGAAGAAAGACATAAGATCAAAATGCTTTTGGCGGGTAAATGGATTGCAGAGAATGAAACCAAAAAGACAGCAGGATTTCATCTCAATGAATTGTATTCACCTTGGCGCACATGGGCAGAGGTGGCAGAAGATTTCATATTTGCTAAGAAGTCACCAGAAACGTTAAAAACTTGGGTCAATACCTCTTTGGGTGAAACGTGGGAAGATCAAGGCGAAACGGTAGACGATGGCGATTTGATGCCGCGTGCTGAGAATTATGGCATTGACTCAATCCCGGCTGAGGTTCGATTACTCACAGCAGGGGTGGACGTTCAACAGGATCGTTTAGAGATTCAAATTGTTGGATGGGGCATTGATAATCATTCTTGGATTATTGATCATCAAATCCTTTGGGGTGATCCTGCAATGGGTGAAGTGTGGCATGATCTTGATGTGGCTTTAACTAGCAATTATGATGGCCTGCGAATTGTTGGTTGTTGTGTTGACTCTGGCTTTATGACTGATCAGGTCTATAAATTCACCAACCCACGCCAAGCTAGACGAGTATTTAGTATCAAAGGTGTGGCAGGAAGTGGCAAAGCGGTGGCAAGTAAGCCGACACAGGCAGGCAGAAACCGAACAATGCTTTATACATTGGGTGTTGATACCATCAAAGATGCCATTTATTCACGCTTAAAGATTGAAAAAGGTGATGGACAAGTGCATTTTTCGACTGATCTTGAGCCTGAATTTTATGCTCAATTGACAGCAGAAAAAGTTGTTATCAAATACTTCAAGGGATTTCCACGCAGGGAGTGGATAAAGACCAGAGACCGCAACGAAGCACTCGATTGTTTCGCTTATGCCTTTGCTGCTTATCACATCCTTAATCCCGCCATTGACAAGATCAAAAAACGTGAAGCAGTTGAAGAGACTGAGCCAGAACCAGTTGTTGAAAAGGTGATTGAAAGGCCGGCCATTATCAGGCCAAAACCATTGATGCGAAAGACAAGGCGCGGTGGCGGTTTTGTGTCAAGGTGGTAAAGGTAAAACGAAAATACAATCTTGCAAAAGTGATTGCCGTGGATGTGGATGGAACGCTTTTAATCAATGGGTCGATCAATCAAAGTCTGGTTGAATGGTGTATTTCGAGAAAGAATGACGGCTTTTGCATGATTCTCTGGTCTGCTAGGGGTGAGAAGCACGCCAAGAATATTTGCAAATTATCCAAACTTGAGACAGTCTTTGATTATGTTATTCCAAAACCCGCTTATATTGTTGATGATAAGGGTTGGGCGTGGACTAAGTACACCAAAATTATTGATTTTAAAAGGTTGTTTTGTAAATAATGTTTACACTTTGACAATGTAGAAAAGGTTACTACCATTAGCCTCAAATGAAGTAATGCGTTCGCATTATTTTTTGCAAATTTGGGAATTAAATGGCAAATTTATTTGATACAACGAATTATTCTACAACCGAGCCTAAAACCATTATCGCCGGCGATCGCATTGCATTCAAACGATCAGATCTAAATAATGATTATCCCGTTTCATCTTATTCGCTTAAATATAGCGCAAGACTAGAAAACGGTGGATCAACTGAAATATCATTTACTGCTTCTGAATCAGGTACAGATTATCTGATAGAAATTCCAGCAGCAACAAGCGCTGCATATACGGCCGGCACATATCATTGGCAAGCGTACATCGTGCGCACTTCTGATAGTGAGCGAATCACCATAGATTCTGGCACATGGGAAGTTAAAGCCAATCGTGATCTAGCGACAACTGATCCGCGTTCTCACATTAAAAAGGTTCTCGATAATATTGAAGCTGTTTTAGAAAATAGAAGTACCATTGATCAGGAAAATTATTCAATTGGAAATAGAAGCCTTGGCCGAACGCCAATCCCTGATTTGATTATGTTACGTGATAAATATCGCGCTGAATATGTGCGTGAAACTCGTGCCGAGCGCATCCGCAATGGCCTAGGCCACAGCGGTATTATTAAAACGAGGTTTTGATGAATTTTTTATCTATTTTTAGAAAGCACAAAAAAACCGTTGCCAAACGTGCGTTTGCCGGGGCAAAGGTTGACCGCTTGACTTCATCATGGACAACCACCTCGCAAAATATTAATAAAGATTTGCAAGCCGGTGGCAAAATGTTACGAATAAGGGCGCGAGATCTGAGCATTAACAATGATTATGCGCGCAAATATTTGCAAATGTGTGTTTCAAATGTTGTTGGCGCAAAGGGCATTGTTTTACAAGTTAAATCAAAGACAAGCCGCGGCAAGTTAGACCAAAAATCAAATCGCATTGTTGAGCAGGCTTGGTTGCAGTGGTCAAAGGCTAAAAACTGTTCGTATGATGGCCGCCTTTCATTTGTTGAATCTCAAAGGTTATTTATTCAATCCGCAGCTAGAGATGGTGAGGTATTAGTGCGCATGGTGCATGATGATTCTAGGTTTGGTTTTAAACTGCAATTTTTAGATATAAACCGTCTCGATGAAAATCTAAATAAAAATCTAAACGGCGGCCATGTAATCCGCATGGGCATTGAGTTTAATGCCACCGGTAAGCCGATGGCCTACCACTTGCAAACCAATATCGAAAATGAAGCGGCCGCCGGTGCAAGATATGAACGCGTTTCGGCTGATAATGTTATCCATGCATTTATGGGCGAACGCCCTGAACAAATACGCGGTGCAACTTGGATGGCTAGTGCAATGACACGCTTGCAAATGTTGGGCGCGTACGAGGAAGCAGAGCTTATTGGTGCTAGAATTGGAGCTTCGAAACTCGGTTTCTACACCTCTGAGGCCGGCGATTCGTTCATTGGTGATGAAGATGATCAAGGTTATTTGCTTGATTCAGCAGAGCCGGGAGTATTCACCCAATTACCGGCCGGAATGGGTTTCACTTCGTTTGATCCCACCCACCCAACATCAGCATTCAAAGATTTTAATAAAGCAATTCTTAGGGGCATAGCATCCGGCCTTGGAATTTCTTACAATAATTTGGCCTCAGATTTGGAGGGAGTTTCTTTTTCCTCAATCCGGTCTGGAACGATTGAAGAACGCGACAATTGGAGAGTCAAGCAAAACTGGATGACTCAGCATTTTATGGATCGCATTTATGAGCAATGGTTATCAATGCAATTGCTTAATGGCTCACTTGGTTTAAATATGGTTGATTTTGATAAATTAACTGAGATCAGATGGCAGCCAAAGGCGTGGCAATGGGTCGATCCTTTGAAGGACATTAGATATGCGACTGAGGCGATTTCCGCAGGGATTAAAACGGCCAGTGAGGTTGTAGCAGAGCAAGGTGGTGATATTGAGGATGTATATGACCAACTTGCTTATGAACAACAACTAGCCAAAGACAAAGGCTTAAATTTGAGCATTAACAGTGAGGTAAACAATGAAACAAATCAAAACGGGTAATTTAACTCGTTCACTAAATTTATCAAAAAATGATATTGATATTGAGGCACGCACGGTGGCTTTGTCTTTCTCATCTATGGAAAAGGTCGAAAGGAGTTTCGGATATGAGGTTTTAGGCCATTCACCCGAAAACGTTGATCTTTCTAGGTTAGAAAATAAAGCGCCGCTTCTATTAAATCATGATCCTGATGACCAAATAGGAGTGGTTGAAAGTGCATCGGTGGATGGCAAACGTGGCACAGCCGTGGTGCGTTTTTCAAAATCCGCGCACGCTCAAGAAATATTTCAAGACGTAATTGACGGAATCCGCACGGGTATTTCAGTTGGTTATCGAATCCTAGAGATGAAACTAGAAGATACAGAAGATGATATTGATACTTACAGGGCAACATCATGGCTACCAGTCGAAATTTCAACGGTTTCAATTCCAGCAGATGGCAGTGTGGGCGTGGGTCGTTCAGATGTTAAAGGCGATCACCTCACTACAATTACAAATTTAAAAAATAATAATAAGGAAGTCAAAATGACAACAGAAAATACAACAAATATCGATGCCGTTCAAGTAGGCCGCGATGCAGTGGCGGCGGATCGCGCACGCTCACAAGAGATCGATGCGATCGTATCAAAACACCCGGAACTTAAAGAAATTGGCGCTCAATTTAAGAGAAATGACCGCTCAATGGATGAGTTTCGTGGCGTTGCTTTAGATTCGATCACTAAAAATCAACCAAAGAATTCAGCAATAGAAGATACTAAAATTGGCATGAATGATGCTGAGATTGGTGACTTCTCAATTGTTAGAGCGGTAAATGCATTAGTGACAGGAAATTGGAAAGAAGCAGGATTTGAACAGGAAATGTCTGAGCAAATGGCATCTAAATTGGGCAAACGTGCGCAGGGTTTTTATATCCCAACAGACGTTTTAATGCGTGATTTAAACGTAACAACTTCAACAGCAGGTGGTCATACCGTTGCAACTGATTTACTATCAGGCAGTTTTATTGACATGCTCAGAAACAAATCACAAGTGATTGGTTTGGGTAGTACCATGATGAATGATCTAGTCGGCAACATTGCTATCCCCCGTCAAACCGGTGGAGCCACATCATATTGGGTGGCTGAGTCAGGCGCAGTAACAGAAAGCACGCCCGCATTCGATCAATTAAGCATGTCCGGTAAGACAGTTGGCTCAATGTCTGATATTTCGCGAAAAATGTTACTTCAATCATCATTAGATGTTGAGGCGTTTGTGCGTAATGATCTTGCAACATCACTTGCATTGGCAATTGATCAGGCGGCAATCAACGGATCAGGCGCATCAAATCAACCGAGAGGTATTTTAAATACAACTGGTATTGGTTCGGTTGTTGGCGGTACAAATGGTGGTGCGCCGGATTGGGCAGATATTGTTGATTTAGAATCAGCAGTGGCAGCCGACAATGCCGATATGGGATCGCTTGGCTTTTTAACAAACGCAAAAGTTCGTGGCAAGTTGCTGCAGACTGAAAAAGCATCAGGCACTGCGCAGTATGTTTGGTCAGATAACAACACGTTACGTGGTTACAATGCGGCGGTTTCTAATCAAGTTCCATCAAACCTCACTAAAGGTTCATCTTCAACTTGTTCAGCAATCGTTTACGGTAATTGGAAAGATTTGATTATTGGTACTTGGGGTGGCATTGATATTAACGTTGACACATCAACGGGATCATCAAGCGGCACGGTCAGAGTCGTTGCGCTTCAAGATGTTGATATTGGAATTCGTCACGCAGAGTCATTTGCTGCAATGAAAGACGCAACCACTTAATAATATGTTTTTGAGTGTTGAGCAATCGGCACTCATTATCAAAATAATAAATTATGAAAATTAAATTATTAATATCAGTCGGCATTGACGGTAAATCCTTTGCAAAAGGTGAAACGGTCGAAGTCGCAACCAAATTAGCAGCCAAGTTGATTGACACTAACAAAGCAGTGGAATCAAAGGCAAAAAAAAAGGCGAAGAAGTAAAAGATGTTTGCAGAAGATTTATCAGCTTTTTTTTCCAACGATGAGATGGCAGACAATGCCACTATCGGATCAGATACGGTCGTTGGTATTTTTGAGAATCAGTTTGTGGAAGTGCATGGTATTGAATCGTTTAGACCTGTTTTCACTTGTACGGAAGCCAGTGTGCCATCAATTGCACACGGGGATGCGCTTAATATTAAAGCCGTCTCATATAAGGTGGCCGGCGTGCAAAGTGATGGTACGGGTTTGACTCAGTTAATTTTAGAGAAGCAATAAATGAGCCACGCACGCCAACAAATACGCGACAAATTAATTGCCATATTAACTGGCTTGACTACAACGGGTGCGAATGTATTTGGGTCGCGAATTTACAACCATGATTCATTGCCTTCGATTGCTATCTATACGCAAAATGAGGAACTGGGCGAGGAGTCAGGCACGCGCCAATTGAGATTGTTGAATGTGGTGGTTGAAGTGAGAGTTACAGCGGTTTCTGGATTCGATGATACTTTAGATACTATCTCTGCTGAAATTGAAACGGCTATTTTTGCCAGTGATACCACTTTGCAAGGTCTTTGTAAAGATTTTGATTTTGAAGGGTTAGAAATCGAATACAGCGGGGATGGTGAGCAGCCAATTGCTTTGATGAATATGCGTTTTGTTGCACTTTATAGAGTGGACAAAACAGATGTAACAACTTTGATTAATTAAGGGAATACCATGTCAAAAATGTACAGAAAGGGTTTTACAACAATTGACGTTCACCCATCGCAAATTGCAAACGCAACAACACGGGGATGGTCACTCGATAAAAAACCGGCCAAACTAATGAAAAATAAATCACAGGAGAAGTAAAAAATGGCAACAATTCACAAAGCAAGCGAAGGTTCAATTAAGATCGCTGGCACAACCGTGGCAGAAGTAAAGTCGATTTCAATCGAGCAGAAGCACGCACCGATTAACACATCAAATTTAGCATCAACAGCAGATACATTTGTAGCCGGCCGTACTTCATGGTCTGGTTCGTGTGATTGTTTTTGGTCTAGTGATGATTCAGGACAATTAGCAATCACCATTGGCGCAAAAGTTGCGTTGATCTTTTATCCAACCTCTGGCAAATCCTTTACGGGCGATGTGTTTGTTGATTCAATCACAATTGATAATTCGTCAGATGATATGATCAGTGCATCATTTGCCTTTACTGGCACGGGTGGATTGACCATCGCATAATGGGTATCAAGGACAACGGCAAGGCGCATTTTAAGGCTAAGTTATCCGGTGATCTATTTTCGGTACATGTGCCGGAATGGGATGATACCGTTTACTATAAAGGTGCAATTTCTGGCCGCAAACAATCGCAGATATTAAAGCTTTATGATCAAGGTAAAACCGTTGAAGCGGTTTGCATGGCGTTGATTATGCGCGCACTTGATAAAGATGGTGAAGCGGTTTGGCGCGTGTCTGAATTGACCGAATTAATGAATGAATATGATATTACCGTTGTATCAAGAGTGGTCGAGGTTTGCGCGGGGGATGAACCAACGGTGGATGAGGCAAAAAAGCCTTAAAAGCCGCTGGTGATTTGTATTTTGTTTGCCAATTAGCTGAACATTTGCACAAGTCGCTCGATGAAATTTTAGATTTAACTACTGCGGAACTAACTACGTGGGCTGCTTATTTTGAGATAAAAGGACAATGATAGAAGCAAAATATAAAATTTCTCTAAAAGATAATACCAAGAAAGCCTTCAAAGCTATTGGCCGAGGTTTAAACAAAACTCGTAAGGCGGTTTTCAGTTTAAAAACAGGCTTTGTTTCAGCGGCCGGCATTACTGGACTTGGTTTTTTAATTAAAAGATCACTCGATGCTACCGACAAACTAGGCAAGGTTTCATCAAAACTGGGCGTTACGTCAGAAGAGTTACAGCGTTTTAGATACGCGGCAAGATTGGCGGGTGTTGAACAACGAACTCTGGACATGGGTTTGCAAAGATTTACGCGTAGAGTCGGTGAGGCTGCACAAGGTACAGGCGAAGCAAAGCAGGCGTTGAAAGATATGGGCATTGAGTTGAAATCCTCTAATGGTCGTATTTTGTCAGCAACTAGCCTATTGTCTCAAGTTGCAGATGCATTAAAAAACACTACAGACCCAGCAGAAAGATTACGGCTTGCATTCAAGCTGTTTGACTCTGAGGGTGTTGCAATGGTGAATATGCTTAAAGATGGTTCAAAGGCCTTTAAGGACACCATCAAGGAAGCTGATGCACTCGGAATGGTGTTGAGCAATGAAGCCGTGCAAGGTGTTGAGGCTGCTAATAATGCAATTTTTAGATTGTCAAATTTTATAACAACAGTATTTCATCAAGTGGTTGCCAAACTTGCACCACTCATTGAAACTTTGAGTGATAAGTTTAGAGAGTGGACGGCCGGAATGGTTAAAAACGGTGGAGGCATTAAAAAGGTTTCGCAGTCTATTGCCCGCAGTATCATCAACATGGCCATTAAAATTATTGAAGCATTTGTGTCAATGGGCAACGGCCTGATTGATTTTAATAATAAATTGCATAGTATTTTGCCAACATGGGCAGGCGGTTTAAGGCCGGTCGATGAAGTATTAAAAGATATTGAAAAAACAAAAGAAAGACTGAATAAACCATTTTTTGGAAGGTCTGGCGCTTCAATTGAAAAAAGATTAAAAAAGGAACTAGAAGAACTCAATAAAGAACTTGGATTAGTTAAAACAAGGACAATATCAGCAAGATTTAATATGGATAATTTCATCGATTCACTAAAAAGTGCAATTCCAGAAATTGAAAAATTTGCCAAAGAAACTGAAGATCTTTTTACATTGACAATGCCAACTGAAAAAACAATCTGGGATCACATGACAGATGGATTTTTAAAATACAAAAAAACAGTCACAAACGGATCATTAACGATCGCTTCAATAACCGAAGCAGCTATGAAAAAAACCGAAGATGCAATTGTTGATATGCTCATGGGTATTAAGAGCGATTTCAAAGCAATGGCGCGCTCTATTATGGCGGATGTTATCCGCATGCAAGTGCGAGAAAACATAACTAAACCATTATCAAATATGTTTTCTAATTTATTCAAGCCGAACAGTGGGAATTTTATGGTTGATGGGATTGGTGTATCAGGATTTGCCGGCGGTGGTTTTACTGGTTCTGGTGCGAGATCAGGCGGCATTGATGGTCAAGGTGGTTTCGCTGCGATCTTACATCCAAATGAGACTGTAATTGATCACACTCGTGGTGGTGGTGCAAATGCCACAACTATTAACGTTACATATTCGCCACAAATCAACGCACTTGATCCAAGGACAGCAGCATCAGTAATTGCCCAAAATGCACAAACAATCGTTGGCGTTATTAGACAGGCGTTTAATCGCAATGGTCAGGCGGTCGCATTGTGAGTTTTCCAATATCACCAGTTGCCAAATCAATTACTATTACAGGGGTTTCACCCACTTTGGTGAGTGTGTCTCATAATTTAAAACGACAAGCCAGATCTAAAGGCTCGCAGCGTTGGTTGATTGATGCCATATTCGCACCTATGACCCGTGATGAATTTGCGCCGATTTGGGCGTTTGTTAATAAACAACAAGGGCAATTCAACACCTTTACTTATAAGCCGCCTATATACAAAGATACGAGCGGCACAGCTACGGGTGCATTGCTTGCCAATGGTGCTGCTAGTGCTGGTGATTCTTCAATTACTTGCAATGGCTTAACTGGCACTTTAAAAGCCGGAGATTTTATTAAATTTGCTGGCCATGATAAGGTTTACACATTAACTGCAGATTCAACCACCATATTAGCGATTGAACCGCCATTAATGAAGGCTGTTATTAATAATGAAGTGGTTAATTATAATGATGTAGCTTTTACAGTTGCTTTTTCTAATGATCAACAAGTGATGAGCGTTGCAAGCAATCAGCTTGTTGGCTTTAGCATTAAGCTCGTAGAGGTAAGCTAATGGATCGCGGATCATCTTCATCGTTTCAAACGGAAATTGTCAAAAGTCAAAACCGACCCGTGCATTTGGTCGAAGTGATTTTTGACGATGAAAACGTTTATATGACCGATGCTTATAAATCAATCACTTATGGCGGCAATTCATATTTAGCACTTGGCAGTTTTATGGGGTTTAGTGACATAGAAGAAGCGGCCGAGGTTATGGTTAGTTCAGTAACTTTATCGCTAGGCGGTATTGATCAGGCGTGGGTAAGTCGAGTTTTAAATAAAGCTTATATTGATCGCACGGTTAAAATTTACACTGCATTTTTAAACGATGCACACGCGTTAATTGTTGACCCAATAATTATTTTTGAGGGTCGCATGGATCAACCAACAATAGTTGAAGACCCAGACAGCGGCAAATCTTCGGTGTCAATAAGTGCCACCAATGCATGGGTTGATTTTAGTCGCAAGACCGGCCGCCATACCAATCATGAGGAAACACAAATACATTTTCCAGGCGATCGGGGTTTTGAGTTCGCTAGTGAAATTATTAAAGACGTTATTTGGGGAAAGCCATCATGACCCCAGAAACAGAAATTAAATTGCATGATTATGTGCAAGCTGAGATTGGCAAGGCGTTTGAGTTTGGCCAACATGATTGCCCATTATTTGTACTAGGGGCGATGGATGTTATGACCGGTGACAACCGCCGCGAGCAAATGACCGGCCTATGGCATGACCAAAAATCAGCTTGGAAGTATGCAAAAAAACATGGCGATATTTGCGATCATTTAAAAAAATACAGTTTCACAAGTGTTGATTATGCATACATGCAAACAGGTGACATTGTTGTCATGGAACAAAAATTGGCACATGAGAAAAAATGGCGATCGGTGGCTGTTTGTGTTGGCGCAAAGGTGGCGATTGTTACCGAGCAAAACGGCGTTGAATTAGTAGCAATCAAAGATATTCCAAATTTAACCGAGGTTATGCGGTGGCAGTAGTAATTGGATCAATCGCCGGCAGCCTTGCATCAAGCGCTTTTGCCGGATCAGCGTTTGTGGGTAGCTTTATCACTAATGCCTTGGTTAGATCAGCGGTTGGCGCGGTTGTTGGTGGTATTGTATCTGGCTTGGTGTCCGATGCACTTGGTGGCGGGCAAGATCAAGATTTGGCCGGTGCTAATAGTGGCCTGCTTGTCAACAAATCATCTAATAATGCACCCTTGCCGTTGGTATATGGGCAACGTAAAATTGGCGGCACTAGAATATTGCTCGAAGTGACTGGCTCTAAAAACGAATATTTACACATAGTAATTGCCATGAGTGAGGGCGAGATTGATTCATTTAATAATATATATTTAAATGATGTTTTATCTACCGATGCACGTTTTGATGGTTTTCTTGATGTTTACACGCACACCGGATCAACCACACAGGCGGCCGATACTAATTTAAAGGCAGCGGTAACGGATTGGGGTGATGATCATCAACTCAAAGGCACGGCATATTTATATGCAAAACTTAAATTTGATCAAGATGCTTACGCATCCGGATTGCCAACAATTACAGCAGAAGTAAAAGGTGTCAAGGTTTTTGACTCGAGAACATCAACCACCGCCTGGAGTGATAACCCGGCATTGTGCATTAGAGATTATTTAACAAACGGCCGTTATGGTCGCGGGATTGAATCATCTCTAATAGACAATGCAACCTTTAACTCAACTGCCAATTATTGTGACGAGATGATCACTATTGGCGGGGTATCAAAAAAACGCTATACGTTAAATGGCGTGGTTAATACTTCGCAAAACTCAATGGATGTTTTAAAATCATTATTGACCGCTTGCCGGGGGTTTTTGGTTTTTTCAGGTGGCAAATATAAACTTATAATTGACAAGCCAGAAACCGCTGTATTTACTTTCAGCGAAGACAATATTATTGGCGCATGGTCAATTTCTTTAGGCAATAAAAATAGCCAATTTAATCGTATTCGCGCAAACTTTTTTAATCCTGATCGCCAGTGGCAACCAGATATTGCCGTAGTCGATTCGACCACATTGCGCACTCAAGATAATGGCTTGCTTTTAGAAAAAAACATTGAGTTGCCATTCACCTCGGACATTGACCGGGCGAAAATGATCACCACGATAAATTTAAATCAATCACGCCAAATGATCGGTTGCGAATTTACCGCCACCATCGAGGGTTTATTAGTTGAAGTTGGTGATGTTGTATATGTTAAACATACCACCCCAGGTTGGCACACGCTCAACTCAAATGCGGGCAAGTTATTTAGGGTAATGCGTATCACGTTGCAAAATAATGATGAGGTGCGCATAATGGCGATTGAGTACGATGCAAACGCTTATGATTATGGTACTATTCAAGTATCAGACGGTGCGCCAAATACCAATTTGCCGGATGTTTCAGCAGTTTCAGCGCCCGTTGGTTTGTCTGTTTCAGAAGAACTCTATACGACAATGGGCAAGGGTGCGCAAGCACGCGCGTTATTATCATGGGGCGCACCGGCCGATCGGGCGCTTGGCAGTATGTGATTAATACTAAAGTTCTAAATGCCAATATTAACGATCTGGCCGCCGGTGATTATTATTTCAGAGTGAGATCAATTAATACCATCGGTGTGAGGTCAGTTTGGAATACCACAGCAAAAATTATATTCGCCGGCCTAACAACTCCACCAACGGCAATTACTAATTTTAGTGTTCGTGCGATTGATGGTTCTTGCCATCTCCAGTGGGATCGTGTCATAGATCTTGATGTGCTTCACGGTGGTTATATTAGAATCAGGCACACACCGATGACTTCTGGCGTTACTTGGGCGCACGGTACTGCTATTGGTGAGGCGTTAGCGGGAACAGCAACCAACGTTGTTTTGCCATTATTGGCCGGCACATACATGGCCAAGTCAGTTGATAGCGCCGGCAACTTTTCCACAAATGATGTTCAAGCCATAACAACTGTGCCAAATATTATGTCATTCAATGTTGTTGCAGAACTGAATGAACAAACTGCATTTAATGGAACGATGGTTGATGTTGTTAAGTCAGGCAGCGTTATCAGACTTGATGCTACTGGTGGTGGTGTTGAATCAAGTGGTGAGTATTACTTTGACAATGATTTAGATCTTGGCGCTGTATACACAAGCCGAGTAACAGCTAATATGGTGGCTTCGGGTTATGTTGTATCAGATTTGATTGATTCAAGAGCAGATAATATTGATAATTGGGAAAACTTCGATGGTGAGCCGTCTGATAACGTAACGGCGCAGCTTCAAATTAGAACAACGCAAGACAACCCTGCATCCTCTCCAACATGGGATTCGTGGCAGCCTTTAGTGGTTGGTGATTATCATGCAAGGGCTTATGAATTTCGTGTCATATTTAATTCAACAGATTCTTCACGAAACATTGACATCTCAACGCTTGAGGTAACAGTTGATATGCCTGATCGTAATGAACGCGGGCAAAGTGTGACTGTACCAAGTGGCGGTTTAGTTGTTAGTTATTCCAATGCTTTTAAAGATTCACCGGCCGTTGGCATTACCGCCCAAAACATGATAACGGGTGACTATTGGGCATTGACCGCACAATCATCAACATCATTCACAATTCAATTTTTTAATAACACCGGAACGGCAATTGCTAGAAACATCAATTGGATTGCAACCGGCTATGGGAGGGCGGCATAATGAGCCAACAAGATTACACAATTGATAATGCAACGGGTGGTGCTGTTCGAGCAGATTTAAACGCCACACTTCAAGCGATTGTTTCAGCTAATAGTGGCGCGACTGAGCCATCAACAACATTTGCCTATCAAATATGGGCGGACACCACAGCTAATAAGTTAAAGATTAGAAACGGTGCAAATAATGCTTGGTATGAGGTTGGTACTTTAGACACAGCAAATCTTGGCTTAATGTTAGCTTCATTTTTTCCAAATGTTAATGGCAATGTCACTGCAACAGATGAAGAGTTAAACATACTAGATGGCTTCACGGGTGTTACTGCTGATTTAACCTATGCAAAGGATTTACGCGCAACTGGTGTTACTTCCTCGGAATTTGATACATTAGATGGCGTTACCTCTTCAATTCAAACGCAGTTAAATGGCATAACTACACACGCAGCATTGCGTTCAAGTTCCACTGTATTTGGTCACGCTAAAATTTGGGTGTCAGGAACTACATTAAACATAACTACTAGCTAATGGATATTAACATCAACAATTCTGCCACAAACATTACACAGGTTACTGTTGATGGAAATACTGATATTCAAAAAGTTAATGTTAATGGCACGGATGTATGGTTTAAAGCACCAACAGCATTGGAAGTAGTACAAGCTTTAGCAGCAGACCCGGCAGGGAGTTCCACTTCTAAGAGCTTCACAGCCGATAAGAAGTTCTTGCGTTATCATGGCCAACAGCAAGACAATACATCAACATTATCATTGTCAGATAATGTTAGTATCAGTGGTTTAACTGCACCTATTACAACCTCTCCTTATATTACTTTGGTGGGTATTACTAATGGCACAGACTCCAACGGTGGCGCTTTACTGAGTCAATACTACACGCCATCTGGCGGAAGTGAAACAGGTGCTACTGAAAACTCTGCTGTTACATATAGTGGGACTGCTAAATGGATGACAGTAAGAACGTCTTATGTTAATAAGTCCATGTCAGATATTACGAATTATAAGATTAAATATACAGGTGCCTCTAATGATAGACCCATACTTAGGACTCAGTTAATCTTACCCAACAAATGGAATGTCAGCAAAGTTTCAAGTGGTGGCGCGGGTTCTATAACACTAGCTGCAGGTGAGATATTAATTGTACATATTGGCAGTGATGGCGGTGGTGCTTGTGACTCTTATATTTCTGAGCATTATGTGGGAAATGTTGTATCACGCGGAAGCAATTCGATTATCTTACAAAATCAGGCTTGGTGGTATTTTACCAACAGTATTGGCATTTACACTAACACTACAACTAGCGGCAAAGTTATCAGTTGGACACAGCCGCCGAGTAAAAACTGTTTTGATTGGGACACAATCGCGAATGTAAGAGTTATGAAACTAACTCAGCAAGGTATTTAATAAAAGACGTATAAGGATAAAAAAATGAAGTCTGGAATTCACAATATAAAAATTGAAAGCGGATCACAGTTTGATATGGTTTTAACAATTACCAATGACGATGGCACAAACTATTCATTAACAGGCTATACGCCTGATATGCAAATTCGTGATAAAAACAACACCATCTTAATTGACTGCGCGGCATATATTAGCGTGCAAAATGGCAATGAATTGAAAGTGTCAATACCTGCATCAGCCTCTTCATTAATAGCAGATGAAGCGGCGTTTTATCAAATCGAAATTGTAGACGGTTCAATCGAGTATTCATTAATGCGCGGCAATGCAACCTTTGTCAAGGCGGTGATTTTATGAATATATCAATAGCTAAAACAGCCAATGCTATATCTATCAACGATACCGCCGTTAATGTTACGGTGGCCGCCATCAGTAAAAACATAACAATTTCAGGTGTTGGAATTGCCGGCGTTGGCGTTCCCACTGGCGGGTCAACAGATATGATTTTAACAAAAGCAAGTGGTACAAATTACGACACACAATGGGTTGATACGATTGACAGTATCAATATGAATGGCGGATATTTCTAAACGGAGAATAAAAAATGGCTAATACAATTAAAATTAAAAGAAGTACAAGCACGGCTACACCTACATCATTAGCAGAGGGTGAATTAGCTTTTTCAGAAAGTAGCAACAACTTATTTATTGGCACGAGTGGCAGCAATGTTGCAAATATCGGCGGTAAGATTGGCGTTACTGTTCAAGCATACGATACCAATATTGTTAGCGATGCAACATATCAATCAACTGAAAACGATTTCACAAATACACTAAAGACAAAATTAGACACCGTGGCACAAAGCGCTAATAATTATTCTTTGCCGTCAAGTGTTGTTCACGATACTGAGAGTGGAGCGTTACACGCTACTGATGCGCTAAGGATTTCTGGTCATACAGTCAGTCTTTATAAGGGCAATGGTACAAGCGAATCTGTTACGATCCCCGATAACAATACCACTTATTCGGTTGGTAACGGTGGCTTGACACAAAACAACCTTACAAACGCTTTAAAAAGTAATTACGATGCTGCGCATAACTGGTACACCACTATGACAACGTCTGATGGTGATTCTGTAATTAATACAGTAACTGAAATTGTGGCAGCATTTCAAAATCACGCTGAGGGTTTAAATCTTATCACTGAGTTAGATGCGAAGCTAACAGCAGCCTCTACCATTGATGGCGGTACGTTCTAACTATGGCTAATACAATTAAGCTAAAACGCAACTCAACAGCAGGAGTGGTTCCCTCAACACTGGCAGATGGTGAATTAGCTGTAAACACTGCCGATGTGAAATTGTATATCAAAAATTCAACAGGTGCGATAGTTGAGATATTAGGCTCATCAACCAGTAATCCTATTCTCGCTTTTGTTTCGTCTGCTGGAACAATTGATAATATTGTGGGTAACTCCACTACAACAATGCCGTTCTATACAGCAGCAGGAACATTGGACAACATACCAATTTCTAGTAATCAATTTCCATTTTATAAAAATGATGGTACGCAAGATAATATAGGAGTTTAACAATGGCAAATAGAATACCAGTCAAAGCAATTTATACAGGCAGTGATGCAACCGCTTTGGGCGAATACATATCAACAGATAAGATTGATTCAACCTATTTAAACACCGGCACAACCGCTAACAAGTTAGTGCAGTTAGACGGTAGTGCGAAATTACCTGCGGTTGATGGTAGTAATTTAACCAACTTACCATCAAATAAGTATATTCAAGTAATTGCAGTAGAGAAAGCCACTGCGTTAGTCGATGGTGCTGATATTATTGGGACTATTGAGATACCTTTTGCAGGAACTCTAACCAATCTAAGGGCCAAGACCACAACAGGCACTTGCACAGTTACATTCAATAAAGGTGGGACAAGCGTTGGTATAGTAAATGCAATCACTACAGGTGTAAATACAACAGTTAATTCGGCTATAACTGTTTATGATGATATGACTTTTGATGTATCTTCGGCAAGTGGCACAGGACTTACTATAATATTAACAGTGGAGTTATAAAATGACTATACATTGGATAGATTATTCAGCATTGTCTAACGGAAGTGGAACTTACACATCACCTTATAATGGCAGTACACAAATATCAGGTTCTACAACTACCGGTGATGAGATAAGAATTAAATCACATTCACTAGCAAATTTAACTGATTTTACTTTTACAGCAACATTTACTACAACAAGTTCAAATTACAGCATACCTTATTTAGAAGTTTCAGATGCTTCATTATTTACGGTAGGTGATATTTGTATGTATGACACTCACAAAACTTGTTTTAGGGTTAAGTCGCTCGATACATCTTCATCACCAAATCGAATTTATACTGGTGCGGACTTTTCTTATCGACCTGTTCACGCTTGGAATGTAAGCGGAGGCACTTTCCGTAGAATTGACCCACAATATTATCCTAATGACCATCATTTTTATTTAAAGTTTGCGTCTTATACAAACTCCAATTCTTGTGAAGTGAGTGATGGTTGGTATAGTGAAACTGCAAGAGTAACCGATAAATCATATATGACTATCATCGCCCCTCATCAAACATCCACTTCTAATAGGTATTTATATGTACTTTATCTAGGTCATAACTCTACTATTAATCTTACAAATACTTGTTGTGTGTCGCAATGGGACAAGGATTTTCAAGTTAAAGATGTTTTTAAACAAATGAATAATACCACGATGAATTTTCACGCTTTATGGGGTGGCAGATGGAATGGTGGTTTTTATAGTAGTTACTCTTCATTTGGTTCAAACAACACTTTAATTGCTGATTATATGACTACATATTATGGATTCTCAGGCAGTGGCGGTTGGCCAGGAGTAGGCAATACACTTCAAGTAAACAATCACACACAGTACAACTCGTATATGAACACTAGAGATAATCCGGGTGCTAATACTTATATTCAAGGTTATGTTATCACCCGCACTAATGGTGGTACTCTTTTGGACTACGCTTATAGCGCAGATTGGGATTATCAGTTTAATGGTCGCATAGAAAGCGCAAATAATAGCTCTATGACATCGCTAGTTTTTGGTGCAAAATCTGTAACACTTGGCTTGGGTTTTGGGGCAAGTTACGGTCATTATAATGTCACCCATACTGAGCAAGCGACTCTAACTTATTGTATTTATTCAAATCAAATCAATAATATTGATAACGACTTAACCACTCCACCACCCATTATTAATAACTCGACTATGACCGTTACTACCCCCGTTTACATTAAGATGTACATGAGTGGTGATCAGTTTTTTTCCAAAAGAGCTACTGCCAATAAAGCGCGCATCCATGATGCTACTATGTTTTACGATTCAAATGATATTTATGTAGAATCGAGTACATTCTTTAAGAACAGCTCTACACTTGTTAGAGATATTAATACTGCTGCGCCTTTAGAATATGAATATCTAAGTCCCGCCTATTCATATTCAAGCACCAACGGTATTAAAATTACAAAAGATACATCATTTTACAAAACAACTTCACCATCATTGAAGTGTTATTTAAGTACATTTGGCACTGTGTATAGTGACAGAGAATTTGTAAAGGCGATTGATATACCTGTGAACGGGGACGGCTCAACAGAATTTACGGTTACAGGATGGGTTAAATCTGATAACGGCATGTTTGATACGGACAAATTAAAAGCTCGTGTTGTTTATGATGATATAGCCAATGTTACAGTAAACATAAATATATCTAGTGCCGAAGCGGGTTGGACTCTATTCAGTATTGCATTTACACCAAGTGACAAACAGATGGCGCAGTTCCAATTAAGGATGCATCCACAAGCAGGGGCAAGATCTGTCTGGTTAAGTGACGTAGGGGTAGCATAATGGATTGGTTACTATATGGATTTCTTGAAAAAGAAGTAGATAGAGATTTAAAAGGACAGTTACTGTGGCTAGTCAACGGATGGACTACAGCAACTGGTGGTGGCGCAGCAGTAGCATTTACACCAATTTTAATGATTATTTAAAGGAGAGATGCAAAGATGGCTTTACAAGGTACTATGACAACTTTCTCGGGCGAGATTAGACGAAA
>JMBY01000103.1_pt1 | contig 20383 bp, 27 predicted proteins | sample 173741 | NCBI WGS metagenome assembly JMBY01 (sample SAMN02716984, study PRJNA234377) | hydrothermal vent metagenome | biome: Hydrothermal plume; isolation source: Uncultured SUP05 viruses from deep ocean hydrothermal plumes from the Lau... | collected 2009 | reverse complement strand
AGCGTACCCTAAATCCATCCTTAACTTAGAGTCTTGAAACCTACACGAGTTATCTATAGAATAGCTACTAGCCCCACTCGGAATAGCACTTGTTGGTAATAAAGCCATTAGGTGTAGATAGCCGAGTTAGTTAAATACACATTCGTTCCATCAGACAAATAAGATACAAGATAAGTACCAGCCGCTGTTATGGTAGCTAGTAAATTAGCATCAGTTTTAGTTGTTGAGGCTTTACTTATTGTATGACCGCCACTATTAACTAGTAAGATGAAACCTGATTGACCGTTAGTTATATTTGTAAAGGTAAATGTGAAGTTGCCACTAGGCGTACATTTAAAGTTATTACCACCGTTCATATTAAACGAACCATCATTATCAGTTACTAATGGTGCGCGTTGTGAGCCAGTCCAAGATTGGTCTTTTGTTAGGTCTAATGAGAAAGTAGTACCTGATGTGGATAATCCAGTACCAGTGGAGTAAGTCGTGTTTGTGTCTGTGTCAGTAAACACAGCATTACTTGGTACGCTCTTAGCTACTGAGAATCCTGATACGGTATCAGCATCTAACCCTGAACCTGCGCCATCGTTATTTGAGTGCCACGCTGTGCCGCCAGCAATTACTATGCCACCATCGACTGTGAGCGTACTAGTAGAACCCCTAAATTTCATATTCACATCTGAATAGAAGTTATTACCAGCAACTCTTACTACTATAGGGTACTCGCCAGAAAAAGAAGTACCACCCTCACTTACATAACTATGAGTATGGCTTGTTGCAGCATAGGGGTGACTGTGGTTGCCTGTATCGTAAGCCGACTTAACAGCAGCACTATTAGCAGCAGTTGTGGTACTAGTTGAAGATGTTGAGGAGCTTAGTTCTGAGTCGTGTACAACGCTAGAAGGTAATGAATAGTTATTAGCGTTCGTAGTAATCGTATCTAACTTAGTACCGTCTGTTGCTACATCACGTCCATCAAATGTAGAGTTAGTAGTTACTGCTCCAGTTAAAGCACCACCTGCTAGTGGGAGTGCGTTTAACGCTCCATCTGCTCCATCTGCTCCTGTAGCACCAGTTGAGCCTGTAGCACCAGTTGAGCCTGTAGCACCTTGTGAGCCTGTAGCACCTTGACTACCAGTCGCTCCCTGACTACCAGTCGCTCCAGTATTTCCTGTTGCTCCAGTAGCTCCATCGTCTCCATCAGTACCATTACTGCCTGCTGCTCCAGTATTACCTGTAGCTCCTGTAGAACCTGTTGCTCCCTGACTACCCGTAGCTCCCGTATTTCCAGTCGCCCCCGTAGCACCATCGTCACCGTCACTACCTGCTGAACCCGTAGCTCCCTGACTACCAGTAGCACCTTGAGAACCAGTATTACCAGTAGCTCCTTGCGCACCTGTACTACCTGTAGCACCAGTTGAGCCTGTAGCACCAGTCGCTCCATCATCACCATTACTACCATTACTACCTGTCGCGCCCGTAGCACCCGTAGCACCAGTTGGCCCTGTGTTTTCTAACGCGACAACAGAACCATTGCTGTGCTTTGTATATAGTTTTGCGTCAGCAGTATTTACCGCTAATTCACCAACCTCTAAATCAGAAGCTGTTGGGACATTTGCCGCAACCGTACTTCTTTTAATCTTTATTGTATTTGCCATATATATGACTCCCTAAATGCTTATATAAGCGGGTTAGAACTATTTAGAATGTACCGCCATCTATTGTTGACGATGCTGTTAATTTCGCATCTAACTCAGTAATCAGGTTAAGACCTTCAGCATGATTTTCAAAAGCACTTACAATCTCATTAACAGTGTCAATGATGCTATCGCCATCAGCGGTAGTCATTGTGCTATACCACGAATAAGCATTATCCCAATTTGAAATCTTTGAAGATGTAACGCCTGACGCATCGTGCGTAATACTTGCTGACAATGTACCATTGCCTAAATTGGTCAAAGTAACAGAACCACTTAAATCACCACCAAGTGTGATCGTTGGATCTGCTGTGGCAGTTGTAGCAATGGAAACGTTACCTAGGTTGGTTAATGTCCCAGCACCAGTAACTGAGCCTGTTAATGTTATCGTCGGGTCGGGTACATTTAAAATTTGAGCATCACCCGATCCAGCGCTGAAATCTGATTGAACATTGACCTCTGCACCAGTGGCGATACCTGATAACTTAGTCTGCTCTGCATCTGAAAATTCGTTTGTATCAGAATTCGCTTCATAAGCTGTTTTAATCTCAGCATTCGTCTGGTCTGCTGTAGCACCACTCTCAATACCAGATAATTTATCCACGTCCGTCTTACCACAAATCTTTTCCAGATTAGAGCCACTTGTACCAATAAATAAATTATTACTACTTTCTGAATAAGCTAATTCACCCTCATTTAACGAGGTTGGTGTTGCTGTGGTGGTACTTCTTTTAATTTTAATTGTATTTGCCATTTTTTTGTTCTCCTGTTAAAAATAACCGCCATTCATATTGGCATCGATAGTTACACCGTCTAAGATATTTGTCCATTCGGTGTCGTAGTCTGTACTACTTTTCTTTGTTAAAAGCATATCTTTTGCGCCACCAGTTGGCACACCTGCGCCCCTAATACCAACGCCTGAAATCGTGACATGCTTTACACTGCTTCCATAATTTATTTCAATTTTCATCTTATTACCGCCTTAATAAATCTAACATTACCACGCAAAATTGAATACTCTGCACTTCCGCTTGTTATTTCTATTTGATATTCAACACCTGAATCAACTTCACTTGTTGTTGCACTCGCTGGAATAGTAACGTTAATTTCATTGCCATTAATAATGCTTATATAAGAAGAACAATCAAGAATTAAAGTGCTATTTGTGGTGCGAATTTGCATATCGGCTGTATAGCCAGAAAGACTGTAATCAGTACCATCGTCATTAGTGATAGTCAGAACCATATCAAACTGCGATCCATTTTCTATTTCAATATTATGATGCCCAGATTTCATTATGATACTTTTGGATATTTCTTTTTAACAGTCTGACGTTTAGCCTGTAGTGCTTCCAAATCATCATCCAAAATAGCGTGAATACAATCCTCAATGGAAGGATACTCAGCTCGTCTTAGCTTTTTATATCTCATAGATTCATGAGCCGCTGCCCATTCTGTTATTTCATTATCAGTAGGTTGGGAATAAGTAACATCCCACACTGCTATAAATTGAGAACCAGAACTATCTAGCTCGACTTTAATTTTCCCAGATACACAATCATCTCTGTATTTGTAAAGTAACGCTGTTGCTAAACTCATTATGCCGTCCTCACTAAAACTGCTGAAAACTCTGCATCAGCATTATCAATTTTATTTGTACTGGCTTCAGTGTAATAGTACAACTCAAAATAATCTGTTGTGCCGTTAGCATAAAGCAAAGTTGAACCACCAAGATGTTCTTCGTGATTACTTGATGTGGCTGGTTGCACAGGGTGGTCTAAGTAGCTAACCAATGCACCATTCTTATATATAACCAATAAAGCTTCATCGTTATATTCGCTCAAATGACTAACCCTGCCAGTCATCAAGTAATACCCTTCAACTGAAGGTATCGCTTTATTATTAGCCAAATCAAAATCACTGGTTAAATCAAAAGCCTCTACTTCAAATACCACCTTTTCCCATACATTCTCGGTAATGCCTTGCTCTGCATTTTTATAGGCTCTAAAACACGGCTCACTTGTTGAGTTAGCTCCTGTTGACAGCGTAAATACTTCAATCCAACCTGTGTCTGCTGAATTTCTTTGTTTCATAACATCATTCGCTGTGTCTGCCCACCACATATAAGGATATGTTGTAGCTGGTGATGATGAAGAACTATTGTTGCTTACAATGGCGGCCAATGCGCTATTCAAATCGGATCGAAAGTTTGCACCGTTTTGATTGTTAATTATGAAATCGTGTGTTGCCATTTTTAACCTCTTGAATTTAAGACAAATTGTATCATATTTATATGATACAATATATATTGTATCTTATATATATGTATATTAATATCCACGCGCTAACCAATTAAATTTAATATCTTGTGGATAACTCGTACCGCTTCCGTGATAAAAAGTTACGTCAAAACCTGTAGCGGTTTCATTGGATAAAACAATCCTATGGTTGTACCCCATGTCGCTACCAGTAATACCTATCGCTGGTGTTGCAAAGAACGCTGATGGATATACAACACTCTTTGTGCCTACACCAGACTGAATACCCGAATCACCTTGAACTTGGTCGGGCATATCAATAGTGGCACTTAATGCTGTGATGTTTATCTGATGGTCAGCATCCGTTGAGAATGCTTCAAGTTTAAATTTAAATGCGCGTGCCGAATAATCAGCAACCGTAAACTTAGCCCAAGCACTCCACGTTGGCGAGCTAGATGGATTATCTGTAGTTGTTGAAATAAATAAATTTGTTGTTACATTTGCTGGAACATTATCGAAGTCAGACCAATCGTCTATTAATGCCGTTCTATCATCTGTAACATCACTAACCACAAGTGCTGTAAATGCAATTCCTACCGTAACCCTTGAAGTGTATGTAGCACCTAAATCTATATAATTGCTAAATTTATAAGTGCCTGATGTGTCAAGACCACCGATAGCGTCTATCAATACCCAATCATCAATTAAATCAGTCATTGTATCAATTAACGTATCCGCTTCCAGCTTGAGAATACCACTTGGTGCTGACATATTTGTCTTTACACCACTAAATGCAGGGTTTTCAGTGAGCGTAGTAACAGCATTCATCTTTACAATGTTAGGCACGGTTGTAGAAACAAATGAGGATGTACCAGTTGATTCGTTTCCCGTTGAATCCACAAACTTAGCCATATATGTGCCAGTTAATAAAGGCAAAACGGTATTTGTTGAATGACCTGCCACAGCAGAGCCAATATCAGTGGACGATGACCAATTTGCGCCCGATGTTAAATTTGAATGCTTAAACCTTACCTTTCCGCCAGTTAGCACATCAAGGTCGGTTGCCAAATCCCAAGATAAATGCGCGGCATTATTAATTGTTATTAATGACAACCCGTCAACATCAACTGGTGGTGCTTTTAATCCTTCAATCGTATGATTTTTTAGATAAGCCCAGTCTGACGAAATGCCATAACTGTTAATTGATTTAACTCTGAAATTATAAATACCGGGCTTAATATCATATATTTGTGTCTGTAGGTTCGAAGTTCTTGTTATTGACAGATAAACCCAGTCATTAATGTCGTGATATTCGACTTCATATTTCACGACAAATATGTCAGTTGAAGCAATCCAATTTACATAAGCTCTTACTTTAAGACCAGCACCCCCGATCGTGTAATATAAATCTTCACGTACACTGATACCAGCCGGTGGTAATGTAGACAAAGCATCAGGTAAATTAGTATTAGGTGTGGCATCGCTAATAGCAATAGTACCGAAATCATAAGAAGTAACATCATATTCTAAAGCGGTTATACGCACCTCGCTGTCATTCTGAATAGAGAGCCGCATGACTCTAAACATCTTGCCCGCGTCTGAATTTAAAGTATGCCAAGCTGGTGTTTTGTGTTTTATGTAAACAACATCGCCAACTTCACATCTTAATCCATCAATAGTAGCGTTAAATTCAACAGCCACTTGTTGTCTTGACTGATTCAGATTAATCGTGCTAATCATTTTTGCGCGATCTATATCAGCCGTAAATGGTAAATCGATAGTTCTCTCTAGCAATAAGCCATTGTCTTGTGTTCTTAATGCCGAAGAATCAACTATCGCAATGTCGGCTTGCCAATCTCTAGCCGGATTAAAGAAGTTAGCTCTTATGCGGTTAAATTGGTTATTCTTGTTGCCCATAGCAATAGACCATGAGCCAACAATGTTATCTTCGCTAAACGTGAAATTAGCCGTTTCGGGCTTATCAATTACTAACTTATACTTACCGCCACTAAAGATAAGAAAACCTCTACAAGCCGTTAATAACTTCTTTAGGATATCCATCGAACCTTGAGATGTATCAACAATACCCTCTAATTCATATCTGTTTTTCGATGCCCCACCAATCGTTACATTTTCATCGCAATAATTAGCTGCGGCATTAAATGTAGTATCGTCGATTAATGCTGTGTCAATTCCTCTACCGTATCTAGTATTAGTTAAATAATCACGAATGCATACCGCTGGGTTACGACTAAATGATGTTGAGCCTGATCTCGGATCGTAGACTTCTTGACCATCAATATCACAAGTAATTGCAGGCAGTCCGTTTGGAAATGAATCGGCATTGTATTTTAATTTAACGTAAACATACGCCACACCCGATAACGTATGTTGAGCATTCCAACCGTCTATTTGACTAACAGCAGTAGAATCCGCACTTTGCCCATCAGAGCCATTATGCGTGTGAACTTCGGCATACCCATCAAATTTATCATCATTAATATTTACATCGTTCAAATAAACATCATCAAAACCGCCTATCTCACCCTCACAAATGGCTAATATTATATGGAGATATTCATTGCCGGGCAAAGCGCCAAAATCTGCTATTTCGCCTGTATCTTCATAAATATAAGGTGAGCCATATCTCGCACGCCACGCATCAATCGCTTGCTGTTTGGTAGCGCCATTTGCCGGTAAGTTATAATGGTCGGTGACCTCTTCAAACGGATGCCAAGTAACATTATTTGGTGGTTGGGGTGTCCAGTGTCCACGTCCAGCCTCATATTCTTCGGCAAAGTATTCGACATCAGGTCTTAATATAATTCTTAGTTTTTGGGTTTCGGGGTCTGTAGTAACATCTAGGTGAACAATCGTGCCACCCATTCTTCTTGAGCCATATACTAAAGGTAGGGGCGCATTGTTTGAGCGTTTATTTGCTAAAGCACTAGACATTCCAGCTGTTGAATTTAACTCAGGCTCTGATAGTGGGTCTGCCATTGCACCAGCAATCGCACCACCAACTAAAGCCCCAGCAATCGCACCAACTATGGCATGGTATCCTAATCCTACAATATAACCTTGCACTGCCGTACTCGCGCCAATAGAGACTATTGCTACTGCCATCTCAACACCTCTGTCATGTTAGGCACGTCAAAAATTGATACAAGTTCAACACCTCTATCTTCAGTGACAATTGCTACAGTTTTTCCCGTATATATAGCAACTGAACGCCATTTTTTTAAGTGAGCAAGTCTTTGTTCCATCACAATAATATCGCCAGTCTGAATATGGCTAAGTTCTACCGCCGTATAACCCAATGATTTTAATTGTTCAGAAATATCGCCATTTTTTTTTGCGTATTTCCATGCTGATTTTTGATCGTGCCACAAGCCTGTATATTTATCGCGCAATGAAGTACCACGCATTGTGTCAATAGCACCAGCAACAAATAACGGGCAATCATTAATGCCGAACTCAAATGGCTTACCTAATTGCTCTTGCACATACTGTTGAAGTGCTATCTCTTTATCACACCTCATAATCACGCTTATGACCCCAAATAATGTCCTTCACAATTTCTGATGCGTACTCGAAGCCTTTATCCCCAGCGAAATGTATTTGTTGTTCTTCATGGTTAGTGTGTCGACCAGTTTGGCGATTAAAATCAACCCACGCATTCGTGGCACTCACACTTACTGTTGATTCGCCACTGTCGGGATTCTCAGTGATTGTTGGTGAGTCCATGCGCCCTTCAAATAACAATGTTGGCTCTGATACAAGTGCTTGATTATCATCTAAAAAACCCATATAAATTTTAACCGTTCTATCAATATAATTTTTAGATAGAAAGTTACCAACCCACACTTGGTCTACACCTGACAATGATAATGTCATGCTATTAACAATAACTTCTGTGGATTCTTCGATGTCTGAAAACCCTAACAAAGAACCAACTGCTATATAAGTTTGACCAGCCCACGATAAATCTTTATACGCATCTGTCATATAAAAAACACCTTCATCAAAATGAACCGATATTAGGTGAACAGGTCTATTCTGACTTTTAACAATCTCTGTTTGAAATGCCGAAGCTGATCCTCTATCCATTTATACAATCTCAACTAATTTAATTGAGAATCCAATCATTTGGTCAACACCCATAGACAGCACTTGTTTATCTTCTGCAAATGCCATAGTGAAAGGCACATCATTATATGTAACTGTTGAATTATCAGATACCGAACCAAGTAAAGGTGGCTCAATAGTTAATGTCGTAGAGCCGTCAGAAGTTAAGGTATAAACCTTGTCATGATCGCTAAACTTAATGAAGTCACCAGCCTTTAAAGTGCCAGTTAAACCATCACAAGTAATTGATGTATCACCAGCCGTATAACCAGCTACGTTATTAACTAACAATGTACCTGTTGCTGTACCGCTTGAATCTTTGTATATAGGCGGTTTATAATCAAACGTGCTGTATTGCCCTTTTTGGGCATTAGCAAATGCCCATAGAGGTGAAAAATCGCTACGTGTCATTGGTGGGTAAGTTGCTTCAATTAACCATCTTTGACCACCACGACTTCGAGCTTGTCTTTTCAATGAATGAGTAAGACTTGTGAGTGTCGGACTAATGCCAGTTATATTTATGGTACTTGCCACGGGTGTTGTTGGAAAACTCATATCGCCACCGCCTGTCCGTTACGATTAAAGGCTTGTCTTACTACACCTACAATAGTAGTGGCGTTTTCTGCGATAACCATTTGTGCAGTGCGAGGGTCTAAAGCATTAACCTGTGGTGCGTATGTGACATTGATTACCTGACCGCCACCACTACTATGGTCTGTTACTGTTTCATTTGGATGTAAGATTGCTGGGAATCCACCCTTGCCATCCAACCCACCAGATCTTGCGCCACGACCGGTAAAACCACCGCCGGCAAAACTTGACACACCAATTCCATCAATCATTGAATGACCGCCACCAGAGCCAAAACTTAAACCACCAATCGCATCGCCAATAGCTGTATCCAATGGATTCCAAATGAATTTGTCAATAAGCTTTCCACCAATTGAACGGAACGCATCTTTTAAACTGGTTGTGCCTTGGATCATGCCTTTGATAGAGCCACTCACGCTGGATGCCATGTCTTTAAATGAATCATTCACCGCATCGGCCGCATCGCGTGCCGGATCACCCATCACTGTGGGTAATTTATTCATGGTGAGCGCGATTTTATCCACCATATCAGGGATGATGGAATGACCAACTGCTTCATCTTCACCTTTCTTAAAAGCATTAAGCATACGATCAATAGCTTCCTCGGCAGGATCACCAATAAAGTCTGGCAGTTTTTCTGCGACTTTTTTAATGCCTTGCATCAATTGTATGATCGGCTTTAATAGTGCATCTTTAACCCCGGCCATCACCTTGTTTGCAAGCGTTGCTAAACCGTTCCAAATAGCCTTGACACCATCAATTGCGATGCCTAACCCTTTAAATGCAAGCGTAACCGCGTGGACTGCCACCTTAATAGTAACACCCAATAATTGACCAACGGTTGACCAAAAGGCTTTCATGTTTTCAGCTTGGCCGGCACTCTCAGCACCAAAGATCGATGCCATTAAATCATCCCATGCTTTAGTGAGTTCACCCCATGCTTGTTTGATCGGCTCTAAGTGTTTTGAAAAACCACCAAAAATATCGGTAATAATCTGCCAAGCAACGGCCAATTTATCTTGGATCACTTTCGCGAATGCAGCAATATTTTCACCGAGTCCACTCATTGCACCACCCGTGCCACTGATCTTTGCCATAAAGGAAGTGAGTTTATCGGTCATTTTGGTTGCCCATTCGAGCAAACCACTATTGGCCACCGCCAGTTGTAAACCCTCAAAGGCTGATTTAAGTTTTTTGATCGAACCATTCAGGCCTTTCATTTGTGTATCGGCCATAGTTTTGGCCGTGCCGCCTGCATCTTGCAATTTGGCCTTTAACTCTTGGATCGCACCCACACCTTGTTTGGTCGATGCTAATAAGGCTGGGCCAGCTCGCTCACCAAAAATTCGGGTAAACTCTGATGCCCCTGCACCAGCTTTTTCAAGGCTGGATAAGATGTCGATAAAGTTACGCATTGAGCCATCGGTGTTTTTAATACTCACACCCATACCATCAAGTAAACCACTCACTTGCTTGGTTGGATTTAATAGCTTAGTAATACCAGCCTTAACCGCCGTGCCTGCCATCGTGCCTTTAATACCGGCATCGGCCATTTTGCCCATGATGGCGGTCATACCCTCAAGTGAGAGATTAGCAGCATCGGCCATTGGTGCGGCCATCTTCATCGCCTCACCGAGTTCCAATACATTAAGGTTGGCACTGGCCGTAGCTTTCGCCATCACATCGGCAAGCTGTCCGGTCTTGGATGCTTCCATGCCCAAACCGGATAAGATGTTTGATGCAATATCCGCCGTGGTTGCAAGATCAGTTGAGGATGCCGCCGCTAAATCCAAAATACCCGGCATGGCTGCCATGGTTTTTTGGGCATCAAAGCCGGCCATCGATAAGAAACCCATCGCATCGGCTGCCTCGGATGCACTAAATTGCGTGGTGCGACCGAGTTCTTTGGCTTGGTTTTCTAACGCCTTTAAAGTTTCACCAGTCGATCCACTGATCGCTGATACCTTATTCATGGCCGCCTCAAAGTCACCGGCAGTTTTGAGAGAGAAGCCGGCAAACGCACCCATCGGTGCAAGCATCTTAGTGGTGATGTTTTTACCGAGTGCGGCCGCTGATCCACCCACCGATTTAAGTGATTTTTTAAGCGACTTAAATGCTTTGTGAGTTTTATTCTCAGCGGTGATTACATATTTTGCGCTTGCTTTCCCTGCCATTATTTCCTTTCCTGCTTCAGTCTAAAATAAGCTGACCACATTACAATTTCATCAACCGTCAAATCCATAATTTCATCCACCGTTTTGTGGAGATGCTCGGCTAATTCATATAGAAAAAGCAAATCACGATCTGACTTTAACTCTTTAGTGCTTCGCCCTCATCCGGATCAACCTCATTCATTGCATTAACAACGCGCGACACAATATCGGGATCAAACTCATTCATGATCTCGGTCATGTGTACCTTTCGCCAAATTTGTTTGCCGTCTTGATCGAGTGAGCGCAAGATAAAAGTCATAATAATGGCTTCATCTGGCTTTCCCTCATGCACCAATCTTAAAATCTGTCCTTGTATCTTAAAATTAGTGGCCGCTTTGAAATAGATTTTGACGGCTTCGCCATCGTCACCTTTCCATTCCGGTATATCAACTGACAACAAATCACCGCTAATGCGATCCTTAAATTGACTTTTGGCGATGTTAGTGTAGTTCATAGATTATGGTGCAGTTGAGAAGCTCAGTACGCCATCACCCGTGAATGAGAATGTTGCTGCCACCATATCATCTTGAGAGGCTTCAACTGTTAATGAATCAACAATCGCAGTGCCAGTGTAGTATTTGTCACCGGTTGATGCACCCTCGGGGTAAAAATTCATCGTTACTGATGCACCAGCGGTTAATGCACCTTGACCCGTTGCATCAGTTTCATCCCAAAAACAATCACATGATCCTGACCATGAAGTTGTGCCTGCGGTAAATGTTTTTGCCGCATCGCCCAACGTAGTTGTTTCGATTGTTTCAGCACTTTCCTCGATGCTGTATGATTTTAATTCAGCGATTGTTGCAGACCCAACTTTAACAACGCCCTCGCTACCTTTATGATTTGCCATTTTCTTTTACTCCGTTTAATTTAACTTTTTTGGTTTTAGCCTGTTTAGCGAGTGACCAACCTCGTTGCTCTGCATTTTGGATCTGCGATTCCTGTACTGTTATCGCCTCGCATCCATCTTGATACATTTTTGGCATATTGCCTCTCCTAACTAATTAAAGTTTCAACATCTGATTTATTCACTCGATACAAACAAACAAATCGCATACTCATCAACCCCACTGGTTGATCTGAATCGCCTGAGAGTTCAATATCAACCCCCTCAAAATCAATGTCTTTACATTTGCCGTTCAACGTGGTGTCACCACTGTTAAAAATAGCATCTTCAACCTCGGCACTAATGGTGTCTAAGGTGTTATCCAAATTGGTGGTGGCCTTTGCTCGCACTTCAATAACAATATTTAAAATACGCATTTGCTTATTGGCCGCTTCTTCACCGAGTTCTTCACTTAGTGTATAAATTGCCAATGATGGCAACGCATCATGATCATATACGCGCGAATCAAATACATTCGCGCCGGTGGTAGTCAAACCGGTTAAAGTGATTTTTAATTGATCTCTGATTTGTTGCCTAACGTGTGACATTATTGCTTCTCCAGTATTAATGAAGTTAAGCCCGTACCATCCGGATGCACACCGGCCACTTTGTATGAGGTTGATTTAATAGTGAGTGCATCGCCATGTGCAATCGATGAAACATTGGCCTCATCGCACGTAAATACTGGTCGCACACCCTCAATCCCATGTACCTCGACAAATTGATTGTCAAAAATTCCAGCAACCGTTACTGATCCAATGGTGGCATTATCTGCCAACTCAGTTGTATCCAAAAAATCGCTTAAATCCTCGGTAAACATAATTCTTTATTTTTTCGCCTTTTTTTTGGCCTTTAATTCCACTGCTTTTTTAGTGTCAATCAATTTGGCTGCTAATTTGGTTGCGACTTCGACCGTTTCACCTTTTGCAAAGGATTTACCGTCAATGCCGACTGATGTTAATAATTGAATTTTCATAATTTATTATTTTGATAATGAGTGCCAGTTACCCAGCACTCGTTAATCAACTTTGCTTCCTATATTAAGTTGTCGTCGCGTCTTTCATCGCTGCAAATGACTCTGCGTGACGAATACCAATGTCGACATCTTGAAGGGCAACAATTCTCACTGTGCCTGAAGATGAGCCAGTGGATGTATCGACGTTGATGTCAATACCGCCCCATGAGCCAATTATCAGATCAGACCAGTTGCCAAAGATGATTGCTGAACAAGTTGAAGTCGAACCTTTAGTTAGGTTTGACGGTACTTGGTTAGAAACAGCCGCGTTGTAACCACGTAGCGTGTTGTTATCACCCCAAACATATTGACCAGTATTTGATGCTTTTTCAGTTTGCAATAACTTGCCACGTACTTTGGCGTTAGTTAAAAAACCTAAATTACCAATATCAGCATTGTCTAAAGCTAACTGACTCTCAAGATCAACAATATCAGACCAATCCGGTGCCGCTCCATTTGTACCACCAACGACCGAACCAATGCCAGCAGTGTTTAAAACACCCGTTGGTTGGTTAGATGCACCTGAACCATTAATGGCCGCTAAATCAATTGCTAATGCTAGTGATGTTGCAAGGTCATTACGCACAAACGATTCGACATCAATCGAACTTTGGTTCAACATCTTTCTAGAAATATCACTCATTGAACCAACGGTCTTTCCAGACATGGTTAATTGGTCAAACGCTGCTTGTGACTCTGTTACTGCGCCTGATTCTGCGACCCAATACGATGAAGCACCACCGGTTTGACGTGGAATGGCAATGTTACCGACCAAATCATTCATCATTGTTGCGCCCAAACCAATCACTTGTGATTTATTTCTAAGCATATCAATAAAACTGCCTGATAATAAATCAGTTGCAACGGTATGACCACCTGCTGTTGAAGTTGTAACATTCAAATCACGCATTAAAACGTCTGTAGGGATGTAGAAACCCTGCGCACGTTTGCCTAATTTAGATGCCATGCCATCTGACATTTCACGCTCAAAACCTGCCTCGTTCCAGTTGCCCGTAACTAACGCATTGACCGCACGTACAATTGAAAAATCACCAATCTCAGCATCACTCATGCCAATTTTAGTATCTTCAATCGCAGCTTGTGCCGGTTGGTTTTTGTTGATTGACTCCAATGCAACGCCCCTAAACTCATTAATTGAGCGGTCGTTACCTTTGAATTGTGCGCCAATATCTTGCAATTCTGGGTGTTGAGCCACAATTGAATCGATTTCAGCACTTCTTTGGCGGTCTAGCGCCACTGCATCGCGTGCCACTTGGCCTTCATCGATGCTTGGTTTAACTGTTTCAGTCATTATTTTTTCCTTATGATTATTAGTAATTGTTGTCATATTTTCACCATCAGCTGATCTTGAAATTCCTATGGAATTATCTGCTGGCACACTGACCAGTGAAATTTCAAAAGGCGACCAATTTTTTGCCACAAAAGTGTCTAAATCACCCTCTGATCGTGACTCGTCTAACTCCATCTCATTGATACGGTATCCGACTGATATGCCGGTGCGTATGCCATCAATTACGTCATTAAATATATTTTGAGCGTGTGCGGACTTTGAAAAACGAACAACGGCTGTACCGCGTTTGCCATCCACCGATGCACTTTCCACTCGGCCTATTTGATCGCTAGTATCATGATCCATCAACAAGGGAGCGCCGCCACCATTCAAGCGCTCCAAATCGACTGATTTTGGCGAGTGATCTAACACTTCCATCCCAAACCAACGCTCGACTGGCATATCACTTGAAAACGATAAATTTACCGTTCTTGAATCTTCATCAATCGCATCGCGATCTAAATTAAATGAACGGGTTAAATTACCCGTTTTGATTTTTTTCATTGCTTGTTACCTCATTATTAATACTTAAATTTAGGCCTTTATCTTTGGCCAATTGTTGTTCATAAGCAAGTTGGTCATATATATCCTCTATATCACCACCTTGCTCTGCCACCACTTCACTGGCTGTTTTAATCCCTGCGTTAATCGCCTCAGTCGAAGCTTTAATATCTTTTAAGGGATCAACCCATTGCCACGCCTTTGGTTGCCATCTGATCTCGGTTAATTTATCAAAATCAACCATATTTAAACCAAGTGAGCCATTTAACAATTGCATGGATAACCACTGTTCATAAATGCGATCCATAAAATGCTGAGTCATCCAGTTTTGTTTAACCCGCCATTGATCACGTTCTTCAATCGTGCCGGATCTGATCGAGGAAAAACTAACGCCCTCTAAATCACTGGCCAAACTGTTATAAGCAACGCCCAAGCCGGATGCAATACCGCGCAAAATCGCTTTATTAAATGACTCAAAAGCTGATGTTGGGTGTGTTGGATCAAACGAGGTAAAACCCGTTCCGGCCGGTAATTGTGAAAATACACCCGGCTCGGCTGCATCGATCAAATAACCCTGATCATCTTCATCACCAATGAATGAATCACCGGCCTCTGATGTGTAAAAACCCATCTTTGATGCACCAATTCTTGCAGCTACCAACTCGGCTTCCTCGTACGCGCCCAACATATTTAAACGACTCATTGCACTGGCCATCCATGTTGCACCGCGTATTTGTTCAGGGCGTTCACCCATAAAGGCGTGAATAATATTGTCTGCATCAATGCGCTCATATCTTGCACCGGCGGCCGCTTCATTTTCAAGGTTAATGAGTAAGTGATACGCCACTGGCTTTCCAGTGGTATCAAACTCAATACCCATTCTGATCACCGCGCCATTGTTTAGGTTTTTGTTTAGGTTTTCATCAAGGCGATTTATGTCTAAAAATTGCAGTTTAAAACCAAACTTAGAATCATCATGCACCATGCGCACTAACACTTCACCATCCCTAGCTGCCGATTGAATAAATAACCGCTGCATTTCAACAAATGACAAACGCCCATCCCATGCACAATGTTTGCCCTTTGACCAAGTTGCCCATGCCTGCTCAACAATGCGGTTTGGTTTTTGATCGAGTTTGCCGCGACTGGTTTTGGATTTAACCTGCAAAATAATGCCCTTTGCACCAACAACATTTGATACGCACATTTGCAAATATTTGCGTGCATAATCATTGTTGATACTTAAATCACGCGCCCTTGTGCGCAACACCTTGCCACCGGCTTGCAAATCTTTATTAATACTTTGCGATGTCGTTGCCCATGACGATGTTAAACGGTCAATCTTTGCACCAGCAAACGCACGTTTGGCAACGGTTTTTTTGTGCTTTCTAAAAATGGATAAAAAATTCATTAAAACCTCGTCTTAATAATGCCACCATGACCGAGGCCATTGCGAATACGCTCAGCACGAGTTTCACGCACATATTCAGCGCGATATTTATCACGCAATAAAATCAAATCAGGGATCGGCGTGCGCCATAATTCACGACCTTGAATTGCATACTTTTCTTGGTCTTTACTGGCTCTGCCCTCGATTGTTGCTTCAATCGCATCCAATACTTTTTTTACATGGCCTCTTGGATCAGTGGTGGCAGCATCACTATTGGCTTTGACTTCCCACGTGCCACTATCAATAGTGATACGCTCCGAGTCTGAGGTACGAATAATGTACGCTTGCCAGTGATAAATACCTGCGATATAGGCTGCCGTTGCTGCTTGGCCAACTTCCACAATGTAATCCGTTCCGGATTCACTTGCGGTGATTTCAATCTCAGTTGAGCCGGCGTTTTCTAAACGCGCTGAATACTTTAAAGAATAAGTTGCAATTGGATAATCACTATCCAAATCGGTACGCTTCCAAGCGATACGATCACCGGCAATTATCGTGCTAGGCTCGGTGGTTGGGTAGTTTGTAGAGTCAAATAAATTGGCCATAAATCCCTATATCTAGTGTTTTTGAAATATAAAACTACTATATCTAGTGAATTAGTGTCGTAACTTTTTTTGAAATGTCAATCTTTTTTTTATTTATTTTTAAAACACCCCTTTACATATTGTTTTTTTATAGTATACTATCACTAACAACAACAAAAAAGGAGTTACAAAATGCAACATAAATACGGAATCTTTAATAATTACAACTACTTAATTGAATCATACGAAACAAAAGAGCAGGCAGAATTAGCATGCAAATGGGATGAAAACGAATACGTTTCAGAATTATAAAAAAGGAGAAAAAATGAATACAAATAAATACATTATTACTTACCAAAAAGGCATAACTGATAAAAACCAAAACACACCGAAAACTATTTTTACTTGTTTAGATGAATTGGATTTAATTAAAGAGTTAAACAAATACATGGCATTTCACACTATTTACCTTGACCAAATAACTGACATTAGAAGGGATGGCTTTAACAATGCAATGCCACAAAGTTTTATAGATAGAAAAATAGGGGAAATGAAATGACTAGAAATGACTTAATGACACAAGCAGCAGACGCACTTAGACATCACGATGTTACAACATTAGAAGTTTTGTTAGATACTGTTCAGCAATGGATGACAGATGACGAAACTTTAGAGGCAAATGTGCAGATGCTTGAATCAATGCTAGAACAATTAGAAGCACTTTAAAAAAGGGGAATTAAAATGACAGACTGGAAAAAAATATATCTTAATGAAGATAAGCCAAGAAACGATTATGAGGCTTTAGTGTGGGCTTTGCAATTGGCAGTATCAGCACCAACGGATGAAAAGGCTAAAGAAACTGTTGCATTGGCCGAATCGTTAGCGGCTACATTGACAGAGTTAGAAGTAGCACGAGCAAAACGCCAAGCTGAAAAAAATATTAAAGAGTTAGAGGGTAACTAATGCCACTTTCAAAAAAATCTAGGCAAATAAGAATCGACACCGCTACCGCATGGAATAAAAATATTAACCGTGTGGTGGTGTCATTTAAGCAAGATGATCAGCAATATTATCAAAAATGGTGCGCCCTAGAAGGAAAAAACAACCTAGAAAAAATCAAAAAACTGCTTGATAAATTACCAACGTGAGGCAAAACTTACGTTAGGCTTTTTCCTGCGTGCAATCGGTTGATGTTTTTGCTGTGGGTTTTTGGTTTTAGTTTCAGTTATTTGCTCAGTTTTTTCGCTTGAATCAAACAAATCAGCGGTGATCGGTTGCACCAAATCCTCTAATCGTTGCCAATCTTTCTGACTCCATTTATTCATGCCCAAATGATAAGCCGCTGCCAAAGCATACACCGAGCAATCCAACACCTCATTGCGCTTATGTGACGGCTTAACCCACTCAGTACGTGGATGGCCTTTGTGATAACGGGTGACAAGTTTCTCGGCCGTGATCTGCATATAAAACTCATCATCTAACTCGGTAGAAAAATGCACACGCCCTGCGCCCTCATCAATACCAAAACGACCATACCAAACACTCTTGGCGGTGTCTGATCCCACTGGCCACAGTTGCACACCACCTTTGATGGTCTTGCCTTTGAAGGTAATATCTTGATTGGTTGGCCGCCCGACCACTGGTCGGTTGCGCGTTGATTGTCCTTTGATGGCAATCACGTGTCGATGCTTTCGCAAACGGCAAAAGTCATACACCATTTGTGTGTGATGGCCGCCGGTGTCAATCGCCACCGCACTAAGATTAACACTTGATCCACTCTTATGATCTAATTCTAATTGTAGCCATTCGTCTAACTCATCCCATAATTTAGGCGATGCCGGATCACCAAAAAATACTTGATAATCAATTGCCCAACTTTCCTGCCCGTCTTTACCAAATGCCCAAATCACTGCCTCAAGTCGGTTGTCTTGCACATCCACACCGCAACTTGCAATCAGCGCACCCATTGGTAATTGTCGCAATGGATAATCCTCGGCACGTTTGCGCAAGTCGTTCATATCCACACGATTGCTTTCTTCATCCCAACATTCTCCTAATGCTGTATTGATAAAAGTTTTTAAAAGGTGCGGATCTTGTTGTGCATCGAGCCATTTTTGCACGAGGTTTGCCCAACTTTCCCACGGTGAATAAAGCGAGGATATGTGATAACTGCGCCGCGTGTCGCGGTAATTATTCTCAGGTTTAGTGGCCACCCATTTACCATGTTGCAGCATATCAAGTTTGTCACTCTCAGTAATCACCCCGGCACAATGATCACACATATACACAGCGGTTTCTGGGCGTGGTATTTTGTTTTCGTCTTTACTCCATTTGATATTTTGCCAATGCAATTCCTGCATCACATCGCAATGCGGACACGCCACGTGGTATTTTCTTTGATCACCTTTCAAATATTCACGCTCAACACGGCTCACATCTTTGACCGTTGGTGTCGATCCGATCAACACCTTACGCCGTGCAAATGTTTTGGTACGGTTGACGGCCAACTCAATTGGATCACCCTCACCATCCAAGTCGTACGGGTAGGCATCAACCTCATCGAGCAGTAAATATCTAACGGGTACAGAACGCAAATCACTTGCCGAATTAGCACCGGCAATAAACAACACGCCACCATCAAAGGCTTTCGAGGTGGTGGTGTTGCCGCTATCCCTTGAGCGTGGATCAGCAACCAAACCTTTTAAAACTGGCATGTCTTGGATCATGGTTGCAAGTCTTTGTTTGCTATATCGTTTAGCCAAGTTCAAAGTTGGTTGCACCATCATAGTTGGTGCGGGTGCGCGGTGGATAATGTAGCCGATCATGTTGGTGAGTGCTTCGGTAAAGCCTAACTGTGCGCCCTTCATAATCGTTACAAACTCGGTACGGCTTGACGGACTAAACGCATCCATTATCTCTTTTAAATACGGGGTGCGATTGGTACGCCATTTGCCTGGCTCGGCCGCATAAGTTTGATTGAGTAATCGATATTTATCTGCCCATTCACTCATCGGCTCACAAGGATCAGGCCTTAAACCATCAACAATTGCCTTGAATGTTAAAGACTCACCGGCAACATCAACGATCGGTATCTGTTTCTGCTTCATCTTTAACTTCAATCTCTACCGGCTCACTCACTAAATTGGCAAACTCGCTTTCCATATCAAACAATATCTGATTAATCTCACCCTCGATCATATCGTGTATTTCATGGTGATTACTCTCACCGGCCAAAGGTTGCGATAATCTGTCTGCCACCGTTTGCAACGAATTACGCACACCACGTGCGGCCGTAAATATCGCACGCCGAATCTCATTACTACGCACCAAATCCCCACGCAACTCGGCATCGTTCATCTCAGCAATATTTGCTTGCGCTGTGATCAACCGTGTTTTCTCACCATGCTGATCAGTGTTGGCCACCCCACCAAATGCGCGTTCACGTAAAAACTTCACATATCCCTGCACGCTTTTCACCAAGTCATATTGGCCACGCCCTTGTTTGGGGATCACCCCCTCACCCACCAACTGCTGACACCGGCGCTCGGATAGCATTAACAGTTTTGAGATGGTTTCAATTGAGTAAGTTTGATCAGCCATTAACAACCTTATCAAAGGTTAAACCACTCACCGTATGCACCGCTTGTTTGCCGGTGTACTCTTGCCATCTTTTGACAATCACATCCACATATTGACCTTGCAATTCCATCGTGTAGCATTTACGCCCGGTTGTTTCTGCGCCCATAAGTGTTGACCCACTTCCGCCAAATGGC
>JMBY01000047.1_pt1 | contig 28637 bp, 16 predicted proteins | sample 173741 | NCBI WGS metagenome assembly JMBY01 (sample SAMN02716984, study PRJNA234377) | hydrothermal vent metagenome | biome: Hydrothermal plume; isolation source: Uncultured SUP05 viruses from deep ocean hydrothermal plumes from the Lau... | collected 2009 | reverse complement strand
CCAAGTAGTCTGCCATGCGTTCCATCTTGTTTGAGTGCCAAAGTCAACACGTGCTTGCGTGACGGCATTATTATTTTCGTTTTGAACGATAACATCAGGAACATAAGTTTCTTCAAACCAAGTATCAGTAGATGGTGATATTGTAACAAAACCAATCCACGATTTACGTGCATATGGATTGAGATTAATAACTTGAGAACCAAAACTTTGTGAAATCCAACCCTCAATAACGTTAAAGTCTAACGTATATGTAAGGTTATTTTTCTTCATTCCTGTCATTACACCAGATTCAAAATCCATTCCGGCCATAGTGAAAGGTGTTGTACAAATTCCTGCTTCTGGGAATATTGAAACATAATAATCTTCATTAGTAATATCTCCAATTCCATGGTCGTGGAATGGGTCAACTAACATACCATTTTTATATCTCTCAAATCCTAATCCATCAGTCACCTGCATTGAAGCAGTTGATTTTTCTAATAAATTTAGTGCAGTATAATATTCTAGATTATTTAGTCTTTGATCTAAACTACGAATATCCTGCATCGTGTATCGTTTATTTTTAACATGCGATACATTAATATTTTTACTCTCATAAGTGTATGGGGGAACATACAAATTATAAAGAGTCATTTCGTTTTCTAATTCTGTAGGAAGAATTGGGGTTTCCGAAGGGAATCCCTCTTTAATATTAATAAAACCATCGTCGTCTATTGTTAATCTATCTCTACGAGGTAAATAGAATTCATAAGAAGCAGAAATATTAGATTCTGGTAATGGTAAATATGTACCAACTAAGTAATCTTCATCAGAAGTTCTGAAGTCCAATACATCTGCAATTCTATATACCTTTTTGTCGACCTCACCCTGATATGCACTAATATCTGAATAACTAATACCAGCATCTGTTTTAGAGTTTACTGTGAAATATGTTGCCGTTGAAATATTACCGAAAGTCAATGCCTTGAATGTTACTGTAAATGAACCACTTTGAACGGCATTTATATCATCATCCCAAGTTAATGTAGCATCTTTGTATGTTGTATCTGTGTTACCGTTGTCAAAAAAGAAACTTTCGGTAACATCAGAACTATCAGGAGCAATAATACTAATTATTTCTTCTACTGCGTGAGGTAATGTTAATACGTCATTTGACATTATAAACGAACCTGAAGTTTGGTCTAAAGAAACACTTCTCCAAATAGCATCTGACATATACATATCTGCCATGATATGAATTGTATCGCCATTTAAACTAGTATCAACCAAACTTGACACTTGGTCTATAATTGTTATAATTGCAGAAGTGTTACCCGATAAATCAGCAGTCCATGTAGGACCAGAAGAAACTGTACCATTTTTAGGAATAATGTTTCCTGTATTTTCATTGTACAAATATAATACACGTTCCCAATGTAAACTAGTAAAACCGGCTGGTATTGACATAACACCACCAGTCATTACTGATTCAAAATTCTTTTGTGTTGAAAAATTAACCTGACCAGAAGTAACAGATGATGTCATATCTGCCATTTCATATAACCAAGGTTTATTAACACCTTTACGCACAGCATTTCCTGTAGGAATGTATAACTTAGCATACACTCCAGGGTTTGTTTGCGATACAATGAAACGTGCTGGGGCAACTGCGTCTAAACCTTGATCATTCTCAAGGTAAATTCTAAACATAGTACCCACCATAGTAACATGGGTAATACGTTTAGTGACTGCAATAGTATCTGGTACAGAAGTTGCTGCAGAATAATCTGAGTTTGTTACGAATATAACGTTTTCTTTGTGTAAAACATCAAATACGCCTTGAAAATCATCTACAGATTCTACTTCAAAGTAAGGTCCAAACTCGGGGGTGAGGTGGTCGTTTGCAACCGAACGAGTTGTTCTTGCCCTAGATGCTTCAACTTCAACTGGCATTAATAGTTCATGTTCATAACCACTAATGTATGCCTTTGACGGTTCAACCTTTACTGTATATTTAGAAGGATCTACATTATCTTTTAATTCTAAAGGGAATGGGTTAAGAGTATAATTACCAGACTCATCGTGAGTTCTTCTGGCGATTTCATTAGAGAGGAGAGAATAATCAGTACGTTCATACTTGGTACTAATAGCACCATCTTCTACATCCATTAACCAAACCCACTTGTTGGCCTCTGTAGAATCTACCTCTTTAGTCAACAACAGTGTAATTCTGTATCTATCTGCACCTGGAGCATTCTGATTGTAAAAACCAGAAGCAGGGTCTAATAGACTAGCATCAGTTGTAGATGCTACAATAGTTTCTTCAATATCAAAACCAATCCTACAAGTTGGAACATCTCCGTTATCGTCTAAGAATATAGTTTGAGCAAGAACAGGAACAAAATTATTATCTATCCAATAAATACCATTTCCGACCTTTGCTTCTAACGCCTTTCCTACAGCAACAGAAGTTCCCGTCATAGTTGTTAGAACTGGATCAAACCATGAATTATCTATACAAGAACCATCGCCTAACTGTCCACCATTACATACTGTATCATATGTTATAATGTCCTCTGCTTGTACGAATGTTCCAGATAATATTCTGAAATAATAAATTGGTTGGGATTGATCACTGTGAAGTTGTTCAATGACTGCAATGGCATTAGACGTTGCACCGTAAACAACACGGTTTAACCAACTAGAATCTGCACTAGCAAGTTGCATCCAATTTCTATGATTGACTGAAACTTCACCACCTAATACATTAGCTCCGTCTTTCCAAATATGATTGGCGCCTGATGCTACTTGATTTTGAAGAACTGATTGAATTTGAGTTAATTCACGTGCTTGAACTGCACGTCCAGGATTAAATAGAATTTTTAGAAATCTATTATCCGCATCGTAATCGTCGTAATATGGTGATGTATTAAAATTGTAGCTCATTGTATTCTATTCCTACACAAATAAATTGTCAAAAGGTGCTCCTAAAGAACACCCATTTTATCTATTGAACAGATTTAGAATTCAACTACTAGTTTCAAGTCTTCAATCTGGTCAGAAGCACGAGTAATCGCACGTCTATTTTCTAAGTAAATCAACTGTCCAGAATCGGTTTGTAAGTCTGTGTCAGCAGAGGCATATACAGAACCCTGTGCACGTGTACCACCACCAGTTAATTCCGGATTACGTAGTAAACCAATTTGACGGAAGTCGTCGTTTTCAGGGAATCCATCAGAAGTTTCTAAACGAACGTGAATTAGTCCGTGATGACACTTCGCAGTAAAGATAGAATCTACATCACCAAAGTCTGCTTGCTCTGAACCCGCAAGAACGGCAGTTCCTGTGATTACTGGCATCCAGTCGTTTGTTGTTGAGTTAATAATGTCGTTTAATTCTAATTTATATAAGAAGTTCCAAACGTAGCTGTCTGATGTTGAGATATCTTCTGCAACTAATCCTGCGACGTCGCCCGTCTTACCTGTAGGTTCTTCTGAAGCACCAGTAGGTAGCCACAAACCACCGAGAGTCCCTTCACAAGTTGCTCGTGAAACTGCAGTACCTGTGTCATAAATACCACCAACATAACATTTACCCGTCGCTGGCTCACCAACACACTGATATACACGATATTCTGAGTTCATTACAATTGAATGATAACCCGTTTTTGATACGAAAGAACGAGCAGGTTCAGCAATACCAACAATACCGTTTGCAGTATCGCCATCAAATGCTAATGTATCACCAACATTCCAGTCAATACGTGGAAGTACGGGAGAGATGTCGTCATTCTGGATACGTTTCGCACCCACGATATCTGCCCAGTATTGCGGTTCATCTTCGTCTAACGGATCTGGTAATGTAAATTGACCTGAAGATTCGTCATTACCTTGAGCATCATCTGGCCATGCGTCTGAACGACCGAATCCAAGGTATAAGTAATTATCTGTGGCTACATTACCAGTCGTTTTAAACTGATCGATGAAAACCATCAAGTTTTGTGTTCTGAATTTGCTGGTTACAATTGCACCCATGTTAGTTACTCCTAAAAGTTAATTTCTTCTGTTTAATATAAATCTAAAACTATTTATAATACTTATTTATAATCTTTTATCAAACAATCACTGGCCATACACTAGATTCATCAACAACCGTAGTATGAATATGGTCACCAATTCCCTCACCCTCAGTAGATATCACCCACTCTCCACCAGAAGTTAATTGACCAACATATGATATTAGATTATGTCCATCAATGTTATTCGTTTGATCTACTAAATTATATACACCATTATATGAAATTTCAATTTCATGTTGATATAAATCTGAGTGAATAGTATCTCTTTGATTTGTAGTAATAACAACACCACTAAACAAGTCAATATATTCTGTAACAGATATCCAATAATCATGTTGATGGAAACCACCAGTCAATAAGAATTTATGAATAGTTGTTCCAGTTCCTTCTATTTGATTAAACTGATTAACAGATGTTACTTGGAATTCTCCTTCTGTTCCAATAAACGGATTATATACAATCTTATATCCATGATAATGGGCAAGTGCTCCGTTTGGAGAGTCATAAAAAAGGATTCCGATATTGGTATCTTGTGCGTTTACTAAATCATTTGCTTGAATTGTTGTTATAGGTTCACACATTCTTCCGTTGTATGCCCCTTGGGTATCTAGAGTACAACCCTCGTATAGTAAGTGGTCGTGAGATCCTTCTCCGTCAATGTATGTAGAATCTATCCATATTACTGGAGCAAAGTTTGCTTGAAGAATATCATTAACTCTAACCTGTCTTTGTTCTACAATCTCTACAGTTGTAGTTACACTCGTAGAAGAAGATTCTGATGTGGTGATTGGATCTGATGTAACAATACCATTTGACCCATCCGAAAGATAAGTAATCACGGTTGTAGTTGTAACAACCGTCTGTGTGGTAGTAGTTTCTGTATTTACTAATTTAGAAAATACTGTCATCTCAGTTGTATCACCAACTTCAGGTGTATCTTGGTATGTTGTAACAACAGGGTTTAATAATGTTTCAGTTATATTGTACGAAATTTGTGGGTCTGAAGTTAATACTTCAGGAATAGTAACAACTCTAGTTACATAGATAGAACCACCAGTTTGATGAACAGGATCGTCACTTTCTGGATTCCAATCAATAGTTAAGTTATGCCAATGTAATCCTTCAGATTCGTTTAATACTTCAGATACATAAAACTTTAAAGGGTCTTGATAAATATCTTCAATACCACCTTTAAGCCAAGTTATAGAACTATCCGCATAAAATATATTATCATTGATGTTATATTTAATTACATATTCATGGAAATGAGCACCCTCAATAGAGTCATAAACAATCACTTCCTGAACTGTCTGATTAATCAAATCCATTGCGTTTTGAATAGTTAAACCGTCTGCATAATCGATTTGATTATTCCAAGCAAATGGACCAACAACAGTTCCGTTATGGAAGTGAGGGTGAGATCCGCCTGGGAATGGATAACCTGGAGAAGCGAACTCTGGTAAATCTTCTTCTAATAATTCTTCATTAAACCCATTAATAGAAAGTAAATTTGAAATCTCAGTAGTATGAGCATGTGTTCTAGGTGTTTGAGATAAAAATTGAGCACCATCACTAGAAACCCATTGCTCAGCATCTTCTGCAATAAATATTAGTCCAATATCATCGTATGTTACCCTAATTCCGTGATAATGATCTCCATTTGCAATTGAACTATACACCATAACTTCTTCAACGTCACCGTTAATTAAGTCTGTTACTTGTTCGTCAGATAGAGCATCTGCTTCACGTCCAATATTAACACCAAGAGTGTCTAATATCGTTCCATTAAATGAATGTAGATGACTTGGTTCGTCACCCTCGAAGTTATCCCAATCGTTAGCAAGTCCTACAGTAACATCTGGTGCGGTAAATAATGGAGTACCATTCCAACCCAAGTTGGTAGTAATTCCATCAACCGTCAATGTATGTTCGTGATTCCTTAGTAAGTCGTCTATTAATGACCACTCTCCAGTACCTAATTCGTCTATGAATTCACCATTCTCTATTGCTAGGAATTGTTGAGTGGAAGCATTCCATAAAACTTTAATTCCGTGATAATGTAAATGGTCACCAGTATCTGCAATACTTGAATAAAGTTCAATTTCATTAACTACACCATTAGCAAGTTCTTCTGCTTGTACACGAGTTAGTGGTGTGGCAAGTCTGCCAACATTATCACCGAATGTATCTAAAACACCACTATCGAAGTAATGAATATGTGTATTTTCTCCGTACTCATTTGCTCCTAGAATACTAATAACTGGCGCAGAGGCAATATAAATATAACCGTCTTCATCTTCAACAGGTGGAGCCCATGGTGTATCTGCTCCAATATCATATGGCATCCACTGTTCTAATTCAGTATCATAATACCAACCAGCAGAAGAACCCAATAGTGTATTTGTATCAAGTACTCCAGACCACGCAGAATTAACTAGGTGAACGTGAGACGCAGGAACGTTTTCAGTCCATTCTGGCCAGAAAGAATCATAGTTCTCCATTTCAATATCAGAAACCTCAACTGCTTGGAAGAAATTTTCTGGATCATATGTAACTTCATATCCATGTACGTGAGCAGTTTCTGATGAAGGAATCTGTGCAGGCGCATCAGGAATATCAATTGAATTATAAGAATCTGTTATTTTAAAGATATCTGTATTATTCGGACCCTCACCAAACGGTGCTTGGAATGTTTGAATACCATAACGTGCAGTGTATATAATTTCACCACTCTCAGTTTCACCCATTGTTAAAATAGACTCACCACCTGTAGTTAAATCAACCGTTTCCGTAACAGGATCCCATATAGATAAAGGTGTTCTGTCGTATGACAAATCAGTACCATATTCAATAAATTCTAATGTATCGTGTCCCTCTGGGTTAGTTTGCCCAACAATGACGAATTCTTGATTAACAGAACTCCACAATACTGTAAATAAGTGAGTATAAAATTCAGCATGAGTTGTATCAGTCTGTAAAGCAGTAGTTGTCTGTCCAGGATTATCTTTCAAGAATTGTACTTGAGAACCCGTCAGTGAGAATGTATGACCGTGAGTAGCTCCATTAACTGGATTAGCAAGTGCATTAAAGTGAGCAGAGTTTCCGTCGAAGTTTTCACTTAATACGTATAAATGCCCAGAATCACCATTCCAATTTGTTCCCCAATCACCGAAGATATATTTACCTTGTAATGATGCAAGAGCACCACGATATACAAAACCACCAAGAATTGAAATACCAGTACCATGTGAGTATTCGTGTACAGGACGTTTCAAACTAAGTAAGAAATCTAATGTACTTGCATGTCCTAAATCAATTGCTATTTGGTCAACGATTTCTGGATCAGTTTCGTAGTCGTGATAACCCTCAATAACTCTCCAACCGTAGTTTCCGCCTTTCTCTACAATATTAATTTCTTCAAACTTGTCTTGTCCAACATCAGCAACCCATAATTTTCCATCTTCTGCGAACGAGAATCTCCAAGGATTTCTGAAACCCATTGCCCATATTTCAGGTCTATATGGTGCTTCTTCTGCTTGTCCTTCTTTGTAAAGTGAATTTACGAAAGGATTATCGGTAGGAATATTATAAGTTTCACAATCCACTGAGCACACTTCAACCAAAGCAATATCTGCAGCAAGTGGCACGAGTATCATATCGTGAATATAATCTGGGTAAGAAGAAAATGCGGAATAATCCCATTCATCACGGTCATATAACCAAGCAAGAACATCCTCGATATTGTTAAAACCCTTACGGTTCATGTCCATTCTAGGTAATATAGTTCCAGCAGGATATTCTACATCCTCCATTAACCACTCGTGAATCCATTGGTTATAAGTCAAACTAGATTCGCCGGCGATCGCATCAGCAACAGTAGAGTAAGTTCCGTCATACACATATGCCATTGCCAAAAGTGAACCACTAACAGCCAGTCCTACATCATTACTAATAAGGTCGTCTGGTCCATATGTTGCAGGGGTGTTAAGTGGAGGAACGTTTGATCCTTCTGGAGTTACATTAACTCTTAAAATATTACCTAATAAGTTTGATGGATTTTGAGCATTACCATATGGACCATGTCCACCATGACCAGTTGCCCATGAAGTATCACCAGCAGAACCACCGTCTCCTAATCCAATGTATAACATACCATCTGGACCAAATGCTAATTCACCACCATTGTGGTTAAAATCAGGTTGAGGAACAGTCATCAAAATTCGTTCTGTTGAAATATTAGCAGTTAGTTTTCCAATATCTGCTGTGAATTCAGAAATTACAGACGATGAAAGTGGGAATCCCCAAGCACCTGTACCACCACCTTGTTCAGTCATATAGTAAACGTAGAATTTACCATTGTTAGAATAGTCTGGGTGGAATGCTAAACCTAATACACCACGTTCGTCATAGTTCATAAATGAACCTAGACCAATATCATGTTGTAATGTTTCTAAGTCCATAAACAATGTCTGTGTACCAGTATTCTCATTCATTAAGAAAATGTAACCAGACATATCAATAATAGCAACTGTATCTGCTTGAACTGATGATGGGAATGCTTCTATCGTAGCAATATCTGTACCAACACCTAATTTCTCTACACCGATTAAGTCGCCACTATCTCCAACACCTGGAACTTCTTGAACAAAGTTAGATGAGTATAATTCTACAAAGTCTACGTTAGGATTTAAATCTGCTGGCCATTGCTGATTGTGTTGTAATGTAATATCAGGGTTGTTTAAGAAACCACCAACATATTCATCTGAAACTTCAAAGAATACATTTTGTGGCCATTGATTTCCTAAGAAATCCATACCACCCATAATAGTTCCATCAACAGGTAAATCTGGTCGATAGTTGAAACATAACCAAGTCACAATTGGAGTATATACAAAACCGTGTGTCATATCAACACCACGCCAATCTTGTTTGGTTTCCCAATCAGAATCGTAAGTTACTGAGTATTCGTGATAGTGACCAGATGTTATCTCGCCTCGGATATTAGTAATAGTTCCGCCTTTAGTAACACCATATTCGTCTAACTGAACTTGCCCGTCATCTAAATAACCAATGCAATCGTATAATGTTACTGATGAAATATCACCATCAATTAGTTGTCTTGCTTGTTCTCTTGTTAATGGATCCGCAGTACGACCTCTTTGATAATCAACAACTTGGTCTTTAACAAAGTAAGAAGTGTGACCTTTCATCGGTGGTAAAGACTCAAGGGTGAAATAACCCCAAGAATGTCCAACAGCATTACAAGATGCTTCTGACGATAAGCAATAACTCATCGTTCCGGCGGCCCATTCATTGTTTGAGAAAGAAGCAGCTACAACTGGGACTATATGTTGCCATATAAATTCGTCACTAGTAGCATCTAAGGAAGTAGTGCCTTGCACCAAACCATAGTACCAAGTATCAAAATCGTTATTATCTGTATGAGTAGTGCCGTTTCTATCCATATCCCATCTTGGAGAAATAACTCCAGCAGGATATTCAACATCTTCGTTCAACCAATCATGTAATGCGGGAACATAATGCATGCCCATACCAAATGCTAACCAACCATCTAAATCGTCTTGATAAGAAATACCGTCATGGAGTAGACCGTGGTCCACTACTGCAATTGTATAAAGAGTTTCTGAAAGTGAATTTAGTAAAATCTGAGATAATACGCCTACAATAGCAGGGTTCCATGTACTACCAGAATCATAAGTTACAAGGTCTGCGTTATTTACTATATCACCATCATGAGCAACTAATACACCATTAGTACCCTGAACCCACGTATCACTCATTCCTTCGCAAACTGTTTGTGACATATTAGACATATTAGAACACATTGGTGGCATCCAGAACATTGGATTGCCTCCATATGCAGCTATACAGTCTGTTGGATTATCATATGCAGAATTGAAACATTCTCCATATCCGTTATAGCGTGGGTCTTGTTGTGAGTCTACCCAATCTCCCCATAGAGGAGGTGTCATAATGCCACCACATAATAGGTTAGCACCATGCATATGTGGAATTTCAAAATACTCTCTGTCTATCAATGCACGTGCTTCAGAATAATTGATTCCTCTAGCAGTGACTTCTTTACCGTGTACTATTAAGTTTGGAATCGGTGTTTCGTCAAAGTAGTGAACGTGGAATGCCGAAGCACCAACGTCCATTTGAGGTAATTCTAATCCTTTAGTAACAACTGTTTCCATTAATGGTGCAAATCCGTCCTCTTTACCGTGTGAGTGAATACGGAGTCCGTCGGAAGAGTCAAAAGCACCAATATGAACAGAGTCAATTACATCATTAGTTTTACCATAAATGTTTTGGATTCTTCCTGATTCTCTATTTGACTCAAAATATTCATACGACTTTTCATAAGCATATTCTGCTTCAGGCATGAATGAATCCATATACTCAAGAACTCTGCGCATTGCCTTGAATACACCAAGTTCCCAAATATCACAAGAAACCATTCTACCGTCAGTGGTATTATCTAAACCATCAACAATCAGTAATTCAGAAACTGATGGTGGAAATTCATCAATAGGTAGTACTCTAAGTTGCTTAGTAAACATAAGCATCGTAGTTTCTGGGTATGCGTCAATAGTGTTTCTAATATTGGCATTCATCCATGCCACTATCCATTGCTTTTCTTTAACCCTTGTACCAATCTCAATTGCATCTTGTGTTTGCATTTCAACAGAAAAGTGATCTGATGGCTTACCCCAATCATCTGCTGGGATTAGAGAACCTGTATTTTCTAGACGGGACATCATTTCGATGACATACTCTTCAAATCCAGTTTCTAAGAATACACCGAATCCTTCGTGTGCGTGTCCTAATGTACCATGCTGTTCACTCTCTTGATCCCAGATGTCCATAGCAACATCAAGATAAGAGAATAAGAAAATTTGTAATTTAACGTAGTCTGTAGGAATTTCAACCGTCATATCTACAGAAGAATTGAAAGCAAACTCAGCAAATAATTTAAGTCCTACTGGGTGAACTAATTTCTTTAATACTTCACGGTATGCTTGAATAGGAACATCTGATTTAATTACATAAGAAAAGTCTTGGTAATAATCATTATCCTGCATCTTACGGTCAGATGAAATAAACGCAGTAGAGTCTAACCACTCTCCGTTTGGAATCCAAAGTGCCGTTTTTACTAAAGGTTGAGTGCCATCTTCTAAAGCAATACATTCTTCTCGTGAAGTTGGTCTAGACGTACCCACAGACAATGAATCTTGTACTGTTTGTATTCCCTTTGTTACTGTTAAGAACGGAAACCAAAATAAATGTGCACTTTCCCCATAATGGTCTGAAGTTGGGTCGGCTGCATCTGGATGCATAGCATCCATACAATCACGTTCCGTTAAGAATGAACCTAATGGCCATTCGTTATTTGAAGAACAAAAACTAACAGTAGGGTTTGGATCATAGTTTAAAGCAGAAGTATTAAATACTTCTTCCCCAACGATAAATTCACCTTGTATGTCTGTAAGGTCAAATTTAGTCCAGTTAATATTTTCAACACCAACTTTAGCATATGCCCCAGAAGTAACACCTGTAATTGTATTATCTGTTGCGTGTTTTATTTCTACTCTAGGACCAGTAATATTAATCCAAGTTTCGTTCCACTTAGCACCATTAATAGCACACTCACCGTCAGAACGTATTCCTTCAGAAGTGATAGTTGCAGTGGTTGGTGTATTACCAGATGTTCCAACATCTTCTAAAATAACCTCACCTTGAAGGAAATTACCGTTGACTTCTGTTAATAGTAATTGTGTAGAGTCTGATAATGTAATACCCTCTTCAGTATCAACAAATGCTGTTGCGCCCGAAGTTTGACCAATAATCTTTTTGTTGTAGAATAATACAGTATTCGCAGCAGTCCCATCTATATTAATCCATTGTGGTTCATGCCACTTTGAATTAGATGCTTTCCACATAAATTCTTTAGGATAAATAATATCTGCATCTGTATTAAATTCTCTTCTAAATAAAAAGTCAATACCCTTTACAGTACCTTTTTCTTTATAAGTATCTTTAATGTTCTTAGCAAGAAAAGATTTATCTGTTTGTATTATTGATGGGTCTATCGTATTATGAGGTATGTTACCCAAATACTGTTTTTCAAACTCTGGTATAAATTGATCCAAAGCATGATCAATATCTATGTTTTTAAGTAAGTCTGATATTTGAGTATATTCACCCAATTCGCCATTAATTCCAGTTTCCCTTTCTAGGTATTCGAAATAACCTTTGATAAATTCTATAAATTTAGGATGGTCCTCACGAACGTAATCCGGAACCATTCGTTCGACGAATACCGAAAGGAACTTCGCTGGATTTTCAGTGAATTTGCTATTACTCATAACCTACCCTAATTAGTTAGATATTGTTTCTAATTTAACGTTGGTACTATTTAGTACCAAAAGGTTATTCCGTGATGTAGATATGTCATTTGATTTAGGTTCTACGTACAAACTTATTACAGTATTAATATCTAATATTGGATTAAAACCATTTAACTCGATTATTCCGTTTTCATAATCTACAGTTCCTTGAGCTGTATTAATAAACCCCTCTGAGATTATATCGTATAGAAGAATATTACCTTGTCCGTCGTCTAATAATGCCATCTGAGTACCAGAAACAGAAGAACCAAAAACAGATGAAATTGCCGTTCCTGGTTTTACTTCATTGTTAAACTTAAAGATATAGTTTCCTACAGTATTTGAATTCTGAGTATAGAATTTTTTATAAATCTTTAACGTGGTTAAATTATTGCTAATTGAAATGTCCGAATTATCAATAGTTTGAGATAATTTTGAGAATCGCATATTAACTTTAAATTGATTAATTTCGTCTGAAAAGAAACTTTTAACATTTTCTATAATAATAGTTTGTATGCTTCCTGAAGTAATTGATGATACCAATGGGTCGTATTTAACCGTAGTGTTTATATCAATATACGTATATTCAGGTGCTACGATAATTGGATTAACGGCAAGAATATTATACTTTGAAAGGATATCGTCTGTTAATCTTTGTTTAGTAAGTGGGGATAATTCTAATCCGTATTTAGGTTTAATTGAAATAAATACAGCACCATATTGAGGTGGATCATTATCTTCACCACCCCATACTGAAATAGAATCAATATTTGGATATTTTTCTAAAAGAATAGTCTTATAATCTTCAGCAGTTACAGCACGGTTTTGTCTTTCATATGACTTAGGAGCAGTTTGTCTGATAGATTCAATAGTTTCTAACTCAGTACCTAATGATGATATATTAATAGTTTCTATTATAACCCTATCTGAATCATAAGAACCGTCAATTACAGAATCTAATGAAAATACTTGAGAGCGTACAGTAGAAGTATAATTAGCAGGTGTTCCTTTAGTGGATAAATATTCAACATTAACCACAGTCCCATCTCTAGGAATAGAACCGAAAATATCATTACCAAAATAAATTTCTGTAATAGCGTCTAATCCTTCCTGGAAGAAAAATATTTTAGAATCTGGTCTGGATTCTGATAAAAATTGATTATTTATCCAAGGAGTTCCGTCTATAGACAACGATAATGTTGCTCTATCGCATCCCTTATCGTAAACAAAAAATTGCTGATGCTCTTGAGACTTATCATAAACCCATTCTAGTGCTTTAATCTGCCCTTGAGTTACAGTAAGTTCTCCAGTAAACTCTCCAGCATCGTCTGAGAATATGTTTACGGTGTCTAGAGAAGTAAATTGATATGAGTTTCCATTAATAGTTGATGTAAATACAGTACCTCTTTCTATAGAAATATAGTCAGGATCTAAACCAGAAGTATCAAATGTTAATTTAATAATTGCCTCAGATGAAGTAATAGATTTTGGGATATATCCCAGAGACTTTGCGTGAGATACAACTGAGTTTCTTAGTGTAGCAGTATCTAAGAAAGATTCATTGATTGCCATATTTGCGTGGAAACCCATGTAATGAGTTGTGTATGCCATAACATCTAGCATAACAGACATACCAGAACCCTCAAAGTCAAAATCTGTAAAAGTATCTTGTCCTCTTAAAAAATCCTTAATATTATCTTTAACTTTATCAAATTCTAAATCTGAGATATTTAATTGTTTATCTAATGCCATATTACACCTTTATCTTAATCTATCTAAAAAGAAATCTAATTCGACGATTTCTTGTTCGTTAATAGGAATATACACAATCCATACTGCATACCTATTCTCACCTGGAACTGCTCTCACTGTAACAGATTGTAAATCGGCTCTAGGTTCTTGTGTATTTATTGCGTTTTCAATCTTTGCTTCTAACGTTATTCTTGTTACTGACGACATTGGTTCAAATAACGAAGAATATACGTCAGAACCAAAATCTGGGTTAAACACCCTTTCTCCCCTTTTGGTCTTTATTATATTCATAATAGAACCATTAATAGCAGAATCGTCATAACGACCAACAATATCATTGGTATGCGGATGAACCAGCATATCCAAGTCGATATCTGAGTATTTTCTATTAATTTGTGTTCGTATCGGTTGAGGCATAATAATCCCTTTATTATATATTTATACTATCCATTGGTGATTACATTACCAGAACCTGAAGAATTCATACTACCGCAACCGATAGAATCTCCTATTCTCGCTAATTGTTTACTATTAACAAATACAGTAGGACTACCCGAAGCCTGAGACGACCCATGGGGAGGACATACCGAACAACCATGGGAAGACCAAGCATCACCAACTCTATGTGCTCCCCTACTATTTATCAAAACATTACCACTAGCAGATATATTTCCCCTAGAACCGAAACACCCATGCCCAGTACATACGTCCCCTAACCTTACAGAGCCTGGCATTACGTTATCCCCACAAATGCTTTTTTAGTTGGTAATACAGAACTTAATTCAATATTTTTATTTGCTCTTATCATATTGCTAGTTATTACCTGTTGTGCAACTAACCCTGCGTCGGTAGTTCCTATTTGACATTTCCAAGTTCCTCCGTTTGATTCGCAACTTGATTTATCCGCATAATTTACGTTTCCTGTGCATCTACAAACGGTAATCTTAGAATAATCTCCACTTTCTCTTGCAGCATTAATGACGTCTATATTTTTATCAAATCGTGTTATAGAAGACTCAAACGAAGAAGTTGTCCCTGGAGACTGAATCTTTGCTCCTGAAACGTGTTTATCGAACTGAGTAGGAATATTGTACATCCTTTCTTTATTTATCTCAGGAGAACTGGCTTTAGCACTAGTGCCAGGAGCTTCCACATCTTTTCCAACAGCAGTAGGAATAGAACCTTGTTCTACGATTGCTTTCACTTTACCTAATATTTTTGTTTTTACCCTCGGAGCATCTGCACCAGAACCAAAACTAGTTGGTTCTTGTTTCTCTGCTGGTTGATATTTAACAACACTACTACTAGTTCCAGTTTTTATTTCCGTTACGGAATCGTAGCCAGAAACCTTACTAAGTCCTGAAACTTCAGAACTAGACGTAGTATATGAACTATCATGCCATATGCCGTTATTATTTAAACATTCTTCTTCTGACATATTAGATAACGTATCTCCTCCAGAACAAGAACCAACTTTAAATTGTTTAATTCCATCTTTGTGCTCCATTAGAGCTTTAAATTCAATAGTTTCTTTGACCTTTTTAAAATTATCCAAAACAGGATTAAATGCATTATCCGGATTTCCCATGCCAGCTGCTACTGCCTCTGCCACCCCCGAAAATACTTCTGTTATTTGCTCTATCACTGACTCAAACCCGAGTGCGATTGAATCTAATCCAGTCACACCGTCGGTTGAAACTTCTCCTTCTACTTCTACCCAGGAATTGGCAATAGGGTCCCATTCTTTTGTAACAACTGTAGCACCTACGATATCAATACTTGTTTGATTTCCAGATACACTTGTTCCTAATGAAGAAAAGTAAGTTTCGAATGGAATAACTGTTCCTGATGCTTGTTTGTATTGTGGAACTAATTGGTTACCACCGACTAGAGCCGTTGATGTATCTGGGGAAAATATATCACCGACAATATCACCTAGATCACCACCACCAATAACTCCCTCGTATAAATCTATAATATCGTCCATTACTGGATCTGTGACACTATTGAACATTTGTTTATTATTAACTAAAGCACAAGGGTCTCCCGTGGCTAGATTAGCAAAGGCTGCCCACTGTGCTAATTTATTTAATATGGCATTCAAAGCTGCTAAATCTTTAGCAACTAATTGGTTAAATGCGTCTTTCATGCCAGTACAAAAATCATTGAATGGTTCAAGTAAACCCTGAACGGCATCTAGATTAGTAATCATATTAGCAAGTTTAGATGGGTCTGTTATGTCTAGAACAATTTGTTGAATACGAGATTGTATTTGAGGTAAATCACCAAGTCCTAATACGTCATCGAGAATTCCTTTAGAATCAAACAAGGTCGCAAAACCCGCAAGACAATCTACTTCATCGCTATATTGACCCAAGGTATTTGCTAAGTCCCTACCAGCTTCTTGAATACCAGTATTCTTAATATAATCTTCAGTAGATGCTTGAATTGCATCCTGGGCGTAATTACCACACTCATCGAAAGCATCTGATAGATTTTGTACTTCTTGTAATTGTTGATAGAATTGATTTCCATAACCAGGAAACCCAGCTTCAAGAACATTTTGGTCTAAATTAACAGTCATATTTAAACTTGTCGCTGCGTCTTGCAGTCTATTGACGGAAGTCATTGCTGGTGAGTTTAATAAACCACCAACTTGCCCCATTGCATCATTGACATTGTTAAAAATTCCCATGACTATACTCCTATGGATTTAGATGAATAATAGCACCCTTAATAGTATGAGTCGAAGCCGACTCGTCCATTTTAGTACCTGCTGTCATAATATCTGTATTACCTAGAACATCAACGTTCCAATTTCCGTGTACAAATATATTATAATCTCCTATCACTTCAACATTATAAATACCACCAACTTTTAAGTTGACATTCCCGTCCACCGTGACGTGAACATTCCCGCCTACCACATAACCATCTACTGTTTTTTGTTTGACGTGAACAAAGTCGTCGCCAGCTAAAATAGTATAGTTATCTTTAGACACTTTAGTCACCTTTGTTCCGTCTGGGTGAATCTCTTCAAACGTTCCAGACTTGTGCCATTTCATTAACCTTTCTGCATCTGGTGTATCATCCCATTCTTCGACATGACCACTTTCACTTTCACGAACATGGTTAAATGGATACTCTGCCGCAAAAGGGTTTTCTGGTTCGTCCCAAGGTAGTGCAGTTTTGTGTAAATTTCCAGCACTTGCTATTTGAACATCCATATCTCGTTCACGTAAAACCTCTTCATCTCCTTCTGGTTCGTGTTCGTCGTCCAACTGAGTAGTTTTACTGGACCAAAACTCACCATCAACAGGATCTTCAAAGTCTACAACTGCACGTCTATTTGTATCTGGTTCTTTTAAATTCTCCTCTCTTGGGAATTTTTTACTAGGGTCGTTAAAACCGTCATTCCTTGCGACTTCTAACGGATATCCTCCTAATGTTCCCATAATAACAGGATCTTGACAATTCTTTCCATCCCTAAAAAACCCAACAACATGAGTTCCCTCAACAGGACCTAAAGGAGTTGTACCAATACCGTTCATTGCGGCAGAAGTAATAGGTTGCATCGGAAACGCCCATGGCAAATCTTCAGTAGGTATTCCTTTTGTTTTACTCTTGGTTTTCTTCGATGAGTGCAGACCAAATATTCTTGTTCTAACTCTACCTAATCTCATCGGGTCGTCACGGTCTTCTACAACACCAGTAAACCAAACAAAACCATCCATTCCCATAAATTGCATAATATATTCCTATTTTGGTCTTTTTGTTGGATCCATTCTTGGTGCTACATACTCACCAGTCTTCTTCTTAGCAACTTCGACATCAGGGTCTGGTGCAGATTCGAAAGAATCTTTCATACATTCTAATGTCATTACGTATTCTTTTTTGTTGATTTGATGATGTATAGCTGTGATAATCCATTCCCCACTCATAACTTGGTCGTATTGTTCGTCACCACTTATTATTTTTGAATCCTTATTGATAATAATTTTATCACCAGCCCACAAAGAAGAATTGCCGATTATATTAAACTTAATTATATTAGTCCTTAATTCTGCCATCTTCATATCTCTGTGTATATAGTGCGACTTATCTTTCTTATCGTGTATTTGATATACGTATTCGTCTGGCATAAACCCTAAATGAGAATCCGATACTTTACCGATCTGACTAGCACCGTCTAATCCTGCCCAACCTAACTCAAATTCATCACTATCGTACAATGCTTCATATGTATTATAAGACTTTGTTAAAATATTGTGAGTAAATAATTTACCACCATACAAACCATTAGTCATACTTTCAGAATGATTGAACCGTTTTAATTCTTTATACCTTTCTGCTACATTGGTAGTAATCCTCATCATGTCTTTTTCTATTACTTTTAAAGAATCTTTTTGTATTTCAGAAATCAATATTGTAGCACTAGGTTCTTTCATTTTCATATCATCGATAGTAGAAAAATGAAACCCTGTATTATTTTCAAAGAACATATAATTAGAAGAATCTTCAATAGATACACTATTTTTACATAAAAAATTCAATAACTTAAACGGAGACCAATTTGGTACTACAATATTTTTAGTATTAATTGATTTAATATTAGTTTGTAAATCGTCCCAAACCCCAGTTCCAAAATCTAAAACTTCATATCCTATATAATCTACAATTTCCGAAGCAGTCATTGCGTTAAATGACCTACTTATTTTTGTTCGGTTGTTCTTAAATAATGCTGGAGATACTAAGTCCATAACTGCAGTGACTCCCTGAACTCCATCGCCCGAAAAAGATGCATCATGGTAGGAATTAATTCTAAACTCTTTTTCAAAATTAGAAGAATCTGCATCTCCTTTGTTGGTATGCATAGATAAATTAAATTTCTCAATACCTTGTCCTACAATACCATGCTTCTCGCAGAAACCAATATTATCTAGTATCACCAAATGTCCGAATACAGTTTCGTGGTAAATGCTTTCGTATATAGATATGGAGCTAACAATGTCAATGATAGGAAGTTTCTCACCATACATATTAGTATATTCACATGTCCACTCAGTATGAGTGCTTGCTTCAAACGAACTTAAAGGGTTTTTTAAATCTGCCATTATCTGTTATTCTTTTGTCTTTGATCTACGTACATCTTCAACTCTTCTTCTACTCTTGGTATATCTTCTACTCTAATAAGAGAGATTCTACGTTTTTTGTCGTTTTTATATATTTCCCATTCAATATTTGTAACTGGTGTTAAAGTTTCGTCTACATTATTTTCAGTGTACTCGTTATATTCTACGTCTTCCCAATGATGAATATCATTTACGTTATCGTATAATTTATTAGCATATGCCTCAACTTCACTCTCACGCATTAACCAATCATAAAATGGATCAATCACATCGTTTGCTATTAAAATTAACCACCAATAATCCGTAGTTCCATAGACGTCTAAAGAAACATTTTCTGGTGTGCTTCCTTCTGGTATATCAACATCAGTATAATAATTAGATAAATTATCTGTTAATTTGGTTAATCTAAAATTAACAGTTATATCGGAAATAGAAACTCCGTTATATTCTAGTTTGGGTAATTGTTCGTATAAGTTAGGCATGATTAATAGTTGAATGCGTCAATTTCTTGAGCGGTAACTTGTGTAATTTCTTTTAAAGAAAGTGTTATTTGTGTTTCTATAGGAGAACCATCTGCATGTGCTGTCCAAGCACCTTGCGTGGTATAATTCACATCTATATTAGTAATGAAACATTCTTTAGTTTTAAATAAATGGAGATTTTCTTCTCCCTCGTCTAAAAATCTAACTTGTACAGTGTGTGGAATACTTAATCTACCACCCAACCAAGGTTTTTCCACCGCAGTGCCACCAATATTAGTCATAGAACTTGTTGATGCTAATTTCAGTACTCTAATCATAGTATCTATCACTAATTGTTCCTCTGAATTTCTAGGAGTTAGTCTCCATGAAAATGTATGATTTCTTAACGATTGACCCTCATACAACGCTCCTGGTGCATTATTTATGACGGTATCTCCGCCCATCTTAGCAGCATTAGTCGAATTAAATAATGAGTCAATAAGACCCATTCCCTCATACATAACAGACTGTGCCAAAGAATTCAACCTAGGCTGAATGCTTCCCTTACCAGATTGATCCCGATTATATGTCATACTGTCAGATTCACTAAACTTTTGAGAATATTGAGCACCAAGTGATAACGGCATTGGTAAAAATAAATCCATAACATGATCAGAGAGCATGAAATTTAATTCTTTTTCCTCCCCGTCTACCTGTGTCGTGCGTTTTTTTATTTTCCACGATTTAAAATTTAGATGTGTTTGAAATCCACCTATTGAATCCGTTTCCACTGGAAACGCTAACGAGTCTAGCGTGCCTCCTTCTTCGTACCTTTGGGCATAAGTAGATGCGCCATAGCCAACCGCTGCTATCGCAGCCGCCTCCTTCCAATATCTGGCGGCCATTGCCTCTAATTTTGTTGCGCCTTTTGTAACCGCACTCAATAATATACTCATTACAACACCTCCTTGTTAAATACCATTTACCATATATTTATATAAATATATGTAATGGCATACAAAGGTAAGTATCACGTTAAAAATAGAAGCAAATACGTGGGCAACGTAGATAAGGTAGTGTATCGTAGTTTATGGGAAAGAACCTTTATGAAATACTGCGATGACAACCCATCAGTTATTGCTTGGAACAGTGAGGAAGTCGTAATACCATATTATAGTCCAGTTGATAATAAAATGCATAAGTATTATGTGGATTTTCTTATCAAAACCCGTGATAGTGATGGCAAGGTCCGACATGTATTAATCGAGGTAAAACCCGATAATCAAACCAGACCTCCTGTAATGGGAAAGACTAAAAAGAGTAAGTATAGATATTTAAGGGAATTAAAGACTTGGAAAGTAAACGAAGCAAAATGGAAGCATGCTGAAGAGTTTTGTAAAGATAGAAAGTGGGAATTTAAAATTTTAACCGAAAAACAATTAGTGAAATAATATGCCAGCAAATAGATTCAAAGGGAAAAAATTATCAAAAGCTGCCTTGGCAAAAACTTCTGCGGCTTGGTTTAAAGGCAAAGTTGGTAAAGCATCTCGTGGTTTTAAAAAGGGTAAGTTGGAGCCTGGTAAAATGTTCACCTTTGGTTATGATGCAAAGCATAAAAAGACATTACCTTACTGGGATAGATTTCCTCTGATTATCGTACTTGATGTTGCACCACAAGGATTTATCGGATTGAACTTTCATTATCTGCATCCTAAAGAACGTGAGTTATTTTTAAAGAAACTATCTAAATTTGAAACAGGTGCTGGAAAATCTAAAACGTTTAATGTCACTTGGAACGCAGTTAAAAGAATAAAAGGTGCGGATAAGATGATACATAAATATCTATACACTCAAGTAAGAACAACATTATTAGAATCCCCACCTAATGAATGGGAAAACGTTATACACCTCCCTTATCAAAAGTTTGTTGGGGAATCCGCATCCACCGTTTGGAGTAATTAAAAATGAATATTTCAGAATTTAGTGACCAATTGACCTCGGGCGACTATGCTCGTACTAACTTATATCATGTTAGATTAGGACACATCAAAGGTCAAGACCAATTTTATCATCAAAAAGGTAGAGATTACAATAGTGATGAAATGAGGTTTATGGTGAAGCAAGTCACTCTTCCTGGGAAATCTTTAGGCACTATTGATACTAAACGTTTTGGTGCTATATTTAAAGTTGCTAATGATGTTATTGTTGATACTTGTACTATGACTATTATTTGCTCTGCGGATATGAGAGAACGTGTATTCTTTGAGGGTTGGATTGATTACATTTATAATATGAATGCGGCTGTTAATTTGACTACTGGTTATGAAGGATATGACGACGAGGGTAATTATTCAAATGATATAACTGGCGGTCGCGCTGGTCGCCAATATTACGATGATGTAACAGGAAATAAAAAGAAAGTATATCGTATGGCATACTACAACGACTATATCAGCAAACTATCAGTAGATACTTATGATAGAACTGGAGGCGTTGCGTATAATGTTGATATGTTAGAAGCATACCCTACTAATCTAGGACCTGTTGAATTGTCGTGGGGCGATAGTGGAGAAGTGGCGTCGTTTAGTGTTACGTTTAGTTATAGAGATTGGTTTGCGAATTTGGAAAGTCAAGACGAATGGACTGATGAATTTGCCAATGAGTTGATGAAAAACGCAGAAGACCATCAAGAAAGTATGGAAATGGAATACGATGCCCGTAAGGAAGTTGAAGATTTCTTATCTTCTGATGTACGAGAGGTGCTTGATGGGATGAAGGAGAGGAACATAGAGGACGCTAAGAGAAGAAAAGGCGAAGCAGAAGATAGTGCATACCTTGCACAGAAGATGAACGATATAGAATATATAGAAGATTATAAGAATTCGCTTGAATATAAAGAAATGATGGACTTCATTAACGGCGATGATACAGACATGCAACCATTCATTAATGAAGCCGGTGCTACAATAATATTGAACGTTAATGATGAAGCATCAATAAGATTATTTAAGGCTCAGGGTTATATAAAAGACAAAAAGCATGCTGAATACTTAAACGATAAGAGAGATCAACAACTTGCCCAAGAAGAGATCGATAGAAATAAAAAGAATGCAGACTATACTAAATCTGCTATTGATATAGTGGCTGAGAAGAATGCCAATTCTATTATACCTGAATTTAAACCAACTGAGGTTAAATTCAATTATGATAAGAATGGACAAATTATAATTGAAGATGTGATAGGAACTACCACTTCCTCTAAAACGATAGTTACAGAAGCAGGAAATGTAATAACCACTACAACTACCCTTGGTGCTATAGAAACCGATGTCAATCTTCCTAAAGACGATAGAACTAATTTTGAAAAACTCGTTGATGGTGATATAAGTAAAACGACCGTGTTTGCTGGTCCAAATGTTGAACCAGAGCCACGTGAGACAGTAGAGGCGATTATAGGAAAAGAAATTCAAACTACTACCGTCAATGGTGTGAAAACTGATACATTGGCAAATGGAGTAGAATTTGGCGACAACGATTTCAATCCTACTGATACTAAGATAAACGTACCTGCATTTGACACACAAGCCAATAACCCTCATGCTACTCAAGACATGATGGATGATGCCGATATGGACCGAACATTTATGGAAGCAGACTTTGATGCTAACAAACAACAAGATGCGATTAATGTTGAGCACGCATACGACGAAGCAAAATATAATGACAGATTTCAACCAGTGACAATGGAATTGCGTCCAGATAAACCTAAAGATTATGATACAAATGATGCTTCTGCTAATGCATACCATGCTAGTCTAATTGACCAAAGAAACAAAGGACAATTAACAACAATTGAAGTTACTAAGCAAGAAATACAATTGATGGAAGCACAAGGTTATGAACTTAGTAACCAAAAAATTCAAGGTGTGTCGTCTGGCAGGAATTTTGTAGAAACGGCTGATAATGAAACTCAAACTCAAACTTTCACTTCTGTTAATCAAAATCATACCACAGGAATAGCATCGGTTAATACCTCCAATATTGAATTTGATATGTCTACAGACAAGATGACTTCTTCTGAGAATAATATATTATTACAAGGTGTTGATTATGACGAAAGTTTAAAACTAACTGCAGCTTTGAATAGTGGGGACCAATCAAAGGTATTAGAAGTCGCAAATGAAATACAAACAGATTATGAAAATAGTCCATATTATGTTGACCCAGACCAGGAGTTGTTTGATGACATTAAGGCAGAAGATAAAGCAACTTTTGCTCAAAGTGAATTTTTATCTGGTGCTGATGCCGACTATAACGAATTAGCAGATGAAATGAAAGCAGATGACCATCAAGCAGATTCAAGAGAAATGGCCAATGATTTTAAACGAAGCGACGAACTTGACAATATGAAGAATGCTCAAATCATGGCTCACGAATTTAAAACTGCTGATTCTAAAGCGATGGCTGATAACTTTAAAAGGTTAGATGGTTTAGACAATATGAAGAATTCTCAAATCATGGCTCACGAATTTAAAGAAATGGATCAGGCTATGTTATCTGCAGAAGGAGAACAACTTAGTATGGAAGTTCAATCTAATCAAGCTGCACATTTAGATGATATAACTGCTAGTGCAGAAAGAATGGCCACTGAGATCAACGTTGAATCTGGAGCAGAATCCATGAATGCTTCTCAAAATTTTGTAGACGCAAGTAAAGGTTCAATAATTTCTGAATTTGATTCAAAATCGTCTATGGGGTTAGAGCATTTTTCAAATGAAGCTGACGCAAAAGACTACCTTACATATATGGACAAATCCATGCCTCAACCAAACGGAGGAGTATGGTATATGGAAACAGAAAGTGGCGTTATTAGAGGAGAAACTCTAGAAACTCCAGTTTCTGATTCTGCTGAGGATATCAATATGTTCGAGGATGACTTCTCAACGTCTGGTCAAGACAATAAAAACTTTCGTCTAGCAGGAGAAAGATTAGACAATTCCGTTAAGTCTTTAGAATGGGAACTTGGCGCTGCGGTTGATAGAAATACTAACTTTTTAACTAAAGGGTTTGTTCAAGCGGGCGTTAATAGAGAAATGAGTCAATTTCAAAACACAGATAGAATTACACCAGAAATGGTAGATTCTTCTAAGGATAGAATGGCAGGGAAAATGCAAGGAAGAATTAGTCAAGGAGAACAAGACTACCTAATAAGTCATATTGATAGTCTATCAGTTGATGCAGGAAATTATCAAGATGCGAAGTGGACAGCTCAACAAGGTGGTGATAATCTAGATGCAGCCTCTCATACTCAGTCTATGATGGAACAAAATTATAATATGCAGTATGAAACACCAACATATAAAGCGACACGAATAAAAAACTAATAAATAGTTGAAGTAAGAAATTTTTTAAATAATGATATAGGATGATAATATGTTACCAAAAATTGATGTACCAAAATATACACTAAAATTACCAAGCACTGGCAAGAAAATTGAATACAGACCTTTCTTAGTTAAAGAAGAAAAGATTCTTCTAACTGCTATGGAAACTTCAGAGGACGATGAAATAGAACAAGCAATACAAAGGGCAACTAAACACATTATTGATAATTGTACGTTTGGTAAAATAAACGCAGATAAATTACCTGAGTTTGATGTTGACTTTTTGTTTTTGAATATACGTTCAAAAAGTAGGGGAGAAGAGGTTGACATGTCATTTACTTGTAATAACGAAGTTGATGGGAAAGAATGCGGTGAGATAAATAGTTTAAAGGTAATGATTGATAAAGTACGAGTTAAGTTCCCTGAAGAAGATTTGACTAAAGTTGAAGTCACAGAAGATATTGGTATTAAATTCAAATACTTAACTACTGGAGAATTAGGTCGTTACGAACAAGAGAAGAATAATGTAACTAAATTATTTAAGGTTATTGTAGATTCAATTGATTATATCTACGATGCTGAGAAAGTTTATAAAGGTAGTGAGACACCTAAGAAAGAATTATTAGAATTTATAGAATCTTTAAATGATGTCGTTTTTGAAAAAATCAATAGATTTTTCAACGAAAAACCTATGTTNAANCATNNTGAAAAATTTACNTGTNNNAAATGTGGATNTAAGCATGTTATTGAATTAGAAGGATTGACGAGTTTTTTCGGNTAAGCATGAGTTATGAAAGTCTTATGAACCATTATAAGACGAATTTTCAACTCATGCAGTATCATAATTACTCTTTATATGATTTNGANCATATGATTCCGTATGAACGGGAAATATATGTTAATTTATTATCACAGCATTTAGAAGAAATNAAAGATGCTCAAGTCGTTGCCCAACAAGGTTAATTAAAAAGAGAATACAATGGAAGATAAGAAATCACTAAATGAACTAAGTAAGTTATCTAAATTAACCGAACGTATGGTAGATCTGTTAGAATCAGATGTATCTACTCGTAGGGCAGACAAAGCACAAGAACGTAAAGATAAAATTCAAATGTCTCGCTCTCCTTCTAATAGGAGTGAATCGGAAACAAGGCATGATAAGGACATGCTTTCTTATACTCGTAATTCATCTGAAGCCAATGCTGTAACTTCTAGACAAGAAATAACTAGACACAAAGAGTCCGAATTATCAAATAAAAGTATTTTCACCACCCTTAAAGCTCTGCTACTAACCAGTGTAGCTCAAGGCGCCGCAACACTACAATCAACCTCTCTGCAACAGCAAGCAAAAGAATCAATGTCAGTTGCAGCCAAGGATCGAGCAGCCACTGCCAAGGATCGAAAAACTACAGATCGTCGTGATTCTAAAATGTTCCATGGTATGCTTCATATGGCGGAGCAAAACTATGTAACTAGTAATCAAATCGCTACTGAAATAGTTAAACTTCATAGTGCCATACGTAGAGATGGTCCTAGAGAGCTGAAGGCTAGACTCGAAATAATGAAATCAGATCGTCATGAGGATCTTAAAAGAGAACAAAGATTAAATAACATGTTCGAAGATGTCATTAAGTCAGTTGATGCAAATATACACACACAAGGTAAACTGCAAAAACAGGTTGATTTGGGCGATGAAAAAGCCCTCTTAGCAAAAGCTATGATGAAACTTGGTGATAATCTCGACGCATTTGACAGATATACTGAAATTTTGGATGGCACCAATCCAAAAGACCTAAAAAAGGAAAATCGGGCTGAGGTGCTTGCTGAAATCGTTATTTTAGATAAGAAGTTCGGAAAAGAATTTGAACTTATCAAGAGAAATTCTGGCGTTCCCTTGGTCGGCAAGAGTGTCGGTTTAAAGAGAGATAAAGATGGTAATCCTCTTTTAGACAAAGATGGTAAATCAAGAAATCTGGACCCTAAAGAATTCTTAATGGATATGTTAAAAAACTGGGGCATGCGTGATGGCGATAAAATGGAAGGTAAAAGGTCATCAGGTGTAGGAGAAACAGCTTCAGCAACTAAATCAGCCAATGCTGACATTATTGAAACGTTGGCAGGATATAAAGCAGGCAAGGCCGCGTCCCAGGCGGCACGTGACTTTGGGCCAATGACAGAAGAAGAGACAGATAAAATCCGTCAATCAGTACAATCCGCGTTTACTCTGGAAAAAGAATTTCTGAGTGGAATGTCTGGTAGCGGTTCTGGTGGCATGGGTGACTGCTGTGATACTCTTAAAGACATATATAACGAGATAGTTAAACATAGCGATATATTACAACAGTCTGTTGTTGGTAAAAAATCCCCGCTTGGTCAGATGGTAGGAAGACTAGTACATGGTGGCGGTGAAAAGTTTTCTGGATCTACAGAAGGAGGAACTGGATTTACTGGTAAAACAAAGGGTAGTTCTTATACTAGAAAAGAATTTGGAGAATTAAAAGGCAACCCAGAATTACTAGCATCGATGTTTGATGAAGAAACTGCAAAGGCAATATTAGACGGTAAAGTTACATTCAATGAAACCTCAGGGATTTTACGTATAAAGACCGAAACTGGTCCTATTGATACTACAGATTCAGTTGCTAATGAACTTGCAAAGAAAGAGTTGAAAATTTCTACTAAATCAGAAGCTCGAGACGTTAAAAGGGCAAGAAGAGAAGAAGAAATCAGAAGAGACTCTAAAACTTCTAGAACTAGTGGAGGTGTCACTCCATTCGGAGGTAGCTTCGGAAGAAACGCAGAAGACGGAGGAGATTCTTGGTATGAAGATTTGGATCTTACCGATGCTGGTGTTGGTTTGTTGGTAGCAAACCAAGGATATGAAGCAATAAAGAATAGGAAGAAGAATAAGAATAAGAACAAAAAGCCAAAGGCCAAGAACTGGCGGATGAGATTATTGTATGGTATATTAGGTGCTGAAGTTGTAAATTCTATATTCTTTGGAGATGATGAGGACAGCGGCACGGTAAACGCAGATACTGGCGAGGTGTTTGACGAGGGTACATTAGGGAATGCCGCTATCAACGCTGCATGGACGGGCTTGTCCGTCTATGAGGGTTATCAACTTGGCAGTAAGGGGGTGAATAGATTTAAAAACAGGGTATCTAGTCCAAATTTTGTGGGACCACGACAACCACCAGTAAAAAAGAATCCAAGTTGGCTTAAAAAGAAATTCAAAGGATACCTGAAAAAATTAAAGCCAGCAGAATTAAAGAAATATTTCGAGCTGGTAAAAGACGGTAGAAACGTCATGAAGTTAAAGAGTGCACTGGCCATAGGTGGAGGTCCTTGGGGTATGGTTGCGGCCGCTGTTCTATTCATTGCTGAAGAACTAGTATTTGGAGTTGTATTTGAAGCAATTGAAGAAGTCATGTCAGAGC
>JMBY01000085.1_pt1 | contig 41586 bp, 29 predicted proteins | sample 173741 | NCBI WGS metagenome assembly JMBY01 (sample SAMN02716984, study PRJNA234377) | hydrothermal vent metagenome | biome: Hydrothermal plume; isolation source: Uncultured SUP05 viruses from deep ocean hydrothermal plumes from the Lau... | collected 2009 | reverse complement strand
GAGGATACACGTTTCTCCACTCTGTTTTATCTTCGTTCCACATAACTCCTAAACTATCTTCATCTGTAAGTACAGGTTCAGAAATAGGGGCTTGCCAAAGACAAGTAGCTTCATCTAATACCCAAGAAGGGTAAGGCTGTGGGGGTATAAACGCATCTCTTACGTCATCGTAAGTGCTTCCCACACTAGCAAAGTTCTTTCTAATGTTTCTATTATATGAGGTTTGAACCCAAAATGGGTATCTAGTTAATTTTTCTAAAAAATCAATTCCAAGTTGTTCAGATTCTATACCCTCTTTATCAGTGATATCTTGATTATCAATAACAAGAACATCTATAACTTTTGAGTTAATTCCTAATTTTGCAAAATGTGCCATATTTACCCCTTATTGATACTGATATCTAATGATTACGATACCTGAGCCACCTGTTTTACCATTTGTCTGATGTCCCACACCGCCAGCTCCACCACCGGTATTTGCTATACCGTTAGATGCGCTATCACCACCTGAGCCACCACCACCCGGAGTGGCTGAAGTAGAACCAAATCCACCTTCGTTAGCACCAGCACCACCACTAGCTCGGACCGTTCCATCTAACCATGTTAGACCCGAACCACCGACTCTTGAAGTAGTACCTGCTTGTCCTGCGCTTCCCGCTCCACCACCACCACCGGTAGGGTGAAGACAACATGCACTGTGCCCTGAGCCACCATTGTGACCTTGTCCTGCGATTCCTGTACCACCCGCAGCGGTATTAGTACCACCACCACCACCGCCGCCAGAACCACCACTCTTACCTGCGGTGTGAGAGGCACCGCCTCCGCCACCACCGGTAGAGGTTAAGCCGTTAAAAGTAGAATTACCACCATTAACACCACTCATTCCATTATAGTAACCGTACGAGCCTCCAGAACCTACTGTAACAGAGTACCCAGTTGCTGATGCTGTGGCAGAAGCAGTTCTATAGCCTCCTGCACCACCTGGCCCCCCTGACTTGTCTCCTCGACCTGAGCCACCACCGCCTGCAATAACCAAATATTCAAGAGTATTAGACCCTGCTGCATTACCCGCCGTTGTCACACTAAAGGTACCTGTACCTGTAAACGTATGATACCTATAGCTACCCGAAGTAGTCACTGCACCTCCTGTAGCCGATACGTATACCGCACAACTGTGAGTATTACAAGCTTGAGACTCTGAAGCTGTACCTACACAATCTGCACCGCCATGTTCAGGAGTAGGGTTAGTACATGTTCTAGTACGACCTTGAGTACCTCCACCACAATTTACAGTACAAGCATCGTATGCTGACCATGCAGAGTATCCACCGTCTATAGGGGTTATTCTAATAAATCTTTTCCAAGTACCATTTTCGTTAACCCAGGCTTCTTGAATACTACTCCAAGTACCGTTATGGTTTACTTGCCAATCGCCGTCTAATGCCATTGAATACCTCCTTTCTTAATTCGTTATATCCTATACAGTATCAACTCAAGAAACAGTATATTTAAATTCTATCATTACTAAGGTACTAATACCCAATTAGTTAATTCTTCGTTCCAGTCATAGTTTAGCTCACCTTCCGGGTAGGGTATAGGCGAGGACCAAGACTCCTCAGAATCACTCCAAATCCAGGAAGGATTAGGGGATAGAGGTTTCTCTAGCAACCCATCTACATAAAACCATCCTACCTTAAGAGATAGAGACTCAGTAGCTACTATATTAGACTCTTCAGAGAAAATTGGTAACTCGTTAGAACCCCAAGGACCCGACAATACTTCTTGTGTATTTTTATCTATTTCAAAATATATCATTATGCGCTCCAAGAAATAATTACTGCACCACTAGCACCATTGCCACCTCGTCCGTAAGACCAGCCGCCTCCGCCACCACCGCCGCCATAAGAACCTCCGATAAGTCCCCCTCCGTCACCGTTGCCTATATTACTACCTCTACAACCTCTCTGACCTCCGGCTCCTTGACCGTTCCATGAACCGCCTCCTGTACTTCCACAACCGCTTCCGTAGTTACAAGGGGAATCACTTCCACCAGCTCCTCCGGTTCCTCCGCCACATCCACTACATATATTGGTACCGGCGGTACCGCCAGACCTACTAATATAGGATCCGAAGGATGAAGCTCCTCCATTTGTAGCGTTGTAATTACCTCCGTAATTACAGTCTCCCAGCCCTCCCGTGCCTCCAGAGCCTACAGTTACGGATACAGATCCTGTAATAGAACCGGACCAAGTGCCGCCACCGCCACCTCCGCCACCATTACCTTCTCCACCACCGCCACCACCGCCAGCAGCAACCACAGTTACAGACGCAGAAGTACAGCCAGAAGGCATATTAAACGTACCACTCGATGTAAAAGTCTGTGAGCCTGCTGTACAACAACTCTGTGTATTACATGCAGTAGTTTCAGAGGTAGAACCGGAACAATCCGCACCTCCATATGCTGGGGTAGGATTATTACATACTCTAGTTCTTGAATAGGTACCACCGCCACATGAAGCAGTACACGTACTATATCCTGACCAAGCAGACCAGTCCCCATCTACAGGCTGTGTTCTAATAAATCTTTCCCAGGTACCATTATTGTTTACCCAGGCTTCTTGAATACTACTCCAAGTACCATTATGTTTTACTTGCCAATCACCATCTAATGCCATGATTGCTCCCTATACTATAACAAAGAATAAGTCACCATTGGCACCACCAGAAGGTGTGCCTGACGTTGCTGTTGTTACTGATACAGAATTACCCGAAGCTCCTGTGGATCCTTGACTTCCATTAGATCCAGATGGTCCTTGAGAACCTGTAGCTCCATTACTACCAGCAGCTCCAGTGTTTCCTATAGGTCCTTGAGAACCTGTAGCTCCATTACTACCAGCAGCTCCAGTGTTTCCTATAGGACCTTGAGCACCTGTATTTCCATTACTACCAGCAGCTCCAGTGTTTCCTATAGGACCTTGAGCACCTGTATTTCCAGTGTCACCTTTTAATTGAGTAACTACACCAGATGGTAGAGTTGCTACGTTACTAAGATCACTGTTAGCTTTGCCTGCAATGGCCGCTGTAAGTGTACCATCTAAGCTTGTATCTGCAGCTGTAAATGCTGTAGTCAAAGCTGTTACTGATGCTAAACGCTCAGTATCTGTTGACATTGCCGTTGTTAAATTAGCAATATCAGTATTATTAGTTGACATATCAGACTGTAGGCTAGTAATAGCTGAAGCTCTTGTAGATGCTTCAGCAGAAATAGCTGTAGATCTTGCCGATGCTTCAGCAGAAATAGCTGCAGTTCTTGCAGTTACTTCAGTAGCCATTAAACCATCTGCGTGCCCTTTATTAGAAGCATCAGTAGCATTAACCGGGTCACCAAGATTTTGCATGGTTTCGCCTTTAAGATCAAGCCCTGAATGAAAAGGTACTGGAGAACCATTAGCAGTATTAAAACCTTTGCCCACAGTCATTAGTACATCTGATTTCATTTGAATAGACCCAACACTAGTTTGGATTTCTATGTCACCTGTTCCCTTAGTCGCTATAGCAAGATTTTGGTTATCATCTGCTGTTATAGTAATAGTATTAGCTACTGATTCTATAACCTTTTGTCCGTCAATGTATAAAGAACCTGGTCCAATATATACATCTCTCCAACGTTTATTTGGGCTACCTAAGTCATGCACATTATCTGTGGCAGGCTGTAAATGGCCTGTCATAGTATCACCAGCACGCTTAACATAACGAGCTTCTGCTTCAGCAAGCGTCATTGTGTCACCAATATCAGTAGTAATATCCATCCATTGGGTAGAATCACCATCATTGATATAGATCATAAGAGCGTTATAAACTGTATCCCACCATTGATCGCCAACATTTGGAGATGTTGGAGCAGTAGGGGACGTAGTCATTGGCGCATACGTTGGTGTAGCATTTATAGCAGCTATTGCAGCTGTATTAGTAGCAATACTTGCAGTATGCGTAGTACTTGTACCATCTAGGGTGGATACTTGGGTTTGTAAGGTGGAATCCCCAGCTGCTCTAGTAGAAGCTTCGGAACTGGCATTACTATTAATGCCAGATATTGTGGAATCCATCTGAGTTTTGGTATAGTGTTCACTATGTGTGTGATTAACATCAGCTTTTACTGTATTTAATACAGCAATATTGTGCTCCGTTAACTCTCCTGATCTAAGGTTTCCCTTATCACCAGATAGAATTATTGATTCACTAGTATCCGTTGAATCTAATGTTGCTTTGTCTGCAATAGACCCAACTGTGCCATCACGTTTTAATAGTAACGATTGATTTTTATTAGTATGGGATAGGGTGTTTCCAGCCTTATCCTTAATACTGTGTTTTCTTCTAGCCATAATATATCTCCTCTAAGATTTAGTTAAGTTATACTATAGATACGATTTCTAGTTCGTCACCATCCGTGATTGAAATGCTTGAATCAACTGTTATACTTGTACAAGAACCAGCTGCACATGATGCAGACCATTCTGTAGGTCTAAGTAACATTCTGTTTAAGTATACCATAGCAAACGACTCTTTGAAGTTTGCATTGTAAGTAGCTTGAGCGTCTACACAAGAAATTACTCCTCCGTGGTTCAAGTTAGGAACTACAGAATCAACATTACCTTGTAAAGTAGCTTCTGCTGCTGTTGCACGAGTAATTTCAGATGCTATATCATTAGCATTAGCTGTTTCGGCTGCACGAGCAGTACCTGCTTCAGCAGTAATATTACTTTGTAGAGTAGCATCAGCGGATTGACGATCAGATTCGATAGTAGCTAGTTCTTTTCCATCTAGCGTATCTGCATCTAGAGCCGATCCTGGTCCATCAGTAGTTATTAATTTAGCTAAAACGTCAGCGGCATTGTAATCCGTAGAGTTAAGCTTAGTACTGATTTGTGCTTGTAGATTTGTTGTATCTGCAGTACGAGCTGTTTCTTCTGCTGTTAAGTCTACTACTGTAGCCTTAAGAGATAACTGTGTAGTCATCGTACCTGCAAAGTCTGCATCGTTAGCTAAAGAAGCTCCAATTTCCACTAGAGTATCTAATGCTGCTGGGGCTGCTCCTACTACTGTAGCAATCTTAGCATCTACAGAACCGGCTGTACCAGAACCTGCATTTAATACTGTGATAGCTGCTGCATTATCAACTGCTGTAGTTGAAATATTTACACCATTTACTACAACACCTAAAGAGTCTATTACGGTTGTTCCGCCATCGACTGTTAAAGTTTGTGTAGCAACATTGTTAGCTCCAACTGTTGGTAGGTATACTTCACTTTCTACAAATACTACACAAGTACCTGTTTGAGCAACACTGAAGTTAGCTGTAAAGCCGGCTAAAGTTACGTCAGATACATTTGCTATGGTTAAGTTATGATTTGCATCATAGCACATATAGACAAAGTTCTTGCTATCTAATCCGTGAGTAACTGACCATGCAGTAGCTGCAACAGATTGTGTGTGTACGTATGCTGATTTTCCATTTGTTAGTGGGAACCAAGTAGTAACACCGCTAATAGTGACATAGATGTATAATACACCATCCACTAAAGCCATTTGACCCATCATTGGGTCTGAAGGTAGTACATTAGTTTGCTCGAAAGCAAAGCCTGCGTTTGCGCTAACCTTAAGATTAGTCATCAAGTTCATGTATTGTGCTGAATTCATATTCTATTTTCCTTTAGTATATTTATAATTTGCCTGTTTATTCTTCATAGACCTAGGGTCTAATCCCTTGAAATAAGCGGCGCTAGTTAGTGATTTTGTCGCGTAGTATAAAGACTGTTTCTGTTCTGTACACCATCTTGAATTATACTTTATTGAGTATGATGGGTACGTAGCTTTAAAAGCCAACAAATTCTGCCTAACCTTGCTGAGCCAGGAATATATTCCTTGCTCCTCTTGCTTATTCATAATTCTTTGAATAGTGATCCAACAGTATGATAACTATATGAAATATAGTTAATTCTATCCAGGACCTCTTTATTCGATAGTTCAGATATGTCTTTCATAAGAATTTCTATTTCCTTATCTAATTTATCTAAATGTTCGTCTATCTCTTTGTTTCTCATAGCATCTACCAATCAACAAGGTGTTAAAGGTACTTGTGGATTGGTAGATGCTACTTTTCTCATTGTTAAGTAGGTGAGCACAGCACGCGCCCACCTTAGCTATGTATCTACTTAGATATCAGCAGCAGATCTAACTACAACTTTAACATCTCTACTATCTGTCATAGTGATTGTTAAGTTATTAGCATCTACTTCTTCTATCAATGCAATATCATTCTGCCACTTACCACCAGAGAACATAAATACACTTATCTCAACGAAAGTACTATTTAAGTTATGAGGGATAGCGTGAACCAATGATGAAGCACCTGACTGATACGTGTATACTGTAGCATTGTAATCACCACGAATCGACAAATTCTGTGCACCAATTGCTGATGTATTAGAATCAACTAAGATTTGTAGAGCGGCATCTGCATTAGAACGAGCTGTAGCTTCAGTAGTAATATCTGTAGCTAAACTAGTTTCAGCATTACCAGCACGAGTAGTCTCAGTAGAAATTGCAGTAGCATTAGTAGCAATTGAAGTCACATTAGTAGCAATATTACCTGCGTTTACACCTTCAGCAGCTGTTGCACGAGTAGTCTCAGCAGAAATTGAAGCTGCATTAGCAGCTGCAGAACTAGCATTAGCAGTGATTGAAGTTTGTAAACCAGAATCAGCTAAAATACGAGCAGCTGTTTCAGTAGCTAAACCATCTGTATTAACTTTAACCTGTGCATCTAATAAATCATCTGCAGCTACAAGTGTAGTAGCGCCTGCAATAAAGTTAGCACTAACATTAGCAGAATAAGAACCATTAGTTCCTAGACCAGCAGCAGCTTCTACAGCATCAAGCTCAGCTTGTGTAGCAGTATTAGCATTAGTATTAGCCGTAGTGACTGCAGTAATTGCATTATCTGCATTACCACGAGCAGTAGTTTCCGCAGCAATTGCATCAGCATTAACCTTAGCTTGAGTGTCTAACTTCTCATCAGCATCAGCCAAGTCTGTAGCAGCACCGATATAAACCATAGCAGCATTAGCACTATAAGCACCAGAAGCGGCTAAACCAGCTCCAGCTTGCGTAGCATCAAGCTCATTTTGCATTGTAGCATCATGAGAGATTATATTAGCAGCATTAACAGCGATTGCAGCAGCATTAGTAGCAATATCAGCAACATTAGTAGCAATATTAGTATTAGCAGTAGCAATATCAGTGTCATTACTATCTATCTGACCTTGTAATACAGCGTCAGCAGCACCACGTGCAGCTATTTCAGTAACAAAAGCAGCAGATCTATCTGAAACTTCTTGAGCTATAGCAGTAGTATTAGTAGCTGTTTGAGCATCTAGTTTTAAGTCACAGTCATGTAGTGAAGTAGCAGTACTAATGAAAGAAGAAGAACCTTGTTCATGTGGAACATAAGAACCTGTTGTATCTAGTCCTGAACCAGCTTGAGTAGTATTAACTTCATTCTGTAGTGCTGTAATATCACTATTTACTTCGTTAACTGCGTCTACTAAGTTACCTTGAGCAGAAGTAGTTAATGATCCTAAGTTACCATCAGCAGTAGCACGAGCTAACGCTTCAGCAATAATGTTACTAGCATTAGCTGCTTCGGCTAAACCAGCGCGAGTAGCTTCTGCGTCAATGTTACCTTGTAGTACACCTTCAGCTGCTCTAGCAGTAGCTGCTTCTGCAGCAATTTGTGACTGAATAGTAGTAACAAAGTTAGCATCGTCGCCAATTGCGGCAGCTAATTCATTTAAAGTATCCAGTAGCCCTGGAGCACCTGATACTAATGCGTCTACAGATGCAGTAATTGCAGCGTCTGTTTCAGTTTTACTATATGTGTTACCATCTAAAATGGCTAATTGACCTTCAAGGTCTGTTTTAAGTGCTGCAATTGCAGAATCTACGTCAGCACCGCAAGCTAATTCGCAAGCTGCTGCTGGGTTACCTAATGCAACTTTTAAGCTGCCCGTGGTTGAGTTGTACCATACACGTCCGGTTACAAGCGGGGAAGGGTCGTTAGCTAAAGTTTCAACTACAACGTTTTCTATTTCCGAACCGCTTGCAAGCGTAATACCGTGATGAATTGGGTATGTTGGCATATTATTACCTCCTAAGTAATATATTTATAAAATTATTTCATCTCTATACGTCTCTTTAGCGTCGGGGTAAAAACTTCTTTAAAGTAAATAACTCTACATCTGTCTTTAAACAACAACTATTGCTATGGGCAACTCTCCACTCATTCTCAGTAGTATCGCTCTCAAATATAAAGCACCCATTTGCGAAGTCAATAAAACTAGCCCCATGACTTTTAACATAGGCAGCTAAGTGTAGCTCCGTTCGTGGTATTTTTATTTCATTCATTTATTCTCTTCCTTTCTATCCTGAAAATATAACGTCAATATGTCCCGTTACTTCTTCAGTAAAATACACTTTAAAGTTATTCAGATCAGTAACATCTATGTTAGCAAACATAGGCATTCCGTCTCCTCTAACTATTCTCTCTATAAATTGATCTGTACCCTGATTGTGAGTTATATTCCAAGTAAAACTTGGAGTACCAAAATCGAACCGTTGAATATCTACACCAGTAGATAATCTCCAGGCGTTATTGCTCCACTTTAATATCTCTCCATTTACGGGCGGTGTGTGATCTAATACAACGTCTTGTAAGGCATTCAGATAAGGTTCGTTTGCTATAAACTCGATGCTCTTAGGAGCGGTTGAACTATCTGTTTTTATTGCTAATCCAGTACCTGCTATGAAACGTAAAGTTTCTTCACCAATTGGTATTAGCGTAGACTCTCCGTCTACTTCTAAATTTTTCCAGTGTGAACCAATGCTGATTTCAACAGTATGGTCCCCTAAATCTGTTACCTTTAACCCTGTATTTTGATCGAACTTAAGTACTTCAGTATTATCTACAGAAACGGTACCGTCTTTCGACTGTACGCGTAAAGAGTTCGAAGATTCCCACTCATTAGTTGAACTTCTAAATCTTAGTACTTGCCCATCTACTGGAGATGTAATGGTTACATCTGAAGCATTGCCAATCGGCTGGCTGGTTAACTCAACGATCTGGTCAGTCGTATTCCTCACAAATAACTTATTATCTGCTAAGTTTACGGCGACTTCGCCAGGTTTAGTCAAATTAAGAGTACTTGGTATCTTACCGGGAACATTTGTTCTCTTTAGTACTATCGTGTTTGATCTAGCCATCTTAATAAAATCCTATTTAGGACTCGAGTTTATAAATACATTATACCTAATTATATCATAAATGTCAAGTAAATTTTTTCCTCACCTCTCTAAAAATAGTAGTAATTTTTAGAACTCACCACCGTCTACCGTACCCTGGTTTTGCATAATCACTTCTTCCCAAGTAGATACGCCACTAATAGTACTGTATACCATCAGCTTATCATTTGTTGTATCAAACCATAAATCTCCTTCATTGACTCCAGTTGTAGGTTCTGTACCCTGTTGAAATAAATTCTCTGATAATTCTGTAATAGCATCCTGCACTGTCTGAGAAACCATAGTCCCCTGTGGTGCATAAGTAACATATTGAGCTAACTGACTAAAGGATAATTCAGAGGAAGTAACTACTGTAACCTGCTCTGTAATAGCTGTGACTACTCCCCCAGTAGTCTCAACAGTTACATCAATAACAGGTGATACAGTTACTGTAAGGTTAACATCTATCATTTTGTTACCCCTTCTCTGACGTCAGCACGGCCCTCCAAAAGTCGCATTATCACCCCTGTGCTATTTTCCTCTAATTCTATATCATATACATTCATACCAGAAATCATAGTATCTGTATCTGCAGGAAGTATAGTAACTACAAACTTTCCATCTGTACCTCCTCCTGGCTTAGTAGCAACAAAGGTTGCATTAATAGTGGGCTCGTACAAGTCTCTACGAACTTGCCCCCTAATAGTATGATTTGATATATCTAAGGGAGTACCTGCAGGTTGCTCTACAGTAAGAGCCAAGTCGAAAGATGCTCCCTTTTCAATAATAATATTATGTGTTCCTGCTGGCATTATTTATTCTCCAATTTTTTGTTTAAATCTTTTACTGCTTCAATTAAAACAGCAATAAGCCTAGTGTATTGTACCCCATTAGCCTCTCCATCTTCATTGTATGTAACTGCATCTGGTAATACTGTAGCAACTTCTTGGGCTATTAAACCGATAGAAGACTTATCATTTGACTTCCATCTATATGTAGATCCTTTTAATTTATTTATAGAATCTAAAGCGTTCTCTATAGGATTAATATCGTACTTTAAAGCAATATCTGAACTTTCCGTAAGAGTACCTGTAATAGTTAAATCTCCTGTTATTGTACCCCCTGCGGTAGGTAGATAAGGATGGGTATGTGCTGCTGAAAAGTAGGCAGCACTGTTACCATCTAACATATCTGCATTTAAGTTGGTATTAACTGCTCCGTTAGATATCGGAATATTACCATTAGCATTACCAACAGTTTTACTATCTACCATGTCTGCATTTAAATTGACGTTCAGGGTACCATTAGAAACAGGTATATTCCCAGTATCATTACCAGAAGTCAACCCATCTAGCATATCTGCATTTAGATTGACATTTTTAATGCCGTTAGATATAGGAATATCACCACTAGCGTTACTAGCATTATTACCATCTAACATATCTGCGTTTAAGTTTACACATACGGTACTATTAGAAATAGGAATATTACCGTTCGCATTACCAGCAGTTTTACTATCTAATAGGTCCGAATTTAAGTTTACATTCAAGGTACCGTTAGATATAGGAATTGCACCTGAAACATTTCCCGCATGAAATCCGTCCAATAAGTCTGCACTTAATTGTAACTGTGTATTATTATTACACAGAGGAATCGTATTAGCTCCACCAGTAGTAGAGGGTGCGAATGTTTTAAGTGTAGTTACATTAATATCATACTCAGAAACTAAAGCCTCCCATAATGTACCATTCCAAGTTAGCCACTTAGTTCCGTCAAATCTAATAGTACCTACTACTGTAGTTCCTGAACCTGTGAAGGTATTAGTACCATATACTCTAAACTGTCTAGCGGCATCAGAATCCCTATTTTTTACTTCATCTACAAAATCTGTGTATAAACTAGATAGTGTTGGATTATCCCAATTTGCCATTTTTTATTACTCCTTTATTAGTCTCTAACGCCAGTAACTGACCAGGTAAAATTACCATCGGTTCTACTACCTGTTGTTATATCATATATATAAACTGTAAAACTCTCTGGGTTAGCTTCATCTACAAAATCATAGATGGCGGTCTTGCCTGCTGTTCCACTGTAGTTTACAGTAATTTCATTAAGATCCACATATTTATATAGTGTACCATTAGTTGGGTCTGTGCTATCTACGTACACTTTTACTCCAGTATCTTTTTCTAAAGTAGTGATAGTATGAGAGCCAGATTCTGTTTGTTCTGACATTGATAATAAAAACTTAACATTATCTATTTCAACTATATCATTTGTCGGAACTGATGTAAATTTAGTATAAATTTTAACATATCTAAAGTCGGAAGCACTTGAGGTACTAGAAGCTGCTCCTGAGTAGTTCCAGCCAGTAACATCATTCAATGCTTGGTTATAAATAGCTAAACTATTAGTCCAATAAATATGATTTTCTTTAGTAACTGTAGTAGTGGTATTATCTCTATAGTTTGCCGCAATTGTTACTGTAATATTAGAAGAAGATAACTCAACTCCAATATCCCAAGAATGGTAATATTCACATTCATCAGTACCAGCTTTAGCTACAATATAATATTGGTATCCTGCAGATACTTGATCCGCAGGACTATTCCAACTTCTAGTAGTGAAATGTTGTTCCCAAGTCTCGGTGTTATTTATTGGTCCAAATGCTGGGAAACTATCTCCTTTGTAGATATCAGTAACTTGAATTTTATCTTCTACTACCCAACTGCCACCACCAGCTATACAGTCTGTAGAATTAGTTGCCACTGCTCCAGAACAGTATGCCTCATTTACTGGCTTGTCAGGGTCTAAAGAACTATTTATTTGTTGATGTAGTACAAAGTTTGCGGGTTCATTAACATTAGAAGTTGAAGTTAATGGAGTACTTTCATTACCTGCTGAGTCAATAGAAACAATAAAATACTTATATGTGCCACCAATTGACTCAAAACGAGTAACGAAAGTAGCAGGTCCCAGTAAGTCTTGTTCTATTGTATCTATTAGAGTACAAGTTGTGACATCTCTATCACATCTTGAGATTCTATAATTTACTATAGGCATCTGCCTAGTAGTTAAACTAGGGTCAGACCAATCTAACTTAACATAGTTATCAATGACTTCTACAGATAATCCACTAGGGGCCGAAGGTTGGTCTATTGTAACATCAACAAATCCTTTATCTCCGTAGTTTCCTGCAGTATCTATAGGTGCAACCCAGAATGTTCTAGTAGCCTCTCCAGTAAATGGGCCCCAACTACAACGTACTGATTTAGTAGTTCCGGATTTCAATTCTGGGGAGAATGACGCATCTGTTGCTAAAACTCCAGACAGGTTCCGTCCATTACTCCACGTATCCCCATATCGTATTTCATATGTATCAATAGGTAAAGTAACCGCAGAAGTAGAGGTCCAGGATAAAAGAACGTTTTCAGTATTATAAGTATTTGTTACTGTAGGTTTACCAGGTTTTATTACGTCTATAGGTATACTGACTGGGGTACCTTCATTTCCTGCTGAATCTACAGAAGTAACCCAAAAAGTCCTAGGAGTAGTTGGTCCCCAGGTAACTTTAGTTGTCCAATCTGTAACTTTACTAATTGCAATATCTGTAGAACTAGCCCAAACATCTCCATATCTCAGTACATAATCTACAATAGGTAAATCTGAAGAAGGAGTAGTCCAATTAAGAACTACATTAGCGCCTGTTATACTAGAGGTAAGAATAGTTGGATTTGGTCTAGCTATCACACATGTAAAACTACTAGGTACCCCGTAATTATCAGAATAGTCCTTAGCAGCAATCCAAAAAGTTTTAGAGTCTACACCTACTGATCCATATATACCTGGACCCCAAGTAACTGGGTAAGTTATAGACGGAGTAGTAACTACCTTAGGATCAATACCTGCAGCCCAACTCGCTCCTTCTCTAACTTCATACTCTTTAATACCTTGAGGGGCTGTACCTGGAGCAGTCCAAGTAATATTCACATCCCCTATATTAAATACGTGAATTATAGAACTAACTGAACTAGGTTCAGATACTACATAACTTATAGGAGTAGCATCTACAGAGTAATTACCCGTAGTGTCAATCGCTTTAAGTAAATAAGTATGATTACCTGTACCAACAGCTCCTACTTGATGATGAATAGAGGTAATATTAGTGGCAACTACTGTTGCTGTACCCCATACTAATCCCTTGCGGACTTCATAATAAGCCCAGTCTATATCTGGATTAGACTTCCAATGTATTGTCAGTCCTTTAGCTACTCCCCAAGTAGTAGATAACCCACCTACATTCATTGGAGGTAACGTCTTACCATATAATACTTTAGAGGCTGTAGTCCAAAGAGACTTTTTATTGTTTACTAAACTTACAGTTTTGACTCTTACTTCATATTCTAATCCTGCAGCAAGCCAAGTATGTCCTGCTGTAGTACAATCTGTACTAGTTCCATAAGATGTCCACGAGTGGCCTGCTGCAACACAGGTTGTCTGGCTTGTAAGTGTAGGATCTGCAAAACAGTCTCCACTGTCACATCTAGCTGGTAAAGAGTAAGTATTATCAATAGTAATATTACTCTCAGTATTATGCTCTATTGTATTCCAGGTTTCCCCTTTTATTCTCCATTGTACCTCATAATGACTTAAATAGTCATAAGAAGATCTTAGCCAATTATAAGTAGCAGCCTCACAAGAGGCTTTATCAGTATAGGTATTATCTTCTAAACAAAAGTAATTTTGTCCAGGAGCTACCCAACTAACATGCATCCTATTTCTAATGGTGTTTACATTGCTATATAATTCTTCGGTTATATTAATATCAGTTATAGATGGTGGAGCAGTTCCCCAAGGCATCCTTTCACTTATACTTGTTACCTCTATTTCATCACCAAGTTCTATAGCATTAAACTTAGATTCATTATATTCTAGTCCAGTAACAGTAAACTTATTCAGGTCATCTTCTGTAATAGCTACTACTCTATATAATTGAGACTCTACTTGCCCTATTCTTTCCAAAGTCCACACTTGCATAGGTAATGGGTCAAAGTCTAAGTCCGATTCTAAATGTATAATATTGGTAGAATATGTAGAGGCACCTGGATCAATAGTAACATCTTTAGTTACTATATAAGATGCTTCATCCCAATTTTTACCTGCTCCCATACAAGCAACTTTAGAAGTATATGATGCATTAGTACTTCCATCTTGGTTAGTACACCTATCATCTGGCTTTATGATACTGAAATTCATATCATCTGCGCCGTTTAGTTCTACTGGGGCATCTAAACAAATAGTACCTTTATCAGTAACAGTCCATGTTCTGGCGTCCCACTCCCAATAATCTCCTGTAGTGTGTCCTATTACATTTTGAAATTCATATTTAATACCATAGTTATAAGACTGCTCTCCTAGCTCCATGCGTATGTTAACTCCGGAAGCAAAGTCTAATGAACCATTAATAAATATATTGAAAGTATCGTGCATGGAAGAAGTAAGAAAAGTAGCCCCAAATTCCAGGTCTATCCCCGTACCGTGGGCGTTTTCAATATATGTAAGCCCAAGTCCTGCAGCAGCAGTTAAAACAGCAGAAAAATCTTTTGCTGTTTTATACTCCCATATATCTCCCTCATATAATACTGGAGATTCAAATATTAAATTTGTCTCACGCACTACTGCTGTAGAGGAGTCTTTATTTTTAAACCTATAAGTATCCCCATCATACGAACTTAAGGTAATCCATTCCTCAGCACTTCCTGCACAAGTAAAATTAACTGCGTCCCAACTTCCAGAGTTATTTGTACAACATAACTCAGGTGTAGATGAAGACCCATCACTACAACTCTCATATTCTTCTGTTAAAGCTTCATCTCTAAACCATGAAGTATTAGTAACAAATATATTATGAGTTTTTGGTACGTGAGGAGTTAAATATACTACAAATCTGTACACATCAGCAGGATCTCCAGTATAGCTACCTGTACGAATAAAATCGTTTAATCCTGTTCCTGTATAAGTAGTACCTAATTCACAATCAGTTTGAGAAGTATAACTAGTATCAGAGCATACATTAGGCAAAATACGCCCACCATAGCGAACACCTGCTCTATGCTTATCAGACACCTTCATTAAATCACCTGGTCGTATTGGAGCACCTTCAAATCCAGTAGCAAAACTAATACCTTCAGTTTCTAATCGTTCAGTATATAGAATCCATTTACCTACCCTCTGCGCTTGTCCTCTAGAAGTACACCCAAAAGCTATAACGCTTTTTTCTACCATTCCGTATCTTTGTATGCCTTCTCTATCCTCTACGTACTCTACAGTCTGTTTATACCCATTAGCTGGGTCATTCCAAGTAACTAATACTACATTGTGTCTAGCTTTTTTGGAAGAGCCTGTATATGTGAAGTCTCCTCCAAGCACATTAGACTCAGTAAAATGAAATACTGGTAATTTAGGAGCATCTTGAATTGCAGATACTAATCCTTGGTCCCAATAAACTAGCCCTCTAAATATAGAAGCTAAGTCATTTAAAACCTTATAAGCTTCATTTGCCCCTTGTAGGTATAAGTTACAAGCAAAACGTGGTTCTACCTTTGTAGTAGTCCCATCCATAAATCCAGAGGGTACTCCTACGTACTTACCATTATCATCTACTGCGTCACAATATCTAGCAATTTGGTATAGTGCCCATTTATCAATATTATAATCATCTAAATATTGTCCAAGGCCGTATCTATCATTAGTAAGAAGATCGTAATAGACCCAGGCAGGATTACATGTCCACTTTACGTCAAAAGTACCATCCCAGATACTAGAATACAGGAAATCTCCAACTTGAGTTGAATTTGGGTCATAGGGAGTATAGTTCGAAGGAACTTTTACTTTCACCCCCTTAATTTCATAACCTCGTCTTGGTACGTGGCCAAATTGTTTAGCATCTAGTCTTATACCCATTAAAGCACTATTAGGATAAGAAAATTTGTTATCTATAATCTCGGTATGAGTGTGCCAAAATATATCGTTTCTTATAACTTGAGAATCTGAGTCCTCTGTTAATCTTTTAATTCTTATAGCAACTTGAGAAAATCCAGCAGTTTTCCAACTAGCAGGTATATCAAATCTATGGCTCCAGTCATATCTTGCAGTAGTTTTTCCTTCTTTAGTAAAAGTACCTTGAGTTACCCAACTACCACTATTATCTACTTGAAAAGATATCTCATATTCAACTTTAGTTCCGTGGATATCTCCTGTATCTTCTTGATGACTAAAAGTATTGGTGTACAGAGATACACGTATAGCATCCATATTACTATTAGTAAGAGTACGTATAACTCCTCCAGGAGTAGCCCCGCTATTTTCTATTTTAATACCAACTGCTTTTTGAGTACCCACAGATTCAAATCCGGGAATATACGCCTGTCCTTGGGCTCCTTGTCTCGCATCCCAAACAACATCCTCAAAGTTATAGTTACCTGCAGAGTCTTGTAGAGGAGTATCATCAAAGAATATAGACTTAGCCCCATCAACTAAGCCTTCAATTTCTCCCTCGGATACTAAATCTATTACTTGAGCAGATCCAGTAGAGTGTAGAGTGTTAGGATCCTCAGTAGGAGCAGAGCCACCACCTCCGCCTTTACCACCTCCAGCTCCTCTAATAGGTTTCTTTATATATTCCATTAATCTTTATCCTGTGCTACTATATACGCATTAATTACTGACCCACCTACTCTTACAAGCCCGTAGGCTATTGGTATTGGGACACCTTGTCTTTGTGTGTTTACTGGCCCATCAAAGAAGTAATTCTCTGGAGCCTCTACAGCTGCTTTGGGGTCTGGAGCCAAGTATTCAGCAATGCCTGAAAATACCATTGACATTCCAAAATTTATCAGCAGTTTACCTGCTATTTGTGTAGCAGTCATATTAGCAATACCACCTGATACGTCGGTCATACCACCCATCTGAACACCCGCATATATCATAACAGCTCCAAGAATTATTTTAGTTGCCTTACTTTTAGATCCTAATATAGCCGGTATTATTTTTATTTTTTCACTGCCTACAGGATTATGTAGTTCATCTAATCCTCTATCTATTTCATCTACTAGTACTCGATACCCAATACTTCTATCTTCAGAAGTAACTACAAAATCCTTAAATCCAGGTAAAACAGCACATAAAGCACGAACTGCTTCTGCTGCACTATGAACCTCTAAAGAGAAACTTTTGCCAAACTTCTCTCTTAATTCTCCATATAGTACAACTTCACTCATTGGTCTTCCTCTGCCCTTATTTGTGCATTAATTACTGCTCCACCTACCATTAGTTGCCCGTAAGCAATAGGAACGGGTGCTCCTTGCCTTGTTGTATTTACTGGGCCATCAAAAAAATAGTTCTTAGATTTTGCTACGCTAGTAGGACTACCAGGGTCTCCAGCTAAAATTTGTGCAATACCGCCCGTTACCATTGAAGTACCAATATTAAATGCAACAGCTGCAGCATATTGAGCACCAGTTGCAGTACCTGCCATTAATTCACCCATAGAAGCCATACCTCCAGGTACCATAACTGCTACATATATTAATACAATTCCTATTATAATAGTAGCCCATTTAGACTTTGCTCCAGATACTACTGGTATTATCTTTAAAACTTTCCTTTTATCAAAAGTTTTAAGCATAATATCATCTATAGCCAATTCTTGTTTATCATATACTAGGACATATTGGTTACCTTCTATACTAAGAGTATCTTGAAATGTCTTAAAGTTAGCTATTAAGGCAGATATAACTTCTCTAGCAGAATTTACATCGAAAGTAAATTCTGCACCATACTTATCTTTTAGTTCTCCGTATAGTTTAACATCCGTTAACATAGTGATTCATGCCTTAAGTGGTGTACTGTATGTTTTTGCCAATATCCACCATACATTTCTTTTGTAGATAATTTACCTAGTACATGGTGGATAATAATACCTCCTCCCATATATACTGCAGCGTGATTGGCAACCCTAGAAGCTAGTTTAATAAGAAATACATCATACTTCTTAGGCTTCGTATCAATTAATTTTACGAATCCTTGAGATTCGAAGTTCTCTATATAATAATCTTTATCCTCTTCCCACCAGTTATACTCTGGGTATCTACCACTTTTATCAATACATTGAAAATCTATATTAAGCTCTCTTTTATAAATATCCCTCCATAAGGTGCAACAATCTAGTATACCGTAGTAGAACGGTCTACCTAATAAATCGACACTATATCCTTTTGGAGCGAACCTATAAAACTTATTACCTGGCCAACTGAGTATAATCCAAGGTATCTTGGTTTCCTCACAAGCTACTAAATCTCCTTCGCTAGGCTTCTCAGTCCAATCTGGATGAGAATGAAATACTGCTTTAATTTTACCTAAGTCCTCTGCATCCGCATAGTCTATAGGATCAATTATAAATTCTTCGTTAGTACGGTCTGCTATATTCTTACAAGGAATATACCTATCAGTACCATTAACTTCTACTACTAACCCACATGCCTCACTAGGATATTCAATCTTAGTGTGCTTTCTCATCTCTTCTTCCATTTTAAAATCCTAAATTAGATCCAGGGAAACCTCCATAAGGTAACTCGTTACTCTCACCAAAACGCAACTCACAACTCTTTACTCTTTTACCACAGTGGTCATCTGCTTCACTAGCTACTGCAATATCATCAACACTATACCTTTTAGTAGAATTATCCACCCAAGTACAACCTTGCCCGCTCTTATACTTCCAAGTACATGTATTAGAAATCATAGGTCTACGAGGTAGTTTAGTACCATGCACATCAAATGCAGTAGACAGTACAAATTCTATCATCACTCTATTTTCTGTTTTCTTTCTATCTATGTAGAATATATCATCAGGAAAATGAGCATTTACATCCATGCTACTATTAGGATGCCAAACTCCCCCAGAAATAGCTGTACATCCTAGATAGCTAGTAATACCCTCTATAGGGGTTGAATTAATAACATCATAACAAACAGAATCTAAATATTTTGCAAAAGTTCTTTTTCTAGTTAATTTTGCCCATACTAAATCTTCGTGGTCTAGTATAAGTGTTGTCAGTACTCCGGTTAAATTAGCCACTTTTAAAGAAGGAGTAGGTAGTGCCCCTTGTCCGCTAAATTCGAATCCCGATACTTCTATAGGATAAGGGTAATAGATTTTATCTTGCCACATTATTTCTTGATTTTTATGCACACTATAATTTGCAGTACCTGCATGAAAACGTAGTACTTCAACACCACTAGCAGGAGTTACCCAATTAGGTATAGTTGTAAGATCAAGTTCAAAAAGCTCTACTATAGCTCCTGGCTCTAGTCCGTATATATCCTCTATAATGGACTTATACCCACTACTCACTCAAATACCCTCACAAATGTAGCAGTAACTGTTATAGCACCATGAGCAACATACTGCTCAGCCCACTGTTCACAGTATACTGAAATTGCTACTGTTTTATATGGGGGAGTCCAAGTAAACTTTTCAAAACCTCTTCTAGCTTCTAAGAAATCTATAATAGTTTGAGCTTCAGCTGAAGTTCTATTTGTAAAAGATAGGGCAAAAACGCTAGTAAAGTTATTAATACCTTCTGCAGCCCTTTGCATATATCCATCACCATATCTAGCTTTTAAAGCAGTAGCCTTAACCTGCTCTTTAAACCCTTTAGCAGGAACAATTCCTACTACTGTATTAAAATCATATGCCATAATTAATACTCACTTAAAATTCCACCAGGTCTTTGCTCATCAAGTAGCTGCTCCTGAATCTTCTGTCCAATCATTAAACCAAGTGCTTTAGATTGTTCCTGAGTTAACTCATTACCTGAGCTAGAATCAACATCTACAGAAGCACCACCATTTGTTACATTAACATTTACACTAACATTATTACTAACTTCAGTTTTACCCATTGAGCCTTGAGGGATAGGCTTAATAGCTGCCATATCTGGACCAGGAGTCATAGTACCACTAATTCCACCCGCAGCATACTTAGTATACTCTGGGAATCCACCTCTAGCAAATCTGGCGAACCCGCCTTTAGCTAACTCATCAGCATTGATGGCTTCTATTATAGGTCTGTATCGTGATGTAGAAGCTGCATTAATAACATACTCACCATTAGATAGCCAAGCAGGAATTGCATCTGCTGTTGGTCCACCTGCACCGTGTATCGCACCGCCATCAGAGAATCTTGCATATCCTTGTTTAGCTGCTCCACCTGCTGCAAATTCTGCGTACCCACCTTTAGCTAAAGCTGTGGTGGTGAAACCACTGAATAAACTTGATAACCAGTCACCGCTACCACTAAACAGATCCATAAGCCAGCTTCCACCAGTTTTTAGCATACCCATAAGTCCGCCGTCTCCTCCCTCACCATTAAATATACTTCCTATACCGTCAAATAACTTAGTACCAAAATTGGATATACTCTGCCATATTCCTCCGGTACCAGTAGTTTCTTTATCAAATGTATCAGATACAGACTTCTTTACACTAGTGCCAAAATCATCTACAACCTTACTAGATTCAGATTTTCCGTCTCCGGCTAAAGAAGAGAATAAATCCCTTCCTAAACTATCTATATAGTCTACTGCCATTGCTGTTGCTGAGTTCATAAAGGCTACACTGACACTAGTTGCAAACGTTGAAAGCATACTCTTAACGTCAAACTTACCCGTTTTAAATAAACTTCCTAGTTCCATCTCAAAAGAAGCACCAAAGCTTTGTACTAAAGCTTGAGCACTTATACCTGTTGAGCCCTCAAATGATTTAACAGCGTCAGAGTCATTGAATAACTTCCAGTTCTTCTGCTCTTCATTTAATTCACCTTTCTGGAAGTTAAATGAATTTTCAAAGTACTCAAGTTGCTTTTTAAGGGTCTCAGCTTGTTCTTCAGTCATCTTACTAATCTTTGTCAAAAGATCTTCTTGTACTACACTCTTTGTTTTAACGGTTGCAAGTTTGTGCTGAGCATATTCTCTCAGACCTGTGGTAGGATTGACACTTCCAGATCCTCCCAAACCTCTTAGTACACTAGACTCAAAAGGATTAACATGAGCTAATTCTGTATCTCCATTACGACCTTTACCAGAAAGAGTTTCAAACATTCTTTCCATATCATAGTCTGCCTTCTTAGGAATGGAAGCATCAGTTAGAGCCTCCCACATTTCTTGAGTATAGTATTCTTTTAACCACTCAGGAACCAGATCTTTAATGCTTGTTCCCATAGGGGATACTGCCATTCTTTCTCTAGTACGTGCAATAAGTTCCCTACCTATCTGGTCTTCACGGTAAGTAAACGCATGGTTCATTTTTCTATCTTCTTTAGTTCCACCTTTATCATTTTTATCTGTTGCTAAATGCTTGAACCAAGATATATCTATTTTATCCCCAAATACCTCTTTCCAGCCAAGTTGGGCCGAAGGGAGAAAATGACCAGTTTCATGCGCCATAGTACGCACCATATCACCTTCTATACTTGAAAAATATGTAGCTATCTTAGCCCAGTTACCATCTTCATCCCAACCCTGTTCTGCAACTCCACGGATATTACCCCCTGCCAGTCGCCCTCTTAGTGCGAATATAGGGTCTTGTCCTGGATTTCCTAGAAAGAAGAAAGGAGCTTTATTAGCCATAGCATCTGGATCTAGCCCTTCGAAAGATAGCTTAAGTCTATCATTAAGATCATTCTTACCTCTAGATTTAGAAGAGAAACCATATTTATGTAACCCCATTGGATCTTTAGGTACGACATCGTCCTCCCACCCCATAATATTCCAATCCATGCCTCTAACGAATCTTTCCGCGTTACCTACTGGACCTCCATTGGCAAATGATCCATGGCTGTGTATCGATTTCCACATATCCAATCTAGCAGCCGACCGTCTCTGAGCCATATCCCATGGTTGAAGTCCTGGTACAAATACGCCGTTCCTAGAGTCTACTTGTTGTCTGAGGGTTTTGTACTCTTCCCTAGTCATATTCCCTCTATGGGCGATAGTAATTCTACCGTTTGGTAATGGGGGAATACCTGAAGACCTTCCACCCCCACCACTCGGCATTATACCACGTCCAACGCCACCTGGCATTAATCGTTCACCGAATGGTCCCCAACCAGGTGTTATATTAATAGCATTCGCTTGTTTACCAAGGAAGAAGTCAGATATTAGTCCGCCACCTGCAAATCCTTGCATAACACTTCTAGGCTCATCCACGAATGGGTTACCTACTAGTATGTTTATAAGCTCAGCTATGCCAAGTCCTCCCGCAAGAGGTAAACCAACTAAAGATCCAGCTGCTTTTTTAGCAAATCCTTTAGTCCAAATTCTCCTTTCCTGCGCTAAACCTTTGGCAAACTGTACTCCTTTGGCACTTTTTGCTACAATACCTTGATGTGATACAGGGTTTGGAACCATAAGGGACTTACCTCTATATGGGTCCTTTCCTGCCATTAGCTTATCGTATATTATTAGTGCTGCTTTCTTTTCGTCAGATACACTTTTAAACCCTTTGGCATATTTAGCGGTCCCATCAGGTTTTTTGTCATATTGATTTAGTATTGATACTGGCTTATTTCTATTAGTGGCAGTACCGACTTCATGCATATTAAGGTTTGGAGGAGTACCCGCGTAAGGGTTGCCTGTACTGAAAGGCCCAAATCTATGAGCTCCTGCACTTCCACCTTTCCACTTCATACCCTCTTGCCAATTACCGTATGGCTTCCCTACATTACGAACTCTTTGTCCTTCTTTGTTTACCCACCAACTTGCCCCTTTAAAAGTTTTAAAGTTTGGACCAGCTTTGTGCATCTTTCCACTAGTATTTCGCATAACGTCATCATTCTTTATGACATTATTTATATTCATTTTATCTGCTAGTCTTTGAACAGCATCATTTACGTTTGTTTTTTGAAGAGATTTCATCCAATCAAATGAACCACCATCTGCAAATTTAGCAATGCCTCCCTCTGCAAATTTAGCATATTTACTCTTATCTGATCTTCCACCAGCAGCTAGATTCAGAGTATCGTCATTGATGGATTTTACTAATGGTCCATACTTTTTAGTAGAGGCTGCATTAATAACATACTCTCCATTAGATAACCAGGCAGGGATCTTATCCTCTTTAGGGCCCCCTGGGCCTGAAATACGACCACCTGCTGCAAATTTATTATGAGGTAGGTCGCCTGCTTTAGGAGAGAACCACTCACTTGGAGAGAACCACTCACTTGGAGTAGTGATTGTGTCATAAGTCTTAGACGCACTAGTAAACTCAGTATTAATAGTGTCTAGTGTAATATTTAATTTATCTAATGTAGGAGACATCTCTGTAGAGATGAAACTCATGAATTCTCCCATAGGGATTCCTAATTCGAATTCTATAACAGATACTAAATCGAATACTAATTCTCTAGATAAATCATCAATTGCGCGAACAGAGTAGCCTACCTGGTCTTTTAATAAGGTACTTATAGTAAGCACATGCCCGGCTACTTCTCTCAATACTCTAGTTACTTGAGGGTCTACAGCATCAAAAATACCTCCACCTAAATAACTATCTGGTCTGGTTCCTTCATAGAATCCAGGTATCTTACCACCTTCATTAATAATATTTAAGAAAGCTCTATTTCTTTGAGCGGCGTCTGCATTAACAACAAACTCTCCATTAGATAGCCATGCGGCTACTGAATCATCTGTAGGGCCGCCTAATCCTGACACATGCCCACCATGTGCATAAAATTCTGCGCCTCTATTGTTATCATCTCTGTCTTGCCAAGTAGGATTATGGTTAAGATCAGATGCACTAGGCAGAGCGTTATACTTGGGCTTTTCTAAGGGTATAGATGGTATAACGACTGTTGGTGCCAGTAACTTCTCTGTATAATTATCTACAGCTGCTTTGTAATTATCGAATTGTGCTGCGAATCTATCGAACCTATCTAAAATATATGCTATCTTATCTGGGGATACCTGTCCAGACATCTTATCCGCCATCATTGCTCTAGTATTAGCAAGCATACCCGAATTTACTATATTAGGGTCATTGTATTGACCCATTTCACTAGTCAACATACTATGGGCCACAGTCTTCATAGGATTGAAGCCCATAAAGCCACTACCCATTTCTTCGTTTACAGCACCATGTAAGAATTGTTTAAGTTCTGCAAGGTTATTATTGTACCGTTCATGTTCCCTATAACTTATCTGTATAATTAGTTATTACTTCTGTAGCTGTTTTCCCTTTATTACCCAAGCTTATAACTCTATCCATTGAGTAACCTAGAGACTCTATGAATCGCTCTATATTAGCCTGAGCCTCCATCTGTTCTTGGTCGAATTCAGCTTGGAACATCGCAAGATCTAAATATTCTTCTTCCGCTGCTCTAGCTGCTGATACTTTCGCTGCTTTATCAGCTGCTACTGCTGCAGCACGCGCCTCATTTGACATAAGATTGTTTGTTGGCTCACCTAACCAGCTTGGAGTAGTATTTAGACGGTGCTCCATCGCATCCCACTGAGCATTGAAATTATCTTGTGCTTTAAAAATTGATTCTGCTTGTACATCTAGAGCTACTGCTAAGGCGCGATCCTCATTTGACATAAGGTTGTCTGCAACACCTAACCAGCTTGGAGTATTATCTAGAGATTTATTTAATCTCATAGTATCCATAATATCAACTAGCTTTTCTAAAGTATCAGCAATTCTATCGCCTGTAGTTTCGGCCGCTAATATAGCATTTGTTAAAAATTCAGACTTAGTTGTTGGCACGAATTGGTCAAATACTTTCTTATTCTTATTTTTTGCGTAAAAATCCTCTACACCATTAATAGTAGTGCCTGTCTGATTAGATATGTCAACCCTTCTATCTCTGATAGCTTTTAGAGTCGCAGAAATATCTAATAAATAGTTATTTCCAATGTCTTGTTTCTTTAGTGCTTGTACTGCTTTTTCTTCTGGAGTAATGTAAGTAGAGCCTAACATTAACTTGGCTGAAGCCACTTTCATTTTCTCAGCTGCAGAGTCTATAAGTGTATCTCCAGCAGCTCGCCATTGCTTAGCCGCAAAATTTTCAAATCCGCCCGCACCGAAGGCTCCTTCGCCTTCCTTAATATTTTCTGCCATCATATCTACAGCAGTATTAATAGACCCTATCATTACATTGGCAGCTGAATCGATAGCACTAGGCATAGCCTCTTGCATTTCTTTAATTCTATAGTATAGCTCATCATCTAAAGATGCTTCGCCTATTCTCTTTTTTGCTTCGTGAGCAGCTTTTAGCCCCTCTACGTATTCCTCTAAAACTTCTACCTTTTCTTTCTCCATCTCTAGGATTTCAGAATCAATATCTCTAATTAGATTCTGTCTTTCCCAAGATGTTAATTCTAGATTTTCTAGTTTATCTCTAATTTTTAGTACATTATGTTCATGCTGTAAAGCCTTAATATCAAACTTCTTCTTAATATTAGATAATCTATTTTCTCTAGCTTTAATATTATTAACATGAAGACTACTAGTAAGTTTAGCATTATTTAGTTCTTCTTGAGCAACTAAGTGCCTATTTATACTCTCAAGAGAAGAAGATTCTTTAAGGGTATTTAGTGCTGCTAATGCCTGTAGACTTATAAGTTCCTCTCTAGTAGTTAGCATGAAAGCCATATGAGCTTTCTCTAATTTATACCATTTAGTTAAGTCTGTAGTACTACCCACAGCATTCTGTAGAGCAAGTGTATGCCTCTCAGTTAGCTCAGTAGTTGCCCTCATAGAATCAAGTCTTTCTTTTGCAAGGTCTGATTCCCTAGCACTAATAATTGCTAGAGATTCGGTAGTACTAGCATTGGCATCATGCACACCTGATAGTTCTTTTTGTATATCTAATAGAGCACTAGCTCTATCTACCATTTTATTGTATAGGTCTAATTTATGATCTAAGTAAGAAGAATCCCTCTCTATCTTTGCAATTTTAACAATATTAGTAAGTCGCTCCCCTACTATCTTATTAGCAGATGTGTAAGCTTCAAGTAACTTTACTTTATCAGCTTCAGGAGATTTCAAATCTTTCTGATACTTAGTATGTATATCTAACCAGTCCTTAATTGCAGAATTAATGGATGTTTGTTTAGTAGACACAAAGTTTAGATGTGCTACTTGAGACTTATTTATGCTACCTATAGACTCTAGCGCCGTTACCATATCAGTAATCAGCCCAAGATTCTTTTCGTATATGCTATACTGATACTTAATTTCTGTAGTAATACCTTGATGTATTATTTGAGCTTCAGATAACCTATTAAGCTCTAAGTCTGCGATTTTCTTTTGTTCTTGAGCAATAGCTTCTTGATTTTCTTTTGTACGTTTACTCAATCTTAGAGTTTTAATTGTTAGACGGAACTGAGCTTGCTTACTATCTAGTATTTTACTTTCTATATTTAAAGATTTGATTAAATCTGTAGATGTTCCAGTACCCTTTAACCTTGTCATAGCAGAAGCCATGAGATCTATTTCACCCTGTAAGTATCTAAATTGTCTTTGGGCATTTTTTACAAAGTCATCATAAAGTACAATAGCCTCTCTAATTGTATCCTTTGCTTCCGTAAATGATAGTTTACTATCTACAGTTTCATGTATTCTTGATAGGAACCCTTCTTTTTCATCTTTAAGAAATCTACCAGATTCTAGTAATAGTGTCTCCAGCGCTGATTGTAGCTCTATGCTCAGACCCTCAATTTGGCTTGCTATAGCACTTTTCCACATACCCTGCTTAATCATATCAGGAGTAATTTGTTTACCTACAGCATCTTTTACTAATAGTTCTAAAGCATCACTTGATAACGACTCAAGACTGGCGATCCCACTCATAGTATTGCCAGACTGCATATTGGCAAACTGCTCTGCTCTTTGAGCAGCTGCAGCATCGGCAATTTTAGTATGAATACTTGCAAGGATAGCTTTAGATACCTTATTCCATTCTTCCTCAGGTATATGTTTAAAGGCAGTTCTCTTAAGTTGAGGTAATAATGAATCTTTTAGCTGGCTAGCTACTCCCTCTTGTTGCCTCTGTACATTAGCTTTTGACAGTACTTCATGAATTTCCTGATTTATTGCTTTAGTCTTAACAAAAGATTCATTAGGGGCAAATATACCTTCCGAAAACGACGGCAACTGTTTCTGTAACTCTGTAACTCGTTCTAAATCTTTTCCTAATAACCCTATAATATCCTTACCAGTACTAGGAGAAACTTTTACTAGATCAATCTCAAAACTAAGATTTCCTAAAGTATCTTTAAATTCTTTTACTGCTTCTACGGCTCTATCTAATGTGCCTTCAAAGGCCATTATTGATTGTTCATTATAGAATGTATCCTCAAAAGTTTTTTTCAACCCTTTTGACTGATCTACTAAAGTATCAAACTTAGTAGATGTTAGCAATCCTTTTGCAAACTCAGACTGAGCGTCTCCTAAGCCTTGAAATGCTAGAGCTAAGTCTTTAATGTTCGATTCTAAATTTCTAGAGCTTGCAGAGACCTTTTTTGTCTCTTCTTGAAATCTGGCCAGATCCTTAGTTAGTCTACCTTTAGAATCAAAAAGTGTTATACTATCTATATCTATACTCAATGCTGACGCAATTGCTTTTAAGTGCCCAGAAGTTTTTACCGTATCAATAAACTTTTTAGTTTGCTCATCCATTGACTCTGACATACTATCTGACCAGAATACCATCTCTGAGAAGACTTCGCCTACTTTATCACCAGCTGTCATTTTATCAATTGCCTGACCCCACTTAACAGACATAGTAGTTAATGAGTTAGAAAAACTCTCTAAACTACTAGCTTCTTGACCAGCTGCTTTACCTATTCCCTCTAAACTATTAGTGAATAGATTTAACTGATTAGAGTACCCTATCCATTTTTCTTGTTGAGCGTCTAATTCTTCCCCAAAAGCATTAGCACCTGAAATAGCCTTACTAATAACGTCAGTAGTGAAACCGAATGCTTTAGATATACCTTTTACAGCTGCTTCAAGCATGGTGTATATAGCTACAGCTTGCATAGCTTTCATACCCCCTGACATTATACCACGACCAAGAGAAGCAATTTGTGAGCCGAACCTAATATTCGCTTTGCCCATAGACTTTAGGGCTTTATGATACAAGTTCATTTTTTTGCCTTCAGCCTTATATAGCTTATCCATCTCTTTGCCATACCTTTTAGCTTGGTAACTTGCTTCTTGCCACCCTGCAGAAGTTCCTTCATGTTGAAATGCTTGTTGAACTTCAAATTTACCTGCTGCTCGTAAACCCGCTTTTTTGGCATTAAAAGCCATACGGGATCTAACTTTGCCTTCCATATTTCTGGCCCAGCTTGATGATGATCCAGTTACAGCACTTTCCATCTCTGCTAACTGCTTAGCATATGCTTTCGGATCTACCGTTCTAAGCATTTGCATCCTTAGATCTTTTAGTCCTCGTCTGGTTACATCCATCTCAATGCCCATGCCTTCATCAATAAGGGTGCCGACTCTTCTGCCGGTAGTTTCCATATCCCCTATTAATCCATCGACATTACTCATTAGGGAAGAACTCATTGCCTTCTGCACATCCCTAGTACCCGCAAATGGATCATTAGCTAGGTCAAGTTTAGACATGTTGACCTTATCTGCAGAATCTACCAACATATTTGCAACATCTCCGCCAGCTACATCCGTTAGGTGGCGCATCGCTTGGGCATTATTCACGCCCCCTTCACTTAATAGATTTCTGTACGCATTAGTAATATTATCAAACTTATTTACTATGAGACCTTCTGCGTTTGTTACATTAACACCCATATCCTCTATAGTAGAGTAGAATGCAGCACCTGTTCCCATGGTATTCATTTGTTTAGCAAAGCTTTGGAATGTAGTTCCACTATTTTTAGCTGATACTGCCATAGCATGAGAATCTGCTGCAAACCTACTTGCAGCATCAGAATACTTATTAGTAAATTTTCCTACCTGGGGTATCATATTCTTTAGTAAAAATATAGCTAACCCAGAAAAAGCTGCGATTACTGCTGTAGCATTCTCAGAAAAGAATTTTACTACATCTTTAATACTAGCTATTCCAAATATTATATCAAAGTCTAGCGCGAAATTACCCGCTTTAAGAGCTGTATCTGTTAAAGCAGCTGATATTGCTGATAAAGAGTTAGCTTTACCTTCCATCTGCTTGCCTAATAAGCCAAACTTATTTTCAGCTTGAGTTATAACTTCGTTTAATACAGCTTGTTGCTTCTCATAAGTAGTTAGTTCTTTAACATTTTTACCTATACTACCGTCTAAATTTCTTATTGTTTTAGCATATTTTTTAGAGGCAGTTTCAAGACGTAATATAATTCCTAATTCGTCTAATAATTCTGGCTCTGCTTTTGTTACACCTTTGGTAATTCTGTCGAAAGCATCACCCAAGTCTCGCCCTAGGGCTAGTCCTGCATTCTTGGCTGCTGTTGCCATAGCTTCAATTTGAGTTGAGTCAAACCCAGCAGCTATAGACATAGTTACACCTTGTGATGCCTGCTTAAGTCCTATAGTGTGTTGAGTAATTTCTTGTACTCTTTTGGCTACAGATAATAAAGATGCTCCAGATGCTGCCTCATAGGCTTTCATACCATCAATAAGCACACCAAAATCAGCAGCTTCTTTTAGAGCTCTAAATGCGGCTCCTAAGGCGAAAGTCTTAGCTGCAACTTCAGCATACATACCAACAAAGCCACCCATTCCAGATGCCATATGCGAAAAGTCTCCGCCCCCGCCTTTAGTACCTATGATACCTCTATTTCTTTTATATGGATCAGCACCAGTTATACTACGACCACGACCACCACCTCCGCCACCAGACCCGCCAGACCCGCCAGACCCGCCTGGACGGCTTCCTCTCGCTCCCGATGTTCTACCCCCCATAACTTCTGAAGTGTATATAGGGGGTTTACTAGCGATATATTCTTTGCTCTGTTTATCTACATGATGTTGTAAAGTTCTCTGAGAAGCAACTAACTTTTTAACCACTCTAACTTGTTCTGCGTTAACCTCAGAGGTATCAGCGTTACGATATATCTTTTGACCTTTTTTATCGAGTTGACCAGTATCAAACTTTAGCCTTCTTGCTTCGTGAGTTGCTCTAATAGCCTCTCTGGTATCGACTTGTCTTCCGCCTGTCAGTGTAGTAAATCTTTGTCCAGATGCTTGCCCTGCATCTAACTGTTTTCTGATTCTATAGGCTTCTTGATCCTGTCTATATACAGATGGATGTTTTGGTGCGCCACCTGCATATCTTCTATTAGTACTACTAGGGTCATAAGGCTCTAAAGCTGTAGCTGATGCTAAATTTCGTCGAGTAACCTTAGCTTGGCTTTTAATTCTATTTATCTGCCGTTCTGTGTTTCCAGTTTTTACACCACTATTAGATTTTATTACTAACTCTATCTGTAACATAGAACGAATTACTCGTTCCATAGTTTTATTTAATAAAGATATAGCTCTATTTAGATTCTGTAACTGTTTATTAGCAAACTTTGAATGTGACGCCTGTTTAAGTGTCGCTTGACGACCCTGTTCAGCTTGCTTAGCAACTATTTTATTTGAATGAACGTTCTTCGCAACAAGTTGGTTACCCGCTATTTGAGCCTTAGTAGCAGCCTGAGTAGCTATCATAGATGATCTTTGGTAAGCAACACCACCAACTATATTAGACGTAGCTGCTCCTCCAGATATACGCTCGGCTCTTTTTTGTTCTGGTCTTGCTCTTCCTGTTCCAATAACATTTGCGGTTAATCTAATGCCACGGCGTTCTGCCTGAGCAATTGCATTTGCTAAAGATTTATTGAAGAATGCTTGATTTATACTAAGATTAAGTTTCTTAGTGGCGATATTCTTAAACGCCTTTTGTAATGACGTTTGAAAGAATTTTTGATTAACACTGAGGTTAATCTTAATATTATTATTTTTACCCGGGCCAGTAAGTTTTCGGATAGATACGAGGTCTCTTTTTACCTCTTTTAATCCCTTACTAGTTACAATAATTTGTATGTTTTTACTCTTACTGGCCATCGACTATTATCCTATTTATTTCTTAGACTTTGATTTAGCAAGTTGTTTTTTATTATAGATATCCACTCGGATATTATCTATGTATCGTACTAAAAACAATATAAGTTTTGGATCTTCATATCCATATACGTCTAACATATCACGTACATAGCTATAGTCCTTACCCAAGTAAGTTCCCATACCTTCTACTCGATCTTGTAGTAGCCCATATATAGTAAAGGCTTCCTGTACCTCTTGAGCGAACATATCCATATCTGGAGGTAGTTCATCCTCGTCAGGTTCTGTACCCATCTGATTATGCATTTCGAGTACACGATCGCGAGTCATACCTATGTCTTCATGACGTAGGTAGGATCCTATCTGTTCAGTTAGAGCTTCTAACTGTTCGTAGTAAAATTTTGAAGATCACCTACTGTATCTGCAATAAAACCATCAAAATCTGGGGAATGCTTCATTAAAATGTAAGCATCATCAGAACTATAATCTAAGGTATCAGTTGCATCAACTCCGGAGTCGTCAATAGGGGTTAACTGTGCTAAATATTTGTATTTAAAGCCTGACCATCCGTTAATCACGGCGTCAGAATACAATTGCATGAATACGTCATCATCCACTTCATCCAGTGGTTGGCGAGTCTTACGATCGAATTTCGTTGTTGTAGCTTTTTTTCTTAATTTCAAAAGCTCATCACGGCCTAAATACGTTAATTGTATTTTAAACCCTGGAAAGCCTGGATAATCTACTTCTACTGTTTTAGAAGGCGTCAATAGGCTCGAAAGGCTTAACTTTCTTTTTACGGTTGTCTCTTTTACTTCACTCATTCTTTTTTTCTCCTATCCCTGTACGGCGGGATCTCTTTAGTTTAAATAACATTAACTCCTTATCGTAAGAAGTCTTTTTTTCTATACCGCACAAGAATATTATAACAGGGGGAAACCAAAATGTCAAGAAAAATTTTTTACAGGTGATAAAAAACCCCTATAGGCCAAAGACCTATAGGGGTTTTATTAATTACTTAAGTAATTATACAGACTTGTACTCTAACTCTATTTCGTTATTAGCAGTAATATCATATGCTGTAGATGCACCAGTACCTGTGTACCCTTGCGCTACAAAACTAATAGTTGTACCAATTACGTCTGCAACATCTACAGAAGGAATCTGTAATTGTACAGCTGGCATAGTAGCAGCAACACGGTTACCAGAGGTACCCCCGATATTAACTACAAGCTTATAGAAGTTTTCTGTTTCTGTATTATTAACTAGAGACTTCATTAAAGCACCAGTATCAGAAGAACCAGAACCAGAACGTAAGTAAGCACTTAAACTTCCAGTAACTCCACGAGCTCCTGAGTAATAAGCCGATATAGGCTTATTAACAGTACCTAACTCTTCAGGAGTTAGGTATGTGATATTATTTTCTAATGATAAGCTACCACCAGTAATTGGAACAGTAAAGGTTTGTGTACCAGTTGAACCAACTTCTACTAATGTAATAGTAGATAGTTTATTAGTGATAAAGCTATTAGCAACATCAACAGCAACCAACATTTCAGCAGCGAAAGCAGTAGGTGTAGCCATCTCTTCTAGTTCTTGTCCAAAACCAGTCCATGCAACTGTTGCAATAGAATCAATTGAAAAATCCAATTCAGCAGAAGTAATTGCAGCGTTTTTAACTACATAAAATACATTATCTACTTCAAATACTAAATGGAAAGTTTGCATTTGGTGTTTATTAGAATTTATCAGTTTAAACTTAGCGCCGTCAGACGGAAGACCACTAGTACCAGCTGAGTCTGTCCAAGCAGCTCCAGCTACTCCTACAGCTTTATCTGATGCGAATGCATTCCATAAGCGTTTTTCTACAGCAGTGTAAGTGCTTGTTGTTACAGCAGGTGAACCCGCAGTAACTTCAGTATCGAATGGACGAATATACGTACTCATTGACCAGTCTACTGGGTTAATTGCAGTATTGAAAGAACGAGAACCACGATTAGGTGAAGATCCAGCCTCGTCTAGTTGAATCTCTTGTGTAGCAGTACTCTGTGAAAAAGAGTAACCATCTAGTACAGGTACTTCATAAGTGTTAGAGGCAGTGAAGTCGCCTCCCGTTGCTCCAGATGCAGTAACAGTAGCAGTTGAGAAGTATACCTTAGTATTTCTACTTAAATTTACAGCCATTTTATTTTCCTTTTATTTTTACTTGGTTCTTATAAGATTTAACAGGGATCTAACCAGTGTTGATATATTGTACTTATTGAACTTCGTATTGAACTATAATATTCATCTCGCCCACACCATAGGGTGCTAATAAACCTTCGTCAGAAGATATTTGAGCAATCAGAACTTCCGTTGTGTCCATTCCAGTGGCATAATTTAACTGCCTATTAGAATCTAGGACGCTTTCTGTGTCTACCAATAGTTTTTCTAACTCAGAAACAGGGTCTTCATCATACACATACATACGTATTGTAATATTTAAAAATCCCCACTTAAAGTTACCTGGTAGATATTCTCTTCTCTCACTTCCCGCAACGACTGACACAAAAGGAAAGTCGTTTAATTCATCCCAAAATACAAGCTTATTTTCAACATTATTGGATAGGTCAATATTAAAAAATCCTGAACCATCAATAGTTTTAAGCTTTGTAACTATAGCGTCAACTATAGCACCTCTTGCTTTCCCTAAACTCATAATCTAACCGTCCTTAAGTCATACCTCGCATTAATATACTTTGTAGCTATCTCACGGATAGACTTATCAATTAATCTTCTTGGGTTTTTAAATTCACCCCATTTGTCTTTTCTTTCAAAAGTTTCGTACGGTCTTTTCATATATGTATAATATGCCGTCACTTGTTCTTGTCTTTGTCCTCTAATAGTAATGCCAGTATCTGGCATTATATCAAGTACTTCTACTGACTCTGAAAATCTACCTGTACGATAGTTAAGAGCAGGAGTACCCATATTAGCTGCAACTTGTGACCCTACTAATCCATCTATTAAGCTTGTAAGACTTATAGGGGAAATCCAATTTCCTCTAGGGTCTTGAATATAGTTTCTTATATCTCCTTTACTAGGAGGTGGTTTCTTAGGTTTCTTTCTTAAATACTTTTTAACCTTAGTTACTTTAGACTTTAGCTTTGCAGCTTTCTTTTTACTCTTAGCTTTTGAGCCGAATCTAGTATTAACATTTTTAGTACTAAATAGAGAATTCTCTATCATAGTATCAATCATTTCATTAATTGCAGGACTTGCTTTCTGCCCGGGCCAATCATTTTGACCTACTAACTTATTTAAACTTTTTAATATCTCAGGTAATATGGTCTTTTTGAATAGTTTAGCAGCAGCTTGTACATCCTTAGACTTTTGTCCTTGGTTCTGCCAAGTAGCCTCAAACTGAACTTCAATCCACTTTTCAAAAGTTTTTAAGGGCACATCTTCTGCACCTACTCCAACACCCATCTTAATTGTGCCTTCACTAGTTATATTCTTAGTTACTTCAATAAATGTATTAAAGGGTATACTTCCGCTAGCTACTCCACTTCTTAGCTCTTTTGCTATATCATCTAAAATTATACCTCTAGCTGCTTTCGTAGATTTAAAGCTTCTAATAATATCATTAATACTGCCTAATAGAGTATCTTTTAATTGTACGAGTATTAAGTCCTCAACATGTCCAATATCTACACCTGCTGTAGTACTGGTACCTCTTTTTTTATTAGCAACACTACCTACATTGAAGCCCCATACTTCCTTTTCTAACTTTTGCCTAAGCTTTAATAGGAATGTATGGGTACTTTGCCCCGACCATGGATCATTCTTTACATTCTTAATATACATAATAGTATTGCTAGAATTCCAGGTAACTTTAAGCACCACCAACACTTTTATTTCCTGTTCCACCAAAGGGAGGTATTGCAGCTTTAATAGAAGCAATTGTTCTTTCCCAAATATTCTCTAATTCTGCAGCAGTAGGTTCATCTCTACCTGCTACTCTAATATTATCTTTAGTATTTTTTATTATAGTTTTCTTGCTTAAATCTACTACATAATCTCTATTATTGTATGTATTTACTCTTGCTAATTTTGACGCGTTATAGTTGGCTTTATTAGCTAAATTTGATTCGTACTTCAGTAATAACCTCTTGAGGTCCTTTACAGCCATTACAGTATAGTTCTATAATAATTTAGTATACGTGAAATATGTGGAGGGAAATTAGATACCTGCTTATCATTAGCCGATCTACTAATATTACTAGGAGACTTAGACATCATCATTACTTCTTGTGTTGCTTCCTTCTTCATATAGAAAGTAACCATATCCATTGCAGCAATTTTTAAATCACCAGGTATTGTCGTAAAACCAGCTTTATACTTTAGTTCTACGGCTAGTGGTCCATGTGGAAATTTTAATGCTCCACCAGTAGTTGGATCAATATGGACAATTTGCCCCTCTTCCACAACAAAATCAGTATTCTCTACTAATGTAGTGTACGCGACCCTAGGGTTTAATCGTACCTTTAGTGATGTTACTGATATTATAGGTATTTCTTCTACAAATATGGTAGCATCATTAGCGATACTAAAATACTCGGTTTTATCTGTACTAGCGTAATCTACGAAAGTACGGTTACAATATGTTTTAATAATTGCACTTATTGCAGTAACTATATTAGAGATCTGTGTGTCAAACTTAGTACTAGTAATGCCAGCATATGATTTGTAGTCTGCCACTGTTATTAAAGTTGCCACTTATTTCTCCTTAAATGCAATTATTAAAACAGGCGACCCTGTCGGGTCCCCCGTTAATTACGTTACTCTAATATTAAGAGTAGTCGTATGTCATAGCAACTACTGCTTGACCAGCGATAATATCACTGAAGCCGAAGCGCTGAGTAGCAACAATAACTTGCTGCTGTTTCTCAACATAGTAGTCAGACTGAACACGTAAACCACGGATACGAGGCATTACGAAGTTTGAAGTAGCAACAATTACTGCTCCAGCTGCGCCGTCTGCTTTAGCAGGCATCTCAGGAGAGACAACTACTGGCATACCGTACATTGAGCCAACTTGACCAGAAATCTTAGTTGCAAGACCATTTACTTCATTCAAATGAGCAAAGTTATCATCTTCTAATAGATCCCAGTATACTTCTTGACTAACAATACAAGTTAGAGAAGAAAGGTCTAAGCCCCACTTACCTAGCTTACGACGAGTCTCAAGTAAGTCCTTAGCAATAATCTTAGCAGTACCTGTAGTACCAACTTTAACTGCATTTACATTAGTACCAGCCTTCTTAATTAAACCATTGAATGGTCCAGTAGTTGGAGATACTGTAGAGTCAGCATTAAGTAACGCATCTTCAGTTGCACGAGCATGACCACGTACTAAACCGTCACGGATTAGAGGTAGTAATGGGATAATTGCATCTTCATCAGTTTCGTCAGTTAAGAATGACTTAGAAGCCATCTTATACGTCTGTAATAAGATCTCTGTTAACGCAGTAGTCTTAGTTCCACCCGTGGTAGCATCAGCACCGTAAGTACTAGCAGCAACCCAGTCAGCCATAGCTGCATCTGGAGCAATTGGTAATACCATAGTCGCTTGATTCATATCAATTGAACGGAACATAGGAGCAACAACTAGCTTCTCATAGATATCACGTTCAAGATTAGTTGATACTTCTTGCTCGTACTTATCTGAAGATACTTGTGCAGATGAAGAAGTATTAACCTTCTCTACTAAACCAGCACCATACTTTGTATCAAACATATTTTTACGTAATACGATACCTAGTAAGTAAGCTTTTTCTGCAGATTCTTTAGCGATTGCTTCTTCTTTATGATCAGCAAAAGTCATCTTAGAACGTTGCATAGCTTCAATCTCATCAGATTTAGCTTTAAGTTCTTCACCCATTGTGTTAACGATGTCTTTCAATGAAGCAGTTTCATCTTCCATCTTTTTAGCAATATCAGCCATAAGACGCTCAGCACCAGTAGCACCTGCCTCAATAGCAATATTCTTAGTTTTTTCAGCTTCTTCTTGCTTCTTAGTTTCCGCAGCTAGTGCAGCCTTCTCTTCCGCTTTTTTAGCTTCTATTTTAGCTGTTACAGCTGTTGCCGCATCTGCTGCAGTTTTAGCCAGTAAAGCTTCTAGTTCTTTTTTATCCATTTCTAGTTCTTCCTTTTCTTCAGCAACAGGTGCTGTTTTATTATTAATATCTTCCGCCACTTCAGCTTTAACAGCTTCTGTTACTTCAGACGTTCCATACTTCGTTTTTAATTCGTCTAAATCTGCAGTGTCTAATGACTTAGCCACAGAAAAAGTTGAATCTTGGTTTGCCGGCACAGATACGACTGATACTTCAAATAGTTCTAGATCTTTGATCGTAAAAATATCTGACTCTCTGTCATACTCTGCATCTTTGATAGAAAACCCAATAGAGAAAGTTTTTAGAACCTCATCTATGATGAGATCTGCTACATTCCCCGCAGCTTTACTAATTTCGGCTACTATTTCTAACCCCTTGCTAGTAATAGAATAATCTACTACTTTTCCAATGGGTTGCGAATGGTCATGATACGCAAGAACAATAGGATTTTTTAGAAAATTTTCTAAAGCACCTGATTTAGTCCACGCATCCATAGGGATTACATCCCCCATTCTGTCCTTAGTAGTCGTGTTAGCATACCCCTTTATACGTAGAACACCTTCTTCATCAGAAACTGCCTTGGTAAAATGAGTATGCAATTCAAATTTATTTCTCATAAATTAACTCCTAAAAATTAAGGCTTAAGCCTTTTTTGTTCCCTTCTCTACCTTTGCCGTAGGAGCCGGTTTAGGGGCTGCTTTAGGCGTGGGTTTATTCAACATACCAGGCTTAGGTGTAGCGGGTGCTACGGCCTTAGGTACTGGTTTTGAAACTACTACTCTTTTTGCTATTTCTTCAATAGCACGACGTCTTGCTCTTAAGTAAGCGTTACCTGAACCCCACATTCTCTTTAATAACTTAATGGAGACTGGTTTATCTTTCCTAGCTCTATAGTGACCTTCGCTTAATTCATGGTCGTTCTTTTTAAAGAATTCAATCATTAACTCTAATTGCTCGTTCTGTGTCATCTTTACTCCTCTGATGTATCCTGTACAGGTTTTCCGTCTGATTCACCGGCTACACCTGTTGCGGCTCCCGCCACGTTAGCTGGAATCCTAATAGTATTGAGTGCTTCGTCATCAATAGGTTCTAATCGTAGTAGCTCACGAGCCTCAGCTCCTGTCATAATACCATTATTCACTAAAGTTGAGTAGTATTGCGACTCATCTTTTAATTCTGGACGTAGACTAAAAACTTTTTGAGTTGCTAAGTCTATATCGTATGTAAAGAATCTTTCGAAAGCTGAATTAAACTTCTTAACTAAAGGTATAACCGTTTGGTGATACATTAGTTTAGTATTAGGAGATATATTAGCATTATTTCCACCATCTAATAATACGGGTGGAACTCCTATCGCTTGTAAAATTCTAGACTCTAAAGTCTTTAAACTTTCGTCAAAATCTAACTGTTGGAAATTAGTATTAGAGAGAGGGGAAATATCTAATCCACCATCTAAAATAAGAGGAGTTCTACCTCCAGTCTTGGGGTTATACTTGGATCTCCAAGAAGCCAATAACCTATCCTTAATTTTTGTGCTTAAAGTGTTTGGAGTTTTTAGTACTAATCCTGGTACTGCTCCATTATCGAAGAAGTTATCTTGAAATAACCTCATCTTATAAAGAGTATTAATACTTCTTAAGCAAGATGCCAATCTAGAGTCTCCTCTATAGATTGAAGTTGCTGAGTTCTCTTTAATATGAATAATTTCTTCAGTGCTATAGAATACATTGTTGTACTCATAGCTTTCTATAAATGTTTTCTTATCTGTTTTAATTATAACATTAGATGCAGGTAAATGATATAAGTGCGCTCCATCAAAGTAGATAAAAGCGTTACCTTCAACTAAAAAATCTGTATATAAATTGCGCTTAAAAGCTGAGGCATCTTGAAATAGATTAGGTTGCTTATTTAGTAATAAGGCTAACTTATTTCTTCTAATATTTGCCGGGCCGGTAAACGCTAGTTTATCCCCAATATCAAATTCTAATCCTACAGCAGAGTCAACTAACATGTTGACTCCTCTATTAACCACTTCTACATCTCTATACGCATCACCAAATTTTTTGAATGGTTTGGTAGTAGATATCTCCGAACCTTCTAAATTAATGGAGATATCTGGTTGAGATGGGTTTAACTTGTCTCTAATAATATCTAATATACTCATTTATATTCCTTTTCACGCCTTTTGTCCACCCAGCGTTCTTGTTTTTGGGCCGTAGCTAAAGTAGGTCTTTTCCCATAAATGGAGTGTAGTTTCAAATGATGTCTATGACATAAGGTCACTGTATCGTCATAAATCTCTTTATGATGAAATTCAATGAATTCGTCCCGCATATCCATCATATCTTCTGCACTATTTATAGTCAAGTTTTTCTGCTTTATCCATCTTTCAAGAAGTTCAGTCACTGAGTTAAAGTGGTGAAAATCTAATTTCTCTGTGTCCCCGCATATAAAACATTCTGTGTCCTTTACATACGCACTCTTCGCCCTATCACGAATATACTTAACTCTATCGCGCTTTAGTTCAGCCATACCAGAATATCTCCTCTATCTCTACCTCTAAGTAAAGTACCAGTAATTCCACGGTACCATTTCTACTTTTTTATAACCACAATTATACCAATCCCAGACCAAAATGTCAAGAGAAATTTTCTATACCTTATACTGTTATTTCAGAATCTTGGAATGTATATAACGCATATCTAAGAGCATCAGCAATATGGGAAGCATCATTGTGTACGGGTTTTTCTTTTAATAAGTTTCTATTTGGGTCCCATTGATACTGATCCAAAGTAATCAGTGTCTGTACGCACCTTTGATCAACGATTAATCTACCGTTCTCTACAATACTCGCTACATGTGCAATACCAGCCAATACATCCTTAGTAGCATTATTGGTAGGGATGTCATGTTCTTGAGCTAAGTCAAACCTAACTTGTTGAGCTGCTGAATCAATATAAATTAAATCAACATCGTACTTATCAATCAGTTTCCTTAAGAATACTGCATGCTGGTCTGTAGTTCTCTCAGCATGTAAATATTCATCAACTAGGTAATACTTCTCATCTTCCCAGCTGTAGGCAATTACTACAAATGCTGTAGGATCCCTGAAACCTACGTCCAGCCCTGCGATTACATCCATTTTTGATAGATCTAGTTCTCTTAAGTCAGCTACATACTTCTCTTGGTCAAAAGTCCATACTTGACCTTCAAACTGATTAAAGTCCGCAAGGTACTCTTGAGAAAACTCTGCTGTAGACATAGCTTTTCTAGCTTCCTCAATATCAGCCATAGTAATTCTAGGATTCTCATGATAGGTGGCTTTAATAGATATCCAGTTAGGGTGATCGTCACTAAACCCTCTATTGTATAGTTTAGAGAACCAATTATTTCTTCCTCTAGGAGTAGATATAAATATGGCTTTTGAACCAGGCTTATCCAAAGTAGGTCGTAGTGCTACATTAAATGCATCCATCCCCTCACTAAGAGCTGCCTCATCAAATATAATTAAATCATATGATCTACCAACTACAGAGTCTACTTGATTCACAGAACCCATACGTATGGTACTATGATTACTTAGTTCAATAATCTTGTCCTTAGCGTTATCACGTAGTACTTCTAAGTCGAAGTGCTTTATCAGACTTCTCTGTAAATCAAAGGAAATCTGTGATAGGCTGTAGTTTGGGGACATAATCAATACATTAGAGTTTGGTACCAAAGATATCAGTTGTCCAATAATGTTTGCTATATAGGTTTTTCCCTGTCGTCGGGATAGTGCCGCAACTATAAATCTATAGTCTGGGTTGTTTGCTGCATTGATTAACGCAGTCTGGGATGAATTAGGTGTAACATCTAATAAGTCTAGATATGATTCTACAGGTAGTTTTATAAACCTATCTATCTCTTTAAACTTAGTTAACTCTAAACCACTAATATTATCTCTACTTATCTCTAACAT
>JMBY01000046.1_pt1 | contig 50322 bp, 29 predicted proteins | sample 173741 | NCBI WGS metagenome assembly JMBY01 (sample SAMN02716984, study PRJNA234377) | hydrothermal vent metagenome | biome: Hydrothermal plume; isolation source: Uncultured SUP05 viruses from deep ocean hydrothermal plumes from the Lau... | collected 2009 | reverse complement strand
CGTCAAAATTGGTGGAGTAGGCGTTTATACCTCCTCCGTTGATAACAGTGGAACCGTCCAGTGAATCCGGCGGCACAAAAGAACTTGAACTCTTTTGTGACGACGAACCTAATTGTTTTTCAATTTTATAACCGAATAGTTCCATTATATATCCTAACTGTTTTTAATATTATAACAATATTTATAACAGTTAATTATGCTGAAGTAGACCAAGTCACTGCAAATGTTACAGTATATTCTTGAATCGTATCAGCAGTTTCCCAACCTAGATCGATAGCACCGATCTCAGTAGGCCAACCAGAAATAACAGCCGGTTTGCCGCCCTGTCCTCCAGTTCTACCCATTGGAGATACAACCATAGTTCTATGAGCTGGTTGTGGTGCACCTTTGTCCGTACTCTGCCAAGCGTGAAACTGTTGAAGTTCCGCCTGCCATTCGAGTAATTTTTCTCGAACCGAACCCGATTCGTCTTGAATTACCGTAATAGTCCAATCGGCAAAAGTTCTATCACCAGGAACTTTAATCTTTCTGTTTAAGTAAGGAACTTCAATCATACCAACTGTAGTAGCAGGAATTGAAGATGCCTTAATCATAAACTCAGATTCATTGTCTCCTTGTAATATAACCTTGAACAGATTACTATGTGCATAATCGCCTTTTTTCGTTTGATTTGAAAAGTTTGAAATATTCATATCCGTTCTCCTTATACTTGTCCGATTACTTCAGCAAATGCTACACCAGATTTGGTAGCAACAAAATTCAAAGTAATGAAATTAATAGACCTAGAAGGCTTAATAAAGATACTAGCAACAAACTGATTTCCATCAATTACTTCGTCAGTATTATTACTACCATCACACACAACATGGAAATCCATCATTGCTTGACGTGCTTGTAACCCCGAAAGGTATGGAACAACAATATTTTTGAAGTTATTACGAGTAAATGCATTATTGAATTCAAACAAGAATCCTTTAGCACTAATAGCAATTGCCTTTTCGATAACGATAAACAATCTACGAACATTGATTCTGTCAAATGCAGAAGGCTTTGTCATTAGAGTTCTATCACCCCAAAGTACAGTACCCTGTCCAGGGAACGACACAATTGGATTAATACCGTTAGGAAGTTTGTACAACTCGTCTCTCTGTGACTCATTAGGGTTGTATGCTAATTTAACAACACCCTTAATTTGACCTCTAGTTAGACCAGCAGGCGACCACCAAGAATCACGAACAGAATCAGTGTTAGCCATAAGACCAGCAACATCCGCTGAAAAACCAATCCAACGATATGTATCGTTATATTTGTCATACGTGTACTTGTAGTTTGCATCCATAGTAGCATACGAAGAAGCAACATTAAATGAAACATCGGTGCGAGAAGCAATAACGTTAGTAACAGCATTTGCTGCACCACCAACGTAACATACATCTTCTTTAGCAGGAGAACAGATTGCCATACAGTCTTTACGAACATCAGCAATTACTTCTGCCATGTACTTTTGTACACCATATGCAGTTGCTTTCGCTTCGTTAGTAACACCACCAGCAATTAGTAAGTTTACGTCCACTTCAGCAGCGTTTGCAAACAAATCCCAACCTAGTTTATAATCATCCATACCAATTGCATTACTCGTACCACCAGTAAAGGTAGTAGTCGCAACTGCTGGAGTTACATTAGCTGCAACTGACCAAATTAGTTTAGACATTTTGTTGATTTTCTCATCCATGAAGATGTTATTACCAGATGTATCTTTTGTGCCCTCAACGTTAGAAACTAAATACGATTCAACCACTTCTGAGTCAATTACGATAGCAACCGCAACTTCATTATTAGTAGCATCAGGCATTACGTCAAAAGAACCAGCATAGGTCCAAGTGGCCCATGAAGTTCCATCGCTCATTTCTACTGAAATACTATTTCCGTATGTTCCTGGGTATCTTGCATAGAAAGATTCTGTTAAAGCACCAGAAGCTTTTTGTGTTTCGAAATCGTCTGCGTTTTTAATCAGTACTGCGCCACCTGCGTCAGATGCGTTAGTGTCTGTTGCATCAACTACACGAACCACTTGAAGTGAATTCGCATAGTTCAAAAATGCTACAGAACTTAAAAATGCAGGATATGTATCATTAGTTGGCTTGCCAAAGACATTAACTAGATCGTTCTCAGAGTTACATAGAAATGTTTCATCTACGGGTCCCCATGTGAAACGACCAACTGTAGCACCTAAACTGGTAGCAACTGCAGGGATAGACGTGGTCAAATCGATTTCTTTCGTTTGAACGCCTGGACTTAATTGAAATCCCATTGTCATTCTCCTATATTAAATAAAAAATAAATTGTCGAAAAAACCTTTTTTCGATACTATTATTTATAAAATCTGAGTTTTTAAAACCTCATATTCCCAGTATTCGTTATATTAGTCCAAACCTCACCACCCTCAACAAGAACTTCATCTTCGTCAATACCGTCATCAATAAAACCAAACGGAGTTAAGTCTTGTTCAATCTCGTCTATTTTATTTTGGTATAATCTAACCCTTAATTCCATATCAGTCAATTCTTTGAATTCTACTTGTGTTGATAACCAACCAAACATAACAAGACCCATAACCATATCATCATGCCCTCCACCCTCAGCAGCCCAGGATTTACCCTTAACCACAAACATTGATAATTCTGATATTGTGTCCATATCGTTAATTAATATTTTATCGTGTTCTATTAAATCCTTTAGGTTAGAACAACCAATCGCTTTAATTCTACTGGTCATTTTTCGACCAAGTTTATTATGAACCCCAGATTCGTTGATAGTATTGTCATACTCTAGGTCGTAGTGAAGAATGTTTGCCACTTCCGCACCAGGACCATTAGACTCGATAATGACCGTTGCGTTGTTGTATGCTTCGGCAGTTGTCATAATATAATGAGGAAAGAGGAGAGGACTAATTTCATTTGACCTGTACGTTGCCACCTGTTTAAACGGCAACTCTGATACATCTACAATATTCATAGTAGAATAGTCTTGACCACGTCCCTCCGCAACATCAATAGCAATAACATAAGCATGTCCTTCTATTGTTTCTTCATATACCTTTAATCCGTCTTTTCTATAAATTGGGTCTCTCATTACTAAAGCATGTAGTTTAGCTGGCGATATTAATGTACCAGCAGAACCTAAGAACTCACATTCAAATTCTTGTTTAAATTGTTCTTCAGAAGTGTTAGCAATTGTTTCTTCACGCCATTTTTTATCTCTACCAGGAACGTCCCAATAATTAATTTCAAATGCGTGATATGTGTTTCTTTTCTCAACGGCATCTAACCACATTTTATAATAGTGATTCATACCATTTGGTGTAGATACAATAATTACTTTAGAGTCTGTACCAGATGAAATTGTAGGATATACTGAACGGAAGAAGTCTTCTGCCATGTTTTGTTGTACGAATGCAAACTCATCAAGGAAGATTAGGTTGAATGAATAACCACGAATTGAACTTGAAGAAGTAGAACCTGCCATTATTCTAGAACCGTTTTCTAGTTCAATAGAACCTTTATTCCATTCCATTACCCCTTGCTGTAACCAAATAGGCAACTTTTCGTATGCCATTTGAAGACGACCAAGAAGTTCCCTCGAAGTTGCTGATTTATTAGCAAGAATAGCAATTTGTTTTTGGTCATTGAATAAAACGTAGTGAAGCATAAATGCTAAACTGGTCTGGGATTTACCAGACTGACGTGGGCACTTCACAATTGTGAAACGTTCTTTGTATAATACGTTGACTAATTTTTCTTGAAATGGATATAAATCAAACTTAATTAATCCTTTATCGAGGTTTACAATATGAATGTAATTTCTGATAAAGTAGATAGGGTCGTCCCTACACTTTACATATTCTTTAATCTGCTCTTCAGTGTAGTCAATTTCTACGTTTTGACGTTTGAGGTTTGGGTTTCCTAGATATATCGTTTTTGCCATAATATAATATAATGGTCATTGTTTTGTAATTTTTTAATTTCATGAAGCATTGACTTCATATTTTTATTATCAACTGTTATCTCTGTAAGTTTTATCATAACTTCGTTATGTTTATCTGGCCAGTTATTGATAAATGTAGTATTGGCAGCTACTTGTAATGCCATATTATTTTGTCCTGATGATATCTGCGATGCCCACCACACCGATGCAATTGTCTGAGAAAAGATAGCAAATATAATACCCACTGCTGAGTTCTTTAACCAGCTTGGCAATTCTGCTCTAGTATCTTTCAGGTGATTGATATCCTGCCTAATACTAGCTTGACATGCTGACATGTCCTTCTTCAGTAATTCTAAATCAGTTTCTAAACTATTAACTCTCTTTTCCATGAGTAACTCTCTTTATTTTAGGTCTTTGCCTTTTAACATTGCTTGTAATTCAGCAGTAGACCCAACATAAAGATTATTATGCGTGGTCGTGTTACCGCTGGGTTTTTCCCCTTTCATAATCTGTAATTCAGTTACAGATTTTATCAATCCAGCAGCAACTTCGTATGCTCTTGGATGTTCCATTTCTTTTGCTAAACTTATAATACCATCTAGTGCTTCGTTTCCACGTTCCACTAAATTATAGAGATTATCTCTAACGTATCGATAATCTTCACTTAAATCACCAGTTGTTGGATTTGAATCAACTTCAATTCTTGGTGTTAGTCCACGTTCTTTCCCTGAACTTAACACTTCAACTTCTTCAACAACAACATCTTCTGGGTGTTGAAACTCAGCAATAATATCTTCTGCTAACCCTAATTCGTCATTAAGTTTTTCTGCTACTGTTTTCTTTGTCATAATATAATCTCATAATTAATCTACTGGCCAATCTACTTCACTCATTGTGTCAACATCTGTTGCGTCGTTAGGGTCGTCTGGATGACCAACCATAACTTTAGTAGTCCATACGTCGTGGTGTTCTGCGATCAATGGGTCTACTGATTCTTTAACTTGTTCTATAATAGGTGTGTTTGATAAATCAAAATCACCCTCCGCATCTGCGAACTTGTAATTCATACTAATTTCTTTAATAACTTCACCATCTGTGATAGGTGGATACATATGACCTTTCATCACAAATTCTAATGTCCAATTTACAATTCTATGCTCACCAAAATCACCCTCAAATTCGTCTGTCATCGTGACACTCTCTAACGAAATAGGTACATCACGTTCAATATTTAATACAGGAACTTCCTCAATAACGACATTAAAGTCTGGTTGAAAGTATGGTACAATCTGTTCAATAATCTGAAGACCATCGTCCATATAATCTACATAAATATCTAATGTAAAATTAAAGTTGTATGGAATAGGGGAAAAATGTTTAGCTGCTTTATTTGTATCCGTACCATGGTCATATGTATATACATTCATCTGATTTCCCGCACGGGTTAAATCGATGTCCATACCATTCATAATAAACCCCATACGTGGGACTTGTCTATTCTTTTTAGTATCTTTAATTAATCTAGCAAGGTATTTCTTTTGAGACTCATACGCAATAGGAACTTTGATGTCTGTAATATTAGCACCATCTTTTCTTTGAACATGAATGTTGTTAAATACTGAAGCAAAGGCAACAATAAGTTTACGTGTAGTTGCGTGATAGAAAGTAGTACCAAACATAATATTATCCTATTGTTCCAAATGGGTTCATTTCTTCAAAATTAAGAACATCGTCATCTAAAACGTCCCAATCAGGAATGCCCAATTCATTTGTAACGGCAGCTTGAATCTCTGTTTCTAAACCAGTAATTTCTGTATCAGTAACATCAATATCTTCGTGTCCGTATTCCCAAGGTTTGAGATTTAACTGCCAAACGTGTTGTGGTCCATCAGGTGTTGGGTAGAACGAAGAATCGTTTCCAACAAATGTTACCTCAAATAATGCCTCAAGTCCACCAAAATATAATAAGTCACCAGCAATAGGAGTATCGTCGTCAGTTGCTACTGTTTGTTCTGCAAATGCTTTCTTAGTAAATGTGACTTTCATTTCATCAGTCACTTGTACACCAAATTTAGAGTAGAAGTCACCCACGTCACCGTAATCCTGATAATCATCTACAAGAATATTCAATGACCAAACTGTATCAAAATGAGACGTAGGATCTTCTCCAAATACTGGGTCTAAGTTTTTATATTTGCGTGGAAGATACTTAGCAGAAAATCCTATGACTTCTACTATTTCTTCTACCATATCCTTAATCATTGTAGATTGGGACATATTGTCAAACATTCCCATTTTATTACCCTACTAAAAAGTTTGTTGGCATTTCGTATTCAAGTGAGAATTGTTCTTCTAGTCTAAGAATTTCCTCATTTGCTTCGTCCCATAACTGTTGACCATTGACAACAATACCACCTGGAAGCGGCATACCATCAAATTGTTTCATATTAGAACCCCATTGCTTTTTAATCAATGCAGTTGTATATTTCTTAATCCACTCATCGTTATATACATCAAGTGCATATGAAGTTCCAGTGTCTGGAGATAATCCAACAAATGCACGAATCATCATTTTACTTCCTTCGTACCATAATTCTCCGGCTGTGGTACAAATTGATTCAGTTGAATATGCAGTCCAAGTTGCAGGTGATACACATAATGCTTCTGTTGTAATTGATGCGTCCGAACAAACTCCTTTAACTTTACAAGATGGACCTAAAATAGTACCAGAATGAGAGTATAAACGGTTGTTTGCTTTATTGAATGTAAACGTTCTATCAGGGTTGAAATAGTCAGAAATCATTGACAAGTTCTGCATAGTCATTTCGTAGTATTGCATACTAACTTTAGTCATATCGAACATTTGGTCAAACATAATTTTATAACGAACATCAGACATTGCTTCTGAAGAATAACGTCCTGGTTCATAAATACGCGTCACTGCTACAATATCATCATTTAACGTTAAGTATTGATTTGCTTCGTCTGTAGCATCAAACGTGATAGTAATGTACTTTTCTTCAACACCATCAAAATGTCTTTCTACAAAGAGTTGAATAGCGTCGTCAATTCTATCCATCGCCTGAGTATCATCCACTTGTATTTCTACCTTTGGATATCCCAACCTACGATATGCATATTCTTTTAAGTCTGTTGCTGATTGTAATTTTGCCATAATCTTTCATTTATATATATTAACGAATTTGTTATATTTATATAAAATGGAATCTGTGAATGAATAAAAAGACTATTGTCGTAATAGGCGACGTAATGTTAGACGAATACTGGTATGGCACTAGTAATAGAATATCACCCGAAGCACCTGTCCCCATAGTAGACGATATCTCCGTTTCTCACGTACTTGGAGGAGCAGCTAACGTTGCGGTCACGACAAGAGTATTTAATGCGAGAACGACAATATACGGGTGTGCAGGGTATGATAATGCCTCCATTATCGTGACTAAGAAATTGAGTGAAAAAGACGTCAAATTTAACCTTAGTTATTCTTACGAAAATAAGACTATTTCTAAAATAAGAATTATGTCAGGCAGACATCAATTAGTTCGTGTGGACCACGGAAATATAACATATCCTCAAAATACAGTAATACAAGAAACCCCTGATATTATTATTGTTTCTGACTATAATAAAGGAACACTTTGTAAAGAGTATCTTGACTATATTATGGACTTTTCGTGTCCTGTAATCGTAGACCCTAAAGGAACAGACTGGGAAAAGTATAGTGGTGCTTATTGTTTGACTCCTAATAAAAAAGAGTTTGAAGAAGCATATGGGGAATTTACTGTTTCAACCGCAAGAAATATTATCAATGATTTAGATTTAAACGGTTTATTGGTTACACTAGGCGCAGATGGAATGATGTGGATTGATAAAGAAGAAACCATTACATTAGAATCAGAAGCAAAAGAAGTGTTTGATGTGACTGGTGCTGGTGATACTGTAATAGCAACATTTGCCTCATTTCTTCACGAAGGAATTGAAGAAGCAATGCGAAAGGCAAATAGAGCCGCAGGAATAGTGGTAGGCAAAGTCGGCACATCTGTTCCTAAGTATGAAGATGTTATTGAAAAAGTAGTATTTACTAATGGTTGTTTTGACATTATACATAGTGGACATATAGCATTATTAAAAGAAGCATCTAAATTAGGAGATAGACTTATAGTTGGTATTAACAGTGATGACTCTGTTGCAAGGATTAAACGTACACCAATTAATAATATGTATGATAGAAAGACAATTTTAGAAGCAATAGACGGTGTAGATGAAGTTGTTATATTTGACGAAGATACTCCGATAGAATTGATTAAAGAATTGAAACCAGACGTGATAGTGAAAGGGGGTGACTACACAGTTGATACTGTTGTTGGTTCTGATATAGTTAATGAAGTTGTTATATTTCCTACGATAGAAGGAAAGAGTACAACAAATACAATTAAGAGGATTAAGAATGATAATTAAAAAAGGTTGGGGACACGAAGAAATTATCGAGAGCAACGATTTGTATTGTATGAAAGAGTTGCACTTTGAAAAGAAAGGACACAAGTCCTCTATGCACTTTCATAAAATAAAAGATGAAACGTGGAAGATCCTGAGTGGTAGTATCAAAGTTGAATTGATGGACTTGAGTGATTCTTCGACTACATTCGTTATAATTGAAAAAGGGGAGAAGATTCGTATTGAACCATTCACCCCTCATCAAGTAACTTGTTTAGAAGACAATACAGTAATTATGGAAGTTTCATCTAAAGATTCTATTGAAGATAATTACCGTATTCGTCCAGGAGATAGTCAGNCTTTATGAGTCCGATCTCCAGTAATAGCATGATATCTTCTTAGGTTTGCTTCTGTAAATTTCTGGTAATGTTCTTCTAATTCTTTAGGCATTGGGATATAATTAATATCCTTTTCGTCAATACCCAATTCGTCTTTTGCTAATTCTACAAACGAACGAGCTTTACCTGTCCCTACGTTATATATTCCACTTCTAGANATACCCATTAAGTTTATTGTAATATTAACCGCTTCNTCAATATGAATAAAGTCACGTTTGAAATTTTCAGAACCTTCGAATAATTCAATTTTACCGTCTTTATCATATTGTTCTTTCATCCAAGCGGTTGGTGATTTCATACCACCTTTATGGGTTTCGAATTCCCCGTCTGAATATACATTAAAATATCTACATCCGATAATATTAGCAGTCTTAGTTTTGACATTAATATATTTATCTGCCAGCAATTTAGAATATGCATACATATTATTTGGAATATAATTCGTAGATGAGTCGTCAAANACGTCAGAATCTCCATATACAGAAGCACTAGATGCATATACTAANGGTATATTATGTAGGATACACGTGTTTGCAATATTACAAGTATATTGATAATTGTTAGACATTAGGTAATTACCATCCGTGCAAGTGGTAGAACTTTCTGCTCCCATATGATATACAGACTCTACTAAATCGTTATCTGCAAGCACCATAAATATCTCCATAAATTTATCCTTTGGGATAAAATCTTCAATATCTAAATCTTTAATATTATTAATTTTTGTTGCGTCNGATAAATCGTCCACTAAAAGAATATTTCTACATCCTCTAGAATTCAATTCTTTTATTATTCTACTTCCGATAAATCCGGCTCCGCCTGTTACGATTATATGACTCATTTGTTTTTTACCTCAATTATTAATTTATTATGTGGGATATATAAGTATTCAATATCACTTTCTTTCAACGTTCTAACAGCGTCTTCGATAGTTTCTACTAATGGTTCACCACCTAAGTTGAATGATGTGTTGAAAAGAATTGGTACACCTGTTTGGTCATAAAACTCTTTAATCATTTCATAGTACACTGGATTCTGATGCTCTTTAACAGTCTGAATTCTACAAGTACCATCTATGTGAATGATTGCTGGAATCTTCTCTTCAATTCCTGGTTGACAATTCATAGCATACATCATATGAGGAGATTCTTCTAGTCCTCTCATATCAAACCATTCGTGTGCGTGTTCGTGTAAAATAGAACCTGCAAATGGTCTAAAGTATTCACGGTGTTTAACACTATTCACATAGTCTTTACCGTCTTGTGTTCTTGGGTCAAAAAGAATTGAACGATTGCCTAATGCTCTTGGACCATTCTCACAACGGTCTTGGAACAAAGTAACAATATTACCATTCATAATTAAATCAACAGCATCTTTAGGGGTTTGATTATCATATAATGCAGTGGCACCATACTTCTTAGCAACCTCAATAATTTTATCCGTAGTTTCTTCTATAACTGGACCAAGATATAACGACTCAGCAAACCCTTTATTATTAGAATCTTGGTTAATAGAATGATGTACTAATAACGCTGCACCCATTGCTGTACCAGCATCGTTTGAAATTGGTTCAACGTATATGTTAATGTCTTCGTCTTTCAACTGCTCTAAGTACCAATAGTTAGCAACACAGTTTAATCCATAACCACCAGATATAACTACATTCTTCTCGCCTGTATCTTTAACTGCTTTACGAATTAAGTCTAGTACCATCTGTTGTGATTCAGTCTGTACTGCATATGCCATATCTCTACGGTTTTGTAATAACGTTAAGTCTTGTCCTTCTAGCATTTCTAAAGTTTCTAATTCTGAGTACCTTTCTGAGTTTAAGATAGCCGCATTTGGATAAGTTGGAATGATCATATTCCTATTAGTAGATTTCCATTTCGCAAGACCGCCTTCGTCTGTGTATATATCTGGAAATTTATCATTAGGTTTGCCGTATGGGAATAGACCCATAGTTTTTCCTGCTTCGATTGGCGACCAACCACAATACTGAGTGACTGCTTCATATGCTTTCACAATTCCAGCAGTATCGTCTAGAACCAATTCATGCGTTCCTTCCTCTGCCTCACGTTCACTATTCATATCTTCAATGATACCTGCAGTAAATGGACCAGAACCACCTTGATGTTTATATATGGTTTTAAACTCCGCTGGGTAACTACATTTAAAAATACTTTCTAATTCCCAAGTAGATTGACTACCCGTCGGCATATTCATAAATATTTCTGTACCGGCTCCGTCTACAATCAAAGCTGCGGCAGAATCAAATCCAGATCTATAGAATGCGCAAGAAGCGTGCATTTTATGGTGCCATTTATGAAAATCTATAACTTGGTCCTGATTATCTCTACTTCTAATAAGTCCCATCTTTCTAGCCAGTCCAGAATAAACGTCGTCTGCCGTATAGTCGACTCTGCTCGTATCTGGTTGAGTATGTGAAATTACAAGATAATCTAATTTATCCGTATAATCCAATATCTTCATCATAGACGCAAATGGACCTCCGTCGTATTTGTATCTACTTAAACGTTCTTCTTCAATTGCAAAAACAATCTCTCCATCCTTTAATAAACATACACCACCGTTATGTCCTCGGGCAATACCCGCAATCCACTGACTCATACTATAATTTCTCCTTCATTATTACTATTACTTATATTGCTTATTTTAACCAAACTTTGAAATTCTGGATAATAGCAATATTCTATTTCGCACATACTTAACATATCAATAGAATCTTCTAAAGTTTCTACTAACGGTTCTCCTGCCAAATTAAACGACGTGTTGAATAACATCGGAACTTTTGTTTGGTTGTAAAATTCTTTAATTAAATTCCAATAATTTTTATTTTGTTTTCTATTAACGGTTTGAATTCTACACGTGTTATCCACATGCATAACTGATGGAATCTTTTCTGGATTATAACAATCCATCGCATACATCATATTTGGTGACTCTTTTAGTCCTCTCATATCAAACCACTCATGCGCATATTCTTCTAATACTGATGATGCGAACGGTCTGAAGTATTCTCTACCTTTGACTTTATTTACTATATCTTTACCGTTAATAGAAGTTGGGTCGAATAAAATTGAACGATGTCCTAATGCTCTTGGTCCATTTTCAGAACGACCTTGATAAATTGCTACTATATTCTTTTTGGAAATTAAAGTTGATACTTCCTTTACATTTACCTTTGTTATACTTCCGTTATATTTTTTCACTGTAGACTCTAGGTCTTTGTATGAATAATTATAGTCTATACCTAAAAATAAATTATCATTTCTAATGGTAGTTTTTGGTTCGTTTGTAATATTGTAATAATGTTTTAACGCTGCACCCATTGCTGTTCCTGCGTCCGAAGAATTAGGCTCAACATAAAGGTTAATGTTTAATTTTTTCAACTCTTCCAAATAAAAATAATTAGAAACACAATTTAGTGCATACCCACCACTCAATACCACATTGTTTTGCCCAGTCATTTCTGTCGACTTTATGATTAATTTTAATACTTCTTGTTGTGTTTCTTTCTGAACAGAATATGCCAAGTCTCTTCTGTTTTGTTCTAATGTTATGTCTACGCCTTCTATATCGAATGGTTGTATTAACGATTCAAATTTAGTGTCATTAACCCTTACTGGAAATGGGTATTGTGGTGTTATTAAATCTTTATTTGTGCTAGACCAAACTCCATCATGCTTAAAAATATTAGGGATATTATCGTTTGGTTTACCAAAAGCAGAAAGTCCCATAGTCTTGCCTGCTTCAGACAAACCAAAACCACAATAATTTCCAACTGCGTCAAAAGACTTTCCGATTCCTGCGGCGTGGTCTATGATCAATTCATGGATATTGTTATTACCGTCTTGATAATATTTAGAATATCCACTGCTCAATTGCAAATCAGAAGTCCCATATTTTTTAAATAATGGTGATATATCTCCACGTTCGCATAAAAAAATACTTTCAATTTCATGAGCGTTTGTGTAAACGCCTTTATCTAAGAACGGAATACTGCTTCCTGCACTATCTACAACGACTGCGGTAGCAGCGTCGAACCCCGAATTATGAAAAGCAATCATAGCGTGTAATTCGTGATGGTTATCTAACATTTCTATATACTGCGTTGATATAGAACCAACTTCGTGAAATTTTGGAGTCTCAATCAGTCCTAATTTTCTAGCAATTGCTTGATAAATTGGTTCTCCTGTATATTCAAGTTTGTTTATTTCGTTAGAAACATAACTTACTACAAGATAATCTACTTTATCTGTATAATCTAGAACTTTTAACATACCTAATAACGGACCACTGTCTGTTTTTACTTTAGATAGTCGTTCTTCTTCAATAGCAAATACTACCTCTCCATCCTTTAATAAACATACACCACCATTATGTCCAATATTTAAACCAAGTATATAACCAGTTTTTTTATATTGCATCTAAAAGGTTCTTTGTGTTGAACTTATACTCCGGCATGTCACCAACTGCTGGAATAGTTCCACAACCACCATTTTGTATAGGCGGGGTATAAGTTCCTTCAAATTTTTCAGACTCACCCATAAACGACTTAACCGAATCAACAACTATTTGTTCTTGTTCTTCTGTCATCATCATAACTTCGTCATTTGCTCTATCGCGTTCGTCGTCCATACTAATTCTAATAGGACTATAAACTCGTTTACCTTTGCCAATATCGATAATATCAAAGTCTTCCCAATCAGGATAACTGATATTCTCAGGGAAAGTTGCACCAGTAACGACTGTTGCTGTTTTACCTAATGCCTTTGCGATATGTTGTCCAACTGAGTCACACCCTAAGAAATGATCAGCAGAATTAATAACCGATGCCCATATTCTCATATCTTGTATTTGAGGAACTGCTATTGGGTGGTCTTCGTTTGTTGAAAAAGACATAGCATGTTCCGTCATTACCACTACTAAATATTCTTCACGTAATTTCTCAATAATATTAATAATATTTTGTAGTTCGAACGAACGACTAGATTGATCTACTAAAAACTCACCTTGTTTTGCAATAGATCTACCAAAAGGTTGGACGACTAATATCTTATTCTTACCAATATTAGACTTCATTTCTTGAATAGTTTGATATCCTTGAATCATTTCTGTCTTATTCAACTTGATAATTGGATCTTTCAATTCTCTAGGTCCGTCCAATTCGTTTATTTGAATATCAAAAGCCTGAGCCAAATCGCAATTTTGATTCATATATTCATTGACACGGTATGGTTCCGGAGATATAATATCTTTGTCTTTTAAGTGATTTTCAAATAGACCTTTGTGCCAAGATTCGTATGCCCGTTTGTGAAGTTCAGGATGACCTCTATAGAAATCCATACCAGCTTCACATACGATAACAAAATCTTCATCACCAGATTCTTCAGCATATTTTTCCAATGCTGGAATTGAACATAGTACACGACCTGCACCACCGTTTATAAAAAACGCCTTAGAGCGATTGCTCATTTTTCACCTCACCTGTAAATAATATAATCATAATAGAGTAATTATACCCTACTTTTATGTAAAAGTCAACCTTTTTGTAAAATTATTTATAAGCCATAAAAACCCCCAATTAAGGGGGTTTGTATTAATATAATTCTTTATGTTATATTATCTGGAAGTTGACTATCGATAGCGTCCTGATCCGCCTCAGTTCTATCAGCAATAGAAACAAAGTTTTCCAATAAATCTAAAGGATCTGGCTCATCAGGTGCTGTTGGATAACCAATCAAATTGTTTGGAATATCTGCAGTAAGAGTAGGTAGTTCACGTAGAGTTGATCTAAAATCTAACCATTCTTGTTTTAATTCTGCTGGCATGTCATCTGCGATTTTACTATCAGTTGGCCATAATAATCCATCTCTAATACCACGTACAGACTCGTCTGTTCTATCTAGTGTGTCACCAGTACAATATACTAATGGTGCCCATGTTTCTGTGTTTAAATCATAACCGTACATAGCTGCAGGTTTATCAAAAATCTCTCTGATATCAGTAGGATCTGCGATAACTTTATTAGGAATAGAGTCAACACCGTTATTAACTTCTAGATGTCTCATTTCTCCAATTCCACCCCATAAAAGACCAACTAAAAGTGCGTTTTCGTCAGACTTCGTTGAATCTATTTCAACTACAGTGTAGTTTAACGGAGTTGGTCTAGCGGGAACTTCATTCTCTGGGAATGAATCTACAACCCTAGTATCATCTTCGTTGTTAATAACCCAACATACTAATTTATCAGGTCCGTTGAATTCACAAGTTGACGTTTTGCCCATAGAATCGTCAGTTCCGTATCTCTCATTAGGCATTTTATATGTTATTGTTCTCATCATTGTTCTCCTATTAAGAATACGTTACTTTAACTAATCCACCTGCACCGAATCCACCCCAACAAGCATTACCTGACGCAGTCGCATGACCTTGTCCACCACCACCTGGGAATAATGAATGTCCACCTCGACAACCACTACATTGAGTACAAGCATGTCCACCGTTTGGTGCACCAGATACAGAAAACGGTCCATTCGGTCCACCAGAGTATCCATAAACGTCTGAACAACAATCGTATTTTCTAGTATAAGAACCAGAACTTCCTTTGAAGCAAACATCAGCACCATAAGATTGGGTGTTTACAGTTTGTGTACCCCAACTGCTGTCGTAGTTAGATCTACAACATTGTGTACTCTGATGACAATCGTAACAATTACTCATCTTATCCCAAGGAGTCGATCCACCTAGACCACCCACAGCACAGAAGTTAGAAAGACCAGAACCAGTTATCCATGAAGTACAACCTTGTCTTGTTGCCATACAACAATGACAACAGCATGAACATTGTGAAGTACCAGCTGCACATAACGTATAAGAAGAAGAACCTGGAACAAAATCACCATTTTCTTCATATATCGTTTTAGAACTGTAACCACCACCTTGTCCACCAACAGTAATTTCATAGTCACCACCAGATGATCCACCAGGACCACCACCACCAAGGATTTCAAATTTAATACTCTTAACGTTTGCTGGAACAGTCCAGTTTAAGCAACAACCGCCGTTAGTAACAGACCAATGGTTGGTGTTTTGTATTTGAAAGTCGTGAGTACCAATAGAACCACCACCGGCGGCTGCTAGAGCATCAATTCCGATTTGAGTAGTGTCTTCTAAACAAGTAACTTGTCCAGTCTGTACCGCTTCAATTTCAGATTGTACTGTGCACACATCACGTAGAGTTTCAAAAGTAGTGTTAGCAAGGTATTCCAACGTGGCATCCACGTCCTTTGCCATTTGGTTCATTTTACCAAGTGTTAAAATATCCATTTTTTATATCCTATTAATAATTAATTTACTCTACACCAGACGGTAGTTGAGCAACAACTTCTTTGTCCTTTGCAGTTCGTTCTGCTATTTTGATTACCTTAATGTGCGCAGAGGCTTCTTCATCAAGTGCGTCGTTTACGGGTTCTCCTGGCGCCTTAGGAAAAACGATTAAATCTACAGGAACTCCTGCCCAATCGTCTGGTAAATTTCTTAAGTTTGCTCTATAATCGACCCAACCTTGTTTAATTGCTGTCGGCATATCTTCCGAAGTAGATGCATCAGATGCTTCTAATTGGTCGTTCCTTGCAGATCTAATAAACTCAATGTCCCAATTACTACGACCATATACATTACCGTCAATATCATCACCAGGCAAACCTGTTTCGTATGATAATGCACCCCAACCTGTGTCTGGGTTATAACCATGTGTAACTGAGTTTTGATCATACACTTCACTAGGATAAGTAGTATCAAATACCGTGTTATTTCTTGCCGATGCTGGTCCAACTGCTACTTCATACACTTTAATGAAACCGAAAGGAGTTGCCCCGTCTTCGTCAGTTGGTCCGATTAAACCGCAACGAATGCAATTTTCGTCAGATTCTTCGCAATCCAAAACTAATTCGTAAAAATCAAGTGGAGTTGGTTGACCGCATAAGTCTGCCATGTCCTGCACTTCCTTAACCATGTTTGTTTCTTTGTCCATGAATAACATTAGACTAGCAGGACCGTTATATTCCTGCGTAGATTCTTTACCCATAGAGTCGTCTGTACCGTATCTCTCATTAGGAATTTTATATGTAACTGTTTTTGTAATATTTGCCATTTCTATTCTCCTAATATATTATTGGTATGAAACTTTAACAAGTCCGCCAGCACCAAAGCCACCCCAACAACCATTACCACCGTCATAACCACCGCCAGCACCGCCACCGCCAGGGAAGTAAGAATGACCACGACAACAACCCATACCAGTAGTGGTACATTCGTTTGTATCCCTACCGTTCGATTGAGATCCGGAGAATGGTCCTGTCGGTCCACCTCTAGTTCCACTAATTTCATTACAGCAACTGTAACCCTTTTGAACCATTCCTGTAGTTCCTGTGAAACCGTAGTCTGCACCGAAGAAACCTGGAGTACATGATTGGCATTGTCCCCAACCACCTGATACTTGGTTACCAACAACACATTGCGCACCAATAGAACAGTCGTAACAACTTGATTTTTTATCCCAAGCTGTAAAACCACCTTCTCCTCCGGTCGCACAGAAGTTTGATAGTCCATTACCAGTTACCCATGAAGTACAACCTGTTCTACATGGTTGACAATGCGCACAGCATGAACATTGTGAAGTACCACCAGCACATAAAGTAAAATTAGAAGTACCAGCAGTAAAATCAACGCCTTCCTCTAACGTCCTAGCTGCATAGTTACCACCCCAACCACCAGAAGGAATATCGTAGTCACGACCAGATGATCCACCTGGACCGCCGCCACCTAGAACTTCGAATTTAATAGACTTGATTCCCTCAGGGGCTGTCCATAATAAACAACAACCACCATTAGTAACAGACCAATGGTTGGTGTTTAAAATCATAAATTCTTTAAATGGTTTCGATCCACCACCTGCAGCAGCAAGTGCGTCGATACCTATATCAACCTCATCTTGCAAACAAGTAACTTGTCCAGTCTGAGTAGCAATAACTTCTGCCTGCACATCGCAAACGTCTTTTAACGTTTCGAAAGTAGTGTTGGCTAGATACTCCATTGTTTGGTCTAAATCCTTAGCCATTTGGTTCATTTTACCAAGTGTTAAAATATCCATAGTTGTATGTTCCTTCTAATATGTTTTAATTATTTATAATAAATTTTTATACGTCCCAAATGTCTTTAAGAGTAATAACACCTCTCATATCATTTGTCGCACCGTCGTATCTCGAAGACTCATAAACTAATGAGTCTGGAGAACCATTAACCCATGACTGAGTAGTAAATTCCCAAGAATCGTTTAATGAGTGTCCTTCATAATTACCCCACTGTACTAAAACTCCGTTCTTAAAGTTTGTTCCGGCAGAGGTGTTAGCACTGAATGGCGAATCGTCAGTATTACCTTTAGGTCCGTATAATGCATATGCATTGCCTGCTAGGTTAATAGATCCACCAGGATATGTTACTGGTCCTGCAACAATAATAGTTGGAGTCTTGTATGCACTACCTGGATTATTAATAACAATATTAGAAACGTTACCAGCACCACCTAACGATACAGTGCCAGTAGCACCATAGCCGGTAGGCTCTGGGTGACTATCGATAACAATAACTCTAGTCTGTCCATTAATATAGTCTGCCCAATCTTCTACGATAGTAGCACCACCAAGACCATTATTTAGTCCAACCGTTCCTACATATCCGATACCAACAGTATTTGTTGAATCTGTACCAACTGTGCCACCACCGTCTGTTACAACAACCATAGGTTCGTCGTAACCAGCACCACGTGTGGTAAATTCAATTGCAGAAATAACATTATTGATGTCAGTACTAACTGCACCACCAGTTCCTGTGTTTGTTGGGTCGTTAATAATAAGTTCAACGTCTGCATAACCAGAACCAGAACGAACAACTTTAACTTCTTTAATTTCTCCGACTGTAACTTCAACGAACCATTCTGCTCCTGAATTAGTACAAGCAGTAGGGTCTGTAATTGTAGCATCAGAACAGAATGCAGGAACTGCAAACGATGTGATTTCGGCACTTAAAGAAGCATTAGAACCATAATTACGACCGATTTCTGCCCCTAAATCATCGTAAATTGGGAAACCTGTAGGATCGAATACTATAATTTTAGTTTCTTGCGAATAACCAGTACCTGTGTTGTCTACAGTAATTACTGCTACAGAACGATCTAATACTGGAGTTGCGTATGCACCCTCACCTGGACCAGAAACGTCAATAATTTTAACAGTATCGCCTTCGACGTAATCCTTTCCTGGACGATCTACTGCAATATCAATAATATTACCAGAAGCGTTTACCGTAGCAAGACCACGCAAACCACCACCCGTTTCAGTAACCATGTCTACAAATACTGTGTTTTCACGAACCCATAAAGTTGCACCAGCACCTGAATTTTGATCTGTGATAACATACTTATCTGTTAGTTCTGTGTCTTGTGTAACTGTATATGAGAACACAGCATTTTGAGGGATATCTCCAGAATCAAATACACCATCTTCATGAGTAACCGTATGAGCACTAATGTCAAGGTTAGTAAATTGAACCGTATCTCCGACGTTAGCAGAGATAATCGATGGAACAAAAGCGTTATTTTGAATGGCAACGGATACTGTTTTAGATGTTGTATCTGTGTATCCAGTGCCTTGATTTGATAATGAAATAGAATTAATACCACCATTAGCAAAATAAAGTTGAACTACAGCAGCAACTGATTCATTACCACCAGTTATTGTTAATGTATCAGAAACCGCATATGCACTTCCTGGATTAGTAATTATAATTTTATCTAACGTATCATCTTCGTTTAATACTGCATAACCTGCAAGACTAACACCAGTAGAAGAGGTCATTCCTATTGAAATTTGAGGGTTGACTTGATATCCATCAGAATTCTTTCCGTGGTCATGTGGACCAACCTGACTAACGAAGTAAAACTGCTCAGAGAATGAATTCCATCCAATATCAATATCGTGACTATGTCCACTTTCGACCGTTGTAGCTGTAACAGCTGTTCCGGATTTAATAGTATTAACATCTGCTTGAGATATTTGTAGGTTATGAGTATGTCCATTACCTCCGTCTTGTACAGTGATATTCCAAAAACCTACATAACCTGCACCAGCAGAAATGACTTTTACATAGTCGACCATACCGTTTCTAAAGGTAGGAGCAGCAATTGCTTTAGTTTCAGTAGAACCTGCAACATCAACTGCGCCTAAGTCGAACGTTCTTGCTAATGTATTGCTTGAGTATTTAGTACCATTTTCTGTGATAGTAACGTCTGATACTCCATCGTCATACACTGCGTTAAAGATAGCACCTGTGCCGATAGTTGTATTTGAGTCGATAGTATAACCGTAAGTGTCAACAACACCAGAATCGTCTGTAATAGAAACTTTGTAAGTTAAACCGTCTGATAGTTCCGAGTCGTAAGATTCACCAGCAATTGCTGTTTCATATGAACGTTGCAAATCGTCTAATAATGAGACATTTGCATCTGTATATGTTTCGCAAAGTATTGGAGTTTCAAATGCACCACCGTCTGAATCTAATCCAGAAGCACCGTCTGTGGCAACTACACCCCAACCAGTAATTGACGATATTCCGTCGTGACAATATGAAGTTCCAGGAGAGAACATAATAGTATCATAATCAATAGCATAGTTACCAGAAACTCCTTTATTGTAGACATCTCCAGACAAGTCTGTAATTTTAACCATATCTCCTGTATCAATACCGTCAAACAACAATGCGTTCGAGTTACCTCGTCTAATTACTAATTCTGGATTATCAACATCCGCAATAGAAGTATTATTAAGAATTGTTAAATCCTCTGCTGCAGAACCGTCTACTTCATGACCAGTTGCTCTGAAAGAAGCAACACCAGTATTACCGATGTCTTTAAATATGCTATATGCTTTAATTTTTTCTACAGAAGTTGAACCAGCTGCATCATTTTCTAATTTCAAGTGATGAACAAACGGATATGGTTCTCCACTAATTTGCATAGCCTCACCGAAAGAAGAAATACCACCTTTGGAGTTGTATGCAATATGGTGAGTTTTATTAGGACCTTCTTCTGCGAAAGAAATTTGTCCATCAGCAGTATATTTGTAATCTGTGAAACCAATTTCACGAGTCATTGTTACTTCAGCAACTAATAAGTTTGTTTGGTGTACAGAATAACCAGAGTCTGCCGCACCAGAAGTGTACTGAGCAAGGTTAAGTAACATGTCATCAAGTGCCTGTTGAATAATGGCATCCTGTGCTTGTACGTGTATTGTGTAGTCAGTTTGTAACTGACCCATTGTAGTCGTTACGTTTGTTTCTAAAAGGTTAGAAGCTGTTGATAATGTACTACCAGCATCATTTGCCCAAGGGACAAACACTGAATTAACAAAACCAGCAACTTCGTCATTCATGTAAGTTTCAACTGCATTCATAGCAGTATTAGTCTTGACGACTACTTCATTTTTAAATGTGTTTTGTTGGTTTTCTAGTGGTGAAGTTACATTTGCATTTAACCATGATTTCATATTGCCCGCCATAGCGTTCAATTTGGTTGGAATCATCACCGCTGGGGTGTTGGTATAAATCTCTACTTCTTCAACGAATTCCGTAATATCAATACTCTCGAAAGTGATATCTGGTATATCGTTAAACTGGTCAACTTGCGTTGAAATGGTTGATAGTGTGACAGACATTGTTCGTTATCTCCAAAAAATTATTCTTAAATTATTTATAATACTATTTATAAACGTTATTTGTTGTTTCTATATTTCATTATCTAATCCCCCGATTATTTCTATACTACAGTTATTGCACCAACTTCAGTAAACGTTTGACCGTCTAAATTAGTTACCCTAACATCATAAATTCCTGATGTTGAGTATGTCATTACTAAATCAATTTGGTTAGCAGATTGCCAGTTTGCGGCAATCACTTCAACGACATTATCAGTTCCTGTGTCTAATATTTCAACAGTAGTGTCTCCATTGACAAATCCAGCACCAGATAAAGAGTATACATTGTAATCACCATTTACTGTTGTGATGTATAAAGTATCACTTACTACAAATGGGTCAGCAAATGCAGAAGTATCCATATCTGCATTTGTTACACGCAACTCTTGCTCACCTAACGGTGTGTCTGGGTGAATTTCAAAACGTACCTTGTATGGTAAGTTTAGACTTTCTTGATTTGTTTGCTCTACACCACCTAAAGTAATTGTGTATGTTAAATCTATACCATCACCAACTATCTCAACCCACTCACCGTCTATTTCATCAAGAATGGTCGAATCCCATGTTCCTCTAGGAGATTCACAATCCACTTGATTGTCAACTGTAATATCAGCAATACTAGTAGTACAATGTTCTAAATCTTCAAGAATCCAAGTTCCTCTAGGTCCTTCACAAACTTCTTGTGAAGTTTGAATTCCATCTGAACAGTATCCAGGTAAACCATCAGTCCAAACGTTTCCTGCAGAAGTCCAAGTATTACCAGCATTAGTGTATACGTTTATAGCAGTCCAAGTATTAGATGGTGTCCACGTAGCAAGATTAATTGCACAATCTGTTGCGTTCTCAGAAACAGCGTCAGAACAAGTACCAGGAGTTTCATAACATTCACCAGAAGTGAGTGATGTACCGTTTGAACAAGAACCACCTGAGTCTATACAAGCAGTTTCGTTATCGTTGTAAGCTGGGTCAGTACAAGTACCGGCTGCAACACAAGTATATTCAAACGAATATGTTAGATCAGAACAAGTACCAGCACCCAAACAACCATACTCAGAAGTATATAATGGGTCAGAACAAGAACCTGGAGTTTCTACACTCCACCAACCGAATACTGTTTCACAATCGACTTGAGTAGAATAATCTGTATTAGTACAATGTGCGGCAACTGTCGCATACCACAATCCTACAACATTTGTACAAGTTAATTCAATGCTATATGTGTCTGTACCGAAATTAGTCGTACAGTTTGGAACTATTTCAGTAACACCACGTCTTCCTGCCATCTTATCTGTAGATGATAGTGATATAGGTGGGTTAAGAATATCATTACCACGTCTATTAACGTCGTAGTAATCTTCAATGATTGACTCACCGAATGATTCCATAGTTCTCATACCAGCAATAGGTTGTCCAACATAGTCAGCATTTTCCATATCTAAATGATTTGCTTTCCATCTTTCTTCACCACTAATAAATACTCATCGGATGAAAGGTTAGGAATTGTTTTAACTGAAATGTCATCCCAATATGTAAATCCGTTTCCAGTAGTAGAAAGTGTTAAGTAAGCAGTACCAGCAATAGGAGCAGTAATTACAAAGTCTCTAGTTTCGTCATAAACTCCACTAGTCATAGTATCTTCGACAATCATTGAACCATACGTATCACTATCTGGAGTTGGACCTAATTTTAGAATTGAATCTGTAGGTCTATCAACTTTAAATGAAATCTTGTAATTCATACCTGCTTCCATTTCGAAAGTAATATGAGCAATACCTCTATTATTAATACCAGTACCAGAAGTGTAAATCTGCTGAGTAATTTGATCTACATACGCAACACCGTCTTGTTGAGGAGCAAATGTCCAATTTTCAATGATTTCTCTAATAGAAACGTTATCAATAGAACCCTCAAAACCAACATTAGAATAGTATGGATTATTTTCTTCAGGTCTATTGTCGTCTACGTCACCAATAAAGTGAACTTTTTGGTCATAAGATCCAGCACGAACGTGGAATACTTTATCACCGTCTTGATTAAGTCCATCAGTATTGGCATCAATAACAGGAATAGCTTCTTCAACGAGTTTAATTGAATTAATAGCACCAGAACCATTTAAGTTAATTGTAATTGTATTAGATGCTGTACCAATAAAGTCTAAATTATGAATACCACTTGAATTTGAACTCACTACAACAGTTCCGTTAATAACAACTTCTACAGTAGGTGTATTAATAATAGTAGAAATTAAAGTCAACTCATCGTGTCCTTCTGGATTCGATTGCTCTGAGATATAGAATTGGTCTATTCCGTTAATATTTGCATATTTAATGGTAAATTCATGTGTATATGTTTCTGCGTGATATCCATCAGTTTGTGCAAAAGTCAGAGACCTTACGCTGTCGAACGATATCCAGTCTGCTTGAGACTGAGTCATTTGGAACGTATGAGAGTGAGTTCCTGTTGGACCTGGACCTACTTGGAAGTTAAGGATATTATCTTCAATTAAATCTAAATCTAAACTAACTTCATACTTGACTCCTCCGACCAGTGCATTTGATAAAGTGTAAACCGCAGTTGCGTCAGAAGATGAATTAAAGTTTAATGTGTCTTCTATAATACTAACCGTGTCGTCACCCATAACCCAATTAACTAAAACTGGATCTGTAATATCAAAATTCCAGTTAGAAATTAAGTTACTAGGATTAGTTCCTAAAGCAACTCGCATACGTCCAGTCATACCATTATTGTCGTTATCAACATCACCTAATGAATATTTAACTTCGTAAAGTTTACCTGTATCAATAGAAACTGTTTGAGAAACTTCTGTAGCAGAAGAAATTGACCCATCAAGGTATGCTTTCGCACCATCAGAAGTCCAACCCTCACCCATAGACCAAGCATTTTGGCCAGTAACACGTTCTTTAATAGAAACGTTGTCAATCTTACCTTGTCCTGCATTAGTCAAACGTAGTAACGTTGTATTCGTAGGGGCAATTAGAGTTTCAGTATAATGACCAACTTGTGTATTGGCAGTACCTTGAACTGTAGTATCACCAATTAAATTAGCAGTAATATTTCCAATCTCTGCACCATATTGGTCTTTGAAAGATTCAATAATATCGTACTGAACTTCATATGTAACACCATCTTCAATTGTACCCGTCACAAGTTGCTCAATATAAGCAGCATCTGTATTCGTAGTAAATGCACTACCACCAGAAACCGACCATGAACCTGTTTCAGTCCATACAACTTCTTTGAAAGTAACATTTGATAATTCAATATCAGAACGTTTGTCGATGTCAACACTAAAGTAAACCTTAGCAAGTCCACTAACGTCGTTAGTCACTAAGAATTGCTCAGAACCTATTCCAGGAATCATTGATAAAGGTTCGATATATTGAATAGTACCTAATTCAATATTCATTGCTTGTATCACAGGAATTGCTCCCGCACCTGTTGCTGTTAATTGGTTGCCAGTATTAAGAATATCTGCTTGAGTTCCTTTTACTGGGAATCCGTTTTCTGGTTCAGGTTGTACTTGGAAGTAATCAGGTCCAGTTCCATTATCAACAAGGATTTTATCCCTGATATGTAATGGAGTGTACATGTTATCTTGTCCGTGATGGAAGTAAACAACAATATCATCTCCGGCATTAACAACAGGTAAATCAAGGATATTAAATTGACCCATCATAGAAGCATGCCAAGCACACTGATAATACATTACGTCTGGTGATACTTCAGGAACTGTCCAAGTCATAGTGTCATATTTTGTAACACCATCATCATCGACACCCCATAAATCTAATATATCACCCTCAGTTTGATCACCAAGTCCTTCTTCAGCACGTGAGTTCTGAACACCTAATAGGTATTCACCGAACCAAGCACCTGGAGTGAAATGTGAACCATCATCGGTTGTAACATAAATTGGGTGACCAGCAGAGTTAATCTTAAATGTGTATGTACCACCACGGTATAAATTAATTGTTCTGTTTGTTCCTTCAATCATTCCTGCACCATTAACCTCTCCAGGTGGAACGAATGGACCAAGTCCAGAAACACCATCGGAACCCGTAAGTCCGAAGTCTTCTGGAACTTTCCATGTAAATTCTTTTGCGAAGTTACCTACCCATTGGGAAGTTCTCCATTGAGCAAGTCCAGGATCTTCAGTAGGGTTTAATGCAAGACAAAGTGTTTCATCGTCTTCACCATTATAGTACCAACCAGAAACGTCTAATTCTTCACACCAACCGTTTAATCCCATACAATGAGGGAATGCTTGATCTGATACCCAAGTTCCAGGCTCTTCTTCGTTATTTACGAAATCGTTATGGTCACCAGAACTAATAATCAATCCATGGTCTGCTCTCATTGAAATACATTGTAAACCTGAATTGTCAATAAATCCTGCTTCTACAAGGTTGTCCCAACCACCGCCTGGAATTGCTTTAATACCAGCAGCGTGCATATACATAGGTTGTGGATTACCTGAAATTGGATCCGTTTCAATAATATGACCAGACGGACTCCATGCATTATTAATAAACTTATACGTACCACCACGGTATAAATCAAAACCACCGTTAGTACCGTCATTACCACCAAATGATGCTTCATCTGCCTCTTCAATTTGATAAGGAGCATAAACGTCTGATGTATGATCCCACCAAGACCAATACCAAGGTGAATCTTGAGCACCCTCAACAGTAGTAATTGTTGAGTCTGCCCATGTAATTGTAGTTTGTGTATCAACCGTAATTTCCATATTATCGGTTGGACCATAACCATCACCAATAGCAATAACCGTATGGTCTAACATCTCACCAGGAAGTTCTGATGGAGTATATGGTTGTGCACCTGAAGGAAGTTGTACAACATCACCAACGGATAATCCGTGGTTTAATGATTTAACTGTACGAGGTCTAGACCACAGTAACTGAATACCAGTTCCTGCAACAGTGTCCCCTACATGGTTTGTAATATCTCTTTCTACCTGTAAACGGTAAGAAGCAAGGTCTGCCACAACTGTGTACTCTTCGATAACATCGTTAGTAGTAGGTGTAGTTCCTTGTGAATTTTGTAATGGGTAAACAACAACTTCTGTTAATGCGAAATGATCAGCATCGATAATGTAGTCAATATAATAGTTAGTATTACCATGATGAATGCCATTGTAAACGTTTTCGAAATGTACTCTGTCTCCAGGGTATAATCCGTGAGCATCAGACTCAATACCTTTTTCTTTCTTCACATAACCGTTAATATCAGTAAACGGTGTTGCAATTGATGTTGGATTTAAATCGTCACCACCAATAGCAAAATTATACCAACCAATGTTAAATTGGTCTGAACCTGGATACCAAACTCTATCAAAGTCGTGAATATGTTGGTCAATTTCAATAATCAAGTAAACGTCATTTATAGGATCTAAACAACCAAATTCTACTGTATGGAAATGTTGTGGATCTGAAGTACCAAAATCAGAAGTTCTAATCATAGTAGTACCACTGGTTGCACTCCAAGTACCGTCAGCGTCTTGAGTAGTACCGATTAATGGACTTGCTTTCAAGGTAGCCTCATCAATTTCAGAAACTAACAATTCGTGATAGTGACCGAAGTTTACTAATTCAATTTTTGTTCCACCCGAAATTTCAATATACTCATCCATGCCGTGAGTATGACTACCTGTCATACCAACTAATATCATTCCACCAGCACCGTCATTTGCAGAGGCACTCCAGTCGAATGTCGCAACGTGTGTATGTCCTGAATCTTCAGACGTAGTAATTAATGTAGCACTTGATGCCAAAATTTGTACATATTCAGCAGGAGTGATTGTAGCAGTATGGGTATGTCCAATTTGATAAACATCGTTAAAGAATACGTCAATTCTTTCAGAACCTTTAGCAACACCAGTTACGATATATTCTTCCCACTTTCTTTCACCAACACCAACAGAACCATCTCCAGAACCATAACCTGAACCACCATCAACTAAAGTGATAGAATAAATATAACCATCAATCTCACCTGTGGCAGTAGCCGAAACTGTTGGGTTGCCACCAATAAATGTAATAACTGGAGGATTATGATAACCAGTACCCAGATCGGTAATAGTAATTGTGTCTATTTCTCCTTCTGCTGTAATTGTAGCAGTTGCAACAGCTTGTGTTGTCAATTGTGGAGCACGCCAGATCGATCCAGTAACTCCGTCACCAGCAACACAAGAAATTTCGTCTGTGTATTGTGGATCGTCACAATAAGCATCCGGACCGAATTGAGGTACGTCTGGAGCAGAAATTTGTATAGTTGGTACTGATTGATAACCAGCTCCAACATCTGTTAATTCTATTACTGTCAGAGAACCGTTAAATTCTAATGTACCTGTTGCGCCAGAACCTCCACCACCAGTTATGTACATTTGAGGTTTAGAACTATAATCACTACCTGGACCTATCAGTTGGATATTATCCACAGAACCCGCAACAACTGTAGCAGTAGCAGTAGCAAACACAGTGTCTACTTCTACACCACCATCAAATGTTACCAACATAGGAACACCAGCATCTGGGTTAGTTTCAATTTCACCCGATTGGAATGTAACTAAGTTGTTAATAGATAAATCATGGTATAACGATTCAACCGCAGTTTGATCACCTGCACCACCTAAAGAAGTACATGTATTGAGCAATACTAAGTTAATAAAGTATGAATTTGCTAAAGATGGTAGGTCTACCATAGAACCATAATTAATAGGCATCTTAATAGTATCGCCAGGATTCAATCCGTGGCCAACAGCATAAACAAACCTATGATTAGTAGTAGTTGATAAACGTCCTTCCTCTAATGGATGGAATGTGCAATGGAAGTAAACGTCGTGGTATCCGTCAACAACCCACTCCCATGTATCTCCTGGATTCATATCCGGAGAAGCAAATGAAATATTATCGTCCGAAACTGCGTTGTGTACTAAATAGTTACCAATTGGATTTGTAAATATTAATGTATCGCCTTCACGTGCTTCTACATGGTAAGGAATAATAGAGTGAATTTGAGTATTTGGGTCTACTAAATTTCCTGCATCCCATACTGCATTAGTTGAATAACATTCTTCTTGGTCTACAGCACCGTTTCCTGGGTATCCGTCACCGTCGTCATCACAGTAAAAACTTGAAGTTCCTGGATCATAATTCCATACGGCATCGTCAGCACTACATGCTGCTTCCATTGCAGGCAAGGCAAGTTGATAGTCTACTGAATTGTCCCATGCAACAACAACGCCATCACAAGTAGGCAATACTAAGTTATCGTCTTCGACAACTGAAATAACAATTTGTTGAGGGTCTGGACCACCACCAGCTTCAGAGAATACTGTATCGTCAGTAGATAGTTGATCAACCATATTCTCACCACCACTAGGTAAATCCCAATTTACTGGGTTTACCGTAAGGTCGTATGAGAATTTATATTGTGTGTTTGGTTTTAATTGAGTTTCAAACCAAGAAATAGCAGTCTGCAATCCATCTGTATAAGCGCGGAGGATTTGAGTTCCTTCAGTAGTCAATACGTCAAATTGGTATGCAATACCATTTGCCCAAGGACGTGCTAAATCAACTGGAACGTCAAAACCAGAATTCTTTACTAATTCAATTTCAAATGCATCAGAACTAAAAGACGAGTTCTGTACTAAGTTAGGTGTGTTGTATGTAACGTCAAAGCCACCATTAGTGACTAATTCAATAGGGTTTACAAACTGAGCAGATCTAGTAGCAACATTAAGAATAAATTCTTTATATTCAGGCATATGTTCTAAGTTTTCCATCACTTCTAGTGATTTCAACATAAGAGCCATATCCTTAACCAATAGGTCCGGAGATGATAATTTAATGTTTAAAGAATCTAAAAAATCAGATTTCTGTTGCTCAATAGTATTAAGTTCAGTTAATGTGAACTTATGTCCAGTATAATGTGCCATTCTTTCTATCCCTTAAATATTAATTTTCTGTTTCGCCAGAGTAGTTCAGTTGCATTGAAGTTTTTACCCAAACATCACTAACACCCAACATATCAAACTCTTGCATTCTAACAAAATTATTCTGCTGTTGAATCATAAGGTTCGTGCGCTCCCTCCACTCTTTAAAAGTGTCGTCCTTTCTAACATATGGTATTTGAGTAAAACCTGTGTCTTCTGTCGCCATTGATAACCTCTATTATCTGCCCAATAAATCTCTTACTAAAGTCTTCAATTCGAAAACCTCATTCCTTAAACTATTTATAACTTTTTTAGAATCCTTCTGCGTTTGAACTGAATTCTTTTGATTTTCTAATATTTTTTTCCTATTCGCATAGGCATCCGTATCTGTAAATACTACAGCACCAGTATAAGGGTCTTTTACATATCTTTGTTCTTTCATATTAATCTCCTTATGTCATTGCTAATACACGCAATTCTCTAATTGCAGGCAAGTAGCACGGGTTAGTTGTATGTAATTCTATCTTAATTCTAAATGAATCAAATTCATCTACAACTTTCTTCAACGGTTTGAATGTATGTTCTACGAATTCCATATTAGTAACAACTGTTGTGTTAGTAATAGCAACACCAGAGTCTTTCATTTCTCTCCATTCGATTGGTGGTAATTCAATAACAGCAAGTCCACTTCCGTAATCTTCATGGTCCACTGCAACAATAGAAGTTATTTCCAAAATAGGAACTGCTTCTTTACCGAAAGTTCCATCAGGTAATGCTACCTTAATCCAAAAGTGTCTGTCTAAATCGTCATCCCAAGTACCAAACCAAATATCACCAACTGTATAGTTATTAATATCAGTACCCGAACCACCACTAGTGACATCGTGAGATACACCATCTAAGTCATAATGTGAAACAAAACATCCTTGTTGAATTGCTTTCATATCCGACATATCTGCTATGTACATACGTGTTAAATTAGTAGGTTCATCATCTCCATCTATATAAGTTGTAGACACATGACTAGAACCACTACCAACCGAACCGACAACACCCGTCCAATTGTTTTGAGTTGAATTTTGGTTAGTAATAATTGCCTCAGGAGAGAAAGAACCTGCAGGATAAACCCAAGCATATTGTTCTTCAAAATCGTTTACGTCAAAATCACCATGAGTAATAATATTTGCATATGGAGTTATATCCATATATCTAGGAATAACTGTTCCTGTGTCATAGAATACTTTCATGTAAGTGTTAGGAACTTCTTGAATGGATAACCACATAATTAAATCTGCAGCAGGGTTTGCTAATTGAATAAACTTAGAAACATAAATACCTTTCTGATTCTTTACTAGACTAGCACTGTCTGAAATAACATTGTTCTGAACAACAGTACTCATTCTTTCTAAATTGATTACAGGAGAAATATTAGCATTAGTAGAAGTATATCTAGCAGTATATGAAATAGGTGCATATTGATAACCAGCTGCGATTGTATTAGCACCGATTAGTGTTACTTGTTGTTCTAAAACAACATCTTCTTTATCTAATAAACCGTCATATATGTTATTAGTATCACCATTAACAATTGCTTCGAATGCAACGTTAGTTCCTTGTAACACCATTGGTGAAAAACTAGGTGTGAATGAAGTAATCTCTTTAGTTCCTTCAAACCCTTTCATATCGAGTTGTAAAGTTCCTTCTGCTCCAGTATCAAACGAACATTTGTTTAATTTGAATTTAACGTCTTTATTCTGTTCGGCAGTCCAAGTAGTATTGTTCTGTGAAGTAAACATAGAACCAAGATACGGTTGTGAACTAATACGATTACCAGTAGCAAGGTCATTTTCACCTAATTCTGAAATAAAGATATTGTAATTTAATGAATCTGAAATAAGAACGAAACAATATTCTGTATCGTTCATTAAGTAAATAGGGTCTGCGAATTGGAAACGAGTATTAGCAGTACCGTCACCAGATACAACAACGTCATCCGGATACAACATTATTGATGCCATCGGTATTGGCGAAGGCGTAGGATATCCATTCTCCATAGGTCTAATTTCGCAACGTACTGGAGTTCCCTCTGTGTCTTTAGACCAGAAATATACATCAACAGAGTCTACAAATACACCACCCACTTCTCCGGTAACTAAGAAAGACTCAGATACTGGGTCATACCACTCCGTGACCATCTTAGATTCAGTAGTAGTTGTTGTACCACCTCCACGTTTAACTGTTCTAGTGCCACCAGTTAATGTTTGGTTTTGACTTAATGCTTCATTTACTGTGACATTTTCTAAGGTAGAAAGAATTGTTTTCTCTCTAGTCTTTAATGTACCAGCAGAAGTATAAACTGCATTACCTTGAGTCGTCATGTCAGTATCAAAACTGTCCATCATTTCTAATACTTTAGAACCTGTTCTGAAACGAACTCCATCAAGACCCTCAGACGGAATAGTAAATACAACGTTATCTAATCTTCCGTAAGCATCTGTTACTACTGGTTGTGCTTGAACACCACCATTTGGTGTTACGTAGTTATCAACTACTACACCATCAAATTTAAAGTGCATCTGAGTATTTGGTTTAAGTTTATGTGCTTCAATTGAAATATCTTTAGACCTCATAAACTCAATAGCAGAAGTGTCAATAAGTAAATCACTAACCTCTGTTCTAATATCATTTGTTTGTAACCAACTTCTTTCGCCAGTACGTACTTGATTAGTAGATTGTTGTTGACGTTGACTCCAAGACTCGGCAGTTCTAGTAATTTCTCTCCAAATTCTTCTTTGACGTGTAATACCATGGTCTTTAGGTGCAAATAGTCCATTCTCCCACTGCCAATTAATATCTGCAGCACCACCGAAGAATCCGCCAGATAACCTACCACGGTTTCCTACACCTCTTACTGATTCAATACCACCAGCAGCGTCAATGTCGAATTTTCCACCAGTGTCTGCCCAACCTGTCCAAGTAGTCTGCCATGCGTTCCATCTTGTTTGAGTGCCAAAGTCAACACGTGCTTGCGTGACGGCATTATTATTTTCGTTTTGAACGATAACATCAGGAACATAAGTTTCTTCAAACCAAGTATCAGTAGATGGTGATATTGTAACAAAACCAATCCACGATTTACGTGCATATGGATTGAGATTAATAACTTGAGAACCAAAACTTTGTGAAATCCAACCCTCAATAACGTTAAAGTCTAACGTATATGTAAGGTTATTTTTCTTCATTCCTGTCATTACACCAGATTCAAAATCCATTCCGGCCATAGTGAAAGGTGTTGTACAAATTCCTGCTTCTGGGAATATTGAAACATAATAATCTTCATTAGTAATATCTCCAATTCCATGGTCGTGGAATGGGTCAACTAACATACCATTTTTATATCTCTCAAATCCTAATCCATCAGTCACCTGCATTGAAGCAGTTGATTTTTCTAATAAATTTAGTGCAGTATAATATTCTAGATTATTTAGTCTTTGATCTAAACTACGAATATCCTGCATCGTGTATCGTTTATTTTTAACATGCGATACATTAATATTTTTACTCTCATAAGTGTATGGGGGAACATACAAATTATAAAGAGTCATTTCGTTTTCTAATTCTGTAGGAAGAATTGGGGTTTCCGAAGGGAATCCCTCTTTAATATTAATAAAACCATCGTCGTCTATTGTTAATCTATCTCTACGAGGTAAATAGAATTCATAAGAAGCAGAAATATTAGATTCTGGTAATGGTAAATATGTACCAACTAAGTAATCTTCATCAGAAGTTCTGAAGTCCAATACATCTGCAATTCTATATACCTTTTTGTCGACCTCACCCTGATATGCACTAATATCTGAATAACTAATACCAGCATCTGTTTTAGAGTTTACTGTGAAATATGTTGCCGTTGAAATATTACCGAAAGTCAATGCCTTGAATGTTACTGTAAATGAACCACTTTGAACGGCATTTATATCATCATCCCAAGTTAATGTAGCATCTTTGTATGTTGTATCTGTGTTACCGTTGTCAAAAAAGAAACTTTCGGTAACATCAGAACTATCAGGAGCAATAATACTAATTATTTCTTCTACTGCGTGAGGTAATGTTAATACGTCATTTGACATTATAAACGAACCTGAAGTTTGGTCTAAAGAAACACTTCTCCAAATAGCATCTGACATATACATATCTGCCATGATATGAATTGTATCGCCATTTAAACTAGTATCAACCAAACTTGACACTTGGTCTATAATTGTTATAATTGCAGAAGTGTTACCCGATAAATCAGCAGTCCATGTAGGACCAGAAGAAACTGTACCATTTTTAGGAATAATGTTTCCTGTATTTTCATTGTACAAATATAATACACGTTCCCAATGTAAACTAGTAAAACCGGCTGGTATTGACATAACACCACCAGTCATTACTGATTCAAAATTCTTTTGTGTTGAAAAATTAACCTGACCAGAAGTAACAGATGATGTCATATCTGCCATTTCATATAACCAAGGTTTATTAACACCTTTACGCACAGCATTTCCTGTAGGAATGTATAACTTAGCATACACTCCAGGGTTTGTTTGCGATACAATGAAACGTGCTGGGGCAACTGCGTCTAAACCTTGATCATTCTCAAGGTAAATTCTAAACATAGTACCCACCATAGTAACATGGGTAATACGTTTAGTGACTGCAATAGTATCTGGTACAGAAGTTGCTGCAGAATAATCTGAGTTTGTTACGAATATAACGTTTTCTTTGTGTAAAACATCAAATACGCCTTGAAAATCATCTACAGATTCTACTTCAAAGTAAGGTCCAAACTCGGGGGTGAGGTGGTCGTTTGCAACCGAACGAGTTGTTCTTGCCCTAGATGCTTCAACTTCAACTGGCATTAATAGTTCATGTTCATAACCACTAATGTATGCCTTTGACGGTTCAACCTTTACTGTATATTTAGAAGGATCTACATTATCTTTTAATTCTAAAGGGAATGGGTTAAGAGTATAATTACCAGACTCATCGTGAGTTCTTCTGGCGATTTCATTAGAGAGGAGAGAATAATCAGTACGTTCATACTTGGTACTAATAGCACCATCTTCTACATCCATTAACCAAACCCACTTGTTGGCCTCTGTAGAATCTACCTCTTTAGTCAACAACAGTGTAATTCTGTATCTATCTGCACCTGGAGCATTCTGATTGTAAAAACCAGAAGCAGGGTCTAATAGACTAGCATCAGTTGTAGATGCTACAATAGTTTCTTCAATATCAAAACCAATCCTACAAGTTGGAACATCTCCGTTATCGTCTAAGAATATAGTTTGAGCAAGAACAGGAACAAAATTATTATCTATCCAATAAATACCATTTCCGACCTTTGCTTCTAACGCCTTTCCTACAGCAACAGAAGTTCCCGTCATAGTTGTTAGAACTGGATCAAACCATGAATTATCTATACAAGAACCATCGCCTAACTGTCCACCATTACATACTGTATCATATGTTATAATGTCCTCTGCTTGTACGAATGTTCCAGATAATATTCTGAAATAATAAATTGGTTGGGATTGATCACTGTGAAGTTGTTCAATGACTGCAATGGCATTAGACGTTGCACCGTAAACAACACGGTTTAACCAACTAGAATCTGCACTAGCAAGTTGCATCCAATTTCTATGATTGACTGAAACTTCACCACCTAATACATTAGCTCCGTCTTTCCAAATATGATTGGCGCCTGATGCTACTTGATTTTGAAGAACTGATTGAATTTGAGTTAATTCACGTGCCTGAACTGCACGTCCAGGATTAAATAGAATTTTTAGAAATCTATTATCCGCATCGTAATCGTCGTAATATGGTGATGTATTAAAATTGTAGCTCATTGTATTCTATTCCTACACAAATAAATTGTCAAAAGGTGCTCCTAAAGAACACCCATTTTATCTATTGAACAGATTTAGAATTCAACTACTAGTTTCAAGTCTTCAATCTGGTCAGAAGCACGAGTAATCGCACGTCTATTTTCTAAGTAAATCAACTGTCCAGAATCGGTTTGTAAGTCTGTGTCAGCAGAGGCATATACAGAACCCTGTGCACGTGTACCACCACCAGTTAATTCCGGATTACGTAGTAAACCAATTTGACGGAAGTCGTCGTTTTCAGGGAATCCATCAGAAGTTTCTAAACGAACGTGAATTAGTCCGTGATGACACTTCGCAGTAAAGATAGAATCTACATCACCAAAGTCTGCTTGCTCTGAACCCGCAAGAACGGCAGTTCCTGTGATTACTGGCATCCAGTCGTTTGTTGTTGAGTTAATAATGTCGTTTAATTCTAATTTATATAAGAAGTTCCAAACGTAGCTGTCTGATGTTGAGATATCTTCTGCAACTAATCCTGCGACGTCGCCAGTCTTACCTGTAGGTTCTTCTGAAGCACCAGTAGGTAGCCACAAACCACCGAGAGTCGCTTCACAAGTTGCTCGTGAAACTGCAGTACCTGTGTCATAAATACCACCAACATAACATTTACCCGTCGCTGGCTCACCAACACACTGATATACACGATATTCTGAGTTCATTACAATTGAATGATAACCCGTTTTTGATACGAAAGAACGAGCAGGTTCAGCAATACCAACAATACCGTTTGCAGTATCGCCATCAAATGCTAATGTATCACCAACATTCCAGTCAATACGTGGAAGTACGGGAGAGATGTCGTCATTCTGGATACGTTTCGCACCCACGATATCTGCCCAGTATTGCGGTTCATCTTCGTCTAACGGATCTGGTAATGTAAATTGACCTGAAGATTCGTCATTACCTTGAGCATCATCTGGCCATGCGTCTGAACGACCGAATCCAAGGTATAAGTAATTATCTGTGGCTACATTACCAGTCGTTTTAAACTGATCGATGAAAACCATCAAGTTTTGTGTTCTGAATTTGCTGGTTACAATTGCACCCATGTTAGTTACTCCTAAAAGTTAATTTCTTCTGTTTAATATAAATCTAAAACTATTTATAATACTTATTTATAATCTTTTATCAAACAATCACTGGCCATACACTAGATTCATCAACAACCGTAGTATGAATATGGTCACCAATTCCCTCACCCTCAGTAGATATCACCCACTCTCCACCAGAAGTTAATTGACCAACATATGATATTAGATTATGTCCATCAATGTTATTCGTTTGATCTACTAAATTATATACACCATTATATGAAATTTCAATTTCATGTTGATATAAATCTGAGTGAATAGTATCTCTTTGATTTGTAGTAATAACAACACCACTAAACAAGTCAATATATTCTGTAACAGATATCCAATAATCATGTTGATGGAAACCACCAGTCAATAAGAATTTATGAATAGTTGTTCCAGTTCCTTCTATTTGATTAAACTGATTAACAGATGTTACTTGGAATTCTCCTTCTGTTCCAATAAACGGATTATATACAATCTTATATCCATGATAATGGGCAAGTGCTCCGTTTGGAGAGTCATAAAAAAGGATTCCGATATTGGTATCTTGTGCGTTTACTAAATCATTTGCTTGAATTGTTGTTATAGGTTCACACATTCTTCCGTTGTATGCCCCTTGGGTATCTAGAGTACAACCCTCGTATAGTAAGTGGTCGTGAGATCCTTCTCCGTCAATGTATGTAGAATCTATCCATATTACTGGAGCAAAGTTTGCTTGAAGAATATCATTAACTCTAACCTGTCTTTGTTCTACAATCTCTACAGTTGTAGTTACACTCGTAGAAGAAGATTCTGATGTGGTGATTGGATCTGATGTAACAATACCATTTGACCCATCCGAAAGATAAGTAATCACGGTTGTAGTTGTAACAACCGTCTGTGTGGTAGTAGTTTCTGTATTTACTAATTTAGAAAATACTGTCATCTCAGTTGTATCACCAACTTCAGGTGTATCTTGGTATGTTGTAACAACAGGGTTTAATAATGTTTCAGTTATATTGTACGAAATTTGTGGGTCTGAAGTTAATACTTCAGGAATAGTAACAACTCTAGTTACATAGATAGAACCACCAGTTTGATGAACAGGATCGTCACTTTCTGGATTCCAATCAATAGTTAAGTTATGCCAATGTAATCCTTCAGATTCGTTTAATACTTCAGATACATAAAACTTTAAAGGGTCTTGATAAATATCTTCAATACCACCTTTAAGCCAAGTTATAGAACTATCCGCATAAAATATATTATCATTGATGTTATATTTAATTACATATTCATGGAAATGAGCACCCTCAATAGAGTCATAAACAATCACTTCCTGAACTGTCTGATTAATCAAATCCATTGCGTTTTGAATAGTTAAACCGTCTGCATAATCGATTTGATTATTCCAAGCAAATGGACCAACAACAGTTCCGTTATGGAAGTGAGGGTGAGATCCGCCTGGGAATGGATAACCTGGAGAAGCGAACTCTGGTAAATCTTCTTCTAATAATTCTTCATTAAACCCATTAATAGAAAGTAAATTTGAAATCTCAGTAGTATGAGCATGTGTTCTAGGTGTTTGAGATAAAAATTGAGCACCATCTTCAGATACCCATTGCTCAGCATCTTCTGCAATAAATATTAGTCCAATATCATCGTATGTTACCCTAATTCCGTGATAATGATCTCCATTTGCAATTGAACTATACACCATAACTTCTTCAACGTCACCGTTAATTAAGTCTGTTACTTGTTCGTCAGATAGAGCATCTGCTTCACGTCCAATATTAACACCAAGAGTGTCTAATATCGTTCCATTAAATGAATGTAGATGACTTGGTTCGTCACCCTCGAAGTTATCCCAATCGTTAGCAAGTCCTACAGTAACATCTGGTGCGGTAAATAATGGAGTACCATTCCAACCCAAGTTGGTAGTAATTCCATCAACCGTCAATGTATGTTCGTGATTCCTTAGTAAGTCGTCTATTAATGACCACTCTCCAGTACCTAATTCGTCTATGAATTCACCATTCTCTATTGCTAGGAATTGTTGAGTGGAAGCATTCCATAAAACTTTAATTCCGTGATAATGTAAATGGTCACCAGTATCTGCAATACTTGAATAAAGTTCAATTTCATTAACTACACCATTAGCAAGTTCTTCTGCTTGTACACGAGTTAGTGGTGTGGCAAGTCTGCCAACATTATCACCGAATGTATCTAAAACACCACTATCGAAGTAATGAATATGTGTATTTTCTCCGTACTCATTTGCTCCTAGAATACTAATAACTGGCGCAGAGGCAATATAAATATAACCGTCTTCATCTTCAACAGGTGGAGCCCATGGTGTATCTGCTCCAATATCATATGGCATCCACTGTTCTAATTCAGTATCATAATACCAACCAGCAGAAGAACCCAATAGTGTATTTGTATCAAGTACTCCAGACCACGCAGAATTAACTAGGTGAACGTGAGACGCAGGAACGTTTTCAGTCCATTCTGGCCAGAAAGAATCATAGTTCTCCATTTCAATATCAGAAACCTCAACTGCTTGGAAGAAATTTTCTGGATCATATGTAACTTCATATCCATGTACGTGAGCAGTTTCTGATGAAGGAATCTGTGCAGGCGCATCAGGAATATCAATTGAATTATAAGAATCTGTTATTTTAAAGATATCTGTATTATTCGGACCCTCACCAAACGGTGCTTGGAATGTTTGAATACCATAACGTGCAGTGTATATAATTTCACCACTCTCAGTTTCACCCATTGTTAAAATAGACTCACCACCTGTAGTTAAATCAACCGTTTCCGTAACAGGATCCCATATAGATAAAGGTGTTCTGTCGTATGACAAATCAGTACCATATTCAATAAATTCTAATGTATCGTGTCCCTCTGGGTTAGTTTGCCCAACAATGACGAATTCTTGATTAACAGAACTCCACAATACTGTAAATAAGTGAGTATAAAATTCAGCATGAGTTGTATCAGTCTGTAAAGCAGTAGTTGTCTGTCCAGGATTATCTTTCAAGAATTGTACTTGAGAACCCGTCAGTGAGAATGTATGACCGTGAGTAGCTCCATTAACTGGATTAGCAAGTGCATTAAAGTGAGCAGAGTTTCCGTCGAAGTTTTCACTTAATACGTATAAATGCCCAGAATCACCATTCCAATTTGTTCCCCAATCACCGAAGATATATTTACCTTGTAATGATGCAAGAGCACCACGATATACAAAACCACCAAGAATTGAAATACCAGTACCATGTGAGTATTCGTGTACAGGACGTTTCAAACTAAGTAAGAAATCTAATGTACTTGCATGTCCTAAATCAATTGCTATTTGGTCAACGATTTCTGGATCAGTTTCGTAGTCGTGATAACCCTCAATAACTCTCCAACCGTAGTTTCCGCCTTTCTCTACAATATTAATTTCTTCAAACTTGTCTTGTCCAACATCAGCAACCCATAATTTTCCATCTTCTGCGAACGAGAATCTCCAAGGATTTCTGAAACCCATTGCCCATATTTCAGGTCTATATGGTGCTTCTTCTGCTTGTCCTTCTTTGTAAAGTGAATTTACGAAAGGATTATCGGTAGGAATATTATAAGTTTCACAATCCACTGAGCACACTTCAACCAAAGCAATATCTGCAGCAAGTGGCACGAGTATCATATCGTGAATATAATCTGGGTAAGAAGAAAATGCGGAATAATCCCATTCATCACGGTCATATAACCAAGCAAGAACATCCTCGATATTGTTAAAACCCTTACGGTTCATGTCCATTCTAGGTAATATAGTTCCAGCAGGATATTCTACATCCTCCATTAACCACTCGTGAATCCATTGGTTATAATCCAAACTAGGTTCGCCGGCGATCGCCTCAGCAACAGTAGAGTAAGTTCCGTCATACACATATGCCATTGCCAAAAGTAAACCACTAACGGCTAGTCCTACATCATTACTAATAATGTTGTCTGGTCCATATGTTGCAGGGGTGTTAAGTGGAGGAACGTTTGATTCTTCTGGAGTTACATTAACTCTTAAAATATTACCTAATAAGTTTGATGGATTTTGAGCATTACCATATGGACCATGTCCACCATGACCAGTTGCCCATGAAGTATCGCCAGCAGAACCACCATCACCTAATCCAATGTATAACATACCATCTGGACCAAATGCTAATTCACCACCATTGTGGTTAAAATCAGGTTGAGGAACAGTCATCAAAATTCGTTCTGTTGAAATATTAGCAGTTAGTTTTCCAATATCTGCTGTGAATTCAGAAATTACAGACGATGAAAGTGGGAATCCCCAAGCACCTGTACCACCACCTTGTTCAGTCATATAGTAAACGTAGAATTTACCATTGTTAGAATAGTCTGGGTGGAATGCTAAACCTAATACACCACGTTCGTCATAGTTCATAAATGAACCTAGACCAATATCATGTTGTAATGTTTCTAAGTCCATAAACAATGTCTGTGTACCAGTATTCTCATTCATTAAGAAAATGTAACCAGACATATCAATAATAGCAACTGTATCTGCTTGAACTGATGATGGGAATGCTTCTATCGTAGCAATATCTGTACCAACACCTAATTTCTCTACACCGATTAAGTCGCCACTATCTCCAACACCTGGAACTTCTTGAACAAAGTTAGATGAGTATAATTCTACAAAGTCTACGTTAGGATTTAAATCTGCTGGCCATTGCTGATTGTGTTGTAATGTAATATCAGGGTTGTTTAAGAAACCACCAACATATTCATCTGAAACTTCAAAGAATACATTTTGTGGCCATTGATTTCCTAAGAAATCCATACCACCCATAATAGTTCCATCAACAGGTAAATCTGGTCGATAGTTGAAACATAACCAAGTCACAATTGGAGTATATACAAAACCGTGTGTCATATCAACACCACGCCAATCTTGTTTGGTTTCCCAATCAGAATCGTAAGTTACTGAGTATTCGTGATAGTGACCAGATGTTATCTCGCCTCGGATATTAGTAATAGTTCCGCCTTTAGTAACACCATATTCGTCTAACTGAACTTGCCCGTCATCTAAATAACCAATGCAATCGTATAATGTTACTGATGAAATATCACCATCAATTAGTTGTCTTGCTTGTTCTCTTGTTAATGGATCCGCAGTACGACCTCTTTGATAATCAACAACTTGGTCTTTAACAAAGTAAGAAGTGTGACCTTTCATCGGTGGTAAAGACTCAAGGGTGAAATAACCCCAAGAATGTCCAACAGCATTACAAGATGCTTCTGACGATAAGCAATAACTCATCGTTCCGGCGGCCCATTCATTGTTTGAGAAAGAAGCAGCTACAACTGGGACTATATGTTGCCATATAAATTCGTCACTAGTAGCATCTAAGGAAGTAGTGCCTTGCACCAAACCATAGTACCAAGTATCAAAATCGTTATTATCTGTATGAGTAGTGCCGTTTCTATCCATATCCCATCTTGGAGAAATAACTCCAGCAGGATATTCAACATCTTCGTTCAACCAATCATGTAATGCGGGAACATAATGCATGCCCATACCAAATGCTAACCAACCATCTAAATCGTCTTGATAAGAAATACCGTCATGGAGTAGACCGTGGTCCACTACTGCAATTGTATAAAGAGTTTCTGAAAGTGAATTTAGTAAAATCTGAGATAATACGCCTACAATAGCAGGGTTCCATGTACTACCAGAATCATAAGTTACAAGGTCTGCGTTATTTACTATATCACCATCATGAGCAACTAATACACCATTAGTACCCTGAACCCACGTATCACTCATTCCTTCGCAAACTGTTTGTGACATATTAGACATATTAGAACACATTGGTGGCATCCAGAACATTGGATTGCCTCCATATGCAGCTATACAGTCTGTTGGATTATCATATGCAGAATTGAAACATTCTCCATATCCGTTATAGCGTGGGTCTTGTTGTGAGTCTACCCAATCTCCCCATAGAGGAGGTGTCATAATGCCACCACATAATAGGTTAGCACCATGCATATGTGGAATTTCAAAATACTCTCTGTCTATCAATGCACGTGCTTCAGAATAATTGATTCCTCTAGCAGTGACTTCTTTACCGTGTACTATTAAGTTTGGAATCGGTGTTTCGTCAAAGTAGTGAACGTGGAATGCCGAAGCACCAACGTCCATTTGAGGTAATTCTAATCCTTTAGTAACAACTGTTTCCATTAATGGTGCAAATCCGTCCTCTTTACCGTGTGAGTGAATACGGAGTCCGTCGGAAGAGTCAAAAGCACCAATATGAACAGAGTCAATTACATCATTAGTTTTACCATAAATGTTTTGGATTCTTCCTGATTCTCTATTTGACTCAAAATATTCATACGACTTTTCATAAGCATATTCTGCTTCAGGCATGAATGAATCCATATACTCAAGAACTCTGCGCATTGCCTTGAATACACCAAGTTCCCAAATATCACAAGAAACCATTCTACCGTCAGTGGTATTATCTAAACCATCAACAATCAGTAATTCAGAAACTGATGGTGGAAATTCATCAATAGGTAGTACTCTAAGTTGCTTAGTAAACATAAGCATCGTAGTTTCTGGGTATGCGTCAATAGTGTTTCTAATATTGGCATTCATCCATGCCACTATCCATTGCTTTTCTTTAACCCTTGTACCAATAGCAATTGCATCTTGTGTTTGCATTTCAACAGAAAAGTGATCTGATGGCTTACCCCAATCATCTGCTGGGATTAGAGAACCTGTATTTTCTAGACGGGACATCATTTCGATGACATACTCTTCAAATCCAGTTTCTAAGAATACACCGAATCCTTCGTGTGCGTGTCCTAATGTACCATGCTGTTCACTCTCTTGATCCCAGATGTCCATAGCAACATCAAGATAAGAGAATAAGAAAATTTGTAATTTAACGTAGTCTGTAGGAATTTCAACCGTCATATCTACAGAAGAATTGAAAGCAAACTCAGCAAATAATTTAAGTCCTACTGGGTGAACTAATTTCTTTAATACTTCACGGTATGCTTGAATAGGAACATCTGATTTAATTACATAAGAAAAGTCTTGGTAATAATCATTATCCTGCATCTTACGGTCAGATGAAATAAACGCAGTAGAGTCTAACCACTCTCCGTTTGGAATCCAAAGTGCCGTTTTTACTAAAGGTTGAGTGCCATCTTCTAAAGCAATACATTCTTCTCGTGAAGTTGGTCTAGACGTACCCACAGACAATGAATCTTGTACTGTTTGTATTCCCTTTGTTACTGTTAAGAACGGAAACCAAAATAAATGTGCACTTTCCCCATAATGGTCTGAAGTTGGGTCGGCTGCATCTGGATGCATAGCATCCATACAATCACGTTCCGTTAAGAATGAACCTAATGGCCATTCGTTATTTGAAGAACAAAAACTAACAGTAGGGTTTGGATCATAGTTTAAAGCAGAAGTATTAAATACTTCTTCCCCAACGATAAATTCACCTTGTATGTCTGTAAGGTCAAATTTAGTCCAGTTAATATTTTCAACACCAACTTTAGCATATGCCCCAGAAGTAACACCTGTAATTGTATTATCTGTTGCGTGTTTTATTTCTACTCTAGGACCAGTAATATTAATCCAAGTTTCGTTCCACTTAGCACCATTAATAGCACACTCACCGTCAGAACGTATTCCTTCAGAAGTGATAGTTGCAGTGGTTGGTGTATTACCAGATGTTCCAACATCTTCTAAAATAACCTCACCTTGAAGGAAATTACCATTGACTTCTGTTAATAGTAATTGTGTAGAGTCTGATAATGTAATACCCTCTTCAGTATCAACAAATGCTGTTGCGCCCGAAGTTTGACCAATAATCTTTTTGTTGTAGAATAATACAGTATTCGCAGCAGTCCCATCTATATTAATCCATTGTGGTTCATGCCACTTTGAATTAGATGCTTTCCACATAAATTCTTTAGGATAAATAATATCTGCATCTGTATTAAATTCTCTTCTAAATAAAAAGTCAATACCCTTTACAGTACCTTTTTCTTTATAAGTATCTTTAATGTTCTTAGCAAGAAAAGATTTATCTGTTTGTATTATTGATGGGTCTATCGTATTATGAGGTATGTTACCCAAATACTGTTTTTCAAACTCTGGTATAAATTGATCCAAAGCATGATCAATATCTATGTTTTTAAGTAAGTCTGATATTTGAGTATATTCACCCAATTCGCCATTAATTCCAGTTTCCCTTTCTAGGTATTCGAAATAACCTTTGATAAATTCTATAAATTTAGGATGGTCCTCACGAACGTAATCCGGAACCATTCGTTCGACGAATACCGAAAGGAACTTCGCTGGATTTTCAGTGAATTTGCTATTACTCATAACCTACCCTAATTAGTTAGATATTGTTTCTAATTTAACGTTGGTACTATTTAGTACCAAAAGGTTATTCCGTGATGTAGATATGTCATTTGATTTAGGTTCTACGTACAAACTTATTACAGTATTAATATCTAATATTGGATTAAAACCATTTAACTCGATTATTCCGTTTTCATAATCTACAGTTCCTTGAGCTGTATTAATAAACCCCTCTGAGATTATATCGTATAGAAGAATATTACCTTGTCCGTCGTCTAATAATGCCATCTGAGTACCAGAAACAGAAGAACCAAAAACAGATGAAATTGCCGTTCCTGGTTTTACTTCATTGTTAAACTTAAAGATATAGTTTCCTACAGTATTTGAATTCTGAGTATAGAATTTTTTATAAATCTTTAACGTGGTTAAATTATTGCTAATTGAAATGTCCGAATTATCAATAGTTTGAGATAATTTCGAGAATCGCATATTAACTTTAAATTGATTAATTTCGTCTGAAAAGAAACTTTTAACATTTTCTATAATAATAGTTTGTATGCTTCCTGAAGTAATTGATGATACCAATGGGTCGTATTTAACCGTAGTGTTTATATCAATATACGTATATTCAGGTGCTACGATAATTGGATTAACGGCAAGAATATTATACTTTGAAAGGATATCGTCTGTTAATCTTTGTTTAGTAAGTGGGGATAATTCTAATCCGTATTTAGGTTTAATTGAAATAAATACAGCACCATATTGAGGTGGATCATTATCTTCACCACCCCATACTGAAATAGAATCAATATTTGGATATTTTTCTAAAAGAATAGTCTTATAATCTTCAGCAGTTACAGCACGGTTTTGTCTTTCATATGACTTAGGAGCAGTTTGTCTGATAGATTCAATAGTTTCTAACTCAGTACCTAATGATGATATATTAATAGTTTCTATTATAACCCTATCTGAATCATAAGAACCGTCAATTACAGAATCTAATGAAAATACTTGAGAGCGTACAGTAGAAGTATAATTAGCAGGTGTTCCTTTAGTGGATAAATATTCAACATTAACCACAGTCCCATCTCTAGGAATAGAACCGAAAATATCATTACCAAAATAAATTTCTGTAATAGCGTCTAATCCTTCCTGGAAGAAAAATATTTTAGAATCTGGTCTGGATTCTGATAAAAATTGATTATTTATCCAAGGAGTTCCGTCTATAGACAACGATAATGTTGCTCTATCGCATCCCTTATCGTAAACAAAAAATTGCTGATGCTCTTGAGACTTATCATAAACCCATTCTAGTGCTTTAATCTGCCCTTGAGTTACAGTAAGTTCTCCAGTAAACTCTCCAGCATCGTCTGAGAATATGTTTACGGTGTCTAGAGAAGTAAATTGATATGAGTTTCCATTAATAGTTGATGTAAATACAGTACCTCTTTCTATAGAAATATAGTCAGGATCTAAACCAGAAGTATCAAATGTTAATTTAATAATTGCCTCAGATGAAGTAATAGATTTTGGGATATATCCCAGAGACTTTGCGTGAGATACAACTGAGTTTCTTAGTGTAGCAGTATCTAAGAAAGATTCATTGATTGCCATATTTGCGTGGAAACCCATGTAATGAGTTGTGTATGCCATAACATCTAGCATAACAGACATACCAGAACCCTCAAAGTCAAAATCTGTAAAAGTATCTTGTCCTCTTAAAAAATCCTTAATATTACCTTTAACTTTATCAAATTCTAAATCTGAGATATTTAATTGTTTATCTAATGCCATATTACACCTTTATCTTAATCTATCTAAAAAGAAATCTAATTCGACGATTTCTTGTTCGTTAATAGGAATATACACAATCCATACTGCATACCTATTCTCACCTGGAACTGCTCTCACTGTAACAGATTGTAAATCGGCTCTAGGTTCTTGTGTATTTATTGCGTTTTCAATCTTTGCTTCTAACGTTATTCTTGTTACTGACGACATTGGTTCAAATAACGAAGAATATACGTCAGAACCAAAATCTGGGTTAAACACCCTTTCTCCCCTTTTGGTCTTTATTATATTCATAATAGAACCATTAATAGCAGAATCGTCATAACGACCAACAATATCATTGGTATGCGGATGAACCAGCATATCCAAGTCGATATCTGAGTATTTTCTATTAATTTGTGTTCGTATCGGTTGAGGCATAATAATCCCTTTATTATATATTTATACTATCCATTGGTGATTACATTACCAGAACCTGAAGAATTCATACTACCGCAACCGATAGAATCTCCTATTCTCGCTAATTGTTTACTATTAACAAATACAGTAGGACTACCCGAAGCCTGAGACGACCCATGGGGAGGACATACCGAACAACCATGGGAAGACCAAGCATCACCAACTCTATGTGCTCCCCTACTATTTATCAAAACATTACCACTAGCAGATATATTTCCCCTAGAACCGAAACACCCATGCCCAGTACATACGTCCCCTAACCTTACAGAGCCTGGCATTACGTTATCCCCACAAATGCTTTTTTAGTTGGTAATACAGAACTTAATTCAATATTTTTATTTGCTCTTATCATATTGCTAGTTATTACCTGTTGTGCAACTAACCCTGCGTCGGTAGTTCCTATTTGACATTTCCAAGTTCCTCCGTTTGATTCGCAACTTGATTTATCCGCATAATTTACGTTTCCTGTACATCTACAAACGGTAATCTTAGAATAATCTCCACTTTCTCTTGCAGCATTAATGACGTCTATATTTTTATCAAATCGTGTTATAGAAGACTCAAACGAAGAAGTTGTCCCTGGAGACTGAATCTTTGCTCCTGAAACGTGTTTATCGAACTGAGTAGGAATATTGTACATCCTTTCTTTATTTATCTCAGGAGAACTGGCTTTAGCACTAGTGCCAGGAGCTTCCACATCTTTTCCAACAGCAGTAGGAATAGAACCTTGTTCTACGATTGCTTTCACTTTACCTAATATTTTTGTTTTTACCCTCGGAGCATCTGCACCAGAACCAAAACTAGTTGGTTCTTGTTTCTCTGCTGGTTGATATTTAACAACACTACTACTAGTTCCAGTTTTTATTTCCGTTACGGAATCGTAGCCAGAAACCTTACTAAGTCCTGAAACTTCAGAACTAGACGTAGTATATGAACTATCATGCCATATGCCGTTATTATTTAAACATTCTTCTTCTGACATATTAGATAACGTATCTCCTCCAGAACAAGAACCAACTTTAAATTGTTTAATTCCATCTTTGTGCTCCATTAGAGCTTTAAATTCAATAGTTTCTTTGACCTTTTTAAAATTATCCAAAACAGGATTAAATGCATTATCCGGATTTCCCATGCCAGCTGCTACTGCCTCTGCCACCCCCGAAAATACTTCTGTTATTTGCTCTATCACTGACTCAAACCCGAGTGCGATTGAATCTAATCCAGTCACACCGTCGGTTGAAACTTCTCCTTCTACTTCTACCCAGGAATTGGCAATAGGGTCCCATTCTTTTGTAACAACTGTAGCACCTACGATATCAATACTTGTTTGATTTCCAGATACACTTGTTCCTAATGAAGAAAAGTAAGTTTCGAATGGAATAACTGTTCCTGATGCTTGTTTGTATTGTGGAACTAATTGGTTACCACCGACTAGAGCCGTTGATGTATCTGGGGAAAATATATCACCGACAATATCACCTAGATCACCACCACCAATAACTCCCTCGTATAAATCTATAATATCGTCCATTACTGGATCTGTGACACTATTGAACATTTGTTTATTATTAACTAAAGCACAAGGGTCTCCCGTGGCTAGATTAGCAAAGGCTGCCCACTGTGCTAATTTATTTAATATGGCATTCAAAGCTGCTAAATCTTTAGCAACTAATTGGTTAAATGCGTCTTTCATGCCAGTACAAAAATCATTGAATGGTTCAAGTAAACCCTGAACGGCATCTAGATTAGTAATCATATTAGCAAGTTTAGATGGGTCTGTTATGTCTAGAACAATTTGTTGAATACGAGATTGTATTTGAGGTAAATCACCAAGTCCTAATACGTCATCGAGAATTCCTTTAGAATCAAACAAGGTCGCAAAACCCGCAAGACAATCTACTTCATCGCTATATTGACCCAAGGTATTTGCTAAGTCCCTACCAGCTTCTTGAATACCAGTATTCTTAATATAATCTTCAGTAGATGCTTGAATTGCATCCTGGGCGTAATTACCACACTCATCGAAAGCATCTGATAGATTTTGTACTTCTTGTAATTGTTGATAGAATTGATTTCCATAACCAGGAAACCCAGCTTCAAGAACATTTTGGTCTAAATTAACAGTCATATTTAAACTTGTCGCTGCGTCTTGCAGTCTATTGACGGAAGTCATTGCTGGTGAGTTTAATAAACCACCAACTTGCCCCATTGCATCATTGACATTGTTAAAAATTCCCATGACTATACTCCTATGGATTTAGATGAATAATAGCACCCTTAATAGTATGAGTCGAAGCCGACTCGTCCATTTTAGTACCTGCTGTCATAATATCTGTATTACCTAGAACGTCAACGTTCCAATTTCCGTGTACAAATATATTATAATCTCCTATCACTTCAACATTATAAATACCACCAACTTTTAAGTTGACATTCCCGTCCACCGTGACGTGAACATTCCCGCCTACCACATAACCATCTACTGTTTTTTGTTTGACGTGAACAAAGTCGTCGCCAGCTAAAATAGTATAGTTATCTTTAGACACTTTAGTCACCTTTGTTCCGTCTGGGTGAATCTCTTCAAACGTTCCAGACTTGTGCCATTTCATTAACCTTTCTGCATCTGGTGTATCATCCCATTCTTCGACATGACCACTTTCACTTTCACGAACATGGTTAAATGGATACTCTGCCGCAAAAGGGTTTTCTGGTTCGTCCCAAGGTAGTGCAGTCTTTGATAAATCTCCAGCACTTGCTATTTGAACTTCCATATCTCGTTCACGTAAAACCTCTTCATCTCCTTCTGGTTCGTGTTCGTCGTCCAACTGAGTAGTTTTACTGGACCAAAACTCACCATCAACAGGATCTTCAAAGTCTACAACTGCACGTCTATTTGTATCTGGTTCTTTTAAATTCTCCTCTCTTGGGAATTTTTTACTAGGGTCGTTAAAACCGTCATTCCTTGCGACTTCTAACGGATATCCTCCTAATGTTCCCATAATAACAGGATCTTGACAATTCTTTCCATC
>JMBY01000081.1_pt1 | contig 73697 bp, 130 predicted proteins | sample 173741 | NCBI WGS metagenome assembly JMBY01 (sample SAMN02716984, study PRJNA234377) | hydrothermal vent metagenome | biome: Hydrothermal plume; isolation source: Uncultured SUP05 viruses from deep ocean hydrothermal plumes from the Lau... | collected 2009 | reverse complement strand
CTACTTCCTCACAGGAGTACAACCCCTCTCCATATACTATACAATTTAGTAATACTCTATCAAATTCATCTGTACCAATTTCAGGTATACTAGGTTTATTTACTAAAGTAGAACACGCTGTAATAGTGGACGCCATAGTCAATAATGCCATAGCATAAAATACTGATTTACTAAACCAAGCTTCTTCCTTCATTTTTCATCCTCTGTCTCGTCTCTTCTCTAAAAGGGTTAATGATACGCATCGTACCACTCGCCGTCTATGTACTCTCCTTCTTCGGGATCAGCGTCTAAGTCTTCTATATCATACGTTATTGTTCCGAAAGATATGATACCTTCGTCACTATCAACGTCAATGACATCTTTCTTACCATCTGCAATATCTTTTCTAAGTTGAAGTGCTTCTTCTAATGATATTAACCCAACATTTACTGCTGTATCAATTACATCTCTTTCAACTACTACATCCTTTACTGGACAAGGTACTGCCTTTGCAGAAGTGCCATAAAATAATCCAATTATTAAAAGTAATCCTGTAAATCTAACTACTATTCCTGCCATTTTATCATTCATTCTATTTATCCTCTGTTATAACAATTCCCATCTTTTCATAGTCCTCTGATAGCCACTCTAGCTCTAGCTTTCTATCTTCGTCGTATAGTGACTCTATTTCTTGTTCCTCAGTACCTTCTTCAATAGGTTTTTCCGTACTTACACCAACAATAGTTTCATGTTGGGATAAAGCGCAGTGATAGACTTCGTGTCCCATAATAGCCATTGCTTCCCTGTCATCCCAAATCTTTGCTGCCATTATATGAACGTAACAAACATCCTCTGATGGGTGTACAGAGGCAAAGCCTCTAACTCCCTCTCCTTCGCCTAAAGTGGTTTCTGTAACTTTTTCATAAGATTTGTTTAATTCTTCATCAGATGTATATAGTACAAGTTTAACAATAAACTCTGTTCTCTTTACTTCAATTTTATCATCGGGGCCGTACTTAGCTAAATCAAAATCATCTAACGCAAAAGCGTAAGGGGATACAAACAACCAACATGAAAAAACAACCCACGTTAATACTATTATAGTAATATTTCTTAAACTCATTTATTAATCTCCATCATTAGGAACGAAGTCCCTATCATAAGTAAAGGAACCCCGACTGCCATAGACAGGAGGTATGCTAAGCATTTACACTTGTTCCAAGACCAAGATGTAAAACACTTCTTTGTTGCTATACAGTGTGTTAGTTTACCCAGCATATTTTATCACTAGTATACATACGAATGTAACTATATATATAGCTATAGTAGCTACACACGATACACACTTAAATCTATTCACGCTAGTATAACTAGCATAAAGATAACCAGTGCCCAGAATAAAGCACCTTTTTCATGACTTGTCATGTTTCCTGTGCCCCTTCCAAGCTACAAACCCGCCTAAACGGAGGGCATAGTACGCCATATAATTTAAATATTTGAAGCCATTTACTTCAATTGCTACATCTCTAAATACAGCATCAAAAAACTTTTGGTCGTGTTGAAAACCTATTTGATAACTTTCAGTAGTATACTTAGTAAGTAGATACGAATACTTATATCCATAATCATGTACTAACCCAGGTATAAGTAATACACCCATTGGACTTAACCATGATCTAAAGAACTTTGGCACTGACGCGCCGTCGAACTTAAATCCTGCGGGTATCATATATTGTACCCCATCCATACTAAACTTCCAATCGCTAACGAGCTTCCATTTTCGTGTTGTTACTATCCATAGCCAGATAGCCCCTATTGTACTCTTACCTTTAGTCTTTATAGGTAAAGGTGCCATTTCAGGCATTTGTTCGTATTCAAACTTCATAATTAATTAGACTCCATAGAAATATCGCAATAATACATTCTCTTGCACTTCTCTAAAATCTCTTCGTCACTCATGTTACCTTCTAACCTTCCGCAATCTACTAGTACTTCTATCCAATAAAGGTATTCAAGTCTATCTAAAGTAGAAAGGTCTTCCCAGTATTTAGGCGTCATCTTCGTATGCTTCTACAATCTTTTGAACAATCCCTGAGCGTACGATATCTTCCTTGTCAAACATAATATTAGTTACTCCATTGCAGTATTGTAATCTTCTCATAGCATCTACTAAGCCGCAAGTACCTTTAATGTCTTGTTGACTTCTATCTCCATTTACAATTACAGTGCAGTTTTCCCCAATACGGGTTAAAAATAACTTCATCTGAGTTGGTGTACAGTTTTGTGCTTCATCTAAAATTAACCAACAATTTTTAAATGAACGGCCTCTCATATAAGCTAATGGAGCGGCTTCGATACGCCCTGCTCTTACTAACCCCTGAACATGCCCTTTACCAAGTCTCTCTTCTAAAACATCTTTAAAAGGTTGAAAGTATGGTGCAAATTTATCTTCTAACTCTCCGGGTAAAAACCCTAAACTTTCTCCAGCCTCCTGTGCCGGTCTAGTAACAATTATCTTCTCAGTCTTTCCAGCTGCTATAGCTTCGGCAGCTAGTGCTGCACATACATAAGTTTTCCCTGTTCCTGCCGGCCCAGAACTAAAAGTAATAATATTATTTTTTATAGCTTTTATGTATCGGTCTTGCTTATCGTTTAAGGGTCTTAATGACTCCTCACTCCTCCTGATAGTGTAATCCCTTAAAAATTCAAGCATCTCTCCTGCTTGCTCAAGGTGGTCGTGATTACTTTGGTCTACTTTCCCTCTTTTGAGATCACGTAGAAAGGACCTTCTTTGTTTTTTACTCAAGGTTAATTTCCTTTTTCAATTAAAAACTAGTTATAATTTATAGTACTGCATTACTCTCCAGTACATACAGCTTAATCTATCTATATTTTCTAAAATTTCTATCTCTGCCGAGACTCCGCAGTTATCTAATGCTGCCACGTTATTTGTGTAGTATCTCCTTATTGTCTCTAGTGTTACTCTTAATTCATACAAAGTGGGGTTGTAGGGTGTCACCCACTCCCATGGCCAATAATCGACTTCCTTAAGTCTAAATTGGATGACATCCCCCATTAGATATTCCCTCTAATACTTCATGTTATTTTATTTCCAATAATCTCCTTCCCAATCTGGAAAGTGTTCGTTCTCTGTTTTATTCATGAGTTCCTATAGGTAGTCTTTATTGACTCGATATCTGGGAAAAACGTTACTTCCCAGTTATATAGCCTTGCTAAGGTCAACTTGATCTTACCTGTCATTAATTCTTTTGGCTTGCGCTCATCTTGCCAATATAAAAATTTTAATTCCTGTGCTAATGATGCGCGTTTATTAATTACTGCTTCATTTCCTTTTAGATATCCGCATAATCCTGATTCGTAGTACATATTGTTGTTCTCCTTTTTTTATTTTAAAAGGACATCGTTGTCTTACCTTTCGACCCGCCGTTGGGTCTTAATTAATTTTAGTATTGATATACTTTATTATAGCATATATACCAATGCCTAGTATTATATACATGATACCATCAAACCAACTAATATCATTTAATAACTCTGCTGTTATAAATCTTAAATCCATTCTATCCTACACTGTAAAACTTTCACCACATCCACACTTTGCTTTAGTTAGTGGGTTATTGAACTCAAATCCTTCATTTAACCCCTCAAAGACATAATCTACTTCAGTACCATCAACGAAGGTTAATGATTTAGCATCAACTACTAAACGAACATCATTTGAGAAATACTCATTATCATCTTCGTTTAAAGTATCCACAAACTCTAGATTATATGCATAACCCGAACATCCTGTTGTAGTTATCTTTATTCTTAAGCCGCATCCTGAGCCTCTATTGTCCAGGAATTCTTTAGCTTTAACTGCAGCTAATTCGGTTATTGTTATCATGTTACTTGTTTTCGAACTTATCTACTGCCTCTTCCATAGCGGCTTGCAATGTTCCCATCTCAGCCATATCTACAATAATGTCTCCACCACCCATTAACTCTGAATTAAAGTAAATCTGTGGGAAAGTAGGCCAATCTGCAAATTTGGGTAAATTCTGGAAAACCTCCTGATCTTCAAAAATATTAACAAATGAAAATCCTATTCCTGTTGCTCCTAATGTTTTTGCTGCGGTAGCCGAGAAACCACATTGTGGAAACTGTGGGGTACCCTTCATATAGAGTACAATTGCTGCGCTATCGACTTGTTCTTGAATTCTTTCTAGTACATACATATCTTTCATATCCATTATATTGAAAAACTACTTCCGCACCCGCAGGTGGTTTTCGCATTTGGATTACTGATAATAAATCTAGCGCCCTGTAAATCTTCTAAATAGTCTACTGTAGACCCTATTAGATACTGGTAACTCATTGGGTCAACAACTAAACTAACATTGTTGTTCTTGACCACACTATCTCCATCCTTATTATTCTCATCGAAGGTAAAGCCGTAGGAAAATCCAGAACAGCCCCCTCCAGTAATGTAAACACGTAGTTTTAAGCTATCGTTACCTTCTTCCTCTATAAGTGTTGATACTCTAGTTGCAGCACTATCCGTAAAGTCTATTTCTGCTTCGTATAGTTCACTCATGTCAATTTAGCTAGTAACTGCTCCTCTGTTTCATAAATTCCCGGTAAACAACAGTCTACTGGGCATACTGCCACACATTGCGGCTCATCAAAATGTCCTACACATTCAGTGCATTTAGCTGGATCTATTTCAAATATCTCACTGCCCATGTATATAGCTTCGTTTGGGCACTCAGGTTCACATACATCGCAATTAATACACTCATCTGTTATGAGGAGAGACAATTGTCTTGGTAGTCCTTAATTGCAGATTTTATACAATCCTCTGCTAATACTGAACAATGTATCTTAACTGGTGGTAATTCTAACTCTTCTACGATTTCAATATTCTTAATAGCAGAAGCCTCATCTAAAGTCTTTCCCTTAACCCACTCGGTTAAAAGAGAACTAGCGGCGATGGCAGAGCCACACCCATATGTCTTAAATTTAGCGTCAGATATAACACCCTCTTTATTTACTTTGATCTGTAATCTCATTACGTCACCACAGGCAGGTGCTCCCACCATACCAGTGCCTATACCTTCTTCGTCTTTACCGAAGACTCCTACGTTTCTTGGATTCTCATAGTGATCCAATACTTTTGGTCCATATGCCATCTTATACTCTTTCTATTGTGAAAATATACTTACCGCTGAGTTCTTCTGTACCCATTAGTATATTCCCGGTTTGTCTACAAAAGGCTTCAATATCTTTTACTGAGCCTGCGTCAGTTGAAATAACTTCTAGTATCTCTCCTGAGTCCATTTTATTTAGTGCTTTCTTGGTTTTCAAAATCGGAAGCGGACAATTTAATCCACTAGCGTCTAAGGTCTTTGCCATTCTATCTCCAGTTAGTATTCTTGTGCCATTCAAAGTTCGGCATATAATTCTCTTCCATTATATGCACCCCGTTGGTTTAGGAAGTCCCGCAAACCTACAACCTTGTTTGCCAGGACCATAAGGAAATAATGAATAAAGATATTTAGAGTTACCTTTATCTTTACCCATAGTTTTCTTGATTTGTTTAGTTAGTACCCTAACAGCAGGTGCTACTTGATATTCATCATAGTAATTGCGTAGGAAGTTTAATACATCCCAATGCTCCTCTGTTAAAACTATGTCATCATCAGATGCCATACTGTACGCTATTTCTTCTGTCCAGTCACCAAGATTTACTAAGAAACCTTCTTCATCTACTGGTGCTCCATGTATTTCAGCCATTACTCAACCTCGGCTTGATTATTATGGTAAGGACCCATAGGTGCAACTCCAAACAATCCTAAAGTTACGTTATGTGTAACCGCTAGTAGTGTTATGAAAGTTAGCACCATTAATACTTTATATATTGGTGATATCATGCTACTTTCTCCGCTTTGTTCTCGAACCAAGCAACTGCTTCTTCATCCCACTTGTCCATTCTTACATAAGACATATATCTAGGACTACCAATCATGTTAGGATCAACGTTTAAGCCAATACCTTCCATAAAGTTCACAATACCTATACGTTCGATCATTTCACCAGTTCTTTCGTGTTCTAGTGCATTCTCAGCGAAGAAGTCAATTACTTCACTAGCTAACTCTTCAATTGCCTCGTAATCTTCCGGTGTTTCTAGTTTCATAAATGGAACAACTACTGTACCGAATAGATCACCAATCTTAAGGGTTCTTTTACCACCCATACAGATAGTTACGCCTTTATCGTCACCAGTTGCTAAGATAGCTTCTGTAGGCATATCTTTTGTAATGTATTTATGTGTTAAAGGAGACGTTACATTTAAACAATGCATACATTTAACACAGTTCCTATTATCAATCGTTAATGACGTATCCTCATTTAGTGTCATAGCTTGTGTAGGGCAACGACTAGTGATATTGTCATGAACATAGTCCAAGCCTTTATCTGCAACCATTGCTTTCCACAAGTCTTGGTTGATTTTAATATCGTCTCTCCAAGTACCTATTGTTGCAAAGTCTGAACGTTCAATAGAGTTCATACAATCATTTGCACATCCTGATACCTTAAACTTCATTTTGTAAGGTAATGCCGGTCTGTGCATATCGTCTAGAAATGCATTGACTAATGTACGTAGAGCAGCTTGCTCATTTGTGTTTGACATCTCACAACGAGCTGCACCAACACAGGACATCCCTGTACGTACTGCCGGACCTGCTCCACCCATATCAAAACCAATGTCATTCAATTCGTTAAAAATTGTTTGTGTTGTATCTTCAGTAGCACCTTGAAACATAATGTCACCAGACTGACCATGGAAGGCAATTAAGCCAGAACCACCGTTATCTGTGAATGTATCACATAAGTTTCTTAACAGGTCCGAAGTATAGTGCATACCTGCTGGCGGTTGAATTCTTAATGTATGGAACTCACCCGCATCTTTAAATTTGTAGTCACCGTTTTCATCTTTCAGTTCATTAAAGCGAGGGATAACTCCACCACCATATCCGATAACACCTACTGTGCCACCTTTCCAGTAACCCTTCTTGGTTACGTACGATGTCTCTAATGTTGCTAAAACGTCTCTTACCATCGGAGCACCATCGTGGTCACTAGATGCTAAACGTTTCATTCCTGTTACAAATGAGGGCCAGGGCCCATTTTCTAATTCGTCTAAATTAGGCGTATTATATATTTCTGCCATTCTATCTCCGTTATAGAGACTTAGAAATAGAGTGCTTTGAACTTAATCTACCGCTCCAATACTTCTACCGCCAAATTATGTGTCACATACCTTAGATTTAATATATCTAACTGATATGCCGCACTTTATTATCATTACTGACATAAAGATTACTAGTACATCGTACCATACTTTATGCGTTGCTAAATGTGGTCGTCCTGCCAATATTGCCAGATTATCTCCAGCCCACCCGGTCCATAAACTGTTCCAAGTTGCTATCGCTGCTATGGTTATTGCAATTGCCATTATCCCGTAACTATACCTATTATAATGCCTTATCACCCAAAGTAGGGCAATGTATGGCGCTGTTGTAGCTATCAAGGATACTAACATTATTACTTCTATTAAACTCACACGCTTCTCTCCAAAAACCAAAGTAGTACACCGATACCACCTGAAGCGACTAACCATATAACTTTTTCTCCCATTGATACTGTGAGTGAGTTTTTTCTGGCTAGCATCTCTGCTTCTTGTATATCTTCTGCTACTCTATCTAACTTTCTCGCTATTCTCTTTAAATCGTTGAGGATACTTTTTACTCTCTCCTCTAGCCGAATTAATCTCTCTTTATCTGCTGAATCCATTGGCATGATAAAATCCTTATCGTTTAGCTACGGAAGCTCCAAAATAGAATCCTATTACATTTAGTATTGCATAGGATAACCAATCTGGGGCTACCATACCATTTAAAGTTACATATTCTTTTACTTTAAAAGTAAGGTCGAATATAAACACGTCTACGCCGTATTGATTTTCGACTAAAACATTAGTGGGTATATCAAAGAATGGTGCAGCTAATATTACAAACGCCATTGTCATTAGACAAAGCACAATAAATCTTCTTGTGGCAACTGTACCCCAAGATTGATCTTGTCTAGCGTTCTGCACTCCTTGTTCTATAGTGGAGTGACGATTGATTAGTTGCAAGTGTTGAGCCGCTCTATCAGCAGACTTCTGACTTTTTATCTTTATCCACGCTCCTAAAAGAGTGGATGCTCCCATACTAATTATTTCTGTTGGTATTCCAAACATTCTAGTGAACCGTTTCACCAGCAGGAACACCTAAGTCCGAGCACTTATTGTATAAATAAACTACTGTCGAACATAAATTTTGAATCCCTATTTCTTCTTCTGTTAAATCATCAATTTCAGCGAAATCATCAAGTGCTTCTAAACACTTGTTGTACATTCCTGGAAGCCACTCATCTTCCAACATATGATTCGCGTCGCTCATTCTGATGTAAGTAGCTTTTTCATTAAGCTACCGTAATTGCCTTTACCAAACCCAGAATCATTTATCTGTACATTAGTTTGGTTTCGTATTTGTGTTGCTTCAGCTTTCCTAGAGTCTATGTCGCATTTTACTTCGTCCATACGCATTTTGTGCGCTAAAGCAAGTAGGTCCGCAATATCTTTATTGGAACCCATTTCAGTTTCATCCATTTCCTCTAGCTTCGCTTCTATGACCTTGTCAAGAGCTGAGGCTAAAGTGAACCTGTTTCTATACCCAATATCCATGTAGACGTTGTCAATATAGGTTTTCACCTCACGTTTTTGTAAATACTGTGTCACGGCTTGTTTTTCTATACCTAAACGGCTGGCAGTATCATCTACTGAAGTAGTTTGTAAGTAACAGTTTGCAACCTCAAGTGCTTCAGGAGAGATCGCAACTAACTTTGTTTCTTGCATATTTCTTTCTCCATGTTATTAATCCATTATACGCACTTTTGACCAAAAAGTCAAGAAATTTTTTTGATAGGGGTTAGTAATCAACTTCTAGAGGTAGTCTTTCTGCAGCGACAAGTCTGTCATACTCTCTTTGAATTTCTTCCATCCCTACCGACTTTTCTGCAATTTGATACCATTTTCCTCTCACGGAACCTTCGGTACGTCCTAGTATCTTGGCCAGTGTGCCAATACCGATGCCATGAGATGCCCGGTCCTTCAAATATGCCTGCTCTGCGGAACTCCAGGTATTTTTCTTCCTTACCACAGTTTCCGTAGCTTCATCAAAGTTTAGTGCCATATATCTCCTTTTTACAATATTGGATTTTCAATATTGGTTTTTCAATTTACAATATTGGATTTTCAATATTGGTTTTTCAATTTTGTATATTCTATATTATACCCAGTTTTGGGGAAATTGTCAAGAGTTATTTTATGCATCGCTATTTTTTGCTATACGCCGTTAGTCGTTTTTGGTTTTCTTGTAAGTAGTACATGGAGGGGGGCGCTGGGCGATAGGCACTTCAGCAAGTCTACTTAGCCCCCTATCCTATATTATAATATTATGATATACTAATAGTTAAATTAAATGTGATAAAAGGCTTGACTTATTCTGAGGCTTCTGTATAATGGTCTTTAGAGGTTGAGCAATATCGCAAAACCCATAACTATATAAGGATACCATAATATGGCTACTACTACTACTAAGAACTACTCTGATGAAATGGTTAAACTAATCATTGCGGACTATACTGCTAACCCAACTATGGCAACGGTTAATGACCTTGCTGAAACTACGGGTAAGACTGTTCGCTCTTTAATCGCTAAACTATCTAAGGAAGGCGTATATAAAAAGAAGGCACGCACTACAAAATCTGGTGCTGTTGTTCAGACTAAGGCTGATATTGTTAAACTAATATCAGCAAAGGCTGATGTAGATGAGGCTTCAATCTCCTCGCTTACTAAGGCTTCTAAATATGCCTTACAAACACTTTTAACTGCAATTACATAGGGAGATAAACCCAAACCCCGAAAGGGGTTTTTTATCGCCCACACAAAACCGCACCGCGGGCATATTAGAACATTATAATATACTTATATAGGTCTGCGCCGATTTTACCATACAAGGCACACAATGTCAAGGAAAATACCCACAATTATTAAGGGGGATTAATAGCATTTATTTACGAAATAAACACGATATATACTTGACACGATGAATTAATCTGATATAATAGACACATACAAAGAAAGAAATACTTCTTTCTACTATATAAGGAAATACTAATGTTAAACAAGAAAACAGCAGAAATTATGGGTTGGGTTGGATTAGGTTGCTTACAATTTAATTCCGTTCCAGCGATTATGTCATCTCTTGAGAATGGCGAAACTACTCCAATGGGAACTATACTTTTAACTATGATAGGATTAACCCTATACTTAGTAAGGTCAATAGCAACTAATGACACATTATATACAGTTGGTAATGTTGTCGGCTTGGTTGGAAACGGAATTTTATTAGCAACTATTATGCTATAAAGACTTGACAAAGGGCGAAAGCCTGTTATAATATATACTTACACAACAACAAAAAGAGGATAAAAAATGGGAAAGATAAAAAACATAGCAATTATTGATACAGAAACAGCAGGTGGATTTGGCGATTTGAAAATATATGATTTTGGTGTTGTCATTATGACACAAAAAGGCGAGATTGTAGCAGAATATGAAAGTCTTGTAAAAGAGGTATTTATTCCTAAACATATGGCAACTGCTTACTATTCTAAAAAGATTGAATGTTATTACTCTATGCTAATGGATAGCATGAGAATACGACCTTGGGATACTATTCGAGGTGATGTCAATGCTTTATTTAAAGAGCATAATGTCGAAATTGTATCAGCATATAATCTTGGCTTTGATACGAGAGCGATTAAAGCAACACAAAAGAAATACTCTAAGCATGATACTTTTTTAGAAGAAACTAAAGACACACTGGATTTGTGGTTATGGTCATGCCAATCATTATTGAGTAAAAAGAAATATCATAAATATGCTACTGCTAATGGCATGATAACTAAAGCAGGTAATGTAAAAACATCAGCCGAAGTTTCTTTTTCTTATCTACACAATTTGCCTAACTTTGTAGAAAGCCACACTGCCCTTGATGATTGTTATATCGAAGCAGACATCGCAAAGACCTTACTAAAAAGAAGGGTAAAGAAACCTTTGAACCAACCATTCGGTAGCCCTTGGAGATTGGCTCAGGCGAAAGCCTAGACGCCCGATGCGAATGAGAATGATTCTCATTTGCGGCGCCAATTATACACTACCACGCACACAATGTCAATACATATACCCACATAAAGAAAGGGGGTAAAAAGGCTTGACATACTCATATAATATGATATAATGTATACATAAAGGTTGAGAATAATCTTAACCTAATAAGGGAGGTCAATATGACTGATAAAAATAAAAACTACTCTAAAGAATTAACTGCTAAAATCATCGCGGAATATTCAGCAAATCCTACAATGGTAACGGTTAATGACCTTGCTGATAGTACGGGTAAATCTTCTAGGTCTTTAATTGCTAAATTGTCCAGAGAGGGCGTTTACCAGAAAAAGGAACGTACAACGAAATCGGGGTTGCCTGTTATCACCAAAGAAGATTTGGTTAAAAAGATTGCCGAAAAACAATCTATGAATTTCAGCTCAATATCCTCCTTGGTGAAAGCCACCAAGAGCGATTTGGAATTTCTGTTTAATAACCTTTAAATAAAAGGGGCAATATGCCCCAAACCTCCAAATGAGAATGATTCTCATTTGGCTGCGCCGGCGGCCACTTGGTCGGATCTCCCACCATACCACATATTATACACTATTACACCACTTTGTCAAGGCTTTTTCCCACACAAATAATAGGGGCAATATTGAACCATATGTTCAGCGCCCCTGCGCCGGCAGGCAAGTAGTAGAGTAACGACTTTTTTAAGTGCTCTATAGGCGCCGGAGGGAGTAGTGGAGCAACGACTTTTTTAGTGGTGCGAAGGCGCCGATTATACAGTGTGCGGACGATTTTGTCAAGTGTTATTTGTGGATTAGGTTGAATTTAGTTTAATTAAGCATTTCTTTAAAAAATGTCTTGACAATTTGCCCAATTTTCAGTATAATATACATATAAAGATTGAGAAAGAAAAGAAAAGAAGAAATAACCATAAAAATAACCCATAGGAGAAATAAATGACTGACAAGACAAAAAACTACACTGATGACCAAACTGCTGAAATGATCGCTATCTACGAGGCTAAGGAAGGAGATAACAAAATGGTGGTGGCAACCATTGCTGAGAAGTTCGGCAAGACAACACGCTCTATTATTGCTAAGCTATCTCGTGAAGGTGTGTACGAAGCTGAGAAGCGTGTGACTAAGACAGGTGAGGCTGTAATTACTAAAGCGCAATTAGTTGCTCAAATTGCTGAAAAGGTGGGCGTTGACTCGGTAGAGTCATTAGCCAAGGCTACGAAGCAAGACCTCCAAACGTTAGTTAAGGCTCTAGGCTAATAATTAACCCCGCAAGGGGTTTTTTATCGCCCACAGAAAAGCAGCGCTTAAGCGCCGACCGACAAGTAGTAGACCGACGACTATTTTTGTTGTGGGCGCCGTCCGGCCAGACAGATTCCCGATTATAATATATATTATACATGAAGTTGAGCAAATTGTCAACAATTATATGAAAGTTAAAAAGTTTTTAGAATATTCACCAAATTGGCCCAACTTGCCCCAATTTCGCCCAGTCAAGCTCAATAATGAGCAATTTGGCGAAAACAGGGGAAAACAGTAGTAAAGCGACGATATAGTGCTCTAACGACGACAATTTGCCGAAATTGGGACCAAATGGGAATAACACCGGCCAGTTACGGGTGCAACCCCCGGAGTTAAAGTATGTTTTCTGCTTTATTTTACCTCTTTCTTAAAAAATGTCTTGACAATCCGGTTATTTTTCAGTATAATATACATTATGAAAATTGAAAAAGAAAATAAAAAAGTATATAAAGTAGTTCTAAAACCGGAGCATACCTTCTCTAGTACTGAGTATGTTATTGCTAAAACAGAGGAAGATGCCTTTGAATTAGCAAAAAGACTATACGCAAACAGAGAGGTTTTATTAGTGTCTAATGTTGAATTTGAAGGAGTATAATGGGAATAGTAGCAACAATAGTAGTAGGGTGGTTAATATTTGTAGTAGGAGCAATCGTAATACAACATAAGTTCGAACCTAAGGAAACGGAATATAACAAACAAAGAAGAGGAGTTTAAGATGGGAAGATATTACTATGGAGATATTGAGGGTAAGTTTGGATTTGCTTGTCAGCCAACAGATGCTGGGCTACAATTTGGAGCTATTGAGCAAGAGTCAGGAAGTGTTGACTATGAAGTTAACAGAGGAGACTTCGAAGAAGAAGGTTCAGATAAGTTAAATGAGCTACAATTAAAACTAGAGTTAGCCACTGGTGATAACTGGGGGCAGTTTAGAAATTACCAAGGTGAAGATGTAGCAATGGCAATATGGAATAGCCCTAATGTTGCTAAAGCAGTTGATGAGGATTTAGTAGACTTTGTACTAGGTGCTAAGATGGAATCATTCTTTGCTCGTAACATAGATTTAAACGAATTATACTATACAGGAGATAACTAATGAAAGAATGGAAAGCTAACGTACAAAAACTATTTAGAGTTAACCCAAGAGTTGACTGGGAAGAAAAGTATGAGGAAAAACGTCTAGAAAGCAGAAAGTGGGAGTTTAAATTCAACAAGTTAAACAGACAACTAACAGCAATTCTAGACGAGTCAAACCGTGGTTAAGCATGAACCAACAGTACAAGCATTTATATGTGGTTTTATATTAGCAACCCTTTGGGCTTTGGTTATTTGGTACATTTACTAAAATAAGACTTGACATTTAGTTGAAAATTCAGTATAATATATTCTGAAAAAGAGAAAATTTATGGAATATTAAGGAGGTAAGTAAAATATGGTAAATTATACAAAAGAACAAGTAAAAGAGTTGGTAGTAACATATGGTGAAACACCAACTAAGGCAACAGTAGAGAAGTTAGCATCAGGTATGGGAAAATCAGTTAGGTCAATCATTTCTAAGTTGGCTACAGAAGGAGTTTATCAAAAAGTGAAGAAAGCATCATCAAAACCAATAGCTGTTAAAAAAGCAGCCTTAGTAAATGTTATTAGAATTATGATGAATGCTAGAGATAACCAATTTAAGAGTTTTGAGAACGCTTCTAAGGCAGACCTAGAAGCAATGGTAGACTTACTAAGAGATTTGAACAACCAATACGAATTAAAGGAGAGAAAATGAGCAAAGACACTATACCATTTGTGACATTTAAAAAGGATAACAACGGCAATAAGATTAGTAAGAAAAGACTTAGTCACGGAGCTAAGCGTTGTAAACGTAAACCTAATTCTAAGCGTTGCCTTAACGGGTCAATGAAATAATGTGCTAAAAGTGGTTGAGAAAGGTATGGTTTTTATACTAAATGTTGCCTTTTGGTTAACTTTAGTGTACTTGACCTTTTAGCCAGCCTGAACAACGAGGGGTAACACCCCAATTGGTTCAAAAGCCTCATTAGTTTGAGGCTTTTTTGTGCACGGTCGTAAATACAACTTGACAAAATTGGTTAAGTGGTGTATAATATAGTTTTACATAGGAGAAATTATGCCACGAGAAATAAACTATACACCAGAACAGACCAAGTTAATAGTAGATGAGTATATTAGCGACCCTAATATGACTACGGTCAACTACCTAGCTAAAACATTAGGTAAATCTGCGAAATCGATAGTAGGTAAGCTAGCTAGGGAAGGTGTATACAGGAAGGAAGAGTACATATCTAAAACAGGAGATAAGCCTGAGACCAAGACTGAGATAATTAATAAAATTAAGGAAGCAGTAATTGATATGTTAGGTGATACACCGGCTTTCTCAGGGCTAGAGAAATCAAGTAAAGGTGCTTTGAAAGAGTTATTAGATACTATAAAACAGTTATAACAGGTAGATAACAGTTTGTTTAGTTGCGCGAATAGGGATATGAAATATCCAATTGCGCGAGCTTAACACACGCATAACGAGCTTAACACACGAATAACAAGTTAAAACGAGGGAAGTAACAGAATGGGTACAAATTATGGAAATTGGTGTACAGTGGGAAACAAATTAAGTAAGACTTGTCATCTTACTTTAGCGATAACCACTTTGAAAGAATATTTTAGCTGTTCCGACAGTGTTATTGTCCAGCTTTTTAGTCTTAAAATCAGGAAATATGTATGAGCCTTATTTTAGACGTGAATTTAGGCTTTAAGTTAAGGAAAACTGACGTGTCTATTGAAAAATTAGTCATAAGTCATATCCGGAACCTGTTGGGCGTACTGTTTCCTTTTGTTCCAACAACGCTATGGTTCCGAAATGCCTTATGTTTTTCATACAAGACACTTCTAGTTCATTGGAATCAATTAGTTGTTTCAAATTACACTATATATTATACACTACTTTTAACAAAAATGCAAGAACTATTTTCCCTAGGTGAGATGAAATTTGTTAGCTGGTCAAGTTAGTGTAACGAGAAAAAAATTCATTTAGTTAAGCTTAATTTATTTCTTGACATTCTGGTTAAATTATGGGATAATAATCTTTTTGAAATGGAGAAATCAGTGGAAGATTGATTGAAACAGAGAAACAAAGAGGTAGACACATAAAATTGATAGCAGATGAGGCTGAACTAAACTTAGCAGAACAGATAGAATATGTTGTGCAAAATGTAGCTGGGTGTCATTAGTATGACTTTAGAAGAATTACAAATGATAGAGATTAAGCAAAGGATCAAAACCTTACAAGCTATGGAGATTGAATCATTAGCTACCGCTAGATGGAGAAATGATTTAGTCATAAGAAAGATTGATAAGGAGAAAAGAGAACTTAGCTCATCAGACGAAATAGCAGAGGCCGAAGAGAAGCGTAGTGCATTAGACTTACTTCCTAATGTTGGGTTGGTCGAGCTACTATGAAATACGTAGAAGCCAACGAATTAGAACAAATGTCTGCCTCTGAAGCTAACAGAGTGTTAATTGAATTACAGAGTAGAGTTATAGTATTAGAAAAACAAATGGGAAAATACGTGCTTAAAAACACTGATAAATTGTACGAGAACGATAAGGTTCAAGTGGCTGATGACGATAATATTTATGTGGTACATGCAAATGGTGAAGCCGTTATGGTTATTGAAGAAATTAAAGAATAGATGATACTTTAGAACTACAGGAGATGTAAATGAATTTAGAGAAAAAGAAGTTAGAGAACCAAATTGCTGCTAACAAAGCAACAATAGAAGTATTACTGTCTAGGATCGATGTAGCATCAGCACACATTAGGTATATAGATGCACAAACTAATATGGACGTAGTAATGAAAGATGTAAACGAATTTGAGGAGAGATTTTAATGTCGCTTGAAGTAGAAGTAGCCATCGAAGATTGTTGGCACGTGGTAGATGACTTAAAGTTTCTATGGGTACATATGTTAGATGGAGATAGTATGTCCACAGATGACGTAGTAACTATTCTGTCAGGTATGGAAACCATGTACACTAAAAAGTTTGAAGAACTACATAGATTAAATAAAAGGAAAGGAGGAGAGTAATGAAGACAACAGTAGGAACAATAGCTGCATTAGCAGTAACGGGAGCTATGGCGTTTACATCAGTAAATGCTACGCATAACATACAACATCCAGTAAGTCAGCATCAGTTTAATATCGAAGATGCTATGCAAAATAAAGAGATAGTATTGATGGCATTAGGTGCAGCAGTATACTATTCACAGTATTGTGCTGGACTAACAGGACGAGGACAGGATTATCTGAATAAAGCCATTAAACTACACAGTGTTAATTTTAGAACTGTGGAAGATGACAAAGACTTTAAGATAGGGTACAAGACAGCTGAAAGTTATCCAAGCTGTGGCAAATTGAGATTTGCTATCACTGACTCTGGACTAGGCGCAATGATTAGATAATGTTAAACCAATCTTAACAATAACTCTTGACAATTTGCTTAATTAATAGTATAATATCTTTTTAAAATAGAGAATTTAAGGAAAATATGACAAAGGAAAAGTTGAAAGGTTATGAAGTCTATTGGCAAGATGATAGCGTTTACTTCGAGCACGATGAGTATGGAGAGGATGCTGGAATTAAACTATGGTTTAACGCTAATAAAGAAATCTACGACTATGAAGGTCAGTATGATATTCCAACGAGAGTTTTATCTTTTATGAAAGAATTAGGATATAGGAGCGTATAATGAATGAGTTTTTTGTTTTTGGTCTATTTCTAGGACTATTCTTTATGTTAGGAATGGCAATGGGAAGAGGAAGATAATAAAGTTTTTGGAGAATAGCGATGGGAGAATGGTAATGAATATATTAGTGAACACATTAATAGGGCTTAGTTGGGTAATAGTAGCATTGTATGGCTATATGGCTTACACGGTATTCATGTAATGGTACTGACTAACTTAACGAAGGAACAGTTGGAACTGATTTATAATTCAATAAAAATCAATCCTACTGTGAAAGAGGGTGATAAAGTAATCACTCAGAAATGGATTAAACTTCAACTTGATGAGCAAGTAAAGGGTGGTCCTTGGAAGGCTAGAATCCGTGGCATGGGATTTGTTATTTAACTAGGAGGAGAAGATGTTATTATCACCATTATTAGTAGAAAGAAAGGAGTTCTTGAAATGGGCATTAGCCGACCAAGACATTAGTAACTGTATAGGAAACTATGTAGTTGATGAGTTAGGCAGTGAAAACATTTGTACTATAAGTGCTAGTACCGTATGGGATTTTATAACAGAGGTTCCTGTATCCTTAGTCAGAGGCAGTGAGGAAATGGTTAGTTACATTGGTGCAGATGGCTTCGTACCTACATCGGAGTGTATATTAGTATGCTCTGGGTAAGTAATAAAGAAAAACTAAGACGATTCGCTAATATGGTTTTAGAGGATTTTGACAGAATGATTAAACACGTCAGAACAATAGAAACTAAAGTTATATTAAGTGAGAGAAAAATGAATGAGAAGTTACTCCGGTTGGAGCAACGTATAGCTACGCTAGAAACGGCTCGCCCTGAAATATATCCAGAAATGATTGGAAAGAGTTATGATGGGGAATAATAAAAAGATAGAGGAAGCGTATCAACAAGGGTGTGTAGACACATTGGAGATGCTAGAGGCAGCTATAAAAATATTAACAGATTTTAGGAATAAAGCAAATGGTTATAGTAAAGATGAAAAAGAAGGTAAAGGATAGTTTAAAAACTCTAATCAAGAATGGAGAGTTCAGTAAAGCGGCTCGCAACCATTCTATTATAAACAGTATTATGAGAGAACGGTGGAGTAAGTGATTGACGTCATAATACATAAAATAAAAGATACAGAGTTTGGGGCTTGGTGCGAACTATTCGCAGATGAATTGTATGAGATATACTATTTAGAGGGAGCTGATAGAGAAACAGACTATGAAGATTGGCTGTGGGATTTTTATGAAGGTGGAGGAGCTATTTAATATGGAGCATAGTAAGGGATACTGGTCACATAGTGAAGTAGAAAGACTACGCATAGATGTTAAATTGCTAGAAGAGAAACTAGAAATAATCAAACAGATACTAAAAGACTTTAGGGGGAATAAATGACTACTAAATCGAAGGACATAGTTAAAGACTGGACCTCAAAGAAATGGCATACAGTTCATAACTGGAAGGCAGGGACAGGTAAGTTTATCAAAAGAGTATTCAACAGAAAGATAAGACATGGGAGTGATGTAGAATGGAAGAATTAATTATTGGTGTTATCGTTTTTGTAAATTTTACCCTTCCGATGGTACTATGAACGAACACGGCAACTTACAAGTATTAAAGAGCGCGGCAGGATATTACTTAGGCACTCTATATTACGATAAAGAAATGGAAGGATGGTTTCCCAATAGTAGGGATACTCAGTATCTAACCAAGGAAGAGGCAACTGGTCTATTAGAGAGATGGAAAGAGTATTCCGAAGAACAGATTTTAGATACAATAAAAAGCCTCAATAGTGACTTAAAGGGAGTTAATAAGTGTTTTTAAACAGTAAATGGTATGAAAAGGTAAACAGAACAACAGATGATGAGTATGATGCCATTATGGATTGCTGGAAGGTAGTTGATGATATTAACTTTCTTTGGGTTCAAATTATGGATGGGCCTGAAATGGACAATGATGAGATAGTTAATATCTTATTAGGTATGCAACAAATTTATAATAGAAAGTTTGATGCGTTATTTGAAACCTTTACACAAACTAATGGATTGTACGAAAAGGAGAAACATGAGAATAGGAGGAAAAATGGAAGTAACTAGAGAGTTTTTTGCTCCAGTAATTATCAAGATTGATAGAATTACTGAGCTAGAGTTGTTAATGGATATTATCGAAGATTCTATCGAAAGATTTGAAATGGGTTCTGATGAGCGTTCAACCTTAGTTGATATGAGTAACGCACTTAGCGAGGTAGGGCTGTGACAATTAATGTAGTAGGAGCGTATGGCAGAACATACGATAGTATTGTTAGTGCTAAGAAGGATTGGGATACTGGTAAAGACTTTAAGATAGTAGACGGTTCTTATATCAATAACAATGACTGGGTACTACACGTTAATGATGATACAGTAGTATACCAAGGTAATACCTCGACATGGGTATTACAGGGAGTACAGGTATGTTAACAGGGGTAACAGATATGATGGATGAAGTATTATTAAGCTTTGCTATAGCTTGGATAGCTGCTTCTCTTGTTATACTAAGTATTTGTATGTATAGATACTATGTAAAGGAATACTATAAAAAATGACTACTGAGTACTGGCATGGAGTAAACGCAGCCTTAGAGGGCTGTATTTTTGATTTTAAAAGGGATGTTGTAGGTAGACCAGATGGACTTACCAGATGGCCACCAGAATTTATTAAAGGGTTTATGTCCGTACTAAGAGGAGAACATTTTGGGTGGGGTGCACAGACACATCTATTCGATGACAGACTATATAAGAGAGGTAAGAGTGAATCATAATGAAACTAATAATACTGCTAACATTAAGCAGGTAATAAGCAGTAAATGGGATGATATCCCAGTTGAGGAAGATACTAGAATTATACATAGAATAGAGGCAGCATTAAATGACTTGGACTGTGTGTACGAGACTTGGTTCTGGGATGGAGTACAAGCACAGAGTCTAATTTTTATTGAGGAAGAATTAACCATATCATTAGAAAATATGGAGAAAGAAATAAGAGAGAATACAACCTTATTAGACTACAAAGATAGTGACATAACTACCAAGGTAACTAACGGGTACGTATTTTTCAACTTCAACTTTGAAATAAGTTAAGTGGAAAATAAGTCAAGGGTATATTAGTACCATACATATTTTTTCTTAATAATTTTATAATAGAGTTATTTGAATTTAAGTTAAGGTTAACTAAAAATAAAACTTGACATTCTGGTTAAATTATGGGATAATATCTTTTAGAAATTGAGAATTTTCAAAAAAACCAAATTCTAAGAACACCATTTTCGGTGTACTTCAGATGCTGCATGCTCTAACTCGAGGTAGCAGGATAAATATCAGTATGATTAGACTGTGCCACCTTGAGTCTCAAAATATTAGTGAGTAAGGGTTTGGGATTTGAAGCCTGGGTTGCCCTTTAACATCGAAACCCGAACGCTAGCCGATGGCAACTTATAACGGGTCACTTATGGGATGGAGTTATAGGTTGTCATCACCTTATTATAATATTTTGGGAGGAAATAGAATGGGATATGAATATCAAGCAGTAGTAGTAGTAGACAAAGTAACCTATGGAGAAGTAAACTGGGGGAATTGGAAAGAGTATATTTCAGAAGTACATAAAGATGATACTATGATTACGTACAGATTCAATTGGAGTAAACGTACTTATGAGGCTATAGAGTGGTTTTTAGATAAAATAGCTTTACGAGAAGAACCCGAAGAACCAGAGGAAACAGCCTTTCTAAGAAACGATACCTTTGGCATTATTATGTTAGGGGAAGAAGATACCGATATCGAGTACTACGGAGAGTATTGGGACTACAACATTGGATTACATAGATATATAGAATCCTACTAAAAGAAGCCCCCACCGGCAGGTAGCGAAGTCACTCGAGCTAAGGCGTTTGAGAGTGGATATGCTGGGGTATTAAGCCTGCCATTTTTATTTAGAGAGAGCATCCAGCTCACCTCCCACACACCGAGCTCGGTGTTCTCCCTAAATAGAACGACGTAAACCTTTTCATTGGAGTTATTTAGGACGGCGGGGCAGTACCGCCCACCTCCACCAAAAGTACATTGTGTAGTGTACTTCTGATGGGGGTGATATAGTGTTCGACTAGGTAACAGAAGATATTAGGCGTTAGAGAAGAAACTCTTAAACACAACTAAAAGTAAACGCAAATGATAACGTATACGCAATCGCTGCCTAGCAGTGGTTTGAGGTGACTACAGCCTTATAACAAAAGTGAGCTGAGGATTGAATATGCCCGACCCAAAATTTGTTCATTAACTACACCAGGACCGGTATAGTTAACAGGCTTCAGGCAGGGTGTGCCTTAATCAACAATCACCCTCCATCAATACAAGAAGAGGGGAAACTGCCGAAAACTCCTGTAAGCAAGTCTACGTACAAGACAAAGAAAGCCACCTAGCATGCACCTGGTGAGGTTCTGATAGTCCCTAATAACATAAATTACTATCACCTAATTACAACGTGGGAGACGAGAATGAGAAGAAAATGGTTCGAAATGGATAAAGCCCAACTAACTGACTATTTAATGAGTGATAGGAATAACCTATCAGAAATAATAATGACGCTATATAAGAGAGGGGAGCTTCCAGAGAAAGAAGGTAAAAGGAGTTATACTGCTTGGACTGAGAAAGAACAAAACATGGTTAAAAGGTTATACTTTAGGGATGGAATTTCTGTAAAAGGTATAATAGAACAACTAACCAAGGAAGTGGGAACCACCAGATCAGAGGGAGCTATTAGAACTCGTATTAAAGACTATATAGACCCAGAGACAAAAAGTAAAAAAGCTAAATGGACGAACGGTTAAAATAATACTTGACAAGTTGCCCAAAAACGTGTATAATATACACTTTATAAAATATAAATTTAAGGAAAAAATATGACGACAAAGAGTGTGGTTATATCAAGCGACTACGAAAAGTGGTTCGACTTGGAAGATTCAATCGTGGCTCAAATAGAGGTATCAGACTCTGATACAGCAAGTACGCCTGCCCATGATTTAACCGTTATTCAGTCTTTTAAGTTAAAAGACAAACAACTGGGATGGACAGATGAAGCCGGGGGAGAAAGTTAGGAGAATTGGCCATAATGGCAAGGGTGTAGTAACAGTATATACCCGACTAGTGGACATAGGCATGAACCACATTGAGTGGGGAGTATCTTTTTGTTCACCAAAAAATAGTTATAGCAAACAATTAGGACTTATGTTGAGTAAACGTAGTGCTGATAATGTTATTCTATACACACCAAACACTCCTCTAGGGAGACTTATAGATGTGTTAGTTTTAGTTGATATACTTCAAACAGTTGACAGTATACCATCTTGGGCTGAGTTGTTAATCAATGAGGATTTAGATAGGGGTGTTCTTTTATCAGCAGAGGAAGTGAGATTAGCTTTCAATACGTAGCAGGGGGCTTAGGCCTAACGGAGAAAGAGATATGCATGTTTTGGTATTTATCGTTATAGTACTGCTGTTCTTCTCACTATTTATGGGTTAATTAAATGACTATAATAGAATACTATATGTATATGGCAGTTGCCTATACTGCTTTACTCAGTGGAGCAGTATACTTTTCATACAAATCAGGTTTTAAAGACGGAGTTCTAGGAACATTAGAATGGGTTAAGGAAGAAGAAAACATAGATATACTTTTAGATTTAGAAGATGAACAGTAAGCCTCTTTAAAGAGGCATTTTAATAAGGAACTTATATGATTTATGCTCCACCAGAACTTACCGAGCTTGCCGAATTTTGCTACAAAGAGCTCAACCTCGGCAAAAAGGTAGGTGTAGATATTCACTATGAGAAATTAGATGTGGATGGATGGTGTGTAGATGGAGATGAGTTGTACGACATAGAGATAAATGAAAGTTTATCTTTAACTGACAAAATGATTACTCTCTGTCATGAGATGGTACACGTAAGACAGTACTCAACAGGACAGAAAGTATCAGAAGAAGAGGCATATGATTTAGAGGGAAAACTATATGGTATATTTGTGTGACACATGTAGTAAAGCCGATGTATCTTGCCCAATTTACCCCAGTTATGGGGATTGCATAGAATATAAGAAGGAGAACAGTATGATGTGGGTTCACAGATGTAGAGTAGAGTGTACCGTGATGTCTATAGGCGAAGGAGAAGAATGTAACTGGTGCGGTAGGAGTGAAGAAGATGAAAACGCAGAGTTCGGTAAACTTGGCCCAAATGAGTTCCCAGACGATGAAGTAGGGGACGATGCTGACTGACTGGATAGTTTACACTGTCAAAGAGAAGGCTTATGTTATTAAAGCATCAAGTAAAGAGGATGCTACTAAGAGGTTTCAACAACAGAACCCTAGTAAAGAAAATATCAGAAGTATTTTTAAAGCAGGTAACAGAAAATAATACTTGACATTTTGGTCATTTCACTGTATAATATACACAATGAAAATAGAAACAACAAATTTAGAAGAGAATAGATCCGTGTTAAATACTGACCACTATTCTGTAGAGGTTAGAGAAAGTTCGTGCAATAGTGGTATTATTATTGACGTATGGGAAAGAGATGGTAGTTTAATTGATTCATTCCAGTTCTTGAATGATGATTTAGTTTATACTATGGCAGAAAAATCAGGTTGACCACCTATCCTAGCTACTAGGGAAGTCCGGGGCCTTTATAATTCCTAATTCCTAGAGATTTAGTCTTCTCATAGGTATTATCATGGTGAGCTTTAACGCTCTTAAAGCCGAGGTAGCATAGTATACTCCCCTGTCCTTCGGGGAATAAAATAGAAGGACACTGTTAAGGGAAAGGGCTCTACAACCTCCCCACCTAGTGTGAGTGGAGAGCCCATGAACTAAGAGTTTGGCGGGATTAGCTTAGTTCGCTTTATTTTGCGGGTATCGTATATCGGTAATACAATGGGTTTCCAACCCATGAAGGTCAGTTCGATTCTGACTATCCGCTCCAACCTGAGTAGAGATAATGAGTGTAGAGAGTAAAACTAAAGAACTATATGAGCATAGTTTATTATCAAATAAAAATAGCTTAGACTTACCGAGTCTAAAAATATTCATGGAGACGCACGTATTCGCAGTATGGGACTTCATGTCTTTAGTTAAGTCACTACAGAACCATATATGTCCCTCAACTGATCTATGGATGCCAATAAAAAGTACCAAAGATAACACAGCAGGCCTAATAAATGAAATAGTTTTATATGAGGAATCTGATGTTGCTATGGGAGGTACAGGTAGAGTGTCACATTTTGATTTATACTTACAAGGTATGTATGAAATTGGGGCCGATACTTCTAATATAGACAGATTTATACGACATATCAGAACCGATGGACTTGGATTTGCTATGGCAGTATTGGAAAGAAAAGATAAAGTAGCATACGAGTTTCTCGTTAGCACTTTTGAGTTTATAAATACCAAAAAATCCCATGTAATAGCGGCAACGTTCTTACATGGTAGAGAGAACGTTATACCTACTATGTTTTCATCTGTTCTTAAACGAACACAATTGGAAGCTCCTAGGTTTAAGTACTATCTAGAAAGACATATAGAGTTAGACGGAGATGAACATGGCCCAGCAGCACAAAGATTATTAGAATCATTATGCGAAGGAGACCCGCAAAAAATAGTAGAGTCAGAAAAATATGCTGTAAAGGCTATAGACTCTAGGATAAAGTTTTTGTCGGGTATAGAGAAGTTAATATCACAAAGTAAAGTAGGTGATGATAGCGTAACGTTGGACCAGATACTAAATCCTTTTAAGGGCCTATAGCTCAGCTGGTTAGAGCAATCGACTCATAATCGATTGGTCCTTGGTTCAAGTCCAAGTAGGCCCACCACACAATTTTAACAACAGAGAAGAGAAGATAATGAAAAAAGTAATATTAGCAGCAGCTTTAGCTGTAACAATGGGTAATGCATCAGCAGGATTTTTTGGGAATAACTATTATGGTAGTGATAGAGGTATATTTGGATTTAATCCATATTCCTTTATGGAACCAAGATGGTTTATTAAAGAAGCAAGTAATTTTGTAGATGAATTTGATAATAATAACTATAGGTATACTCATATACCTACTGGATATAATCATTATAGTGCTAATACTAAACAGTACACTAAAGATTATTGGGTTGGTTATAGCAGATATTACAGATAATGTTTATGTTAAAATTCGTGAGTAACGAAGAAGAGAAATCTAAGGGAGATAGAACAATGTTTGAAGAAGGAATGAACGAGAATTTATATACAAATGATAAAGGTATGAGAGTACATGCTTACAGTAGTACACCAATGACACGAGAGGAAGCAGCTTCTAGTCGGCCTGCCTTTGGCGGAACCTATGAACAGTCATTAGTGGATAATCCTTTGAATCGTAAATATGATACTAAATCCGTATCAGATAGAGGTGGTTATAAAGAACGTACGAAAAGTGCAGAAGAGTTAGACAAATTAAGGGGTTAAATTATGTTAGATAGAACTGGAAATGGGTATTTAGAAGACCCAACTATTTGGTCTGAAGAAGTTATGCACGAGATGGCAAAAGAAGATGATTTAGAATTAACTGCTAGTATGGTAGTTCAAATTCTTGCAGCAAGAGATTACTTTTCAGAGAACTCATCAGTACCACCAATCAGAACGTTTGCTAAAGTGGTTGGAATTGATAAGAAAACCTTATTTAAAGAGTGGTTAACTGGTCCAATGAAGCCTATTACTAAGTATGGTGGTATGCCTCAACCAACGGGGTGTGTATAATGGATACTAGTAAAGTAGAGGAGCAAATTACTAAGCAAAAACTTAGAATGTTAGAACTGTACCAAGCTAAGGAAGATATATCAACAGAATTAGCAAGTATTATTCAGATAATTCATAGCTTAGAGTTCGCATTATCAACAGATGGGGAACAACCATTAATAAACACAGATAATATAAAAGAGGCGTAATTATAAAATAAGTATGCTAGGTCTGAATAAATAGTAGACCTAGCAAAAATAAGACTTGACATTTATGTATAAGTGTGTTATCATTATAAAATAATTGAGAATATAGTATTCGAGATAGGTTTTATTGAACACAGGTATGTATATAAACGTCAAGTAAAAGTTTAAATATACTATTAATGTTACTAAATATAACTGTTAGAGTTAGAGGCCACTAAGTGGCTATCATATTAATCTTTAAAATAGTGAATTTAAATAATGACTGAATGGCTACAATATTATGTAGTTTTTGCGATATCAGGTTCTTTACTATCTATATACAATATATTTCTACCCGCTGTCTGTTTAACCAGACGTATGGAAGAAGAAAATATTGTTAGTAGAAGGCCTTTTGTTGGTAGTATAGTATGGTTCTTCCTTGTCTGTATATTTATACCGGTATTGATGTTTCCTATAATATTTCCATATTTGCAAAAACACTTTGTAATAAATTTAACTGCTTCATTTCTTAAAACAGAAATTAAGTAGTAACCTAATTAGTGGGAGTAACCTACTAATACTAGGCGCTAAACCGCCTATTTTTTACGTCTAGTATAATGACGTATTTTATTTTGTTTAACTATAATACAGGAAAATATGAACAAGAACTTAATTGCTGTTTTAACGGCAACAACAATGACGGCAGCTATAGCTGGTGTCGAAATTAGTGGTAACTATGAGGGTACATTTACTGAAGGTAACCCGGGTGGAGCAACGTATGCTCAAGACTTAGATTTAAAATTAGTAGGTACAGTATCAGAAGGCACAAGCGTTACTGCTACATTTGAAGATATAGCGGGTGGAGCTGCAGTTACTAGTACTCAAATGTTTATTGAAACTAAAATCGAAGGATTAGATTTTAAAGGTGGATTATTCAAAGGTCAAAAAGGTAAAGGACTTTTACAATCCGAATCAACTGCTGCTAACAAGCTGAAAGTTTCTACAAGTCTTGGAGGATTTGGAGTTGCTGTAAGTCAAGTATCTGGGGATGCTAACGCTGCTCTAGATTTTAGTGGGGCACTAGCTGGAACTAACTTTAGAGTGCAAGATATGGCTAGTTCTGATAGATTTGTATCAGCTACTACTAATATGCTTGGCTTTGATATAAACCTTGAGCGTCAAAAGACTGCAACTGGTACAAATACTGGTGTCTCTGTAAATGCAGGCTTAGGTGTAGCAGGTGTTAAAGTATTTGATATAACTGCAGTTGTGATTGATGTAGAGGATACTGCTGGTATTACTCAAGATGACGGTATTCTTGGTGATATCTCAGACGCACAAAATGGCAAAACTATTGCTGGTGTAGTACTATCGACTAATACTTCAATGGGTATGGTAACTGGTAAGTATATCGATAAGAATGACCTTAACACCTATGTAGCTGAAATAGAGCGCGGTGCTATGGAATATACATATACTAAAACTGAGAACACTGATGGTGTGATTGGTGCAAGTATTACTGTAACGTTCTAAACCCTAAGGGGTGTAAAAGCCCCTTATTAGTATAAGTATTCTAAAGAGTATTTATACTAATAAAATTCTGAAAACTGTATTAGCGCGCGACTAATATAGCTAAAGAGGAAAGGATCGACCTCTCTAATAAAACGACTAACTTATGATACACCAAAACTTTCTGAGGAGAAAATATAATGAAAAAATCAATTACAATCGCAACACTTCTTTTAACAACTGCTTTAACTGCTAACGCTGGTTTCTTTGGCGACAACAACAATAGTAACTGGGGTCCTTTTGACTCAGGCTCTAACTGGGGTCCTTTTGAGTCAGGTTCTGACTTAGGTCCATTCAACGGTATGAGTAATTGGGGTCCATTTAACGGTGCTAGCAACTGGGTAAATGACACAGACTTCGGTTTCAACTTTAATACTAAGAACAAGATCGATAACCAAGCTTCTGGTAAAGCTGAAGGTAAATTTGATGGACAAGCAGACGCTTACGCTAAAGGGCAAGCAGATGCTTATGCTAAAGGTTACGTTGATGCGAAAAACAAGTACTACTTCAATGAGACTGATAAAGACTTTGTTGCAGTAGCTTATAATCACTAAATAGTAAACAAAGAAGGGGCCGTTAAAGCCCCTTTTTCAATTAAGGAGAAATATATGATAGAAAATATACTATTAGCGAGTATAATTGTTTTTGCAGTTTACTTAACACAAAAAGATAGAGGATATTGGTGCAAAGAAGTATGGAGTAAGTTATGGAAAAAATAAAATAAAATAAAGAGGGGAATTGGTATGCATACATTTGAAGAATGTAAAATTAAGATAAAAGGTATAGAAACATTACTAAAACAGATACAAAGATTAACTAAAGATAATGTTACTGCTTTCGCAGTTGCGGAATCTGCTGAAGAAATGTGTAAAGAGTTACTTAGAGAGGATATTACAGGAAAATGAAACTTATGGCACAAAATTCAGGTATTTACGACAGAGTTATTAGTGGAGAGTCACTAATCGACATGTATAGTAAAGAAAAGCAGGCACGTATAGCTGCCGAAAAAGCATATTTAGATGTACAAAGCAAATATGACCAATTAACCGGAAAACTTCGAAAAAATGCCAATCATGATCGCAATTAGTGTCAAAACTTTAGCAGTCAACGATTTTCAGCTCGCGCCGACGAGCAAATATATGTATTCATCAAATTTTACTCATATACGTAAGAAAAATTTAACTTGACAATTTTAATTAGTCTGGTATAATTGTGAATTGTCTATGTAGATAAATTTAAGTAGACAAAATTTAATAAACGGAGAAAAACTTTATGTTAGATAAAATCGTAGGCTGGATCAAAGCCGGAACAGAAGCAGGTGTGGCATTAATCGCACTAGCAATCGTATTACAAGTAATATTTGGTGGCACAGTGCCATTCATCGGTGGCGACATTATCGGCACAATTACTGGTATCATCGCAGCGCTTGGCAATGCTGGTCTCGTAGGTTTGGCGTCATTAGCCGTAATTTACCATATCTTTACTAGTAAGTAAACTTTACAATTTAGAGTAAATCGAAAGCCTGCTTTATAGCGGGCTTTTTTGCCCCTCAGGTATAAAAAATTTTCCTTGACATTGTGGTTACCCCATTGTATAATATAGGGATAGAACTGTAAATAATAAGATACAGTAACAGGTTATCAACTAATTAAGCTAAAGGGTAAGGTATGGCATTAAATTTCATGGCTGATGTAGTATTTACTACTAAAAGCTTTAAGTTCAGAGATAATGAGATAGAGTTAAACCAAGGAGAAACTGGGAACGGTGCATCCGACGGTTTCGCCGGATTTAGAATAAAGAGAGGCACAGCCCCCGATGCTTTACTTCACTACAATGAAGCTACAAGTACCTGGCAAGCAGGTGTAGAAGGCTCAACGTTACAAGATATTATAACTACTACTTCATTAAATGTATATGAAGAGTCAGATGTTATTACAGTAGTAGACCCTACTACTACAGAATACTCCTATGTGGTAGTAGGTAGTGCAACAACATATGATCCTAATTTTGTTATGGTATTTATAAATAGACTGAAGCTAAGAAAGTCAGAGTTCACCGCAACAAACGGAACCACAGTAAGTATATCTGCAGCATTAGCAGTTGACGACGAGATAGAGGTAGTAACCTACAAATAAAAATATAGAGTATTGAGCTGCACAGCTTAAATTACTTCTTGACAAAATCCTTAAATTGAAGTATAATATCTTTTTGAAATTGATAAATTTCAAGAAAATATTTTAAACCAACAAAGGAGAAACTCATATGGCATGGGACGACGACAGTAGAGCAGAAGCAATTAAAATGTACGAGGATGCAAATCCAACAGCAGAGACATCAGTGGAGATTGTAGGAGACATCGCTGACCAACTAGGTCAATCTAAGAACGGAGTACGAATGATTCTTAGCAAAGCAGGTGTATATATCAAAAAAGAAGCAGCAACTAAGTCTTCTTCATCAACTAGCGGAACTAAACGCGTATCTAAGCAAGATAGCCATGATGCGTTAATTGCCGCAATCTCTGATACTGGACAAGAGCCAGACACAGATATCATTTCTAAACTTTCGGGCAAAGCAGCCCAATATATGGCAGGTGTACTGACTAAAGCTAACGAGGGTTAACTTATGGCAGGCAGACGTGTAAAGGCTAAAGCATCTGAGAAATTAGATGACAATACATTAAAGTACGTATTATCCTTATTAACAGCAGATAAACCCATTACTAAAAAAGAAGCGTGTAGAATATTAAATATTACATATAATACAACTCGACTAAATAATATAGTAAAAGGGTACGAAGAAACCCTAGCGTTTATTGCTAAAATGAAGAAACGCAATCGTGGTAAATCAGCTACAGAAAGTGAAACTAAACGTGCTATTCAAGAGTATATTGAGGGAGACCCAATTGCAGATATATCAAAAAGAATGTATAGGTCTGCAGGGTTTGTCAAAAGTATATTAACAAACAACAGTGTGCCTCTTAGAGGTATTGGTACTGATTATTTTCATCCAGAACTAATACCAGACGAAATTATTACAGAAGATTATACCGCAGGAGAGATTGTTTGGTCTGCAAGGTATAATTCAACTGCTTCAATAGTAGGTTCATCGAAGTTTAAGGGCTCAGTAAGTGATAATGGGTTAGCCCAAGTAGACAAACTACATGGCAAAGTATATAGAATTTGGGTATACGGCAACAACGCTAGATTTGCATATCAACCTTGGTATGAACTTGGTAGTCTAAAACATTTGAAAGAGCTTGGTATCAGGCTTAACAATGAATAAAAAAACCTTTATAGCCCACATGGAAGGGGCAAATGATGCATGTATTATACACAAAAGTCCGGTTTCTAACCGTACAAAGTATAATATATGTACTATGAACTTTGACAATGAGTATATATGCTCAAAGACAAATAAACTAACAAAACGAGAAAGTAATATTTTATTATTTTGCTGGGATACTGATTCATATAAGCAGTTAGACCCAACTCGAATTAAGAACGTTATACCATTAAATACAATAATGGGACGTACATGGTAAGAACTCAATGGAAGAAGAAGATTTCTACGAAAAGGTAATTTACGAAGATTCAGATAAGTTTCTACAAGTTCATGTAACTGTTTCACAGTTTCGTGGTGTAGAGTATTTTAGTATGCGTAAATATTATCTTGACTTTGAAGGGGACTGGAAGCCTACTAAGGAAGGGATAACTATTCCTCTAAACTTAGTAAGCACAGGGTTACTTTTCGAAGCCTTAGTAGAAATACTGTCTTTAGCAGAGAGTAAGGAACAAATAAGAAAACACTTTTCAGGAATACTAAAGGATATATACCCAGATGAATGATAAATTACTAGACGAAGCAGCAAAGGCTTACTATGAAGGTAAGCCTTTTTTAACCGATACAGAATTTGATAACCTAGCCGAAACTCAGAAATACGAGAAAGTGGGATATAACCCAGATGCTAGAGTTGAACATATGTTCCCGTTATACTCACTTCAAAAAGTATTTGAGGGTGAGGGTACAGCTCCAGATTTAGGGGGTCAAGTAATTGAAACTACTAAATTGGATGGTGCAGCTATTGCTATTCAGTATAAAGGAGGAAAACTATATAAAGTTATTACTCGTGGGGATGGTAAAGCAGGAGTAGATATTACTGATAAGTTTATGTCTCCAGATAGCATTATACCTTTAAATTTATCTTGCTGGGATGACTTACAAGTGACTGGAGAGATAGTGGCTCCAAAAGAGATTTCTAATGCTAGAAACTATGCAGCTGGAGCACTCAATCTAAAAGACGTGAATGAGTTTTCAAAAAGAGAGCTAACTTTTATAGCATATAATGCTCAACCCGCCTCTACCACTACATATATTAATGATATGTATATACTAGAAGCGGCAGGGTTCAATACAGTAACTAATGGTGATTGGAGTATGTTTCCAGAAGATGGAAAAGTATTTCGAGTTAATTACAACCCTAGATTTGAAGAATTAGGATTTACTTCCCACCACCCTAGAGGAGCTTATGCTCTAAAAACTAGAGAAGAGGGTGTTATTACTACCCTCTTAGATGTAGTTTGGCAAACAGGGAAAAGTGGTAAGGTTACCCCCGTAGCAATCCTAGACCCGATTAATATAGATGATGCTAATATTTCAAGGGCAACTTTGAATAACATGGCATATATTGAAGGTCTAGATTTGGAAATTGGGTGTAGAGTTGAGGTTATAAGAAGTGGAAAGATTATTCCAATGATTGTAAAACGAGTTTAAAGAAATTTTACTCTACCTGACAAAATTTAATTCTTGACATTCAGCTGAATTTAAAGTATAATTACTATTATAAAATGAAAGAATAACTATGAGATGTAAACCAATTAATCCACCAACCTCATGCCCTTCTTGTGGTAGTAGTTTGGAACTGGTGAAAGACCAGTTATTTTGTAGAAACTCATTGTGTGAGGCGCAAAGTTCCAAAAAATTAGAGCATTTTTCAAAGGTGCTAAAGATAAAAGGACTCGGACCGAAGACGATAGAGAAACTAGGCATTTCAACAGTTATTGACCTATACAACTTGTCTATCCAAGAAATGATTAATGTAATAGGAGATAAGCTAGGTACTAAACTAGCGAATCAACTAGAACTATCAAAAGAATCGTCTTTAGATAAGTTACTCAATGCCTTTTCAATAAACCTAATCGGTAGCACGGCAGCAAGAAAAATCACAGATAAAGTACATCATATAGATGACATTACGCATAAGACTTGCACAGATGCTGGGTTAGGGCCTAAGGCATGCGACTCTCTACTATCTTGGATAGACAAAGAGTTCGTTGGAAACTTAGATGTATTACCGTTTACATTTAAGTCCCCAGAGAAAAAAGACACTGTTGTCGAAGTATTAGACTTAACAGCAGTGATAACGGGAAAGTTAGATGATTTTAAAAATAGAAATGAGGCAGGCGAATATCTTAGGAGTCTAGGATTTAAAGTTACTACCTCAATATCTAAGAATACAGATTATTTAGTAGATGAGACAGGAAAGAGTTCTAGTAAGAGAACAAAGGCCGAATCTCTTAACATTCCAATTGTGACAATCAAACAATTGGTTAATTTAATTTAAAATAATAAATAGGAACAAAAAGAATTATGAGTAATAATATCCCAAAATGGACTGAAGACCGTACAAACACATTAGTAGAGTATGTTGGTGATGTAACACCAATTTCACAAGCAACAGTATTAGAAGCAGCAGATACACTAGAAACTACTGCAAGATCTATTAGCTCTAAGCTACGTAAAATGGGTTATGACGTTGAATTAGCATCTTCAGTATCTAAAAAAGCATTTACAGACACAGAAGAAATCGCTTTACGTGATTTTGTTGAAGCTAATGTTGGTGCATACACATACGCACAAATTGCTGAAGCATTTGCAGACGGCAAATACTCTTCAAAGAGTATCCAAGGTAAACTACTTTCTATGGAGTTAACAGCTAATGTTAAGCCAGCTGAGAAAGTTGAAGTAGCACGTACATATACTACTGCAGAAGAAGCAACTTTCTTAGAAATGGTTGGTAACTCTGCCTACGTTGAAGAAATTGCAGACGCATTAGGTAAGTCAATTAACTCTGTTCGTGGTAAAGCATTGTCTTTCCTACGTGCTGGTGAGATTGATTCAATTCCTAAGCAAAAAGAATCTCGTGCTGCAACTAAAATTGATGCATTAGGTGCATTAGGCGATATCTCTGCTATGACTGTAGAGCAAATTGCTGAGTCTATTGAAAAGACTGTTCGTGGTGTTAAAACAATGTTAACACGTCGTGGTGTTACTTGTGCAGACTATGATGGAGCTAAAAAAGCCGCTAAGAACGCAGCTGCCGCAGCTTAATTATTAGTTAATAATTTGGGGGCTTCAATACGACGTTGAATCCCCCATTTTTTCGTTTGGAGATTATTATGAAAGTGGTAATAAAATACGCTGATATAGAAAGTCTAACTTCAGATGAAGTTGTTAGACGTAATCTGCACTTGTATGGTCCAGGTACAGAAGTTAAAGTGTACCCTAGCAGCAATGATCCTTGGGATTTAATTTATTTTGGAATCCAACAACTAATAACCCAGGAACAATTGGAGTTACTGTACGATTCAGGAGCATTATATGATAGCAAGTTAAATGAACTTAGGAAGGAAATGCATAGAAAACTTGGTGAAGAACTATGTCAAGTTATTATGGATAATGAGAAAAAGGTTGAATAATGGATATTGGAGCAGTTGTACTTCACAAACTGGTCAATGAAAAGAGCCTTGATGGTTGGGCGAGAATAAAGTTAGCTTTTTTCGATTCAGCATATAACTCTATATATTCTTCGATTAGGCGATATTATTTAGACTATAATGATATACCAAACTTTGAAGAATTAAACACTAAAGCAAGAAATGAAGTACTAAGACAAGATATCGTTGCATTAGAAGATTTAGAAGATGTACCAGATATAGACTTAGACTTAGCAATTGATGCTTTAATTGACCAATATACTCAAAATACAGCTTTAAATCTTATTGATGATTATGTAGACAAAGTAACCCTAATGGACTCTGAAGATATTAAACACAGTCTGTCTGAAATAGTTATGAAGTTAGACGAACAAACTTCTACAGCAGAAGTTGTCACAACTATGGATAACTTTAGTTTATTCAAAGATATAGAAGCTAAGAAACAAGAACAGATTTATTTAGGAATTAATAACACTTTCGATGGAGAGTGGGGCGGAGCCTTCAGACAAGATTATATTATGATTGGTGGAGAAAGAGGCTCTGGAAAATCTTTAGTAAGTGCAAACATGGTAGCTAACCAATATTTAATGGGGAATACGGCGGTACTATTTACTATTGAGATGACAGCCAATGAAACGATGGAAAGAATTAGTAGTATGCTAACAGGGATACCTTTTTCTGATATTAAAAAGAATACATTGAGTCAAGCACAATATAAGAAATTAGTAAAAATGCGAGCAGATATGTTCGAGGATAGTGACGAGGCGTATACAAAGTATGGGGAACACCAAGACCCAATAAGATTTGAAAAGGAGTTATTATCTGAATGTACCATTAAGCCTGCTAACCAGATAGTAATTATTGATGATAGAGAATTAAGCTTAACATCTATAGATGTACAGTTACAAAAATTAAAAGCACAATTCGGAGATAGTTTAACCCTATGTGTAGTTGACTATGTAAACCAAGTTGATACTGGTATCGGAGATATATACGACTGGAAGAGCCAAATCTTTGCAAGTAAGAAGCTAAAAGAGTATGGTCGTAAGCATGATTTAGTTATGATAAGTCCTTATCAGATTGATAAAAAAGGTGAAGCAAGATTTTCCAAAGGACTATTAGATTCACCTGATATTGCCTTCTTATTAGAGTCACATACTAAAGAAGATGGTGCCATAACTTTAACATCTACTAAAACTAGATCGGGACCTGAAGTTGAGTTTACCTCTCCTATTGATTGGGATTCTTTAAAGATTTCTCCAGTTGATATTCCTAAACCTAGTAAGAAGTCAGATGACGATGATGATGATACGTCTCCTTTTCCAAAAAGAAAAGCAGGTGCTAGAGATAAAGATGACTTACCATGGTAAAAATATATGAATGTAGAAGAATTATTAAATGATAGAAGAATATCCTTTACCCCAAAAGGGCAGGATTATGTAGTTAGATGTCTAAATCCAGAGCATGAAGATAATAACCCTAGTATGCACATCGATAAGTTAACTGGGTCTTACCAGTGCTTTAGTTGTGGCTTTAAGGGAAACGTATTTAAACTATACAATGTATCTAGAGATTGGCAGAATATTAAAGTAAAGAAGCTACAAGATAAAATTAGTAGAATTAGACAATCCTCAATAGGGTTATCTATACCATCTAATTCTGTACCTTTTAATAAAGATTATAGAAATATTAAAGCAGAAACTTACATAAGTGTAGGAGCATTTACTCATAACGACTCTGAACATGTAGGTAGAGTAGTATTCCCATTAAAAGATATTACAGGAAGGATTAAGGCATTTATTGGTAGATATGTAAACAGTAATGCCGACCCTAAATATAATATTAGCCCAGCTAATGTAGAACTGCCATTATTCCCAGCGAAAGTTAAAACTGTGTATGGAAGTATAATTTTAGTTGAAGGAATATTTGATGCTCTAAATTTAATTGATAAAGGAGTCCCAAATGCTGTAGCAGTACTAGGGGTTAAAAATATCAATGTAGAGAATATGAGAGCATTAAAACTTCAAGGTGTATCTAAGATATGGGTTATGTTTGATGGGGATGGAGCTGGACTAGCAGGCGCAATAGAAGCAAAAAGACTTCTTGAAGAAGATTTTATTGTGGATATAGAGAGCATGAGTTTACAGAATGAAGAAGGATTAGACCCTGGTTCGCTTAATCAGACGCAAGTGAATCACATTATTAATATGTTAAAACAAGATTAAGTCTTGACATTTTCCTTAAAAGACGATATAATATCTCTTTGGAAAATAAAAAAAGGAGAAGAAGATAGTGAAAGTTGCAGTAGTAGATAAAAATCCTAACAATGTTAGATACGATAGATTTTTCAATTTTGATTTTGAACAACATCACCTGTCCTCTGTGAAGGTAAAAAAATTACTAAAGAGGGATGTTGACTTAGAGTTTAGTGCCGATGATTACGATTTTGTTGTACTAATCGGTTCTGAAGCTGCTAAATATATTGCAGGTATAAGTTCAGTTACAGAGTTTGCAGGGCATCTAGTAGATGATAAATTTATCCCTATGATTAATCCTGCAATGTTAAGTTTTAAGCCCGAAGCTAAACCTCTTTGGGATAAAACATTGGGTAAACTACACGGATATATAGCAGGCGAGAAGCCGCCAACTGTATCTGGTACTTTTGAGGGCATAACAGATGAAAAAAGGGCAAATGAATATCTTCGATCGGTACTCGAGGATGATGCAGTTAAATTTATTGCATGTGACACGGAAACAACGGCTTTATACCCGAGAGACGGTTACGTACTGGGCATTAGCATTTCACATAAGGGTAAACAAGGTGTTTACATATCTACCGAATGTATTGGAGAGGACACTGAAAGACTTATGCAAGCTTTGTTCTCCAGTAGACTAGTAGTATTTCATAACGCTAAGTTTGACTTAAAGATGCTTGAGTATCATTTTGGATTTGAGTTTCCTAAAGTATCTGATACTATGCTAATGCATTATGTATTGGATGAAACACAGGGTTCTCATGGTCTAAAACAATTGGCTATGAAGTATACAGACTATGGAGATTATGATAAAGCTCTAGATGAATTTAGAGTAAAGTATTGCAGAGACCATAAGATACTGAAAGGAGATTTTACATATGATTTAATTCCTTTCGATATTCTATCTGAGTATGCTGCAATTGATACTGCAGTTACATATGAATTATACAATAAGTTTTCTAATCTAATCGTGAAGTCAGATGCGTTAAAGAAGGTATATAAAACACTTATGGTACCTGGTATGATATTCTTAAAAGATGTAGAACAAAATGGTATTCCTTTCGATATTGGTAGACTAGAAAGAGTTCAGAAACTAATGGAAGGGGAAATTACTAAAGCTAAAGATAAGTTGTATGAATATGCTGAGATACACGCATTTGAAAAGGCTCAAGGTAAGATTTTTAACCCAAATAGTGTAATGCAACTAAGAGTACTACTATTTGATTACTTAGGATTAACTCCTACAGGTAAATTAACTGGTACTGGTGCTCAATCTACTGATGCTGATGTATTAAAACAGTTATCTTCTGAGCATGCTATTCCTGGGGTAATTCTTGATATAAGACAAAAAACTAAAATTAAGAATACATATTTGGATAAGATTATACCTGAGCTTGATGCCGATAATAGAATCAGAACTGGCTTTAATTTAACTTCTACTACTTCAGGAAGATTATCAAGTAGTGGAAAGATTAATATGCAGCAATTACCTAGAGATAATGCTGCTGTTAAAGGGTGTGTAAAAGCATTACCAGGTTATAAAATTGTATCGCAGGATTTAGCAACTGCTGAAGTCTATGTTGCCTCTGTCCTTAGTAATGATATTAAATTACAGAATGTATTTAAAACCGGCGGTGACTTACACTCTACTATTGCTAAAATGGTATTCGGGTTAAGAGATGCTGTTGAAGATGTAAAAAATAATAATCCTACGGCTAGACAAGCTGCTAAAGCTATTACATTCGGAATTATGTATGGTAGTGGCCCAGCTAAAGTATCTCAAACCGTAACAAAGGATAGTGGAAAACCTTTCTCTATACAACAAGCCAAAGATACTATTAATAAATACTTTGAAACATTCCCAACATTAAAGCTATGGCTTGATACTTCTAAAGAAGAAATTAAAGCAAAGGGAAGTATTTACTCATTATTGGGAAGAAAAAGAAGATTACCTAATGTTAAGTCTAGAGACCAAGGAATTGCTTCTCATGAAATAAGATCAGGTATTAATTTCTTAGTTCAATCGGTGGCTAGTGATATCAATCTATTAGCAGCTATTGAAACCCATAATTGGATGAAAGAAGAAGGTATTGATGGGGATATCTTTGCTCTAGTACACGATTCAATTGTAGCACACGTAAGAGAAGATCAAGTAGAGATATTCTGTAAGAAAATGGCAGAGTTTACTCAAAAAGATCGTGGGTTATCTATTGCAGGTAGTCCAATCGGTGTGGATGTAGAAATTGGAGATGATTACTCATTCGGTAAGTTTGAAAAACAGTACAGTGAATTGGTCTAAATTACTATTCCCCGTATACCCTATTAGAACAGCTGAGTATATTCGTAATGAAGGTACTAAGCTAGTTATTAGAGATAAGTATGGGGATAAAATAATAGACGATACTTCATTAGAGGGTAGTACCTTAGGTATTCGTAGAATAAGGATAGACGATGAAGTATTATATAGATTGACCAAAGCTGTCAATAGTGTTAGGGATGTTATACAGTTAAACGGTAAAGCATACAAATGGATAGATAGTAGAGGTACATTATTTGAGTACAATAAGACTCATTATGTACCTCTAATATATAAGCCTATAGAATACGTTAAATATGTGGATGGAGCAGGGTCTGTAGTTAAAGGAGAGGGGTTACCTCCCTTTAAGTTAGACTTCCCTCTTGACCCAGAGTTAAAGTATATAGGAGTTTTAAAAGAATCTGGAGGTTATTTATTATGGGACTTATGCAAAGAACCAAAGAAAAATTCAACAAGATTGATTTAGAAAAAGTATTCTCAGAGTCAAGTGCTATAGTTTTACTTTTCCTATTAGCAGTTGGAGTAGTAATGCTAGGTATAGTATCTATTCCTATATTTTTAGTATTATTACTAATAGAACTATACAGTGATTAATCCACTAGAGAGGTATAGGGTATGTATACAATGTCCTTATAGAATAAAGACTGAGTTACCAAAGGTATTTATATGTTTTAGATCAATGGCTTACTTAAACTTAGTTATAAATAAAGAATCATATAAATGTCCAGATAATAGATGGTCAGAGGAGTATATAAATGTTTAAATCTTTTTTTAAAGGGGCTGATAAAGTCTACGCATGGGCGACACTTTCTTTCCTCGCCTTTCTAGTGGGCTTTCAAGCCTATTTAACAAGACAGTTTAATGATTGGTATAAGGTTTTTTATGACTCTCTTGAGAATAAGAATCAAGAAGCTTTCTTAGAGAGCTTCATAAACAGAGGTGATCTGTTAGCTTATGATGTGACCACGTGGGGGTTCGTTCCATTAGCCCTACTAGCAATCTTCTTATTCGCATATACGCAATTTATTGGGAATAGATTTAGTTTCAGATGGCGTGAAGCTATGACTAAGCTATACATTCCTAAATGGAAAGCAATGGATAGTCATACAGAAGGTGCTAGTCAACGTATACAAGAAGATACAAGAAAATTTGCATGGTTCGTGTGGGTACTTGGAGAAGGGTTCATTAAAGCCATTATGATTCTAGTATTCTTCCTTCCTGTCTTATGGACTCTAAGTGAAGGATTTGGTATTCCTGGCTATTTGATTTGGATAGCATTAGGTATTAGTATCGGAGGACTAGCAGTTTCAGCAATAGTAGGTCGTAAGTTACCTAGACTTGAATATGCTAATCAAGTAGTAGAAGCACACTTCAGAAAGGCATTAGTACATTGTGAGGATGAGAAAGATGTTTATACTAATAAATCATTATTCACTATGTTTGATACATTAAAGATAAACTACTATAAGCTATACGATAATTATAAGTATTATTCATTATGGGAGAACTTATACTTTCAATCAGGAGTGGTAATTCCATACTTAATAGCAAGTCCTCAATTCTTTGCAGGTGCAATTACACTAGGAACACTTATTCAAATTGGTAATGCATTTGATAAGATACATGAAAGTATGAGCTTCTTTACTGAAAATTGGATGACAGTAACTGAACTTAAATCAGTTGTTATACGTTTAAAAGAATTTGAACAAGACATTAATATGAATTAATTAGAGGATAAAAATCTATGAAAAAAGCTATACTAACAAATAGAATTTACCTTACAGCCGACACGGAGTTTCAAGCAGAGTTAGATCAGAAATTAACCTATACTATACCAGCTTATAGATTTGATATTCCACCAGAAGTAATAAAGACAATGGCTAGAGTTAACTCAAGTTTAGCAAGTATCCCAATTGGTAGATTAGACTTAATACCCGAGGACTATGAAATAATTGACAAGAGATTAAAAAATGCTGTAAAATTTCCAGAGTTTAGATTAGAACTCAGAGAGTCGCAGAAAGAGATATTTAGACAAGTAGATGATAATTGTATGATAAACGCATTTACTAGTTGGGGTAAAACTTTTACAGCAATAGCAATCGCAGCCAACCTTAAACAAAAGACTTTAGTAGTTACTCATACTGTGGCACTAAGAAATCAATGGGCTAAAGAAATTAAGAAAACTTTAGGGTTTGAACCTGATATTATAGGAAGTGGCAAGTTTGGTACTAGTACTCCTATAGTAGTTGGTAATGTTCAAACCTTAAACAAGAAAGTATCAGAAATTGAAGAAATTTTTGGTACTATAATGATTGATGAGTGTCATCACATCAGTTCCCCTACATTTAGTAAAATTATCGATAAGATGAAAGCTAGATATAAAATAGGGTTATCAGGCACATTAAAACGTAAAGATGGAAAGCATATTATTTTTAAAGATTATTTTGGAAATATAGTTTTTCAGCCGAAGAAAGAAAACTTTATGGTACCAAGTATTGTTAGGGTACATAGTGATGTTAGATTTCCAGATTCGGCTTCTATACCTTGGGCACTTAGAGTTAATCAAATTGCCTTTGATACTGAGTATCAGCATATGGTATCGCAACTTGCTTCCGTATACGCAGCCAAAGGACATAGGGTTTTAGTAGTTAGTGATAGAGTATCGTTTCTTAAATCCTGCAGTGAGTTATGCGGTGATAACGCTACTAGTATTACTGGAGACCTAGGTCAAGAAGAAAGAGAAGAAGAAATGAGCAAAATAAAAAGTGGAGAGAAAGAGATACTGTTTGGTACTCAGAGTATATTTAGTGAAGGAATTTCTCTTAATGAGTTATCCTGCCTTATACTAGGAACGCCAATTAATAACGAACCCTTATTAATACAGTTAATGGGGCGAGTGATTAGAGTATGTGATAATAAACTGGACCCAATAATAGTAGACATACAGCTAAAAGGTAAAACTGCCGCTAGGCAAGCTGAATCTAGGTTAGGGACTTACATAAGTCAGGGATACCGACTGAAAAATATTTCTTGACAAATTGCTTAAAAATTGGTATAATATATCTTGAAAAATGGAAATTTAAATGATTAGATTCAGCTGGGAGAGTATGGTTACCTTAAGTAATGGTTCTAAAAAGACTATGCTTAAAATGTTGGACATACTTACAAACCGGCATCTGTATAAGATCTCACCGTTATACTACGAACTATCTGGGGATAGTTTTTTAATTAACCCAGAACCTTTAATACTAAATAGACGGAGAGTACCCCTAGATCAGATTGTTCAATACTTAGAGTTAGCCAGTCTTAGGAATTACTTAGACTTTTCATTTTTCACTACTATAACGTTACCGCTAGAGTTTGCTCCATATTCTAAAGAAGAATTAAAGAGTAATCGCTTAATAACAATAAATAACAACTTAATAACATTCACATACGAGGAAATAACATGGCATTAAATTTTGGAGAAACACAAGGCGCAGCTAAGAAGAATTCATTTACAACTTACGCATACAATGAGGGAGAAAACGAAGTAAGATTATTCGGTGGAATCTTAGCTCGTTATGTATACTGGGTTAGTAATCCTTCCGATGGTAAGCGCATTCCAATGGAGTGTCTCGCATATAATAGAGATACAGAGACATTCGACAACAAAGAGGTAGACTGGGTAGAGAAGCTACTTAAAGACGACAAAGGCGAACGTATGAAGCCATCATGGGCATACGTAATGTGGGGCATTGATTTAAAAGATGGCCAAGCTAAAGTAGTTAATCTTAAACGTAAACTATTTGATTCAATTAAATTCGAAGCAAAAGAAGGATTAGGTGATCCTACTGACAGCGAAGGTGGTTGGGATATCAAGTTTACTAAAGAAAAGACTGGCCCTTTACCATATAATGTAGAGTACAAACTAAGAGTACGCGCATTAGAAAATAGAGCGTTAACAGACGACGAAAAGCAGACTGTTGAGGATGCTGATTCAATTGATAATATTCTGAAACGTCCATCATCGGATGACCAGAGATCTTTTATTGAAACTAGAATCTTAGGTATGGCAGCCACAGAAAAGGCTCCAGCCGAAGTAGAAGCAGAGTTAATCTAGTCTAGGATAACCTACTAAGGCCTATTGAGCAGTCAGTTCAATGGGCCTTTTTTATCAGGAGAAAGAATCTTGAAGATAATGTTTACAGCAGACTGGCACTTAAAGCTAGGACAGAAAAACGTACCTAAAGATTGGGCTTTAAATAGATATAATATATTATTTAAAGAACTATATAAGTTAGAAAAACAAGTAGATATTCATGTTATCGGAGGAGACTTATTCGATAGAGTACCTAATTTAGAAGAGTTAGAGTTATATTTTGATTTTGTAAAAGGTGTAAATATAAGAACACTTATATACCCTGGAAATCATGAAGCATTAAAGAAAACTACTACCTTCTTAACAAATTTAAAAGAGGTAACTTCACACCTTAACCCTTTAGTAGAGATTATTGATGACTACTATAAGTTAGAGAATATAGATATTATTCCTTACAATAAGCTAAAGACGTTTAAACCTGAAGATTTTACGGGCAATGTACTAATGACCCATGTAAGAGGACAAATACCGCCACACGTTCATCCCGAGATCGACTTGAGTAAGTTTGACAGATGGAAAATCGTTTTAGCAGGTGATTTACACTCCCATGAAAATTCTCAACTAAACATTGTATATCCAGGTAGCCCAGTTACTACTTCTTTTCATAGAAACCCAGTTGATACTGGGATAATATTATTTGATAATAAAACACTAGAATGGAGTTGGCTATCTATTAGGATGCCTCAATTACTTAGACAAACAGTATCACACCCAGACCAAATGATTAAAACTGGGTTTCATCATACAATATATGAATTAGAAGGTGATGTAACTGAACTATCTAAAGTTGATGGTGATTCAGAGCTATTAGATAAAAAAGTAGTTAAAAGAAATACAGAATCAGCATTAGACTTAATGCATTGTGTATCGGTTGAAGAAGAATTATCAGAGTATCTAACTAAGGTGTTAGAGTTAAATAACAAGAAAGTAAAGAATATTTTAGGAGTGTTTCATGATTATATTGCAGCAACTGAAATGGAATAACTGCTTTAGCTACGGAGAAGGTAACAGTATTGATTTAAGTGAAACTAATTTGACACAATTAGTTGGAACAAATGGAACTGGTAAAAGCAGTATTCCAATTATACTTGAAGAAGTTTTATTCAATAAAAATTCAAAAGGCATTAAAAAAGCTGACATTGTTAATAGAAACTTAGATACAGATACATATTCTATTTCTTTAAACTTCGAAGTAAATGGAGAAGAATATCGTATTGAATCTTCAAGAGCAAAAGGGTTAAAAGTAAAGTTAACTCATGGAGAGGAAGATATATCTTCTCACACAGCAACTAATACATATAAGCAGATTGAGTCTATATTAGGATTAGATTTTAAAACGTTTAGTCAGTTAATCTATCAAAGTACCACATCAAGCCTTCAATTCTTGACGGCTACCGATACTACTAGAAAGAAGTTCTTAATTGAACTACTTAATCTAGAAAAGTATATAGAAATGTTTAATATATTTAAAGATGCTCACAAAGCAGTAGCAGAAGAAGTTAGTGACTTAAAAGGTAGTATATCTACTATATCTTCTTGGACAGATAAGCACAGAGAGTTTGATACTACTAAAATAGATTTGAAAGAACTTATTTTAGTAGACCAAGATATACAAGAGTCTCTAGCAGTCAATAAAAATACTTTAAAAGACATAGACTCTTTAAATAGAAAAGTAGTACAAAATAACCAATATAAAGCAATAAGAGATAATATTGATTTTAATGAATTAACTAAAAGTCCAGATGAGCCAAGTAACTATGATGAGAAAGTTTCTGAAGTTGGTTCATTAACAGGTAGAATTCAAGCAGCAAAAGCAGTTGAAGCCAAGTTGCAGAAATTAGGACATTCTTGTCCTACTTGTCTGCAAAACATTAATGAAGAAGTTAAAACTTCAATAATTGATGAAAAATTGGGGGTAATTAAAAAAGCAGAGCAAAGTATTTCTTTATTGGAGCAAGACATAGCAGTACAGAAACACGTTAATACTATATACCAAGAACATAAAACTGTTATTACAAAATTTGAGAAATATAATAATCTAATAGATATTTCTATACCCGAAGAAGTTAATGACAAGGGAGAGCTAAAAGATGAAATAAAACACTTAGAAGAAGCTATACGAGGTCAATTAAAGTCAGCAAAGGCTATTGAAGCTTATAATATTAAAGCAACAAAGCATAATACAGAAGTAGACTACGTAGCCTCTCAACTTAGTGAGTTTATAGAAGATTTAGAGAAAAAACAAAGAAAGTTGAAAAATATACAAGACGATTATGCTATTCTTGAGGTATTAAAGAAAGCATTTAGTACAAATGGTCTTGTTGCTTATAAGATTGAGAACTTAGTCAAGGATTTAGAGTCTTTAACTAATACTTATCTTGGAGAGTTATCAGACGGTAGATTTGAATTATCTTTCGATATTGCTAATGATAAATTAAATGTGATTATTATTGATGATGGCGTACCAATCAATATATTAGCGTTATCTTCTGGGGAATTCGCAAGAGTAAATACTGCTATGTTATTAGCAATTAGGTCTCTTATGGCAACACTATCAAAAACTAGAATAAACGTATTGTTCTTGGATGAAGTTATCAATGTACTAGATGACTTTGGAAAAGAGAAGTTAGTAGAAATACTATTAGAAGAAATGGATCTTAATACATTTTTGGTGTCTCATCAATGGAGTCACCCATTATTAAATAAGGTATTAGTTATTAAAGAAAAGAAAATTTCAAGATTAGAGGAAGGATAATGAAAATATTAGAAACGGTAGAAGAAGTAAAAAATTGGGTAGAAAGTAATAAATTCGCAGTAGTAGTTGTGCATTCAAAGACATGTGCAGTATGTGAACACTTTGTACCAGAATTAGAAACAATAGTAGAGAGTACTCCAAGTATGAGTTGGGCGTCTTTTGACACAAAGAACATTGAAAAACCCTTTTTAGAAACCAATGCTTACCCAAGTGTTATGGTATTCAAAGATACAGAGCGTGTGTTCGTTGGTGTGGGAGCAGCTCCTTTAGAAGAAGTGAAGAAAGTAATGGGAGCAATTCTTGATGGAACTTTTAAAAGTCACGAAGAAATAGAAGCTGAACAGCTGGCTATACTTGAAGATGCTGAGGTAGATTGTTCTGAGTGTAGCTGGTCAGGTGAAATGCCAGATGACGGAGTATGCCCCGAATGTGGTCATAATATGAAAGAGTAATATGATTGATAGTAGGGCCAAAGGGCGTACCGCGGAGTATAAAGTCCGCGATAGACTACGAAAACATACTGGTTTAGATAATTGGGAGCGAGTTCCATTATCTGGAGCAGGACATATTAAAGGGGACGTATACCTCTCCAACGAACGCAACAGGTATTGTATTGAGGTAAAATCATATGCCGAAGATCAAATTCATTCGAATTTATTAAATGATTCAACCTCACAATTCGAAAAGTTTTGGGCACAAGCAACGCGCGAGGCAGAAGAGATGAAAGCCGAACCTATTCTTGTATTCAAGAAGAACAGAGGAAAATGGCTGATTGCGACAGAAAACGGAGAGATGATAACCCCAGAGTTAATTTTTCAACCGACAGAAGAAATATGTTTGTTTATATATTTATTCGATAATTGGTTAAAAACAAAGAAAACGGAGGATTTTAGGTGAAATCATTTTCAGAAGAGATAGAAAGTACAGACAACATAATGATTGTCGATGCTTTAAACTTAGCTTTTAGATATAAACATGCTAAGACGAGACATTTTAAGGACTCATACTTAGGTACAGTCCAATCTTTAGCAGCATCTTATAATGCTGATAAAGTTATAATTACAGCTGATGGAAGAGGAGGCTCTAGATATAGACTAGGAATTCTTCCCGAGTATAAAGGTAATAGAAAGGCGAAATATGCTAAACAGACAGAAAAGGAAGCAGCAGAGTTTGCTAACTTTATGGAAGATTACAATGATACCTTAGAATTACTAAAAGAGCACTTTATAGTATTACAGTACGAAGGAGTAGAGGCCGATGACTTGGCTGCATACTTAGTTGAGATACTGGATAAAAATATTTGGCTAATATCTACTGATAGGGATTGGGATTTATTAATTGATGACAAAACAAGTAGATTTAGCTATATTACTAGAAAAGAGGTAACAAAAGATAATTGGAGTGAACATTATGAAGTTGATAGGGGAGAGTATATTAGTTTCAAGTGCCTTTGTGGTGACTCTGGTGATAATGTACCTGGAGTCCCTGGTATAGGGCCAAAAAGAGCAGTAGGACTGATTGAACAGTATGGTTCTGCTTTTGATATAGCAGCAAGCTTACCTATTAGTGGTAAGTATAAATATATTCAAGCATTGAATGAATTTGGTGCGGCTAATATTTATAAGAACTATGAACTTATGGANTTNGNNACNTATTNTNCTGATGCTATNGGTNNAGANAACTGNANAGAGATTAGAGAGCAAGTATATTCGGTATGCGCCGATTGACCAAGAAGTTTATACAATAAATATTACATATAAGGATACATATGGAAGTAACTAAGAGAAACGGGGATAAGAATCCATTAAATATCGATAATATTCACGCAATGCTAGAGAACTGTAAGAAAGAGGACTTAGGTAGAGAGTTAGATGTTTCAGTAAGTGATACAGCTATTAGCGCTCACATTAAATTTGCGGATGGTATGAGTACCTCTGACATCCAGCAAACTTTAATTAAATCTGCAGCTGAAAAAATTAGTCCACAAACTCCTGATTATTCTATCTTTGCAGGTAGACTATTAGTGACGGAGATGAGAAAAGAAGTGTACGGTAGTTTTCAACCTATNGGCTTTTTAGAATATATTAAATTAAATATCACTAGTGGTCTATATGANCCAACTATTTTAGAACTATATTCAGAGGAAGAAATTGATATGTTAGAATCTGTTATGGATTATAATAATGATTTCTCCAGACCCTATTCTTCTATCGTTCAGTTAGATAGTAAGTATCTAATCAAAGATACTAAAACTGATAGAAGATTAGAAATGATTCAAGAAACATTTATGCTTATTGCAATGACTATTTTTGCTTTAGAAGATAATTGTATTGAATTAGTCATAAAAATGTATACTGCTCTTAAAGACGACAAGATATCTTTACCTACTCCTATTATTAGTGGAGTTCGTACACGATTAAAAATGTTCAGTTCTTGCTGTTTATTAAAGATGGGGGATACTTCAGAGTCTATTTTAGCATCTGAATACGCCCTATCATTAATGACTGCTAATAGAGCAGGTATTGGCGTAGATATGGGGCCTATACGTGGTATTATGGCTCCTGTAAAAAATAACACTGTAAAACATACTGGTGCCCTACCCTTATTAAAGGCCATAGAATCTGCTAGTAAACAATTTACGCAGAATAGTTTAAGAACTGGAGCCACAGTAGTAAACTATCCTATATTTAACTGGGAGATAATGGATGTACTTGAGTACAAAAATAATCAAGGTAGTAACACTAATCGCGCTAGGTTTATCGATTATTCAATTGGTTTACCAAATCTTTTCATAGAACGAGTTCTTAGTAAGGGGAATTGGACTTTATTCAGTTCTGAGGAAGTTCCTGACTTATTTGAACACTATGGAGATCCTGTAGCATTTAAGAAAGCTTACGAAAACTATGAAGAACAAACTTGTCTACGTAAGAAGTCTATGACAGCAGTTGAAATCTTTAATAAGTTAGTGAAAGAAAGGGTAGGTACTGGTCGTATCTATATACACTTTATTGACAATGTTAACCAACAAGGAATGTTCAAAGAACAAATTACTCAAACTAATTTATGTAGTGAGATATTCTTACCTACTAAAGATGTAAAGTTTGACGGACTAAAGAAAACTCCGGGTAAAGCAATCAAAGACTATAATTTAGATGATGGTATGATTTCATTGTGTATATTAGGGTGTATAAACTTTGGTAAGTTAGATTCAATTGATGAGTTAGATATACTTACTGATACTATGGTAAGATTCTTAGATAACTTAATTGATGTACAAGACTACCCTATGGATGCAACTGAATACCCTACAAAAGGATATAGATTCTTAGGTATTGGTATTAGTGACTTTGCTCACTTCTTGGCTAAGAATGAAGCAGTTTTAGGGACTAATAAAGCTAAAAGATTAACACATGAGTGGGCGGAACGTTTCCAGTATGGGTTAATTAAATCAAGTGTAGATTTGGCAGAGGAAAAGGGTGCTTGTGAATACTCTGATAATAGTGGCTATTCTAAAGGAATAATGCCAATTCATACATATAATACTAATGTAGACTTAATTACACCAAATGATTTATTGTGTGACTGGGATACTTTGAGTGATAGAGCAGCAAAATTTGGTATTCGTAATACTACTTTGAGCGCTATTCCTCCAACTGCCAGCAGTTCATTAGTATCCAATAGTACCCAAGGTATTGACCCGATTCAAAGTACAACAGATACATTTGAGGCGTCTAACTTTACAGTTAAAAGTCTTGTACCAGATTTTGAGAAAGAGCCCTACTATATGAAAGCCTGGGACTTACCGGGTAATAACTCAGCAGAGTATATAAAATTAGTGGCTATTTTACAGAAGTTTATTGACCAAGGTATGAGTACAAACCAATGGTATGATTTAACTAAATTACCCAATAAAGTTTTAGATAGTAATAGAGTAAAAAGAGATATTATTACAGCTTATAAGTATGGGTTAAAAAGTCTATACTATATAAGAACAAAAGATAAAGAGAATATTAGTGAAACACTTATTAACGGATGCGAATCAGGAGCATGTAGCATATAACAAAGGAGAGTAGAATGTATAATATGCAAGCACTGTGGCCAACTATTGTATTACTAGATAATATACAGAATATACAGAATAAAGATTTATTAGAGTATATTATGAAACTAGAGTATTTTGAGCCACCAGGATGGGACTCAAACATGGAAACTAGTATTGGCAATAATTCAGAGTTACTATCTGATACTATATTTGAAAAGTTAGCTAAAGAAATACAAAGTAGAGTAGAATCTTATGTTACAGAGATAGGAGTATCTTTAGAACATAATAAAGTAGAATTAGTACAGTCATTTTTTAATGTAGGAAAACCTGGATCTTTTCAAGAATTTCATATTCATGCAACACATGATATATCGTGTGTATACTATGTGGATGCACACGAAAAGCAAGGAGATTTAGTACTAGATAGATTTAGAGGACCACAGTTATTACGCACTAATACTCCTGCGATAGACTATAGGTATTACTTACCCCCTTCTACTGGAGCATTACGAGTATTTCCAGGTAATTTACCGCACCAAGTAAATATAAATAGAAGCAATTCTAATAGAGTATCAATTAGCTGTAATTTTAACGTAATAGGAAAGAAAATATGAAAAAGCTTAGAGAAAAGATAGAGAAATATTTACGCAAGTATGAGAAGTCAAAAAACATAAATGACTTAGACAACGCGAAGTATCAAATGGGAATACTGTTTGGTAAAGCTGTATTAGAGGATAAAAAGAAAAATGAAGATACAGAAAAATAAAGCTATATCAAAATGGTCAATGTACTTAAAAGGAGCAGACGAAATGAAGATACCTAAAGATAATCAGAATATTAATACTCAATCAGCTTCAATGCCGACTAGACTTATAAATACGGGGGATAGCGTTACTAAAGCTACTCTTATATCATATTCTCAACCCAGTGAGTATATGCTTGATAATGATGTAAAGGATATACAAGAACTTATAGCTTTTTGTGCTAGAGTATCTAATCCCGAAAATCAATTCAATAAAGATACATCAGAAAAACTAATTAAATATCTAATTAAGCACAAGCATTGGAGCCCACTAGAAATGGTTAGTGCTACTATTGAAATTGAAACAACGAGAGACATAGGTAGACAAATACTAAGACATAGAAGTTTTAGTTTCCAAGAGTTTAGTCAAAGATATGCTGACCCTACAAAAGAATTACAGTTTATGCAAAGGGAGCTAAGAATACAGGATCCCAAAAATAGACAGAACTCCATAAAAGTAGATGATACACGTCTAGCTGCTATGTGGCGTATACAACAAGATATGGTTATAAAAGCAGCAGCACAAGCATATCAGTTTGCTATTGATAATAATATAGCGAAGGAGCAGGCAAGAGTAGTATTACCCGAGGGGAATACAATGTCTAGAATGTATATGAATGGAACACTTAGAAGTTGGGTACATTATATAGAACTTAGAAGTTCTAATGGTACACAATTAGAGCATATTGAAGTAGCAAAAAAGTGTGCTAAAGAGATTGCTAAAATATTCCCACTAATGAAGGAATTCTGATGAAGATATTTAATTTAGGAACAACCGTAAAAAGCAAAGAAACACGATTATTCTTAGGGGATAATGTAAGTAATAGAAATATACAAACTTTTCACGACCCTAAGTATCCTTGGATTCTAGAGTTTGCAGAAGAGATGCGTGCAATTGGTAACTGGTCTAAGAATGAAATTGATTTAAGTAAAGAGAAGGCAGACTTTGATTCACTTGATAAGGCCGGTAGACACATCTTTGAAAATGGTTTGAAATTTGCTATTGCACTAGATAGTTGTGCAGGTAGAGGACCGTTACAACTATTCAATGATAGTGGTATTAGTAATAACCCTGAGTGGGAGTTGTACCTAACTAATCATCAGAATAACGAGTTATTACACTCAGAATCTTATACTGAAATGGTTAGGGCTATATTTAATGATGTAGATACTTTTATTGAGTCTATTATACAAGACGAATTTGTACAGAAAAGAGCTGAATCTATATTAGGGACTTTTGATAGCGCTACAGATACGCTAGACAAGTATCAAGCTAATATAGCTTGTGCCGAGCATGATGCTACTATACCCTTTCTGCTTTCTGGTAACGACCTAAAGAAGGCTATCTATAAGAGTGCTATGGTACTCAATATGTTTGAGGGTATCCGATTTTTTGCTACGTTCGTCACAGCTTGGTCTTTTTCCGAGCAACCTGTTAAACTCTTCTCTGGTTCTAGTAATATATTTAAACTTATTGCTAGGGATGAGATGATTCACTTGGACGTATTCCAAAAAGTAATTAAACTCCTAAGGACTGATAGAGAAGAAGGATTTGTAGAAGTAGCAGAAGAGATGGAAGATGAAATGTACGAGTTATTTAGTACTGCTTATTCAGAAGAGAATGAATGGATAGACCACTTATTTAGCATGGGATCTCCTTTAATTGGTATGAATGCAGCAATTTTAAAAGAGTACATGGACTACATCTTTGCTATTAGAATGACTAATATTGGTATGGATCCTAGTAAATTAGGATTGAAAATTAAGAATAACCCTTTACCTTGGGTAGATAACTACTTAGATAGTTCTCACATTAAGAGTGCGCCTCAAGAGATTGAGTCGGTAAACTATGTGGCAGCTATAGACAGTTCTCAGGATGAGGACTTCTCTTTAGATGACTTATAAATAAATCTATCTAAATACTCTTTTTGGCTGATTAGTACACTAGTATCAAAGTTGCGAATCTCATTCATCTGCTGTTGAGCGTTCAACTCATCAACATATTTGTACTTGTGTTTATTGCGTGGCTCAAAATTAGTGCCACTAAATGTCGGTAGTGATTGTGGCTCTTGTGCTTCAAAACCATCACCAGAAGGAAAGTAACCGTAACCAATTAACTTAGCTATCCAACAATTAGGAATAAATAACACATCTTTGACAGGCGGTAATAATGCCTTTTTACAAGTCTCCAGCCAAGACTTCATACGTGTAGTGATATGCGTAGCTTTTCCTCTTGACTTCCAAAACTTTGAATCCTCTCTGTGAGATAGATAATATTGAGTTGATAGAAAGTCTAGTGTGTCGGCTAGTGACTCTCGTGTAATATCGTTATAAACATCCTTACTCATTTTCTCATTCAATACCTGATGAATATTATAAGCTGAGTGTTGGATATTCATTATTAGTGTGGCTTCCATCGGTTCGATAAATCCTGCTGATAAGCCAACAGCCACTACATTCTTTGAATACGGTTCTGAGTAATGACCGGTATTCATAGGAATAACAAAAGGCTTAATATCCTTAACTCTATCACCAATTACTTCTCGCATTTCAGCTTCAACCTCTTCATCAGTTATGAAGTTTGAGTCATATACATAGCCATTCACCATCGTACTATATAGAGGTATATTCCACATCCAGCCAGCACTCATTGCTTTTGCACCAGTACGTGGGTTCATTTCTTTATGAGCATCAATATAAGCTACTGGCATTACCATAGCTTTATCGTGTGTTAAATATGGTTCTAGCGATTTTCTTGGTGTATCGCATACTTTGTCAATCAATAGGCGTTTAAAGCCCGTACAATCGATAAACAAGTCTGCTGTATGCTTTCCACCATTAGCATCAATTAGCTCACTGACACCCACGTCATTATGAATAACCTTATCAATGTGTGCTTCAATATGTGTTACCTTATCTGAGAAATGTGCTTGTAAAAAGTCACCAAGCTTTCCAGCATCTAAATTATAAGCGTGTGTCTGAACGTAACCACCATAAGATTTAGTAGCACGGTATACATAAGCAGCTTTACCATCTTTAGTTTTATTAATCTTGCCTTCATCATTCATACCAACGTGTGCTGAGAATATACAAGACTTATAGAAATCTTCTCGGGGTAAATCTTGTTCAGCTCTCTGTTTGTTCCAGTAGGGGAATTTGTTTTCATCTACTTCAAAACTATTCCACCAACGTGAGCCTTTATAATCCCAGTCATCATATAATACGCCAAGCTTGTAAGTGCCGTCACACTTAGGCATCCAGTAGGATTCATCGGGGTAACCAATATCATCAAAGAAGCGTTTTAAGTAAGGAGTAGTAGAACCGCCAATCGTTATTTTTCCCACCTGCGGAGATTCAATAATAGTAATATTATATTGCTTACGAGATGCTAAGTAAGATGCACACATCCATCCTGCTGCACCACCACCTACAATCACGATATTCTTCATGCTATATTCCTCGTTATAACAATCAAAGACAACAAAATCCACATTGTATTAAAGGCTAACAGAGTAGGCAATCCCTTCCTCATGGATGCCCAAATGAGTAATGATGACGTGACTAATGTTGCAAAATGTAATTGCCATATCTCTTGATGAAATATCAATGCAGGTATTATTATTAACGCTTTAGCAAACCATGCTAGAAACTCAATAATATTATAGTCAGTCCAATACTCTTTATCGAACCATTTCCTCATACAATCGCCTACTCTATCCCATCCAATCAAAGTATATAGGGTAGAAACGATTACAATAAAAGTGAGTGCTACTATCATTCTTCTCTAGCTACACAACGACTTCCTTTACTTGCCACGTCTTTCATAAATTTTGAATACTTGTTTTGAATAACTTGATATGTATCTTCTTTAAATGAGGCAATAGGCATATCAATAGCAGTACAGAATCTCAACTCAGAATCAGAATTAATATACATAAGCATTTCGCTCATAGCAGGGCAAGATACAAAACTGTCTGCTTTAAACTCAGGATCATAGGATTGTGTGTGTAAGTAACCTAACTTAAATGCTGACTCTTGACATAATTCAAATATCTCTTTTGCTTCTTTACCCTTACGCCACTTGTTACCCTTGCCAACTGTTTCCCATACCCTTAACCGAGTAATGCCAAAATCTGACAGTTCTTTAAATATAACATCTACATCTTTTAAGTTGTAGGCACCCACAGTCACCGTACCGACTGTTTCTAGTCCTGCCTCGATAGATTGCTTGATTGCTCTTACTTGCTTCATGTAAGATCCTAATACTTTATGGACACCATCATGTCGTTTAGAGCCTTGATAGTTAAACTGAATCTGACTCACACCTAATACTGCTAAGTCTTTCGCCCAATCTTTGGTCCAATCGCCATGCGAACAAATATGCACCATGAAGTCTTTAGTTGCCTCTGCTACCATCTCTAAGAAGTGTGGGTGTTCAGTGGGTTCACCGCCACTAATAGTAATCTGATGTAACCCCATCACCTTTAACTTGGCAAGTACATTCTTAAAGTCATTGATACTCATCTCTGAATTTAAGTCTTCATTAAAACCCCCATAACACCAGGAACATCCATGAGAACATTTAGATGTTATGTCTATATACCCCCACTTAGGTGAGCCATCAAACTTGTCAATCTTTTGTGTTGAAGTGTAAGTCTTGTTTTTTGAGAAACTAACTAAACACATCTTCACCATCCTTGAAGAAGGGGGCTGCTATCTGTTTTATTAAATCTAGTTCTTCTTGCGTTGGCGGTGTATCTTCGAAAATGTCAACTAATAATACAGTTCTGTCTTCTAGTGCATCGCCCTGGCTAATAAAGTGAGTATTCTGAGGGTTTTCAAATTCATACACAGACCCTTCTTCCCACGTATATCGCTCCCACCTATCTGCGTATTCTTCGATATTCAGTGCAACACCTTCGCAAAGTTTTAGAGGTATGTGGTATCTGTGCATTCCTGTTGGGTATCCCTCACTGTGTGCATTATCTTCAGATAATTCACCACCACGTATAGTAGATATTAATATCATTACAGGGTGTATGTTTGGTGGAAAAGATTCTATCTCTGTCTTAAGTGTTGGCATTAGGTTAAGGTTTGCTAAAGGCAAACCCCCTATGACCACTTGTGTAAAGTCCCACCCTTGAATCCCACCATTTAAACTGGTACTATTAGAGGTGCTTTCAGCAGCTAAGTATTCGCTGTATATCTGAGGTACTAGAGAAACTAGTTGATTCAGGTAATCTTTATTTGTTATTTTAGTTAATGGCATCTGTGTCACTCCCTTTAGTTGTATTAGTATATATGCTCTCATCACTAGTTGTGCCGTCACTATAAAAAGTGGTTGCTGAGAAGCCCTGACGGGTCATTAAATCGTAGTAGTTAGTGGTAGGTACTTCATAGTCTGTTGGGTAATACACAGTAAAAGTGTCCTCACCTACGTACACACCAGTTCCCGCAATTGGTTTATCAAATGGAATCTTAAATATATTGCCAATATGGTATATCTTTGTCCTAATAGAATTATCTTCTAAATCTATCTTAAACGCTATTAAATCCTTCGCTAAAGGGTCTGTGATAATGTGACTTAAATCTACTGGAGACACAGTAGGTTTACCTAGACAATACACATCATATTTAGTGCTCCCATTGTGGGATACCCCACAAATGTCCCCTTGAATGTCAAAATGTTTCAACACAGTATCAAGACCTACTTGGTATTGTAAATCTTTATTACCATATTCATGCTTACGGCATATATTATTTACCTGTACTTGAATCAATCGACTGAACACCATGAATCAGCGTTCTTGTAATACATCCGACCAGTTGTAGGGTCTAATCTCCAAAAAGGTAGTCCATCAATACTTAGCAAAGTTGGGGTTATACTAAAAGATCCGTAACAAGTCGTGTCCGCATATTGGTCGCACACACCATACGCACCAACCACAACACATACTGTACAGGGCCATGAAACTGACCCACTTGTAACACCCCCATCAATAGGCTGAATACCATCAGCAAGACTCACTGTGGCAAAAGGAGTAATCTCAGGATGGTGGTAAGTTGTAGGGGCAATCTGATATACGCCGTAATGATAAAAGTGATTAGCGTTCGGGGCTACATAAAAAGGAACAGTTGTTGAGACAAACTGAGCGTGTATCAACTCATTTCCCTCACCAATACTTCCAGTACCTTGATCCATCTCTCTAGCCGGACCTATATAGACAACTCCATCACGGTCAGCAATTGCCCCGTTACTATCTGGCGAATAGAAACGATTTGACATTGGATGTGGTGTATCAGCTACAGAGCGTGAAAGGTTATACAAACCTACACCATCAGGTCCACCAACTTCGGGATTTCCTCGTGATTCATCCCAATACATGTTCCATAACGAAACTACTGGCTTCGTCCAAATGCCGCTACCGTTCAAGTTAATCTGCTCAACAGTTGAGCCATTAAAAGTAGCGTCTGCTACGTTAGTTAAATCTATACTCTGTGTTGGCATGTTGTTTCCTTACGTAGTAATATTAAGTGTAGTGCCATCCATAACAAATGTTGCACCTACATCACCTTTTAACTCAGTAACTACAGCAGCTGGTAATGGACTAGATACGTTGCTAAGATCTGTATTAGCTTTACTATCGTTTAGAGTCTTCACAGCCTTAGCAGACGCGTAAGTTGTGGAGTCATCTATATTTACTGCATCAGTAATACTTATCTCATCTTCATCTTCCGATTTAAGCCACCGTTTACCATCAAACTTATACGCGGTTTCTCCAAAGTCTACTACATCATCTGCCGATTTTGTTACAAAATTAAATGTACTTTTATGTGTTCTAACTTTCTTTTGAATAAAGTTTCTAAAATTAAAAAATGCCATCTCCTATACTCCTATCCATTCTAGTGATCCGGCAATATTGCCTGCTATTGAAACAATAGCGTCGTCTGTATCTACCCATATATCTCCAGCGGAGAACCCAGTACTAGGTGCAGTATTTTGATTAAAAACTGTGGCCTTACTACTTTGTAGGTTACTAATATCCGTAGCATTAGTACCTTCTGCTGCTGTAGCACGAGTAGTCTCAGTAGCAATATTAGTAGTATTAGTAGCAATTGATGCTATATTAGTTGTATTAGCAGCTAATAAATTAGAAATTAGGACATCTTGAGCAGCTTGTGCTGGAGTATAAGTAGCATATGGAACATAGTCCGCCATTAATGTGTCTGTACTAATATCTATCCATTGAAGGGAATCCCCATCATTTACATACATATACAAGACACTAGTATCCGTTCTGAACCATGTATCTCCAACAGTAGGAGAAGTAGGAGCTATAGTTGAACTAGTCATAGGAGCAACAGTAGGAGCATTTTCTAAAGTAGTAAGTCTCCCGCCTAATGCTGTATCTTCATTAGTTCTAGCAGTAGTTTCCGCAGCTAATGTAGCATTGGTAGAATTAATAGCTGAAGTTCTAGCTGATTCCTCAGTAGAGATAGAAGCTGTTAATACTCCTTCTGCTGCTGTTGCACGAGTTTCCTCAGTACCTACAGATGTTTCTACTTCTAATACTTTATTATGTAGTACAGTAACATTACGTTCTGACATTTCTCCTTTACGGATATCTGATTTAGACCCCGAAAAGACCAGTTCGGTAAGTGAAGCTGCTTCTACTTCTGCAGTAGACGCTTCTCTTAAGGTACCATCAGCACCTCTAATATATTTCTTTAGTTTATTAGGAGATAGTTCGGTACCGTCCTTTTTTACAAACTTAAATTTTCTTCCCATTTTTATTTTCTCCTAAATTCTATCTATTATTTTGATTGCGCTACTTCTACATTAAATATACGTGCTTCCGCATTATTAGCTATTAGAGGTAATTCTATAAACTCGGTTACAAGATCTTCGCTGTAAACAACTCTTTTGCCGTCCATCATAATATCGAAGTAAACCTTATCAGTATTAGATGTACTGTTATAGTCAACTACAATAGTATTCCAAGTAGGATAAGATGCTTCAAAATTTTGTACATTGGATATAAAAGACGACTCTGTTCCTGCGTCCTCTTTTTTCCAAAATACAACAGTAAACTTACTGTCAAGCATATCTTTTATTTCATCTACCTTATCTGTTTTAATTCTTATCATACTATTCTCCTATTGGAATTCTGCAGAAGTAACGGTTATAGTGGCTACAGCAGCTCCAGCTGATGCACAACCACAGCAGTTACCATAAGAAATGCCTTGGAATTTTACATTAAAACTAGAGCTAGTTGCTTGGAAGTTGTAAGTACCTGAACTATGTCTATCGTGTAAGTTATCCGCCCACATCCTTGCGTCTGTTGACCCTGTTCTATACCCATAGCTATACCATTGTGCATCACTATATATTCCTGATACCACGACATCAAAATTTTGTCCCACAACACTAGCCCAAGTTTCATCCATAATATCGATCCAATTACAGGTGCTACATCCATCACAGTTACCATTAGTCGCAGCATGTGCAACCGGACCATAACTTACCCCTGTAAGCCAAGACTGGTTTGAAGTGTTTTTCCACCCTCCTGAATAGTGTAATAGGCCATGGGAATTATGGAACGCATAAGGAGTGTCTGCCCCATTTAGAGCATCTGCAGACGTTTTATCTGCTACTGGTACAGCTAATATATTACTAGCATAGGTTGTTAAGTTATTCCCACTCTGAGTTGACCAAATCGTACCATCCCACGAGTACATATTGGATTCTGCTAGTATACTTGCTCCAAAGACACTTCCATCTGCTAGTATCGCTAATCCTACCGTCTTTGCTGCACTGCTAGCATAAGGATTTGCTACTACCATAGCAGGTACATAATTGATACCTATATTAACTGTAACTTCAGTTTTCAACTCTCCTAATTTACTTGATGATATAGTTAGTGTATCTATATCATCATCCCCATCCGTAACATCATGAGCTGTAAATGAGAAAGTAGCACTACTATTGTCATAGGAAACACTACCTAAAGCAGCAGTTATTGAATAAGTAGCATTTGCGTCATAATTACTAATAGTACCTACCACACTGCCTAGCTCATCTACCGTAGCACTTAAAGCTATAATAGGAGAGGTAGAGCCATATAACCCAAGATCTTCAATCTCAGTCTTTGTCATATTTTTTCTAGCTCCCGCTTCAATACCATTTAACTTAGTTGAATTAAGCATAGAGTCAGTAATTGATCCTCCGGCAATTCTAGCGGAAGGGAGTGTACCTGAAGTTAGTCTACTAGCATCCGTAATATCAGACTGTAGACTAGTAATATCAGTATTATTAGTAGCCATACTAGATTGTAGGCTACTAATTAGAGTATCTTGAGCAGTTTGTCCACTAGTTCTAGCAGATGCTTCAGCTGAGATAGCTGTAGTTCTGGCACTTGTTTCGTTGCCCATAGCTGTTGTTAAGCCGGCAATATCGCCAGTTTGTGTAGTTGACACTGCAACAGCAGCATCTAAGTCTACTTGAGTTGCAAATGGAATTTCTGTTGAAACAGCTCCAGCAACTTTATCCCAAGCTGAGCCATTGAATTTATATGTCATTCCGTTAAGAATGGTTGTATCATTTACAGCTGGGCTGTTGGGGAATCCTTGTTCAGGCATTATTTTCTCCTATGTTTCTTGCATTACTCATACTATGGCCTCTCTAGCTATTTGTCTTTTAGTTAATATATCTGCAGGTATCGCCACACTGGTTTCTTGGTTTCTTGTAATGTACCAATCAGTTGAAGTTAAGTAATTTAAACATCTAATATTCAAAGCACTTTGAATATGTGATAAATCTAAAATACGAGGTTCATCTTTTGGAATAGTTGTTACTAAAGAACCTACATCAGTGCCATCTTTTACCCATATTATTTGTTCATTAGTATTCGTAGTCATAATTGGTAGCCAAAAATAACTATTTGTAGGGATCTTACATACTTCATTTTGTGTTAATTGTAAATACATAAATAACTCCTAAAATTGTTTAGCAATTGCAACATACATATATGTATCACCTGATGCATTGTCATGATTATGGTCACTATGATTAGCTGTATTTTCAATAGTAAACCCATTTGATTGGATAGTCATTTTAAAATCAGCATCAGCTTGTTCTGCATCTGTATTTGACATCCATAATCTAGCATCATTATTAGTCTTATCATCTCTTACAGTGTCGTGTATAGGCATATGCCCTGACCCATTTACTCGTCTAATAATAATAAACATTGGCTCGAATCCTGTATTAATAAAATTACCAGTTGCTCCTGTACCAATATATGAACCTACCTTACATTTATTTGCTACTGATGTAAAAGAATACATAACATAGTTCTGATTATCATCATTAACTTCCCAGTCATGAGCAAGTATTACATGAGTTAAAGTAGGTGTTGTATTATCCCAACGTGTTGAAGATACCGCTGGAGGTAGAACTGAGTTTATATTCCAGACCTTATCATTACCTGCAGTTACATTATAAGCTTGATGATTCCCAGTATTAGTTAAATGCTTGACCCATAAGAATTCTGGGGCAGCATCAAGATGGTGAGGAATGCCATGCTGTGTAGAAACATTACCCTGAAAGGTAGATATACTCATCCAACCATTAGATTTATTAGTATAAGTCCTAGCAGGGCCATTTCCGCCAGAAGTGGCACCAGCATTATCAATAGGTAATTCCCAACACCAAGCTACAAAAGAATGACCACTTCTATTGGTATGAGCATCTCCATAATCACCTCCAGAATGACCAACAGTAAAGCCAGTAGAAGTAGTACCTGATACGTAACCGTAACTGTTACTTTCTCCACCTTCTACATTATTATCACAAATATCTAATCCTTTAGCTTGCCCAAAACCTCTAACACTATCAAACAGTGCATGATGTTGTGCAGTTCCTCTTTCTTTAATCCATATAAAATCTGGCTGAAAACCTACCGAGAATGTTCTAGGATTAACTCCATCACCTGTATAAGTTATAATATCAAAATCAATATCTACAACAGGGTTTACTTCACTACCACTTTGCCCTGTCCAAATATTTTCATTTGTAGTAGCATCTTTAAGAATAAACATCTCACCGGTAGTGGTATTAATCCATTGATCACCTACAGATCCGTTAGTTGTAATTAGAGGATTAGATGCTGTTTTAGTTACTGTTTCTATACCAGTAAGCTGAGATCCGTCTCCAGTAATACTTAACTTAGTAGCCATGCTAGATTGTAAAGTAGTAATTAGTGAGTCTTGCGCAGCTTGCTCGCTAGTCCTTGCGGATGCTTCAGCTGCAATAGCTGTAGTTCTGGCACTTGTTTCGTTACCCATAGCTGTTGTTAATCCAGCAATATCACTAGTTTGTGTAGTTGAAACAGCAACAGCAGCATCTAAGTCTACTTGAGTTGCAAATGGAATTTCTGTTGAAACAGCTCCAGCAACTTTATCCCAAGCTGACCCATTAAATTTGTATGTCATTCCATTAAGAATGGTTGTATCATTTACAGCCGGGTTATTGGGGAATCCTTGTTCAGGCATTGTTTACTCTCCTTGTTCGGGTAATAATACCCAATTAATTAATTCTTCGTTCCACTGATATGCTTCTATTGGCATACCTTTTTCGTCTATCTCTAAACCATAATATTTTTCGTAATCTCTCTCATTATAAGTTTCTTAATATTTTTCTTTTTAATAACATCATAATAAAATTTTAGTGGTTTCCATTTATGTGTTGATTCCCCTAAAAACCTCATATTTAGAACTAAATGCTCAAAATCCGATGACCAATAAAAAGGAACAAATTTTACTTTATTTTCAGTATGTACTTCTATTGAGTATAAGGGCTCTCCCTCTTGTAAAGAAATCTTATTTACGCCTTTTCTTATTTTAAAAGGACACTCTAACATTCTAAAATATTTTCCTATATCTATTTTAGCATGAATAACCATAACGTCTCTACACCAAGAGGTGTCAACTAAAGAGGGGTGTTTCTGTGTTATCTCCAAAGAGTCACTATCAGCAATAAATATTATATTTTGACGAAGTCCATATAGCCTATCTTCCGGCGAATGATCAGTCAAATAGTTATCAAAGAATTGTTGTTCTAAGACATCCGAACCTATCGAATCATTCCTAACCTCTAAATCCATATCAAACTGACTTGACACGTTGTATAGATTTCTAACAGAGTCTTGATAAGCAGGACAACGTAAAAATCTAACCCTCTCTGATACATCTAAAGATGCTATAAAATCTTTGTTTGCGGAAGATGGCTCTCTTCCATATATTAAACCGTGTTCTTGGTCGGCTGAATTACGATATGCATAATAGATTATTTCTTCATTCATTATATTTTCTTTATAGTGTAATCAAACCAATCTTTTTTAGGAACGTGAAAACCAAATGACCACATATACCTTGACTTGTTACCTTTAACCTTTGTAACCCAGTGTAAGTGTTTAGTTGCCATGTAAACGTGAAGTTCACGCTCTTTAATATCTCGTCTAACACCTTCTATAAAGAGGTCCCCGCCTTCTTCAGACTTTTGTACTAACACATTAAATCTAATAGCATGAAGACTACCCGTTTTTGGGTCTATATGTTTATATGAATTACCATCTTTGTGTGTAGCAATCGCTATCATACCATTATTGCTTAAGTTAGTAAATGTTTCAATAAAACAGCCTTTTGTAAAAGAGAAGTTATTTATTATCCTTTTTTGAATATCAAAAGCAACCTGTGGAAAAGAGATAACGCTCTCATTAGTCCTTGTTGTAACCCTTGTTGTTACATCTATTAATTCTCCAGTCTCCTTTAAATTCTTATCTAATCTCCTATGCTTGCCATTAGTAAGTACACTTTCTTTTATACCGCTATTAATCCAATCAACTAAAAGTAGCCTTTCATCCTCTGAGATAAAATGTGGGTAAGAGTCAAATCTAACCTCCTTACTCAACCTCATCCTCCCCTTCTTCGAGCAATGACCTTGGATTATGGTTGCTTATTAAAGGCATAGACTCAGGATCAACAATATCTTCTACTGCATCCCCGTCTCTAATAGGATGAATACAATATCCTAATCCATAGTCTGATAAACACTTAATAGAGTGTCTTCTACCTTTTTTTATGTAAATAATAATAGGAGCTTCATACTCGGTCACAATATCTTCTAAATTCCAAGTATCCGGGTCTGCTTCATCTTTGTCTTTATGCTCTATACGAACTTCAAACTTTCCAACAGATAAAAGAGTTTGGTGGTCAAATTTATGCTTATGTCCAAGCATAACATCCTCCTTACCATTAAACTCCATCTGTTTAATCCAAGTGTTTGAAACAATACTTAACTTAGCATCCATATTTAATCCCCTTTTATACTACGAATTTACTATCTCTCCATCAACTGCGACAAGAATAGCAGCTTCTCGTTCCCTTATTATAAACCAACTAAGATTACTCTCATCCCAATCATAATAATGGCCATCTTCAGGTTTAGGAGTAGGCGGTTGCCATTCGTTACTCTCATCTAAATTCCAAGAAGGATTGGGCTCTGCATCTACAAATTCATCTGCTATAGGGTCATACGTACCACCTATAGCTGCAAACCTGGATCTAAATGTAGTACTATAAGAGGTCTGCTTCCAAATAGTATCACTTCCGAATAAGTCTTTACAAAACTTAATCCCTGTTTCTTCTTCAGCGCTTTCATTAATATCTTTATTATTAACCACAATTACTTGGATTACTATGTTATTTTTATCTAATTCTGCAAAATGTGCCATATTTAATCCTATTGATATTTATATCTAAGAGCCACAACGCCTGAACCACCATTGTAAGTAGTTGAGGAACCGTTAGAGCCACCGCCACCACCACCTGAGTTAACAGCGCCTGAGCCTGGTCCACAGCCGCCTTTCCATCCTGTAGCACAACCATTACCACCGCCGCCTGAACCACCTGAACCACCTGCGCCACATTTGTGTCCGCCTCCGCCGCCTCCGCCGCCTTTAGTACCTAAAATAGTAGAACAACCTGATCCTCCATTACCACCTCTAGTTGTGGGGTAACCATAACAACCGCCCATAGTAGAACTATTACCACCGCCCCCGCCACAGCCTCCACCACCACCATAGGCAGCGCCACCGCTATTGCCATTACCGGAAGATCCTCCAGAATCTCTGCCGATGCCATTATTTCCTTTATTGCCTGTTATTCCCAAAGCAGAAGAGTTTGAACCTGTACCACCCACTGTAATATTATAAGATGTAGCAGAGAAATTAGTTGTTGTTCCTGAAGTAGCTGCTCCACCTCCACCTGCTCCTGTTGCATCATATCTGCCAGGCTGTCTGTAACCACCACCACCGACAACAAGGTATTCAATAGAATTAGAACCTGCTGCATTGCCTGCTACAGAAATATTAAATGAGCCTGAGCCTGTAAAGGTGTGTGTTCTATAGTCACCTGATGTTGAAATAGACCCCCCTGACGCTGTTACATATAGAGCACAACTTTGAGTATTACAACCCTGAGACTCTGAAGTAGAGCCTGAGCAGTCGTAACCTCCATGATTTGTACCACCACAGTTTCTAGTGCGGTTTTGAGTACCTCCACCACAATCTACAGTACAAGCACTCCAGCCTGACCAGCCAGAAAAAACTCCATCTACGGGCTTATTCCATACAGTAACGCCGTCTACTACTATAGTTTCTACAGTAGAGCCATTAACATTCCGTATGGATCCGTCTCCATTAACGTGATCTCCGCCACTAATATGTATCTTAGCCATGTTAAGAAGTTATTGTTAAGGTTGTTCCAGATAAAGAGAAAGTGCCCGGTCCTGTAGCTCCGTTACTTCCTGCAGCTCCTTGAGCTCCCGTACTCCCCGTATTTCCTATAGGCCCTTGAGAACCTGTACTTCCAGTAGCTCCTTGAGAACCTGTATTTCCTATAGGCCCTTGAGAACCTGTATTTCCAGTGTCGCCTTTTAATTGTGTCACTACACTAGAAGGTAGGGTACCTACATTAGTCATATCAGCATTGGCTTTTGTTCCAATTGCTGTTGTTAAAGTACTGTTTAAAGTAGCATCAGCTGCATCATATGCAGTTGTCAAAGCTGCTACAGCATTTAATCGTTCTGTGTCTGTTGACATAACAGTATTCATATCAGCTACATTAGTATTCAACGTAGCAATATCATTAGATTGCGTACTTGAAACAGCAACCGCAGAATCTAAGTCTACTTGAGTTGCAAATGGTATTTCAGTTGAAACAGCTCCGGCAACTTTATCCCAAGCTACTCCATTAAATTTGTATGTCATCCCACGTAGTATAACTGTATCGTTTACTGATGGGCTATTTGGAAATCCTTGGGTTTAGTAGGCCATACTACCTCTTTAGGGGTAGTATATGCCTGTGGTATATCTCTTAATTCTTGTCTATATGCAAGCCAGTCTGATGAATTAGTACCAGTAAATTCTGGAGTTTGTGTCCAATCACTGTCTTGTAATAGATTATTTCTTTTATGTCTAACAGAAGCCATACGTAAATAGTTTGCAGAACCTGAAAAGCTCTCTACGATAGTTCCATTTGAAGCTTCAAAGTAATCTTCTATAAGTCTAAACCCGTTCTGTATTACATCATTAAGATCCTCCGGACACTCAACCCAAGTCTGACTAGAGGGGAAGTACCCCTCCGGATTAAATCCAGTTATTTCTAATAATTTAGAACCCTCGGTTCTTAACCAAAAATGTCTTACTATCATACTATTCTCCAATGTCCTTGTGAAACAGTTTGTTGTGCTGTTTCGTAATGTGATGTGTCTATCCACGTTGTACTTGCCACATATTGGTAACTACCATTAGTAGTAGGACAAGTACTTTCATGATTAACAGTATGTATCTGATGTCCCGGTGGTTTAACATAGTCAGTCGGCCAAGTACCATATGTACCGCTAGCTGCACCATATTGTCTATAATGCATATCTATAACATTCGTAGCTTGTCCATCTTTCATATAATATCTAAAGTACGACTCATGAAAGTAACCAGGATTTGGTATATCATGCGATCCGTGACAGTCATTACCTCTATTCTGCCATGCCATGTTATCTTGATTATATCCGCTTTCTACCCATAACTGGTAATCTTCTATGAACGAAGTATCTGTCCATCTATAAGTTCTAGTAACAGTATCCGAGCTTAAAGTACCATCATTAGCAATTACGCTTACTATAGTATCACCACCTGTATACGGTAATGTTAAGTTAACAGTAGCACCTGATGAAGCACTTAAAGTGCCTGGACCAGTAGCTGACCAACTATACGTAAGGTTATCCCCTTGAGGATCAGTACCTGACCCTGTTAATACTATAGTAGAAGAAGTACCTGTTTGGAAGTCCCCAGTATTAGCAGAAGTAACACCTGCATTAGGTTTAGAGTTAGATGTAAAACTAAAGGTTCTATTAATAGTGGAACTTCCGTCTGATGCAGCTACTGTAAATTCATAAGTATTTCCATCTCCAGGATTAGTACCCGTAACCAAACCTGTAGCACTACCTAAACTCATGGAACTAGGTAAACTTCCTGATACAATTGTATATGTCAGAGAGCCACTATCTTGGTCTGTAGCAGATACTTGGAAAGAATCTGCATCTACTGCGCCCATACTTCCTGCTGATGTTGACCATACTGGAATATCATTATCTGCTACTCTATTAATAGTATATTCAGTATCAACTGATGTACTACCATGAGTACAAGTTATCGTAAATGTACTTGCTGAACTACTAGTACCTTCTGATACTGTTCCTGACACAACACCAGCGGAATTAACCGTTAGTCCGAATCCTGGAGTTCCTGAACATGAAAATGCTGTTCCATCAAACCAAGTCATACCTGCATTGATATTAGCACTACCATTTTCAGTTACTGAACCTAAGTCACTACCAGAAAAATTATTTGTATAGCTACTTACTGTAGTTGCTGCTAAGCCATCAATAGCTATAGTTCTAGCAGTTGCCTCAGTAGCAATAGCTGTAGTTCTAGCAGTTGCCTCAGTAGCAATAGCTATAGTTCTAGCAGTTGCCTCAGTAGCAATAGCTGTAGTTCTAGCAGTTGCCTCAGTAGCAATAGCTGTAGTTCTAGCAGTTGCCTCAGTAGCAATAGCTGTAGTTCTTGAGCTTGCCTCAGCTGCAATAGCTGTAGTTCTTGCCGTTACTTCACCAGCCATCAAACCGTCTGCATGCCCCTTAGTAGAAGCATCACCAGCATTAACTGGGCTACCAAGATTTTGTACCTGTTCGCCTTTAAGATCAAGTCCTGAATGAAAAGGTATGTTTGAACCATCAGAACTATTAAATCCTTTACCCGGAGTAACTAATATATCTGATTTTAGTTGAATTGCCCCAGTAGTAGTTTGAATTTCTAAGTCACCAGTACCTTTAGTTCTTATAGATACGTTTTGGTCAGTATCTGCTGTTATAACAATAGTATCAGCATCTGACTCTAAAACTTTTTGTCCACCAATATATAAAGAACCTGGGCCAATATGTACATCTTTCCACTTATTAGTAGCACTACCTAAGCTGTGTACATTATCTGTAACCGGTATAAGATCACCTGACATAGTATCACCAGACTTAGAAACTTTAGTATCTACGGCAGCTAATAAATTAGTAATTAAAGTGTCTTGAGCAGTCTGCTCACTAGTATAGGTTGATGAAGCAACATAATCTGCCATCAATGTATCCGTACTAATGTCTATCCACTGTGATGAATCTCCATCATGTTTAGTATCTGTATTATACCACTGATCGCCTGCATTAGGACTAAGAGGTACTGTAGCAGAACTAACTAATGGTGCATAAGTAGGGGCAGTTTCTAAAGTAGAGACACGAGCATCTAACCCACTATCAGCGATAGTACGTGAAGATTCTTCGGACGTTAAATTAGAAGATACAGTATTAACTGCAGATATACGTGCAGTTTCTTCTGCATCGATATTATTTTGAAGTGTAGTATCAGATGTACTACGGGTACCAGATTCGGTTGTTAATAAATCCTGTACTTCTTTGATATTTCGTACTAAAACAGTATCATTACGTTGTAGATCTTCAATATTCCTTACATCAGATTTATTACCTGATAGTCCTATTTCTGTATTCGAGAGGGTAGATAACCCTACAACTTCTACTAAGCCACCTTCTTTAGATAACTTATACTTTTTTAGCTTATTTGGGGTCGTAGATGCACCTGCACCATCGATGAATGGTCTTCTTGCCATTGATAATCTCCTAACACTTAAATTAAATAAGAATCAACCCTGCGGGGCTGACATTGGAACAATTTTTAATATATATATTATACCACGTAGGTATAATAAAGTCAAGTAAAATTTTTACCTACCTATACTAAAATTTCTATTGTTCCTACCTCGTCTCCATCATACTCTTCTATAGCTTTACCAACTAATGTAGTTGCGCTAGCCATTAAATCTGCTTCTGCTACTCCAGCAATAGAAGAAGTAACCAATAGGTCTCCTTTTCTTACCTTTCCTATAACTTTACACCTGATTCTTCCTCTTAGAGCTACTATAGTACCTCCTTCTAAGTCACTGTTCATAGTATAGGCTGGTCTATCTGACACTACGCCCATTACTCTAAAATCATTAGGAGAACGTGACTCCGTTATTTCTTCAGTACCACCAAGTATAACTACGGTGCCTACTTCATACTCTTTATCAGCTTTATATTTTTCTGCTAAATCCGCATATTTTGCACTTGAAGCAGTTCCTGCGAAAGCATAGAATGTAGCGGTATAATTACCACCAGATTCTCCAATATTTCCTGTAAAGTTTGTTCCTTTTAATGTTGCCATTTATGTCTCCTGGAATAGAGTTTTGTATGCAGTATCTTGTATAGCCTTATAATGTACATAGTTGATACTACAATTAACATTGAATAAATTAATGTCTGGAGTATTATAAGGACACCCTCCTTGACATAGTGTTTGGACTTCACAAGTTTTACACCTATTAGTTCCCCCAAAAGTGACGTTCTGTAGACTGACATTTTCAATATCGTCTATACTGCCACTAATATATTCTTTACCTACGTTTTGGCAAGGTTTTATATTACCTTCCAAATCTACTGTCAGTTGCTCCTCTTGATCTATACCACACCTTGACCAGGTAGGTACTTTATAAGGATCCATAGAGAACCGTATTTGAGACTCAACATCTTGACCAAAACTATTAGGTCTCTCAGATTCTTTTAAGTAGGCTCTTAATATTTTATCATATTTTTGTAAGTTTTCTCCTTGTACCACGTATTTAATTCCGTGGTAATCATAGGCTTCTCCAAGTTCATAGTTATGATAAAATCCATATGAACCTAAATAATCTTCAATAGCAAATAAATTATAATTTTGATTTGTTACTATTGAGTTAAAACTCATCTTTGTAAAAGTAGCTAACTCTTTGAGTAACCCTCCCTTAGTAGGAAGTATGTCCTCTCCGCGTAGCTCTTCTTGTCCGGGACCGTCATGACTGATAGTAATTGATACACTACCCTTCACTTGTTCCAAATATTTCAAATGTCTCTCTTTTAATAGTGAACCATTTGAAATAATTGACCAATTAATATCTTCTCTATCTACCTCATCTATAATTTGTTTAATATAGTGCCAGTACATTAGAGGCTCTCCACCCCATAATTCTATTTTTTCAACTACAGATAAATCTAATTTGCTTAATAAAGTATGTACTTGATTACCAAAAGTATCCCTCTCACTTAAAGCATCTTGTAAACAATAAGAACAAGAAAGATTACATTTATTGCCTAAAACAATTTTTAGTTTCTTAGGCTTAAGTACCTTCTTAAAGCTCTTAGGTGTTGTACCAATATCTAACGCACGAATAAATGTTAACTGCTCATTATCAGCATTATATAGTGTACCATCCTGACCTTGGTATAAGTCAATCTCAGTATTTAGTCTAAATCTGTCCATTCCATTAGTGGTTTTACAACCTTCCCGTCTCTTTTAAGTAATCCATAGTCTGTTCTTACAAATCCTTCTTCCTCTATAAGCCTTTTAGCATACACAGTATACGGAGCTAGTAAAATACCCGGTATAAAATTGAAATCGTGATTTACTATTAAACTTTCTGATATATCTACAAAATAAGGTATCTTACTTCTGGCTTCTTTAGTATAATTATCTTTCTTACTTTGCATTAGTACAGATAAAAACTCTACAGGGTCCCAGTCTTTTATATCATAAAATCCAGTACCTACTCCGTTTGTATCTATTCTATCATTTTGTAAATAAAGTCCACAAGCGTTTGTCTTCCACATTCTACCCTCTTTAATAAAGTAGTGTAAAGATGGATCGTGTTCATAAAAACTAAAATGTTGAAAGTTCTTGGCTATAAGTCTATGGAATATACTGTCATCAGGTCTTAGAAAATTACCTATAAACATCATCTCCATACCTTGCTCTTGAGTATATTCAAATACTTCTGTAACTTTAGGGTCACAAGCAAAATTCTCGTCTGTAATCATAATTTTAATACGATTAATAGTGTACTTTTCTCTAAGAAGCTTTATTACGTCTAGAATCTCCATTCCTTTGAATTGAGTTCTTTCCAATTTAGGATTTACTATAAAATGATCAAACAAAGATAGGTCTTCTATACCTATAAAGTCAATCTCATTCATTAGTATATCAAATTGTTGCCATATAGCACGATCCGTCAAACTACTATTGTAGAATTTCTTCTCGTGTGCTTTCATCCATTCAAACAAGTGAGGAGCCTGCTTGATATAAGTTAAGTCATCATATGAACACAGCATATTAAAGTAAGAAGCGACATTGAATATGTCGTCTGTAGGTATTTTTATTTTATTGAGGTCTGCCTTCTTAGGCCATCCGTCAATTACTATTCTACAGTCTTTGCACCCAGCATTACACTTATACTCATGTAGTAGTGTAAATGCTAACTCGTTGCCAATGTTTACCAAGGCATCGTGCATCATAAATCTTTCTTTAAATTCCCACATGTTCTAACAAACTCCTCTCTCTTAGCTTAGTTATATGTTTAAAAGTCATTTGTTGCAAAGTTAAAAAGGTTCTGCAGTTAAAAGTCTTAAACCCTAAGTCAAATTCTTGTCTAGCGTACTTTAGCCCACATATATTCTTTGCGGTACATTCTTTACACTCATCCATCATTTTAAATGGAACATCCTTATATATTTCTACACCGTCTCTCCATTTTCCAAATCTTAAATGCTCTTGACGGTAATCAAGAAAGTCAAACTCGGAATACATGTATCCATCTGGAGACACAATTAACTCTACTGGATCTGAGTAATCTTTAAATGAATCCTCTGTGAAATCATCTACCCCATCCAAATGAAATTCTATATTATATAGTACAAGTGTCTGTAAAAATCTTATGAACTTAAAAAAGAAAGCTGTAATATATTCCTCTGACATATCATCAAGTAGAATCTTGTACTCTTCCACAGAGCGTATGTACTTTAAGGGAACAAATCCAAGTCTGTAAACAAGATTTCTTTCTTTCCATCTTAATATTTTATGTATCGTATCAGAATCAAAGAAACTTCCATCCATTGGTACTACTGACTGTAATTTAGCAGGTACACCAATCGATTTTAAGAACTCCAAGGATTCTTCCATATCAAATCCAGTTCTATTATCTTCTTGCTTGTTGAAGTCATAAGATATACTAATTATTATCTTATCTTTCCATTTTGTTATAAATTCTTTGTTGTTAAGTATCAAACTGCCATTAGTTTGGAAGTAGTAATGCTTGAATGGCTTATTTTCTTCTGTCCAAGTAATTATTTTATCAATAAGTTTGGTAAATACAAAAGGCTCCCCACCATGAAATGAGAGCATTTTAAAATCATAATCTAATGATTCTATAAGGTTAAAGATATCGGGTAAATCTTCAGTTGTTAGCTTCTGATATCCGTGTACCTCTTTAATATAGTCCCGATCACAGTATGTACAATTAAAATTACATTGTGTACCGGGATATATTACTAAATCACTGACCATTTAGTGTACATAGTCACTATAGTCAATATCAGTATTATTTTCATTGACGCTAGACACCTTATTAAATATAATCATATCTAAAGCAGAGACAACATATACTACTTGAGCCTTGAACCCTGGGGTTACTTCACTTAACTCAGGTGGTAGCCATCTGCCATCTTTATGCCTTCTTAACTCATTATATATATGTAGTATAGATTCAGGAGATTTAGTTCTCTTGCCTGTCACAGCCTCTTCTAAAACTAATAATCCCTCATTGAACGAAGGTACATCACCTTTTCTAATTTCTTCTAATTTCCACACATGATTAGTAGTCCATTTATGTGCTAATTGTAGTAGTCTAGCGGAAATTGTGTCGCCATTTAGTTCCCCTGCTACTCTTTCTACTAAGGCTTCAAATACTGCCTCATTCTGGAAAGCACGTAAATCAACGTGAAATTGTGTAATTTGAGAACAAGCCTTGTAGTTACTGTAAGGTTCACCAAATACTGTTAAATTACCTGCTGGGCATGAATAACATAACCCTTGAATATTACATGATTGGCATACTGGGTTATTAAAAGACTCTTCATAAGTTTTAAACCAGTACTTATAGTTGTCAATATAGATTTTATCATCGAATATGTTAC
>JMBY01000045.1_pt1 | contig 86515 bp, 143 predicted proteins | sample 173741 | NCBI WGS metagenome assembly JMBY01 (sample SAMN02716984, study PRJNA234377) | hydrothermal vent metagenome | biome: Hydrothermal plume; isolation source: Uncultured SUP05 viruses from deep ocean hydrothermal plumes from the Lau... | collected 2009 | reverse complement strand
ACAAAACAACAAACATTTCAAATTTCTTTCATCTAAAAAATCTTTAATATGCTTCAAGTCTTCTGTAAATAAGTATGACAGAGATTCAATAACCCCTTTCCAACCAAAGAACACTTCTTCTGATTCTTGGTTGTACATTTCAGCAATATATCTACCATCACCTACTACAAAATTTGCTACATAAAACTGTAATAATTCTTTACCCTTTTTTGCACCTAATGCTTCAAAATAGTATTTGTCCTTTCTTCTATTATATGTATCTAAATTAACACCTTTTGATTTGCCATTAAATTTAATATGGTTATAATCGTTATCTATATTAAAGTGTTGTTTTACGGAAACATATAATTTATATGTTTCAAACCCAGTCACAGTGGTAATTTACTCTCTGAATAATCTTCATCCGTTATGGTTCTATTTTTAACCGCTTCTTTTTTAATCTTTTCTTCTAATAGTGGTGAAATTAGTTTCTTAACCTGCTTGGCTTCTAATTCATGTTCTTCCATATATTCCGTAATAACGTCCAAATAGGAAGATATTCCATCTGATACTTTAGACTCTACGAAAGTTTGAAATGTTTGTTGTTTTGTTTTGTTTGAGATAATGCCCCTTTTATTTTATCTATCTAATATTTCATTACAAATTACTTCACGTTCTTCGTCTGTGTACCTTTCCCACATTTGTAATTCTTCGATACTTAATTTACAAATCTTACACCCAGAATGATCATCGTTCATTTGATGATTGTCTGGGTTTGGGCAAGGAGTCAATGCAACACACTGACTAATAAATTTTTCTTTTTGATTTTCGTTCATAATACTACTCTTTTTAATGCCTTTTTAACAATAGTTTTAACTATCGACGAATCTTTACCGAACAGATCCATATACTCATTCATAATAGGCGACTCTTCTACTGTTATTGTAGAATATGTAGTCAACTTTAACGCAACGCCTTGAGAATTATAAATTTTCGAAAGGTCTAACAGAACATCATTAGCATATGCGTCAATTTCGTCTGGGTCACTTAAATAAATAATACGTTCTTGCTCAGAATTCATTCCTTCTGGAAAAACTGGAATAACGGTGCGGCCGACAAGGCCTTCTCTTTTGGTAAATTGTTCTCTATGTATCATCTCGTGCTCCAAAGTTTGGTGAATTTGATGTTGAAGAAACTTCCAACTATCGCTATTTATAGTAATAGTCGTTTTATCATCGGGCACAATAAGAACCAATTCAATATTCTCGTGTAATTCCCAGTCAAGGTGATTAAAATAACCATTAACTGTCACAGTATCTTTTTCTAGACTATCTACTTTAAACGATGTAACTTCTACACCGTCGTCTTTAAATTGACACTGAAGTATATTAACAATCTCTTCCGCATATAGTGGAGTATCAACTATTAATTTTTTAACACTTTCAATTTTATTTCTCATATACTACGTATTATACCCTAGTTTCATTCAAAAGTAAAGCTCTTTTTAATTAATATGTTAAAATAATTCCGTTTTCAAAACCACCCAACAATGCGTGTTTTGATATCTTGGCTCTGATAACTTGCTCTTCAGTGATATTGTTAATCTTCAAAAGTGCCTGAAAGACTTCATACACATCAGCATATTCTTGAACATCTTTCCAATCCGAATCTTCCAATTCTCGGATTTCTTCAAACAGTTTATCAATAAGAAAATCACGATATTCAGTAGACGTCGGACTGACTGTCGTCAACCTTTCGTCTTCGATATTGTTTACGTATTTGTCCCGAATTAATTTTAACACTAATAACCCTCCATAGCATATGAGTTATTCAAAGACTCTTTATAACCAGCAAGATATTCTTCATACCATACTTGGTCTCTGGCTCTTGTACTTGCTTGTGCTGGTTCATTACGTTCGGCATCTAACCAACCACATTGATAAAATCTATTCTTAGTTCTTAGATAAGTATCTCTTTCGGTTTTAGTAATTATTTTCATATTATTTTGCTCCTGCAAATAAGTCAGCAACGTCTTGTGCTGTACCACTAAAGAATGTTTCAACGTTTTTAGCAGACAAATACCAACCGTCAGCATAAAAATCAAAGTATCCTGTTGCAAGGACTTTATCTTTAAACGTAACAACGTTACCCTCGTCTGTTTTACCAAAGGTAATATCACCACTTGTTGCTAATGTAATTTTCATTGTGTTAGACATTTCTTAACTCCTTTTATTATTTAATATACTACGTATTATACCCTAGTTTTGTTCATTAAGGTAAAAGAATAACACTTTAATTATATGGTTTCTAATTTATTATTAACAGCAGTTAGTGCTTCATATGCTTCTTGGAAATCTTCTTGTTGCGTCACTTCTTCAGCATAGTTTCTCATATGCCATACTTTAGCAAGTTGTCTGATTAACTTCTTTGGTAATTGAAAATCATCATAAATGGATTCTACCACTTCTTTAATGTGTTCTTGTTCTGCTTCAATTCTAGTTTTAGAATCTGAAATTATTTGTAGCGACGCATCAATCTTTTTAAGATCTGCTGGGTTGGATGGCATCATAGTCCTTCTCCTTTTAGTTAATATACCTATATTATACCCTACTTTAAGTTAAAAGTAAAGGCGTTATAAATATTAACATTATAAGCAATTGACCAGGAATAGGAAAATCATGGAACATCAACTAATCGAAAAAACAACTCACGCTGACATCGGAACTGCAGATTTTAGTTTTAATAAGGTTATAGACACCTTTCAAGAATTACCAACAACTTCTATTCTTAGAAGTATAGCAGCGGTAGTTCCGATGAAAATGTCGACTGGTTCGGTTATTAATATTCGTAGAAACGGTGTTACTAATTCATTTGAAACGGTTGAAAGTACAATGACTGTAAATGATGTATCTGCTACACCTTTGGCGTCTGGTCTTTCTGTAGAAGTTATACATGACCTATTCAGACAATATAATGAAAGTGCATATGATTACGCTGGTGCTTTATTACGAGGTATTGTCGATAAAGCAGAAAATGACGCTTTGATTACATTCCTTAATACAAACTCATTAAATACAACTGCTTTGGTTTTAACTACTCCTGCTAGTGCAGAACAAACTTTATTTGAACTTACTCAACGTGTACAAGAATTAGTATTGAAAATGAACACTCCTGATTTCCGTACATATGAAGCATTTGCTATTCTTCCATACAAATACGCTGCAAGCATATCTGCACTTCAAACTTATATTGGTGCAAAAGATGAAAACGAAAAACGTCTTATTGTTAGCAAGATAGGTAAAACAATATTTTATGTAAACCCAGATACAACAGCAACTAAAGTATATGTAGGTCTTGCTGACCACGATAAGAAGTCTATTGCAGCTTCTTCTATCATTGTAGGTGATTATCAACAAGAAATTTTAAGATCTACATTTGTAGAATCTTTCCAAGAAAATATCGGTATTCTAAATCGATACGCAACAGTAGTAAATCCATTATCAACAACTGGTAGAGAAATGTTGATGGAATTTACCATTAGTTAATGTTTGGAATACCTTTAGAAGTTATATCAATGTTAGCATCCACCTTATTAGGTGGATATATGAAAATGAAGGCGGATGCTCGACAAGATGAGCGAGACCGCAACATGATGACTCTAAAGCTTCTTAACAAAGAAGAAAAATCTCGTAAATCTGCTAGGGAATATAATACCCCATCAGCAAATTGGGCACGTAAATTTATTGTCATGTCACTAATGTGTATGGCGGCATTTATACTCATCGCACCTATATTATTCAATCAACCAACAAACGTATTATACGAAGCAACCCATGGTTTTAAATTATGGTTATTTGACTTCACTTGGACAACAGACGAATGGAAAGTGTTAGCTGGTGTAGTAACACCTGAATGGTTACCATATGCTATTTTAAATGTACTAGGATTCTATTTTGGAACTGGTGCTGTTAGTAGGAGAAGATGATGGATTTAGCAATTCAATATTGGCAATTTAGTTTAGTAGCAATACTAATTTTTATATCATACATTATAGCATTGATTAGTGCCGAAAGACACGAACCTATTGATTTCAGAATTACAGAAATGCCAAATATGAAACCAATTGGAATTCCAACCAAAGGTAAGGGGTTTTGGAAAGGTGTATGGATTTGGATTATGGTCACACGCACTTGGGAAATAACAAAAGACTTCCACTACTCAATTAATGGAGAAGAATTAATAATTCCTAAGGGATTTGTATTTGACGGAGTATTATTGATTGGTGGTTTAATCCATGACTATGGGTATAAGTATCAAACCCTATTAAAGAAAGGATGTAAAAACTGTAACGGACTTAAAACGCAAAAGGAAATGGATATAACATTTAGAGATATTAACATTGACGTTAATGGTTTTAGAACAATCAACGTTATTGCTTATTGGGCATTAAGACTTGGTGGTTTCCTTGCTTGGAAAGGACATCGTAAAGTTGGTGCCGATTGGAAATCGTCTATAAAATAACAAATTGAAATCTATATGATGTGTTCAAATAGGAGGAACTATGAACACAGAAGAAAAATCAGCTTGCGTCTATGTAACAATAATATTTTTAGCAATATTATTTGCACAAGATGTATTCGCAAAGAAGTCTATTATACTATCATTTTTTAGTGACACTAATTCGATAGTTAGAACAGTCCGATGAATAAGTTTCGATGCGTGAATTGCATAGTGGTGATATTAATATCAGCAATATGGTTTTTAGGCTCGGTGTTACTAATGATGGGAACGTCATGAGTGTAATATATTGGATGATAAAGGCAATTTTATACTTTCCTCGGAAGGCGCATTATTGTTTAACACATTGTTTGGCATCTAAAACTTGTTTCACGTCATGGACGTGGTGCAAACTAGCAATAATTGCATACATAATCCTATGGTTTTTTGGGATATTTGTAGTTTTTGTGATTGTGCCAACGTGGTGGTATTTGGCATAATAGGTCTAATCGAACCTTAAAACATCTTTATAAATAAAATAACAATAATAATAAAACAACTGAGGAGAAGTAAGGATATGATAGACTCGTTAAAAGGAATAGCAATAGCCGTGGCTACATGGATGGCATTATCATTATTAATCGTAGTTTCGAACACTGCTAATGCATTAGATGATTTTGATCTAATGAAGTACGGTCCTGATGATACAATTGAAGTTCAAAGGAAATTAGACGAAGCGTTTAACGGTGCTTCTGAAGAACCAATGCCTGAGGGTTCTGGTGTACGTGGTTTCGCTGTGGTTGCTCCGAGTCAAGATGTTTGTTTTATTCATATTATTCCAGCAAAGATTTGGGACGACCGTGAAGCAATGGCAATTATGGGACATGAACTTTATCATTGCTTATTATCAGACCATAGTGATTTAGAAGTTGCTGAGACTGATAAAGAAGTAGTAGAAGATGAAGCAGCAATGGGTGAGATTGAAATACCACAAGATATTGAAGACCTATATACTAAAGATAGAGAGTTAGAACTTGAGTGGTTAAAAGAAGAATACGAAGAAATGGGAATTGTAATAGACGAATAATGAGTAAAAGTAAAGCAAAAGCAAAAAAAAGACGTAAGGAAAGAAAAGAATTACGTTACGAAGCAACACATAATATGAGCAAAGTGAATGAAAAAGAAAAAACGAGAGTCGGTATGGTTTTCTAAACCTATATTCTACTCAATGGCATTCTTAACGTTTGCCTCAGTAATTACATCATGTACGACATTAACGTCCGCGCCCATAAAAACGGTCGTGAAAGAACCTGTTGTGTTTGATGTTCCAAATATTAAACAAAGAGAATTTGTATTCGCTTGCGATTTGGTAAGTGGATTATATATCTGCGATAGATTAAACGAAAGGGTGGTCACCCACTGATGGAGTGACCGAGGTCGAAGATTAACTATTTTCCATTAACAATTCAGGTTGTGAATTGATTGGAATATTAATAGGTTTCTCTTCATCAGGAATAGTCACACCCATATTAATCTCCAGCATACCATTATTTAATGTAGCATCATTGATGAATACTCTGTCACCGATTGTAAACTGTTGAATAAATGAACGTTCTGATATTCCCTGATGCACAAACTGATCTTCATCGCTTTTAATAGAATAGTCTTTATCACCTCTGACGGTTAAGACATTCTTTTCGATATTGATAGATAGTTCGTCCATTCTCCATCCTGCTAATGCAAACTGAATCGCATAACTATTTGGCCCCTTTACGATATTGTAAGGTGGGTATTTGGAATTTGGTTTTTGAAATTCTTGTAAAGAATTAAAGATATTTTCCAGTCCTAATGACTGATTAAAAAATGGGTCGAATGCCCTCATATTGTTTTGCATAATATTTCTCCTATTAAGCGAGTTGTAGTTGTGTGACCTGTTATCAGTATCACGTCTTATTGATAACCCTTTCGGCATTATCAAATAGGTGGAAGACCGTAAACTTCCTACGAGTGAATCAAATATGATTACAGAACGATAAAGTCTTCGATAATATTTATAACAACTCTTACAGGTATTTGGTTATTATTTTATTATTCGTGGCTATGTTGTTCTTGTTACTCGCATAACGGTTTTTTTGTATATAAAAACAACCTCATCAAAGAAGACACTATCGGGGGAAATAATGTCTTCATTGATGAAGTCGTTAAGAATTCAAGGAGAGTTTACCGCACTCACACTACTCTCAAAGTGCTAAAAAGGCAGGAGGTAACTGAAATAAACAGCCAACATGACGCCCGTGCTTTCAAAAATTTAGAAGTATCTTATTGTCTTATGAGGAAAGATACTAGAAAAACCTGCCCATGTTTTAAGTGGACTCTAGAACATTATATATTAGTCTTTATTAAAGATTTTATACAAAATGGCAGCGGCAATTAAACCAACTAAACCGGCTGCACCTAACTGTGCAACAATGCCTGTAATTGTACCGATGATGTCGCCACCAATAAACGGAACAGTACCACCAAAAATAACTTGTAATACAATTGCTAATGCGATTAATGCCACACCAGCTTCCGTTGCGCCTTTCATCCATCCTACGATCTTATCTAACATACCTCTTACCTCTTATTATTAAAAAAATAGTTTGACAACATTACGGTTGTTCGGCATCCCATCCCTGTTGGTGACCACCGATATAGTGTCTATTTTCTAGACAACTGAATTTATTTATATGAAAACTTTTTTAACTTTTACTAAAATAGTTTCCATCTCATCCGTGATTTTGAACAAACCATGTTCTTTATAAATCTCAATTAACGACTCATAAAACCAAAACTGGTGGTCAGCAGAACTATTGAACATGCTGAAAGTTTCTTTACCCTCAGTCTCAAAGTCCTTCTCCGTACAACGCAAGTTGTGTAATTTATCAGAAGCACTTACTAGAACAGCATCAAATGGTGCTTCATGTAAACGGTCAATATATCGCACTTTTCTTACTTTCCAAGGCAGGCTTTTGTCTGACTCACTAACATAATCAACTAGGAGGGCGATGGCTGTACCAAAATGGATAGATATATCTTCCATAGTATAACCCCCACAGTCTTCAACTACGTCATGTAGAACGGATGCTATTTGCGCCTCAACGCTACCACCCATTTCTTTAGTTATTTTCATAACTGCCACAGGGTGAGTAATGTAAGGGATGTTTTTTCCTCCTTTACGAAACTGACCACTATGTGCTTCTGCGGCGTACAAACTTGCTTCTTTAATTAATTTCTTATTCATATAATTTCAATCTTTTATAGTACCTATTATACCCTAGTTTTGCCCAAAAGTAAAGCGATATTTAACTTATTTACGAAAATAATTCAATCAATTGTTGCTCGTTTCTCATTCCCATTATGACTTCAGGTTCTTTACCTTGTCTTTCAATTACCGTTGCTGGTACTCCACGAATGCCATGTTTCTCTGCAAACGCACTACCCTCTGGTGTATCAATATCAGCATATCCGATATTCCACTCGTCTTCGATACTAGGAATAAAACCTTCAAAAATAGGAGCATATTGTTTACATGGTCCGCACCACTCTGCACTTACCTTAGTCACTTTATTGAATTTCATTTTAATTACATTGTCACTCATCTTAATCCTTTTTAAATATTTGGTCGAATTTATACTTCTCTGCGTCTAAATCTATTTTGTCGTGTCTAATCTTTCGATTCATAATACGTTTAAGATATCTTCCAGTTCCAGTTTTCCAATTATGAGTGTTGTGCCATTTCTCACTTGTCCAATCATAAATCTTATCTTTTAGTTTTGTCATCCTATCTCCTATCTACTCTGATTTGTCTTTCAATGTCCATTTGTTATCCTTCTTTTCAATTACTTTATCTAGTTTCTTTTCCAATTCTAGAATTAGTTTAATAATTTCATCTAATGAATCTGATACGTTTTTCATACTCCTCCCTAATGTGCAATGAATAGCAATAATAAAGTTGATACCACTACACTGAATAGTATAATGTTCCATAAGGTCTTTCCTTCACAAGACCAATACTTCACTTTCTTCCCATTTCATAACCAACCATGAAGAAGAACCCTACAAAAACTACCACGAACAATCCAAATTCAAAACCCATTTCTTACCCCTTTATTATTTACCATTTGCCATCATCAAGTATTACTCTGATATTGATGCATAAAAACTGTAACTCTAAAGTATCAATTCTACCCAATTCTTCATCTTTGATGACTTCCCATCTAAAATCCCAATGAAACGGATTTACTATTAAAGTAATCCAAACACCAGAATACCACAACCACTTCATCATGATTGATTACCCATTCCCATTTTCAAAGCATGAATAAATCCAAAGTGGAATAATGCGTTTCGGTCATCATCAGATAATTCCCAATTCTTTGCTTCACCAGTAAATTCATTTGGTTCTAGAACGAGAATTTCGTCATGCATTTTCATCTCATCAATAAGGTATTGCAACCCTTGTTTCATCAATGCTTTTTGCGCAAACTCATCTATGTCCATAGTGATATTAGCAGAACCGTCTGGGTTGTCTGTTACTTCAATATTTTCAATGCTATTTTCGTTCATAATCTCATCTTCTATATCGAACTCAGATAATGTTTCTAATTCATCGTCTGGAAATTCGTTTGGTCCTAATTTGCCAAACTCAGATGTTTCATCACGTAATTCTCTACCGCACCAATTACATTCTTTGCCATCTTCAACCATCATTACGGTTCTTTCTACTTTACAATCGTGGTTCCACATTTCCTTTCCCCTTTGTTATTAAATTTGAGTGTCTCCAAAATTCATATTAAAAATTACTCTTCTATGTGAAACTACTGGCGATTCACTTGAGTGCCAATGATTCCCTTGAAATACTAATAATCTATTTGCTTTTGGAGTGATTCTTTTATATTCATTTAAATCTTCTAATGCTGGTCGCTCTCTGCTCCCTACTGGACATTCTTCATTATATATTATAGTATCTCCATCGCTATCATTCAAATAATATATAACAGAAGTATGTTTAATTCCAGGCATATCTACATGATGGGCGTGATTTCTTTTGCTTCCATTTTGTAAGGTCATAAATGATACTAACCTGTAGCAATAATTATTCCCTAACATATATTTTATTCTTTCTATCATAGGAAGCAATATAGGATAATATTCCGAATCTTGAGCATTATCATACCATATAGAATGACTAAATCCTTGACTAATGACACCATCGTCGTGACCAGACATATCATCTTGATAATGCCATTTTACTCCCGCTTCATTTCCAAGAAAAACAGATTCTATTAAATTATAATACCCTGGATCTAAGAAGTTATCAATTATTTTATATTTTTCATTCATACCTATATTATACCTCTATTTTGGGGGAAAGTAAAGTAATAAATTAAATTAAATCTAAAATTTTATCAACAACTTTTTGAGTATCTTCCTTCGACTCATGGGGCATCACTATCACGTTTCCTTCTTCAAAACCAAACAGTGTTTGTTGGTCACCGAAGTGTTCAGATATATTTTTACATTTAGTAGCAACTGTTTGAATAAACTTATCACTTTGATTACTACCTCTTTCTTCGTATCTACGTTTTCTTTCTTCGTCAGATACAGTCAATTTAATAATATGAAGTTCCCCAAGTTCCTTTGCCTTTTCAAAGAATGCTTTATTGTTTAACCTATCACCCTCTCCGATAATAACCTCGTCTGGGGTCTTAGATATCCACTCAATTGCTTTAGGTGCAACTGCCATAGATAGTCTATCTGTTCCACTAAACGTTTCACCCTCTTCATACTTACCCAAAACTCTAATTCCGTCTGAAATATGAGTATCTAAGAGTTCGTATGCCTTTTGCTGGGTCCATTTATAATTAGACATAAACGATTTCATAACCGTTGACTTACCTGTTCCTGGCATTCCTATTAAGTAAATTAATTTCATCACATAAACTCCATAATATTATTAGTTTTAAATTCATATAGGTTCACCTCGGTCGGCACTTCTCTATTAAGGTTCATTGCTGTTGTTTTAGTATCTGGGTAAGATCCGATTACCCAAAATAAAGAGGTTGGTTTTATTAGTTCTGGTAAATTCTCTAATAAGTATTTGTAAGATTTTGCTTCATATCTCATATGGAATGTTATATCATCTATACTTACATCCTTGATAGTTTTAGAGTACGGAAGTTTAGTATCTTTATAAATGATTTCAAACTCATTCACAGATGCTCCCATATAACTTAACCGTTCAAACATATAATCTCTCTTATCAACACCTACATTAATTAAGTGAATTCGTTTCAACCCTTTAGGTTTGAAACTAGACAAACCATACAATACACTACACGTGCTTGTAGAAGAACCAAACGGTATAATTAAATCTTCAATATGGTCTGGTATGTTCTTTACTTGTTCCCCACCTACAGAATGAAACTCCCTTAAAACTTCAGGGGTGTTCTTTTCTAAATGATGGTCTAAAGTAATATCACGTTCTATTTTAAATGACTTAGGGTGATGGGTCATAATTTCATCTACCCTCTTTTGAATAACTACATTAAACCCAGACCCAACTGTAATATCATATTCAGTTCCGTGTATGCTGGCTGCTAAAGGAAGTTCCTTTTTATTCATAGACTCAAAAGTAGTACCACCAGCAACTTGAATATTTCTATATCCATAATGCTCTGCCATAGCTGCGGTCATTGGGGTTTGAGGAGAACTGTTTAGATTAGTAGCATGAACTACCGTATCGACATTCCTTTCTCTATCAAATAACCAAAGCAACTGTCTACACTTAGAACCGTTAATAGAATTCATACCCATTGGTGCGAATTTATCTTCCCTTTTATAATACATAGTATCGGACTTCTGTTCAATAGGAGTTAAATCCCATATCTTATCAATCCACCTACCTTTAATAAAAGTATCTTCTGTTACTTCGTTTAATATAGTTCTATCTTCTCTTTGGGACGTTTTCATATTTGTTATCAATTATTCCAAGTGTGTGTTGTCTTCCAGTTTCCCTATAAAGATTTTGTTTATAAGAACTCACCCCTACGTTATCCGTATTACATTCAGGTCTAATTTCACAAGGCATAAAAGACTCCCTCGCCTCCCAGAATATACTAAAGTCCATATCTTCAAATTCAGACATTGCTTGAACTTTAACTAATCTATCGTATGCCATATCACCATACACATTAGGATATCGTCTAGACTTCCTATGCCAAGATTTATAATTACACAACTGACTTTCTATTGTAAACCGACTTACGTCAGACTCTATACTAGTTCCTTTAAAACGGACTAATGCTTCTTGATAAATATCTTCCATATTATCATCAATCATACTTATAACGTCTTTAGTATGTAGGTGTATTCCTTTTGTGTATTCAGAGTTAGTCTTATGCTCGTCTAAATCTTCACGACCCATCAACCAACACATACCGTTCCTATGAGAAGAAGAACCACTATAATCTTCGCAAAAGAAAGAATCGCAATCTATATCTAATCCAGATATCCATAAGTATTCTATATAACTAAATGAACTTAAACGACCAAAGGAATAGAATTTAGAATTAATACCCTCACCCTTAAATACAGCATTCCATAGTTTACGAAAGTTTGTAAACTTATCTTTAGTATCTGTTAATGATTTAAAGAAGTCTTCTTGAGATTTACCATTTAAGTTTTCTTTATATGCTTTAATAGATAAATGAATTTTATTTCTAAAGTGTCTTCTATCCATATCAATAGGAAGCATTTGCCAAACTAACTTTCCGTTGCTATTAATCTCACTAAAATACCAAGATTCAAATTCATCTATATCTAAATCAGTAATGCTTGGAAACTTATTAAAGATAATCCAAGACGTACTAGGGTTTTGAGTATTACCATTTAGAAAAGCAAACCATAATTTATCTTCTTCAGACCAATCTAATTTATCTGCTAAATAAGGCAAATACCCATACACCAATCCTGGCATAGTCTTAAACTTTAAATGAAACTCATAAGCAGTAAAGAATATATCTTTACGGTTTTCTGGTAATCTAAAGTCCGTGAAATTTTGGTCACTGGCAATGTCTTCTATAAAATTACTCATTAAAAGAAAGCGTCCAAGTCTGACTTCTCTTCAAGTGCTTCAGGATGATAATCTTCTAACCATTCTAAACCTTTATCTTGTTCTTTCAAATAGTCATACCATTCATCACTAGTCCACATGCTAGGTGATACTCCGTTCCAGAAAGGTCTCCACAATTCGTGGTCTTCATTCTTTCTACGACTATCAACAAATGCCCTACGTGTATGCTCATAATCCCAACTGCCTAACTTATCCATATCCTCGCGATAGTAGAAAATCAAAGACATACGTAACATCTCATCAGGACCAGAATCTGGTTCTTTAATAGGAGTATTACCGTGAATGATTCTCATGTTATCAATTAGTAATAAATCTCCTGGACGGATATTAATAGCAGTCCGTACTTCTGGTGTTACAAGATATCCTCCGTTCCAATCTTTACCGTCTTTAGTAATTACGGTTAAGTTAGAGAATCCCTCGTTTAACGACCCCGCATCACGATGACAAGCACATCTAGCATTTCTATCAATCTGTGTAGTATTAACAGTAATAGTAGTGAACGTGGTATCTTCTCCGATTATAAATCTATCGTCTAATCTATCTGAAAATACTTTTTGTTTTTCATAACGTCCTGGAACTAATCGTTTAAATTCTGCGTCAAGTTTCCTTGCAAACGGATAACACTTTTCAAACTCTTCTCTATTATGGTCTGTATGAGCAGTTGCTCTACCATAAGGAATACGAGGATATCTACCATAGAAACCAGAGATGCCAGACCAAATAGGTGTAGCATAAGAAGTATCAGAAAGCATGTCCTTACGAATAGTTTGAGCATAATCAATCGCATCAACGATGCTTAAACTATCTAACCTTTCCATAGCAATACCGAAAAAGTTTTTATATACTCCAAATTCTCCTTCTATCTTAGAACGCAACCATACCGAACCACGAATTTCATCTTCAAGGTCTTTATGTTTTTCTATTAGAGATTCAATTTGGTTAGCACCGTCTACCGATTGAGGTTGTCCGTCTTCGTAGTATGATAAAATATCTTGCTGAAATGATGTTACCCATTCTCTATTGCCTGATTTCTCACACCTTGGTCCCGCTGCCAAACCCCTATTGTTAGATTCTCCGGCTGCTGAATATAAACCATCAAATGCTCCTTCTTGTTCATCTAAGGTAAATACATTCTTACGGAATTTAAAAGCAAGACAACTTTCATCTATACGTTTTAAGTAGTCTGATTCATCTTCATCTGTATTTGCTATATCTTGTTCTGGTGGCAAGTACACGTCTGCGTTATGGTCAATGATAATATCATAAAAAGATTCATCTACAAACTTACCTAAAAGGTTCTCAGACGGAATTGTGAATTGTGCGATATAAACGGTTTGTCCTTCGTCACCAATAAACGTTTTCCATTTGTTTCCATTGATATTTAATTCTTCCATAATCCCCCTATTTCCAAATTTCTTTTGCCTTTGCGTCGTCGCCTTCAATTTCTTCTTCGACAACTTCTTCTTTAACTTCTGATTCTTCAATAACACCAAATACTTGAGACTCTGGGATTAGTAAATATTCATTACCATTCATAGTAATAGTTCTTGCTGATACTGTTGCGTCAACGGCTGCAAACATAACTCTATCCATAGGTTTACATTGTAGAGGATGAATAGTGCCGTCAATAGCAACTAATCCTGGACCAACGGCTGCTACCGTACCTGTTGACGATTTATTACCCTTAGTGGTTAAAATAATACCACCAGCAGTTTCATTTTTTGCTTTGTCTGGTTTAATTAATACGTTGTTCCCAATTGGGTACATTTTTTCAATTGCCATAATATAATCTCCTTTTGTTAAATTGCATATCCGAGTTCACGGATTGCTTTTTTATATGCTCCACCTTTTTGTTGATGAACATATTGAATTGTTATCCAAGCAAGTAGTTCTTGCTGTTCTGGTGTTTTAACACTTGCCTTTTCTATACAGTTGATTATAAACTCAACTTGGTCTTCTTCTAATCCGTGTAAATTCATCTTCTAAAGTCCTTTGTACATACGTCCACTTGTTCCATAACACTGTGCAATTGTTTGCAAAGAAACATCATTTTCTCCTCTGCTTCTTGAGCACGTCGTTCTGCGTGTTGGTATTTTAGTTTGTAGTCTTCGGTGTCTAGACCGACCATTTGTTTTGTTTTCTTTACGAAATTTGCGAACATTTACTTCCCCTCTTTTTAGTTAATATACTACTATTATACTATACAATGGAAGGAAAGTAAAGTTTTTTAAAGATTATTTTTCTTCGTATGCGTCGTGCCAAGTTCCAGTCAAACCCGCAACCTCATATTCGGTCACTCGGTTCTCAAAGAAGTTAGTATGGTCCGCACCATTAAGTACCCATTCCAACCACGGTAGAGGATTGTCCTTTACCTTAAAATTGGGTTTAAGTCCTAACTGTAATAAACGTCTGTCAGTAATGTATCGAATGTATTGTTTAACGTCTTCAGCAGAAAGTCCTTCGATATCACCAACGGCATATGCCAAGTCAATAAACTTATCTTCTAACTTTACTGATTGTTTTGCCATCTTATAGATTTCTTTCTTAAATGAATCATCAACAATTCTAGAGTGCTCATTACAAAATGCTTTAAATAGTTTTGAGTTGCCCTCAACGTGCATAGACTCATCTCTAATTGACCACTCAACTACTTTACCCATTCCTTTCATCTTACCAAAACGTTGAAAGTTAAGTAACATAACAAACGATGCGAATAAACTAACACCCTCGTTAAATACCATTTTTGCTAAAGCAAGTCCAGTACCAGTAAGTGTATTAGAATCACTATCCATCATAAAGTCTACCTTATCGGTCATCTCTTTATATTCTAAGAATGCGTGATACTCTGAGTCAGGTAGTCCTAACGTTTCATTGAGTAGTGCATAGGCACGTTGGTGAATTCCTTCCCTTGCGGCAAATGAACCTAACATGTTTCTAACTTCATTATTCTTAAACTTAGGAATGAATACATCATAATAACTTTGACCCACTGCTACGTCAGATTGAGTAAACAGTCTAAGGATATTAGTAATGTATTCCTTCTCTGTCTTAGTAATCTTATTACGTTGCCAATCAGTTACATCTTCTGATAAATCAATTTCATCTTCAATCCAATGTGCTTTCTCGTGACGAGTAGTTAAGTCTACTGCCCACGGATAGTAAAATGGTTTGTATGTTTCACTAAACTGCATTAAACCACCAGATGATTTTTTAACAATATAGTCTGCTACTTCCATCAATTGGTCATAACCACCAATATGTTTATCATCAATAAAGATTTGCGGAACAGTTGTTACTCCTGGAATCTTCTGGCACATAGCGAGGAATTGCTCCTCGTCATATAATACATGTTCGGTGAATGAATACCCATGCCTATCAAACCAATCTTTTGCTCTTACGCAAAATGGGCACGATGGTTTACTGTATATAACTACGTTCATAATTTATTTCCCCTCTATCCTTGGCAGGCTGTACATTCTTCTTGACTACCAAAGTCTTCAATTTCACTATGGTCTTTCAACCGTTCTCTTTCGATCTTCTCTGCTACATTCTCTGCTCTATTACTTGATTCAGTTCTAAGATAGTATAACCCTTTACAACCATATTTCCAAGCATCATAATGTACTGTGTGAAGATATGCCTTTGTTGCACCAGCAGGGAAAAAGATATTTAAACTTTGTCCTTGACATAGATACTTCTGTCTAGCACCACCATGTCTAATAACCCAATCTTGGTCAATCTCAATAGCAGTCTTAAACACTTTCTTTGTATGGTCATCTAACCAATCAAAGTGTTGTACAGAACCACCACTAGTAATAATACTAGACCAAGTTTCATCGTCATCCTTATCTAATTTCTTTAATACTTTCATCAAGTGAGTATTTCTAGTCAAGTGCGAACCTACTCTTGTTCTAGAAGTAAAGGCATTTGCTTTCCATGGTTCAATTGATGGAGAAGTGCAAATGGGCGTTTCTTCTACCAGTACCTTTCATATCTGGTGCTTCACCCCTTTCCGTACCCATCACAATTGATTCGGCAATAGACTTCTTTTGAATACTTCTAAAGATTCTAGTGTTCAATGCCAAAGCATCTCTTGACTCAAACGCAATATTATGTTTCTGGAGGTATGAATGGAAACCCATAGCACCCAACCCTAAACTACGTTCCATAGTAGCACTGTATCTAGCACGACTAATTTCATCACCAGCATTATCAATAAAGAATTGTAATACATTATCAAGGAAACGAGTTAAGTCCGCAACCATAGTAGTATCTTTCCACTCATCATACTTCTCTAGATTAACAGAAGATAAACAACAAACTGCACTACGTTCTTCATTAGTCACTAAATGAATTTCATTACATAAATTACTACCATTGATTTTTAATCCCAAATCCTTTTGAGTTTGAGGTAATGCTCTATTGGCAGTATCAATGAAGTTAAGGTATGGTTCTCCTGTTCTATATCTAGTTTCTAATAAAGTTTCCCACAATCTTCTTGCTGAGACGTTTTCTCTAATCTCATCTGAGTCTGGGTCTTTCAAATCCCAATCAAGACCTACTTCAACTGCTTCCATGAAGTCGTCAGTTAAGTTTACAGCATGATGTAGATTTAGGTTCTTACGATTAACATCACCAGTCGGAATTCGCATATTAATGAATTCAATAATATCCGGATGACTAATATCCATATAAGCTGCATATGAACCCTTACGTGTTCTACCTTGACGGTATGCTGTCATATCAGAATCAACTGTATGCATAAACGGTAATGGTCCAGGAGCAATATCACTTACTGCACGGACATCTGACCAATGACCACCTACTCCACCACCTTTAACAGACAACCATCTTAACTCAGACGTATGGGCAATTAAACCATCTAGTGAATCCGGAACATACGTCAAGAAACAACTAATAGGTAATGCTTTAACCTTTTGTCCAGGCAATGGTGCGTTTGATAAGATTGGACTACTGAACATAAACCAACCATTAGAAACTGCATCGTAAATACGTTGTGCTAATTTCATATCACCAGCAGAATAAGCAACTGATGCTCTAGCAAATGCTTGTTGTGGAGACTTCTCACCCTCAATACAATAATAATCCTTTAATAACTTTTTAGACTGTTTGGATAACTTTCTATCCTTATGGTTATTAGTCTCAACACCAAGATAATTATTTTTCAATTTTCACTCCCTCTTAATAATATTATATAACATAAAACATGCTTTCTATTTATGTTATATAATTTGTTTGGAGCGGATAGTCAGAATCGAACTGACCTTAGTGGGTTGGAAACCCACTGTATTACCGATATACGATACCCGCAAATTTCTAACTATACACAACCTGTTGGTTGTGGTAATCCACCATACTTAGTGATTGGCTTCATTGGTCCTGTCAACCATTCTTTAAACAAGATTTTCTTGTCAATGCCAACAGCCTTTGAAAACTTTCTAATTGGTGGTACAGAACCCTCATTAGCATAGATTTCTCTTGCTGTTATGATTTGTCTTACCATGCTATCGGTCAATTCTAAATCATCGTCTTGTGCCATACATCGCATGATTTCTTCTGTCCACATATCTGGTGTTTCTAAATACCCATTACTTGTACGTTTAATTTCGTACCCACATATTGTTACCATTATTTCTTCTCCTTAATTTCGTGTAATGATATTGCTATCCACGCTAATGAAACTGAAGCAATCATTCCTGAAACGCTTATAATAAAATCCATCATGCCATTGACCCATTCATACAACGTTTGCTGTTTGGTTTACGTTTGCATCTATATGCTCCGTGACTCAATGCTTTCTTACTAATTCTATTACCGTTCATATCCTTTTTCATCTTTGTGAATGGAATTGCGTTTTTACTCATATTTATCTCCTATTGATTAATTTGTTGTAGGGTATTATACATTGAAACTAATGTTTCATGTTCTTTGGAACCAACTTCGTGATTCTCTACTGCACTTTCTAATGCATTTACTAAAGCATCAATCTCTGTTATCCTATCAATCTTAATAGTCAAAAACTCAAAGAATTCCTTAGTCACTTCCATTGGTCCACCTATCTTCATAATTTATTTCCCATACGTCTATTATACTATACTTATTACAAAATGTCAAGCATTAAGGGAAATATTTTTGCTATTTCTTGAGCACACTTTTGTGCCACCTCAATGTGTTCTTTCTGTGTACCATTAGCACTTCTTAATTCAATGTAATGGACCCAACTTCTTAATGAACCATTCATATACATTCTGCTCATGGTGTTTCCTTCAGGTAAAACAACTCTTGCTTGTTCCTTAGCAATACCATTCTTAATAGCAAAGTCATATGCTTCTAATGATTTCTTAATGACTTCCTCTTGTTTAATTCTCCACATAGCACTTAATGTGTTATCTGTGTTCTCAATAGAGTTCTGTCTATTCTTTGTGTCTTGAAGTCTTGCCTCTCTCAACATAAAGTCCATGTCCTTTGTAGGGTCTGCATACCTCTGAGAAAACTCCTGAAACGAAAATGACCGATGTCTTAAAATCTGTCTTCCGATATCACGTGTCGTTTCAATCTCAATACATGCACTCACTGTTTCCAATGGACTCCAATGTTTATGTTTGATTAAATATTGTATCAACTTCGCACTCGTTTCTTTATTGTACTGATTACTAGGATTACTAACCCTAGCACAAAATGCAATTAGATCCTGAACATCATCTAATCCTTCTGCTTTAAACTCCGGACTTGGCATACTATAACTCACCATCCTTGCATTCGTTGTTGTTTGACTTGTGTCAACAGAGCTTGGTTTCACACCAGGCTGTATATCATTTGAATTGTTATTAGTAAACATTATTTCTCCCTCGTTGTTCGTTTTTGTCTTTTGGATCTGAGTGCACAATCCCCATGCGGAATATACTCTTTATCCCCTCATTCTTCATTAAGATATTATCTCTCGTTGACCCCACCAATACTTTGGCAGTCCCATCCTTAAACATCACACACCATTGCCTGAACATTTCTTTCCTCGTTTTTTCCTGCTTTTTTTATCGATGTCCCCAATGACTCGGAGCATGACCACTGTTGTTCCGTAAATAGTCTTCGTCATCCATCTCACTCTCATTGATACTCTTCACAAGAAACCTCTCCTCTGTAGTGAGTCCGTTATAGTGTATTGTTGTTATCGTTTCGAAAATGTAGTCAGACATCTGCGTGACGTCGAGAGAGGAATCTCTCTTTATATCAATATTCTGAATCATGTCTGTTCTGATGTAAAACTCAAATGGGGAACGTGTGACAACATGATATTTATACTTGCCGATTTGGACAGTATCGCTCATAGAGCCCATGCCTTAGACTGCCTGCTGTTGGGGACGTATTCCTTCAATGCCACTCTGTAAAGGGTTGCGTCTTTTCTGCTCATCAAGTCCGTAAATTCTATGAACTCTATCTCGTCGTATGGGACGGTCATGTCCTTATCTAGGTCGGGAACTCCGTTGTCTAGCAAGGGGTGTACCCCATTAGCGTCGACCCATGATCCGACGGACTCTAGTAGTATTCCTGCCAAGTTGTTCTCTTTGAAGTCCTTGGCCCATCTATCATATTTTGCTGGTGTGTTGTTCATGTTATTGTGTATCTCCTTTTTTTATGTTGTCTAAATTTTTTGGTTATGTGCTTTTTGTACTTGAGAAAAAAAATTGGGGTATGTGTGTTTCTGCGGAAGAATCTTTTTTTCTGTGGTGGTTTGGAAAGTGATGTAACCCTTTTTAATCTCTAGCAAAATCTACCAGTACTCCAAATACACTATACGTCAAGTCAAAAAAATCACCCACTCAAATCATCATCATTCTACCACATCATTATCCCTATTCAATACCTCTATTATACCCTACTTCTTGTCAAAAGTAAAGTCTTTTTTTAATTTAGTTCTTGTAGCTTCTACAGCAGACCTAATACGTTCATCAGTTTCTTCCTTACTAATAACCCTTACTACTCCACCATTTGCTTTGAACTCTGCTATCTGTAACGCTAGGATACGACTATCCTCACGCTTGGCACTGTTACTTTCTCCCATCATTGTTATGCTACTCCTTTAATAATTTACATTTCTCTTACTCAATTCATCATGAGCAAATCTTGATACAAACTTAATCCCCTCATCCCGTATTGCTAATAGAACGTTAGAATTCTGCCCTTCTACGAACGATTGTAGTTTGTGGCATGTTTGGTATGAGATTGAATCTTTCTTGCCAAACTCCTCTACTGCAGTCCTTATAAGAATTGCTGTGATTGTATCGTTTATATTCATTTGTTTCTTATTGACTCTACTACCATACCTAATTGAAATATTGATGCTGCTAATAGAAAAAATATAACTGTGAATAAAATATCTACTTCGTTCATATGTAACTCCTTTTATTATTTAATATACTACGTATTATACCCTAGTTTCACTGTCTTAGGTAAAAGAATATCACCTTAATACTATGTGAATGAGACTTTAGGCGAATAAACACCGTTTAGGCTCGGGGAAAAGTGATTAACAATGACCAGACGGACACAATTTGCCAATCACAACTGCTAAAACTAAACCGATATATACTGCTAATGCTAGACTAACCATAACTACACTCCTTTTTTATCATTTATACTAGTATTATACCGTAGTTCTACCCAAATAGGTAGAAGAATAGCACCTTAATACTATGGGAATGGGGAATAGGTAACAAATACCTATGGTCCGTTGGGAGTTTAGTTAAAAAATACCTGTAGTATGAGAGTTAGTGGGAGTAAAAGTTCCTTTAGGCTCGGGGAAAAGTGATGAATCAGTCAGTATGCGTGTGTGTAGTGCGTGAGTTTAGTTAAAAAATACCTGTAGTTGGGTGAGAGATGTAAGAAGTGCTTTGGTATGGCTGTTATGTTTACTTTTATTTTAGTTAGAAAATACCTAATTACCCAGTTTAACACGAAAACACGACTTAGCACGACTTAGCACGACTCACCGACTACAACGTCATCAGTATATCACTTGAGAGTACAACGTGGATTATGTGACCTATGCTTATTAGTACGTACAATACAACCGATATCTCTATCATAACCTATTACTCCTCACTTGGTGCTACTTTCCTATACGTTATAGTACCATCCTTATCCATTGTTACATGATAACTATACGCTTCAAACTCTACTGGCTTAGTATCATGCCCTATACACCCTACTGCTAATAGACTTATTAATGATATTAGTGTTATTTTGATTATTTTCATATTATTATTTAGTGTTGTTTAAAAATTGGTTATGGTCTTATTAATCCCCATTTATATAAAAGAATGTTATACTCTTCATTTGACATCGAAACTAGAGTGCCATCCATAGCAAAGTACCTTACACCATCATGGAGGTAAATGACCTGATGGAAATCATCTGGTGGTAATGTTAATAGAGTTTGGTCTGGGTTGTGGAAGTTTAGATTAGATGTTGCTTTTGTCATCATCTTGTACCTTATATGCTAAATAGAATGAGTAGACTCCAATTCCTGCCGTTAGTAGTCCATACAGGTTTAATGGGAATAGTAGACTGCCATAACTTAATACTATTTGGAAATATCATCATTGTACTCCTTTATACATCTTATTAAATCTTTATCCCAGTCATCGCGATGTTCAATGTAAATGGTTGGGTCATCTTGTCCGTCTACTGCTATTATAGTCACTAATTGAGTGATTGGGATTTTAGTACGTTCTTCAAAGGCAATTGCGTAAAAGGTTTCTTGAATAAAGTAACTCTCACACCATTCTTTCTTCTTTGGTTTTGCACTCGTTTTATAGTCTATTATGGAAAGAACACCATTGAAATATGCGACTAGATCTACTCGTCCTGCTATCTTTAGGTAGTCAGAATAGAGAGGTAGTTCCTGTCCGAGGATTATCCCGAGAGAGGAGTCTAGTATCTTTTTAATAGGCATGAAGTTATAGAGAAGAGTTGGGGGTAAATCCATTTCATTAAGAGGTATATTGTTCACATAGTCTTCAGCTATTTGGTGAACTTTTGTACCTCTACTTGATGCTCTTCTACTTATCTTATTTGCTTCTTCTTCTCCTACACGCTTTCGCCATGCTTGAATAGCTGCTTTTGATTGTAAGGATAGGACTGACGTTATTGAAGGATATTTATTATTTCCCTTTGCAGTTTCATATGTACGAGGTCCTTTAGCAGGCGTATCGCATACTAAATCAGTGTATCCTAGATCTATTGGTTCATGTATAAATTCCATTAGTCTTAAATCACCGCAAACAGATTTTCTAAATCCATTTCTGCCTTTTCTATTGCCTTATCTTTTACCATTCCTTTCATTTCTGTAAGAAGTTTAATAGTATCTTCGTATGTAAAAGTAGAGGCAATTGTATCACGTGTTCTTAGGTAGACGCCGGCATTACCACCTGATGCTTCTTCCCACTTAAATCCTAATTTATAACCAAACTGCTTCTTAGTCTCATCTTGAATACGTTTCTCAAGAGTCTTAAAAGATGTGTCGCCTTTCATAGCATCAGTTGGTCCAATATATCTAATAGAAACTTCCGTCTCTTTACATAACCCATGCTCTCTAATATATACGTTCACCATGTGCTTACCTTTTTCAGAACGGATATTACCTGTCCTATCAAATAATGCTATAGACATGCCTGTATAACCAATATCCTTATGAATAATTGAGCTACCAATATCTTCAATATCAGCAGTTAGTGCTACTTGATAACAACCAGATTCAGTGCCAATTTGACTTTCAATAAGTTCTAATGCTCCTGGTGATCTATTACTAGGAATGTCTGCTACTTGCATCCAATCACTTAATTTATAATCAGCCTCATTAGGTGCTCTATGTTTTCTAGGTTTTCTTTTTGCCATATTATGGACTCCTTTTTTTTATGTTGTAATATACTATTATGCCCAAGATACGCTGGTGATTTCCCAACCTTTATTCTCGGCAATAACGTTCTTTGCTTTCTTCCATGCACCACCTCTTGTGCCTATGAAGTATTTAATCTCTTCATAACCATTAGCAGTTTTAAAAATCATTTCGTATTCATCGTTCATATTTGTAACTCCTTTTTTATCATTTATACTAGTATTATACCGTAGTTCTATCCAAATAGGTAAGAGAATAACACTTTAATAATATGGGATTAAAAGTACTAAAGCACCAAATGTTTTCAATATAGGTTTTTGCTAAGTATTCTTCTAATGTACCTTTATCTTCGTTATTATCAAAATACTTCTTACCCTGAGCACGTGCCTGTATTTTCATACCAACCTGTCCTATGAAGTTATCAGCACCAATATGGTCTACTAACTCATCACACGAATAATACCTAGTGCCTTTAATCTTAGGATCCATTATATTCACGAATAAGAATCCATTCTGGGATAATGAGTCATAAGAGTTTTGGGCAACTGGTAGATAGAAATCATCACGCCACTTTTCATATTCGTTAAATTTACTCCATGATTGGTCTTCTTCATGCTCACCACCCTTATTGTATAGTTCAGTAGAAAAATATGGTGGGGAAGTGAATGCGCAGTCTATATCAGTTATGTCATCCCATGGTAGGTTTTCAGCACCACTACGGTAAAACTTAACAGACTTCTTATTTCCCTTTAACTCAAAATAGTTATCAGTGTCTGCTATTACCTCATACTTGTTAGTCAATAACTTACTATACTCTTTTGCCATTTCTTTATACACCTTAAATGTATTAGGATTTGGGTCACAACCAATATACTCAGTAGAACAGTTAGAGGTAAAGAAACCAGTAAGTCTATCACCCCAACCCATTGAAGTATCTAATACTCTCTTTGCGTCAGTCATTTGGTATATAGATTTTGCTACTGCTGGCTTGAATTGGGTTGCGATATAAGCACCCATCCTAAATGCCATTAAATAAGCATTTTTATCTAATTTACCTGATATACACTTACCCTCATCGTCATAATGAGTTGCGTTTACACCACGCCATAATGCTCCAGTGGCAGGCCATATACCTCTTGCCTCACCACGTTCCCATGCCTCTACAGGACTATTGTGATTTTGGGATGAGCACTCATAACGTATCTCACGCATGAAATAGTCTGCTACTTTATTAAATGGGGCTGCTGGTCCGTCAATAACCCCTAATGGGTATGTGTGATAACCATACTTGTAGTCTTCATACTTCTCTAGTACATTACTATCTACATCAGTTGAAGATGGTTCTAGGAATTTAGAGTAGTCTACTTTAATTAGTTTATTAAAGTTCTTAACCATATCCTCGTATGTGATAGGGTTGAATGGGTATTTAGATTGGTTTGATGCGATATACTCAGCCAAAGTAAAACGGCATTCTTCTTTACCGTATTTGTCTGTTATGTATTTGAATTCCCCACTGTTTAAGTAAGGGATATGGTCTATTGTTCGAGCGTCGTAATAGTCGTATAATTTTTTATTCATACCTATATTATACTATACTTTTGACTAAAAGTCAAGTGTTTCTATGATTTTTTCTTGTTGACTGATTAATATCACACTGTGCCATGCGATACATCTTTTCGTCTACTTCCTGAGAAGTGAGGTTTTCCATACAGGCACACCCAGCATCAATAAGGGTATCCATCCAATAAGCATATTCTAATTGCTCTTCAACCGAGAGCATTTCCTTAAAATATACTTCATTGAACTTATCGTCAGAAGTCATTATCAATGACTGCACCTTGCTCTTTTGCTTTGATGTAGTCTTTAACTATCCCCGAACGAACAATATCCTCAACACCAAACTTATTCAAAATGAAATAGTCAGGCATACGTTTTAGGATTTGTATGAACTTCTTAATATAATAAATAATCTTTGAACCTTTACCCAGACGAGTTATAATAGAGTCTGCCTCATGGGCTGTCATATTCTGAAACTCATCAACGATAACGATTGTTTCATCTAATGTAATACCACGTACATATGAAGTGAGCATAAAGTCGACAATACCATTCTTTTTCATTAACCCATATGCGTCACCACGATTGAATAACTCGTTGCATATACCAACATAAGGTATTTCGTAGATTGCTTGTTTCTCTTCTAAATTACCAGGAAGATGACCAATGTCACGTGTTGCGACTGCGGAACGTATAATAACGATTCTGCGATAGTTTTTCTTTGAATTTAGAATTTCTTGGAATGCCTTATATAACGACATGAACGTTTTACCTGTTCCTGCGGAACCAGATAATACCTGCGACTTTCCTGTTTCATAATTCGCAAAGAAGGCTGACTGACTGTCAGTTAGTGGGTCGAACTGTTGTAACTCTAGATGTTGCTTATTCATTAGTGCCTTAGCACTCTTTACATTCTTCTTACTAGACATAAATATCCTTTCGTAATAACAATATACAAGTATTTATATGTTTAATCTGCCTTATAATAGTCTAATAGTAGTGCACGCATGTGTTGTAGGTCTTCTAACCTATCGCGTAGTATAAACTCAGACTGAACGCCTGCTGTTAGTAATTGGAATTGTGTGTTTTCGACGCATTCTGCTAACGAAAGCATTGTTAGTCTTAATTCGTCGTATGTAGGTTGATATGGGACTTTCCAATCACTAGGGCACATACTCTCGGTGAAGCACTCCTTAACGTCGGACTTTGGTTTAAATTGGATTATTTTGTTGTCATCTTCCAATTTATCTCCCGTAATAAATTCCTAGACCATCTCTGTGATACCAACGATTGAACCACTCAGAGTATTTCTTCTTATCTTCGTCAGTCATTCCTATATCCTTTGTAACTAGATAAATCCGGAAAGAAACCACCAAAGGTGACTTGTTTAAGTCGTGCCATAATTAACTTATGTTTTGGTAATTGGACGTGTTTTTGTTCTTTACTGTTAATAAACATAGCAAATTTAAGGTCCTCACATAAAGACGCTTTCTTGTTGTAAATTCTTTCATTTCCTTTTAGGAAACCACATAACCCTGAGTCATGGTACATATTCTTCTCCTTTTAAATTGTAAAAGGACGTCGTTGTCTTACTTTTCGACCCGCCGTTGGGTCTTAATTAATTTTAGTATTGATGTATTTTGCCACTGCATATACAACAAGACCTAATACTGTATAAGCGATACCATCAAACCAACTGATATCATTTAACAATTCTGCTGTTATGAAAGTTAAATCCATTAGAGTTTCGATTGATTAAATTCTGCTTGAAACTTCATTCGTTGGAAGTCTTCCATTAGTTGTTCCAACTTAGCAGTTCGTCTATCTATTACTTTTTCTATCATATCTAAACGCATGTTTTGTTCTGCGTCATCAGGTAATGCACCAAGTTCACCACGTGGCCATTTAACCCTAAACTCTGAATTCATATCGACATTTACTTGTGCCAATGTAAGGTTATGTTCTAAGAAGTTGAGTCGTTCGGTTAGTCCGAAGTACCCCCAAACGGCAATACCTACCACTACCATAATTTGAACAAACCATTTGAGGTTTATATCAACTGCTGTGAACCATACTATTCTGCCATCACGTTTGATTGTAATAGAATTGCAGTACTGGTCAGCACCACGTTCTTCCATGTATTGAACCTTAATCCAACATTGCTGTACGGACTCACACCGTATTGTGCCACCTCTTACTGACGAATCAATATCCATCGTAATGTAATCTGCCTTGGCATCACCTGTCATAATTAATCCAACCCATAAAAAGATTGCGATTAATGCCCCTTTCACCTTTTCCATAATTTAATTTTCTCCATCTGTCGTTTACAATAATAATTTCTATCTGCTTGAGTTATGTAAAATGAAAATATGATTGCACTTAGCAATAACCCATTGATAAAATATAAGTCCACTAGATACAACCCGTTGGCTTCGGAAGTCCAGCAAACTTACAACCTTGCTTTCCAGGACCATAAGGGAACAACACGTATAGGTATTTTGACTTACCTTTATCCTTACCGAGTTTCTTACCAACTGCTTTAGTCAATACTCGTACTGCTGGTGCGATTTGGTACTCTTCAAAGTAGTCACGTAAAAGATTAAGAACATCCCAACGCTCGTGATATAACTCAGCATTTTCATCTTCTAAGTCAATGTCGTCTACTTTTGCCATTTCAATTGCAATTTCTGGTGTCCAATCTTTAAGGTTTGTTAAGAAACCCTCTTCATCTACTGGTGCGCCTAATATATCTGCCATGCTATTCTCCTAAAGTGTCCTTGATTGAATTTCTCTTTTAACCCATCTATATGCCTTTGGTGCTGGACAATTATCTACCCATTTGTTATATAATTCTTTCATAATATCTCCTATACTCGTTCTAATGTAAAGACGTATTTACCACCGTCTTCGTTAATTGAAATTAATTTGTTACCTGTTTGATTACAGAATGCTTCAATGTCTTTCACTGAACCAGCATCTGTTGAGATAACCTCTAAAATTTGCCCCGCATCCATTTTGCTTAATGCTTTCTTCGTCTTTAAAATTGGCATTGGGCAATTAAGTCCCGATGCATCTAATACTTGGTCTGCCACATCTTTCTCCTATGTTAAATTATACTGTAAAACTTTCTCCACACCCACACTTTGCTTTAGACAAAGGATTATAAAACTCAAACCCCTCATTTAACCCACTAACGACATAGTCTAACTCAGTACCATCTATTAGTACATGTGATTTCTTATCCACCACTAATTTAATACCATTTGAGAAAAACTCTAAGTCCTCTTCCTCTACTCTATCCGCAAACTCTAACTTATAAGCATACCCAGAACAACCAGTAGTCGTTATTGATACCCTTAATCCGAACCCCGAACCTCTTTTTTCTAAAAATTCCTTTGCTTTCTTCGCACCTACATCTGTTATACTTATCATACTGAAAAACTACTCCCACAACCACACGTCGTCTTAGCGTTTGGATTACTTATAATAAATCTAGACCCCTGTAAATCTTCAAGATAGTCTACAGTAGAACCTATTAAGTATTGATAACTCATAGGGTCAATCACAAGACTCACGTCATTGTTTATAACCGTGCTATCACCCTCTTTATGTTCTTTATCAAACGTGAACCCATATGAAAACCCTGAGCAACCACTCTAACATAGAGGACACTTTTATAGATGCGTTATCAGTAAATTCAATATCTGCTGTCATCTTAGTTTAGCAAGTAATTGCTCCTCCGTTTCTATATTATCTGGGTCTGTTAAGCAACAATCTACTGGGCAAACCGAAGCACACGTTGGTGTATCAAAGTGACCAACACATTCCGTACACTTATCAGGGTCTATTTCATAAATTTCCTCACCTAAATATATTGCGTCATTTGGGCACTCTGGTTCACATACATCACAGTTTATACACTCATCGGTTATTAAGAGGGACAATGTTCTCTGTAGTCCTTAATTGCCGCCTTAATACAATCTTCTGCTAATACGGAACAATGAATTTTAACAGGAGGTAGTTCTAACTCTTCTACTATTTCAATATTCTTAATATCAGATGCCTCATCTAATGATTTACCCTTAACCCACTCGGTTAAAAGAGAAGAGGCTGCAATGGCAGAACCACACCCATATGTTTTGAATTTAGCATCTACAATGAGGTCATCTACAACTTTAATCTGTAGACGCATTACATCACCACAAGCAGGAGCACCGACCATGCCAGTACCCACTGTTGGGTCATCTTTTGGAAATACCCCTACATTTCTAGGATTCTCGTAGTGGTCTAATACTTTTGGTCCATATGCCATTATAATATCTCTAGTTTAAAAGTTTTTAAATATTGTTTGTATGCCCTTTCGACAACTTGATTAGTCGAGTCGCCCTCAGCTTTATACTCAACCCACAAGGACATTTTCTGTCCCATTGTAAGTTGGTCATACCACTCATGCATTGGCAACTTCTTCATTCTTATTCTCGAACCATTTAACTGCTTCTTCATCCCATTTGTCCATGCGTACATAAGACATATAACGAGGAGAACTAACCATGTTAGGATTAACGTCTAAACCAATTCCTTCCATGAAGTTTACGATACCAATACGTTCAATCATTTCACCTGTTCTTTCATGCTCAAGAGCATTCTCAGCGAAGAAATCAATTACTTCACCTGCAAGTTCTTCAATGTATTCGAAGTCTTCAGGGGTATCCATTTTAAGGAAAGGAACAACAACAGTACCAAACAAGTCACCAATCTTAAGAGTTCTTTTACCACCCATACAAATCGTTACACCCTTATCATCACCAGTAGCAAGTATTGCCTCTGCTGGAGCATCTTTTTGGATATAATTATGAGTCAAAGGTGAAGTAGCATTTAAACAATGCATACACTTAACGCAGTTTCTGTTATCAATTGTTAATGAAGTATCTGCATTTACGTGCATTGCTTGAGTAGGACAACGTGATGTAATATTATCGTGAACATAATCAAGACCTTTATCAGCAACCATTGCTTTCCACATTTCCTGGTTGATTTTGATATCATCTCTCCAAGTTCCAATAGTAGCAAAGTCTGAACGCTCAATTGAATTCATACAATCATTAGCACAACCTGATACTTTGAATTTCATCTTATAAGGTAAAGCAGGACGATGCATGTCATCAAGGAATGCATTAACAAGAGTTCTTAGAACTGCCTGTTCATTCACGTTTGACATTTCACATCTAGCAGCACCGACACATGACATTCCAGTTCTTACTGCTGGTCCAGCACCACCCATGTCGAAACCGATCTCATTTAATTCGTTAAAAATAGTTTGAGTTGTTTCTTCGGTAGCACCTTGTAACATAATATCACCAGATTGACCATGTAAACCAATAAGACCTGAACCACCGTTGTCGGTGAATACGTCACATAGATTTCTTAATAAGTCTGAAGTGTAATGCATTCCAGCAGGAGGTTGAATTCTTAGAGTATGAAATTCCGATGCGTCTTTAAATTTATAGTCACCGTCTTCATTCTTTAATTCGTTGAAACGTGGAATAACACCACCACCGTATCCAATTACTCCTACAGTACCACCTTTCCAATAACCTTTTTTGGTTACATATGATGTTTCTAATGTAGCAAGTACATCACGAACCATCATTGCACCACCGTGGTCACCAGATGCCAAACGTTTCATTCCTGTAACAAATGATGGCCAAGGACCAATTTCTAATTCGTCTAGGTTTGGGGTATTATATAATACTCCTTTTTTATCCTCAACTGGGTCACTTAACTTCTTTAATAAATCGTATGGCATCACTTCTCCTAATTAATATTATCTAATGGGCATTTGCCTCATTCTTGTTTTCAAACCACTTAACTGCTTCCTCATCCCAATCATCCATACGAACGTATGAAGATGTACGAGTAGAGTTAATCATGTTTGGGTCTACATTTACACCAACGCCTTCTAGGAAGTTTACTAATCCGATGCGTTCAATCATCTCGCCAGTACGTTCATGCTCTTCAATTGCTTCAAAATCTTCGGCAGTATCCATCTTCATGAATGGAACAATTACTGAACCGAATAAGTCACCAATCTTTAGTGTTCTTTTACCACCCATAATAATCATAACACCTTTATCGTCACCTTGTGCGAGAATAGGTTCTACATCACCTTTAGCAATGTACTTATGAGTTAAAGGTGATGTTACATTTAAACAATGCATACATTTAACACAATTCTTATTATCAATAGTCAGTGACTTATCACTTTCCATTTTCATAGCAGAAGTAGGGCAACGACCTGTAATATTCTCTACTACATATTGCTCACCCTTATCTTCAACCATTGCTTTCCATAGGTCTTGATTGATTTTAATATCATCTCGCCAAGTACCAATAGTTGCAAAGTCAGCACGTTGTACCGAATTCATACAATCATTAGAACAACCAGAAACCTTAAATTTCATCTTATAAGGTAATGCTGGTCTATGCATATCATCTAAGAAAGCATTAACCAATGTTCTTAATACTGCTTGTTCATTCACATTACTCATTTCGCAACGTGATGCTCCAACACAACTCATACCAGTTCTTACTGCTGGTCCAGCACCACCCATATCAAATCCATAATCATTAAATGTATTAAAGATTGTTTGGGTCGTTTCTTCAGTAGCACCCTGAAGCATAATATCTCCAGATTGCCCATGAAACCCTATTAAACCTGAACCACCATTATCAACAAACATATCGCACATGTCACGCAATAGAGTAGAAGTATAATGCATACCTGCAGGTGGTTGAATCCTCAATGTATGGAATTCTCCGGCTGCAGGGAACTTATAAGTTCCGTCTTCATTCTTCAATTCATTAAATCGAGGTATTACTCCTCCACCATAACCAATTACACCAACTGTACCACCTTTCCAATAACCTTTCTTAGTCACGTATGACGTTTCAAGTGTACCAAGTACATCACGTGCCATATCAGCACCGTCATGGGTATCAGATGCTAACCGTTTTAATCCAGTTACAAATGAAGGCCATGGACCATTCTCCAACTCATCAAGGTTTGGAGTGTTGTACAATTCTCTATCTTTCATATATTTCTCTTCTTTTGTGTCACACGGATTTGTGATGCACCAGCTAATCATTCGGATTTATGCTATTTCGTATCTTACTATTATACTATACTAATTGATAAAAGTCAAGTTTTATCTAGTATATTTATAATTCCTAATATATCAAACCACTAATATACCCCTAAAGTAATACACAACACACTATAAAGTAATATACTAAAAAAGGAGTCTTTCGACTCCTTAGTATTACTTACTTACCAGATATTATTTATTGATTGTCAATAAATCGTTAATTGGAAAGTCTTTAACATTTTTAACTTTATATGCTTGTGGTCTATCGTCATCAATTTCATTTACCATGTTAGTAAATTCTTGTGAGTACCAACGAGGATCCCAGAAATCATTGCCATTGTAAGCAAAGATACCGTTGTCTTCTTTATAACCTTTAGAGTGAACCTCTGGAGCATCAAACTCATTTACCATGTTAGTAAACTCAGTTGAGTACCAACGTGGGTCAAAGAAAGAAAAACTGTTATAAGCAAAGAAACCGTTATCATTTTGATATTGATTACTATTACCCCATGGTTTATCCCATGAATTGTTTCCGTTAAAGAACGCACTTGCTGATGTTACTGTTAAAAGCACTGTTAATGCTGCGATAATATTTTTCATATTATTCTCCTATATTATTTTCCAACGTTAATAGAGGGTTGGATTACCTCTTTACTACTTTATATAAACATATTATAATATACTTATATAGATTTAGTTTAAAAGGGGCAAAGAAACCCACGTTTATAGTAGGTCTACGATGCCCTAATTAAGATTAAAATGCTATGTTAATCTCACCAGAAACGACACCGTCTGTGTCTGCAGTCTTAGCATATCCTAATGTTAATACACCTTTCTCTACTTCAGCAACGTATGTATTCTTATCGTTCTTATCAATAAGTTTGCCAGTTACAGTACCATATAACGTGTTAGTAGCAACGACTAAACCTGTTACAATTTTACCATTTACTGCGTCTGAAATGTCACCAAGAAGTCCATCATCTTGCGTTACAGCAGTTGCGTCATTAACATCAACAACCATACCAGTCACTTCAAAAAAGGCATTTTCCGTACCAATTAAAGCATTAGCAGTCACGGCAGTATTACGACCAACTGATGTGTTTTGCGTTTCAGCATTTACACCAATACCAAAGAACTCAGTAATAACTGAAACAAAACGATCTGTAGCACTTACGTTTTGAACACTTACATGACCAAAACCAGCAACGGTTGTAGAAACGTCTACAGTCGCATGACCGTCACCTGATGCTTGACCAACATGAACGTCAGCAAAACCTGTATCTACTGCAATTTCAAATTGATTTGCTACATCAGTCTGTCTTTGTAGTAAACCACCACCATTTTGACCCTTGTAATTACCTGCTTTCAAACCAATGCCCTCAATACTTGTTTCTACAAATACTTGGTTAGTTGTTACAGCAGTACCACCCGTCAAATCTTCTAACATAACTGTTACTTTAGAACCTGCAGTTGAACCAACTAATGTGAGGTCTAGGTCTTGTGCATAAGTAGCACCAGATCCGTCAGTAAATTTTCCCTCATAATCACCACTCATGGTTACAACAGCATTTGCAGTAAAAGTTGCGGCAACTAAACTTGCCAATAAATATTTCTTGTTCATCTTATATTCCTAAATTAAATAAATTACGGTTTGATAATATTATCAACCACTAATATATATACGTTATTTTTACTAATGTTAGTAGTTAAAATACTACTAAATTTTCGTACATATACCTATATTATACTATACTAATTGCAATAAGTAAAGTTTTTTACCATTTATTTTAAAGCGTTCGGAGTAAACTTATCTACACCCCTGAAATAACTATTAGCATTAACAGACTTATCACAGATGTATAGGTCAAAGGACGGTTTACCACCCATAAGCAGTTCGTGGTATTTAGCACCCCAAACGTTTAATTGCGTTTTTGTTATTTGAGTAAAGTCATGTCCACTCCTACCACCCCTAGCAGTCCAGTATGTTATATTGTTACCCTCATCATATAGTCTATTAATCTTTCTAATTCTTCCTTCAATTGGTACGCAAAAGTTATAAGGAAAACCTCCAGTACAAATAGTTTCGTCAATGTCTACAAATATATTCATTAGTTTTGTATCCGTGAACCAATAGCACCTATTTCAACGTGCTCAACGTCTAACCCGTCTAGGGTATCTTGTATCATTGGGTATTCTTCCCTATCAACAATTAATACCATACCAATTCCATTATTAAATACCTTACGGAATTCAATATCATCAATCTGACCAGACATCTTAATCCATTCCATTTCCTCAGTCAGTGTTTGATTTTCAAACCATACAGGTCTTAGGTTGATATCCTCACCGAGTAGTCTATCAACATTAGAACGACCACCACCAGTGATATGGGCAATGCCATGTACTTTACCTTTATGTTTATTTACTACTTCAAGGACAGGTTTAACATATATTTTAGTAGGTCTAAGCAAATCAGAGAACGGTATATCTTCTGTATCTTCACTCTCTATCACCTTACGAATAAGTGTATAACCGTTAGAATGAAATCCGTCTGACTTTAAACCAATCATCACATCACCATCTACAATACCACTACCATCAATAAAATCATCTTTAGGGCAAGCACCAACACCAAATCCAGCAATATCAAAATCTCCTTCCTTGTACATATCAGTCATAATAGCAGTCTCACCACCAAGTAGAGGAACGTTATCACCACACTGTTTTAACCCCTCATTAATTCCTTCAATCAACCCTAATGCGTCTATTTGAGATAGTTGATTTACTGCTAAATAGTCATTGAAAAATAGAGGTTTGGCACCACAACAAACGATATCGTTCATTACCATAGCAACCAAGTCAATACCAATATTTTTAATACTCACACCCTCTTCTTCTTGTGCTTGTACGTATAATTTAACCTTTGTACCAACACCGTCAGTAGATGATACGAGGTAATCGTTACCAATATCTAATGCTCCAGCAAATCCACCTAACCACGGCATCTTTTGGCACAATCTAGCATTAAACATATCTTGTTCGTGTAAATCTACACCACTGTCTTTATAATTCATAATATATCCGCCTTTGTTTTATCTAATCTAATTTCTTCAAAGATAGGAAGGAATAATGACTTCTTATTCTTATTCTTATCTTGTATAATCTCATTGTACTTAACTGTAATAATCTTACCGACAATATCTTCAGGTTTCATCTTACGGTCTTCATCATTGAACCCCGAACCGACATTAACTTCTAACTTACCGTCTTTCGTAACACACGTCACACTACCCATTAACCCCTCAATACGACCCGAACCCTCGTTCCATTCAGTCACTAATAAGTCTGCTTCAAGTTCTGCTTTCATCTTTACTTGATATTTAGAACGTTTATCTTCCCAAGGAGCATCACCATTCTTAACGATAACACCCTCTTCACCTGCAGTTAATGCATCGTTAAATAGTTCATTTGCCTGCTCGAAGTTATCAACGAATGTAGTATCTTGTATTACAATCAACACTTCTTCAAAGGTATCTACAACCTCATCCATTCTGTGTCTTAGTACGTCTAATCTATCAAAATATGGTATATCTGACTTGCATGCTTTGAAATCTTCAAGTGGTATCATATCCCAAGCAATCATCCTTACACGTTTGGCATCTTCCTTTGTAATAGTACCTTTAACTGCCTTATTAAGAATACCATTACCAGTTTTACGGTCAAGTATTTCACCATCTTCACTAAGAACAATTAACTCACCATCAATCACACCACCCCTAAATTGGTCTAACGATTCCAACGAGGGTTTCTTATAAAATATACCCCTAACCATTTCATCAAAATGACCATGTAAATCAATAGTCTTACCATTTCTACTACGGACTTCAACATTACCATTTGGGTTCATAATAAGGTTTGCTCTCATACCGTCTGATTTAAGTTGTACTATTGCAGGGTATTTGATGTGTTTAAAATTCTTTTCATTATAAGAACTGGCAAGCATACATGGATACTTTTCAATAAACCCCTTACCATATACCTTATTGACTGTCGATTTATGAACACCACACTTCAAGTCTTTAGCAATAATACATTTAATAATATCAGCATCCTCTTCTGATAGGTTGATTAGTGTATCAATCAAATGCTCTTTTGCGTCATTACCTGTTACATCCCTAGATGATAACTTACTTAAACTGTCTAATCCCCACTCTAAATTCTGTTTTGACTTATCACTAACGAATGGATAATCAGGTATCTTCCTAATATAATATTGCGTATATGGGTCTAAAGCTGCCTTGGCAACCCTTTGAAACAATTCGTTATCTTTATTGCGTTCCAATACATCTATTTTAAACAAACGACTATTATCACTTCGTAATTCTGTTAATATTTCACTTACTTTCATTTTTACTCCCAAAAACCATGTCCTCTGCTACCATAATTAGTTAGAAAGGCATCGCCATCATCTACATTGCGTTTGTTATTCGCATCCTTTTTAATCTTACCTACAAGGGCATCGTACTTATGTTGAACCTCTGATAATCGTCCTTCTAGATCTATAATAATTGACTCAAGTGCTTTCTCTTTAAGTGTTTTCATAATATTACCTTATTTTATTTTTATGCCCACCACCAGCAGTTATAAAGAATGGTGTTCCTATAACCCTTTTGCCTGCATCTTTAACTCCACACTCAGGGCAGTCTGCTGGAAGACTAGATTCAGAGTTGTGACGTTCGAATATAAATTCATGTTCACACTCCTTGCATTTGTAATCATATCTCATACTTTCTCTCCATCCCACCTAGACTCTAATTTAGCAATTCTTTCTTCGTGTAACTTCACTCTGCGTTGTAAGGCAATTAAAACTTCATTTGCTTCAGATGCTGACATTTGCTCAAGTTCTGTTGGTACTACGTATTTCATTAAAAATCTCCTATAACATCCATTAGGTTTTGTAACTTATTCATTACGAAGTAGTTATATAGTTTCTTTCTAGCACCTTTTGGTTCTTTCTTAAATGCATTTAGAATATCATTTTGTAACAACTCAGGCACTTTATCAAATTGAGTTAATAACTCATTCCTTTGCCACCTTTCCATCATCTCTTCATTACCCTCACAAATCTCTTCAGGGGTTTGAGTCAACCATACAGCAACTTTCTTCTTAGCAATAGGATGTTGTCTAATTCCTTCAACAAGGAAATCATCACCACTTAAAAAGTTAGGAATACCATCACCGTGGTCACCACGAATAATATGTTCTTTAGCATAACCAACTGGGTCAATATGCCTTACCCACTTTCTTTGCATAGGAGAATACTGCTTAACGTTCTTGTACTTATGTAATTGAATAAAGTCCTTATCACTTGATAGAATTAGTATCTTTTCTTCCATATGTTTATACTTAGATAACACACCAATCACGTCATCTGCCTCAGCAGCCATAACATCAATCATTTTATACGGAAAGTGTTCTTTAAGTTCTGCCTTGATTTTATCAAACCATTTAAAGATAATTGGCCAATCAAACTTAGAGTCCTCACGTGCTTTCTTCCTAGCATGTTTATAGTTAGGGAATACATCACGTCTCCAGTAATGTCTAGAGTCAATACATAATATCAACTCACCATACGTTTTCTTATATTGTTTCCTATATGACCTTAATGTATTAAGTACCATATGTCGTAATAAGTCCTCACTTACATCACTTTGTGTTTTGGCATGTGCCATTAACCCACCAACCATCAGTTGACTAAAATCTACGAGTATCATTGTGATAATACCTCAAATAATAATTGTTTAAATTCATCCATATCTTTTATCCTCACATCCTTTATTTCAAGTTCTACTTCACCCATGTAAAAAGTCAACGAACCAATTTCAAGTCCGAATCCTTCAGTGGGTTCTTTAGTTTTAATTTGCGTTTTAGTTGTCTGTTCTTCTTCAGGTATCTCGTCTAAAAATTCCATTTAAATTACCTTTAATTCCTTGATAAATTGTTCGGTAGCATCAATTGCTTTCCACTCTGTGATTTTATCACAAACTGTAATACCTTGTTCCTTCAGTTTGTCAAGTTCATCTTGACATAATGAGTAAATAGGCATCCTAATTAATATATCTATTATATCAGAGTCGAAGTCATTCGACAGGTCGTCCCTGATTTGTTGTTTATTTTTATTAGAAAAATCAAGGTCACCATTCAATACCATTTCAATGAATTTAACCTTTGCTAAGATTACATCCAATTCCTCGTTTGCTTGGTTTAACAACCACACATAACGGTCGGCATATTTTGTCACACGATAATCAACAAAGTCTTTAATAATATCTAACGAATTATTATAAACCTTTAATTGACCATCCTGATTAATAACGGTTAAGTTTTGATTTAACTTTTTCTTTAACTTGAATGTAGTAATAATTTGATTATCCGTCAACGATTTAGTACGTTTCAGGGTTATATCAAATTTAAAACCTGATGCATCACACTTATCAATGTAAGACACGATTTTACTTTCAGACTCAAGTTTATCAAGAAGTATCACATAAGATTCTCTAGTGAATCCAATTGGTACTTCTGTGATTTGTAATTTAGTTTGCCCCTTTAAACTAAATTTTCCAGTACAAAATGCACTACCGTTTTCCTCTTCAATCTTACCTTTGAATCCAGGGAATGACGGCAACAACTTACGTTTTGATATGTCCTTACCCTGTAAATGGGCAGTACATAACTTAGCAAGTTGCTTAGGGTTGTGCGGTTGTATTTCAGTTGCGAACCCAACAGCAATACCTTTAATTCCATTAACTAATACCCAAGGGATAATAGGTAAATAGAATGCAGGTTCTGGGTCTTCTAAGTCCCCCGACTTATCAGCAACCATTGTATCCGCAAAATACGTCTCAAAGTTCTTATGAGTTCTAACATATGTATATCGTGCGGCTGCAGCTTCTGGAACTAATCTAGAACCAAAAGAACCCTCACCAGCAAGCAGTGGTAGGTTATTAGCAAACGGTTGAACCATTTTCGTAATTGCTTCATTCAACGAGGCATCACCATGATGATAATTACCTTGTGAGATTGTATTACCACTCAATGAAGCAGTTTTGATACGAGCATTCTTTGCTGTCTTTAATGCCGTATATAGTATCTTACGTTGAGACGGTTTAAGACCATCAATCATATTCGGGATTGCTCTACTATATAAAACATATTTAGAGTAATCTCGGTATTCGTTATTTATTAATTCAGTCACATTCATATTCATACCATCAACCATGCTTTTCTAGGAATAGCATTCTTACCAAATGCCGTTTCAAGAGAAGTTGTTGCCCCGCTGTCATATTCAATTATTTCTACTACAGGGTCGTTAATCATCAAATCGTATTCTTCAATACTCAGAGATCCTAACCCCTTATTGTAGGCAATGCTCCAATCAGAGTCAAGTTTTGCTTCATGAAATTTTCTCAATTCATAAAAACGTTTCACTTGTTTCTTTTTCTTAGCAATTACAATTGGAGATTTGATGAATAGAATACGTTCATCATCAAACAAGTCTTTCCAATTAGAAAAGAAATTCACCAACAATGCTGCGATTGAAAACCCATCAAAGTCAGCATCGGCAAGAATACCAATCTTACCATAGTTTAAATCTTCAGCAGGCTCCCCTAACTCTAAACCAATAATACTCATTAGTTCAGAAAGTTCCTTATTCTTCATAATGTCAGTAGGTTTTAATTCTCTAACATTACGAGGTTTGCCCCTTAACGGAAACCCACCATGAATAGCAGTTTGCCTAACGTTGATTAAATTACTGATAGCAGATTGCCCCTCAGTAATAAATAAGATTTTATCCTCAATGTTCTTACCACTAGCACTGATATGACTAGCAATTTTCTTTTTCTTTGCTGTCTTTTGTGCCTTACGTAATGCTCTTGCCTCGGCAAGTTGTTTCTTTAACATTAACGCCTCAATGATAGGTTGAATCAACTCTTCATTCTTCATTATTCTAGTAATGAATTTCTCATCGTCAACCCCATCAAATATAGGTTTCATATCGTTAGCATTGTTAGTCAGTCTTTCTTTAGTTTGAGAATCAAACTTTGGGTCACCAACTTTGTTAGTGAGAATAACGAATAACAACTTATTTTTAATATCAGGAACACGGATATCTAATCTATGTTTCTTTTTGATAGCATCTTTAAGTGCATTACCAATAGCATTTGATACTACATCAACGTGAACACCACCACCAAATGTATCAATACCATTAATGAATGATATCTGTTCATTGGTTTCCCAAGGTAATACTGCCACCTTAAATTTAGCAGTTTCTAGTATTACAAAATCTTTTTCTATTTGAGATAAGTATTGTTTGAAAGTACCAGACTTGACCAAACGTCCGTTATACTTAAACTTAATTTTAGGAAAGCATACGGCAAGATCGTTTACACGTTTTTCTATAAGCTGTGTATGGTCTTTGTTAATGCTTTTCATCCCAAGACGGGCAAAGTCGGCATAATAAGACACTGCTGTCCCTAGTACACCTTTTGTTTTAGTGATTTCTGTATCTATTTCACTCATGTTCTTTGAGCACTGTAAACGGAAGTGTTTCTTACCGTCATCAGTATGAGCAATAAATTTCTTACTCAGTATATTGACTAAAGTAGAACCAAGCCCATGAGTACCAATAGAAACATTGCCCACCCCATCATCAAAATTTGCCCCAGCACGGAGATTTGTGAATGCTTGTTCTGCCTGCGTTTTTCCATCTTTTGTACTAACGACTGGAATTCCTCTGCCGTTATCTTCGATTGTAATTTTCCCATTGTCCTCAACCCTCACCTTGATTTCATTAGCATATTTAAAATCGGTACGAAATCCTTCGTCAATACAATTACTGATGATTTCATCAAATAACTTGAGAAAAGCTGGTACGATTTTAACTTTCTTTTTAATAATTTTACCGTCATCCATTACCCATTTGTCGTGTGTACCAACCGTGGTATCACCAACATACATTCCTGGGCGGTGGAGAACGTGTTCTATTTCAGATAGAACTTTGACCGTGTTCTTACGCAAAAGTTTCTTTTCCGTCAGTAACAAAGTTAGTCACACTGTCAAGTCTAAACGAACGAAAACCCTTTGCTTCAATATCAAATACAGCAACAACAGATTCGTTTATTTTCTTAGCAACAGTGCCTTCTTTTTTAGGTTCTTGAATTGGAAGAAATTCAGTTTGTAACGTGCATTTCATAACACGTTCTGTACCATCTTTCTTTGTGAAAGTCACGTCAGCAACTTTATCTTTTAATACCGAGATTACGGCATCGCGTTTTAACTCTTTCATAATATAACTCCTTTTTTATTTAATATACTACGTATTATACCTGAATTCAAAAGGAAAGTAAAGCTCTATTTTAACTTTATACCCCCTTTTGTTTTAAGGTTTCTTTTCTTTTTAACAATTCTTTCATTTTATCGGACATACCTTGTCCTCCATATGGGTCAACATACACCCTGTCACCGACAACAATCTTATCATCATGGCATTCACAAGATTCATCGCAATCACCAGTGGTCTTCTTCATTATCTTCCTCCATATCTACTATGTCGTCCCATTCTATTTCATCATAACGACCAACTACCATTTCACCATTCAAATCATCCTGATAAATTGCTACTATACCCTTTTTATGTAAATCTGCGATTGTCACTTGAACCCCAGATTTAACACCATCCATCCTACCTTGTCGGTATGAAAAATAAGCAGATGTGGTTATTAAAGCCAAACATAATAATTGCCAAGTTTCTACGTACATATATTTCTCCTCTGTTATTAGTTTATTATACTACACTTTTGACTAAAAGTCAAGTATTATAGGAAATAAGATCTTAATTGATTTGTTGTAAAACGTCCTTCAACTTCTTGTCCATTGCCTTCAAATGAATTATCGTTTGCCTTATACCAATAACCAACACCTGCAGTTTGAAATTCACCCCCAGGCGGTTTAAACGATACTCGGTGTTCCCAATTCTCATCTTGATTAAATTGCTTATTACCAAAATATATCAATATAGGGTAATATTGTCCAGCAATCAACGATATCGTACCAATATCAGTTTCTGATGGGTGTACTCCATTAAGGTCTATCAAAGCATTTTGGTCGTCCCTAGTTAATTTTAAGTCCTCATAAGTTTGCCCATCAGTACCTATCCACATCCACGAAGAGTCGTCAGATGTCATACTAAATTCATAATCACCAGTTTCTTGTGGTTTAAAATATCCAAAATATTCATCAGTCCACTCTTCTTGATTATCGTTTTGTTGTGGGAAATTAATTTCTAACACATCAGTTTCTGTTGCTAAAACATTTCCAGGAGGGAAGTTAAAATCATCATCAAAATATTTATCATATGTAATTTTATCCAACCCTCTATTAGTATTCCCCCAATCATCATAAACAGCAGTAATAAAATAATAACAATACTGATAAGGTAAAATTCCTTCAGCACGTAAACTATGTTCAGACTCTTCAAAATATTGATAACCGTCCACATCTGTAACAGGAACTTCACCGACAAGACGTTTTATTCCCATTGTATATTCTGTAGGAGATGTAATACCATAATAATAGTAATTACTTCTATAAATCCTATACCTATCTGGTATTCCGTGCGCTGGGTTAGTTTGCCAATACTGTGGTCTTTTCCATTCTATTCGTGTTCTATCATTATAGTTTGTATAACCATAGATTAGACCAACTTTAGAATTATTATCGTCAACTTCAAGATGTGCAGGAAGATTAGCATGAAGATAATTATCAGGGTTAATTTTAGTCTGATATGCAATGGTATTAATATCAATCCCATATCCTATATAAAAAACTCTACTTTGTCTGCCTATTTTACTTTGCCCACGGATGTCAAATGTATCATAGTTCATAGTCAAGGACGAAGCAGTAGAACTTGCTAGCTCAAATATTTTAGGTAAAAAGTATATCCCCTCACCCTCATAAATAGTTTGAGATGTAAACATAATGGTTGAAGTATATGTAGACGGCCACCAGGAATTATAAGTTTCCGGAACCCATGTATTTCTTGGTTCGTCAATAATCCAATGACAGTTCTGACTTTCACACAGAGTTTGTCCTGTTGGACCACCTGGAATAGTAGCAAAATATTGCTTTTCCCACTCACCACCTCCAGTTCCAATCGTACCAGCCCATGCTTCGTGTGCCTGAACCAAATTAGTCGCGTGAACGCACTGGGAGCGTGTAGAATAAGGTGCTGTATTGGCAGTTCTGTCCAACCCCACAGAGTCTATACTTGGGAAATATACATACTCAAGACAAGAGAAACAATCGTAGTAGTCAGGTCCTTCCCACCACACGAATTTGTAGAAATTATAATTAGTTGCTATTGACTCACATTGTTCTAATTTATTTGCAGGGGAATAGTAAGTCCAAGAAGATAAGTCTTGAGTGTAAAAACACTTACCATAACCTGTTTGCTCAACATCACCGCCATCCAGATTCAAACATTCCGACTCAGTATCATATGCTACGACTTGAGTTCCGTTGTTTTGTGGTAAAGTTAAAATTTCCCAACCTTGGGCATTTCTACAATGGGCAGAAGTTTTAATTGATGTTTCGCACGATGCTTGGGCAGTATATGCTGGGTCTTCGCATCTAGGATCTAAAGCACCACCCGACCATGCCAATGTTATATAAGGCATACCATGCGTTAATGTGTCAGCAGTATTATTGATAGTCCCCACAGCTAATGACATACTTCTAGGTTCTTCTATGTGTTTATTAAATATTCCGTAATCTGCTAAAGATCCTGGTGTTGATAATATGCCCTTAATATCTATCTCATAAATAGAATCAAGAGTAAAACTCATAATCACATCTAAGAACGACTCAATAATATGAGTTTCAATTTCAATAATACCCTCTGATATATAAGATTCGTCTATTTCACCCCTAAAAAATTTAAGGATAGTTTCATTTATATATTTTGCGGTATTTACATCATAAGCGGAATATGCGTCTACCCTGAATATGGCATCCGATACATCGTTGGCATCTGTGCATATGGCAGTGATATCATAATTTACAGACGAGCTTCCTGTACCGAAGTCAATAATGTCTCCAGTCCAAGATTTTATGGGGCGGTAATCAAATAGGTTTTCACTCATAGTAAACTATTTATTAGTTTTCTATACTGTCTTTACTCTCTGAGTGTATTTTAGCAATGTAATATGCATCGACAATATCACTGATAGGTCCATTTATTTTCTCTGGGTTGATATCAATACCAAATATTTTCTCAAGGTCCAGAGAGGTTTCCTTGATAAATTGTTCATACATCTTTTCTTTATTAGCATTTCCTTTATCAGTAGCAAACTTCTTAACAGTAGATGGTGGGTATGTTGTAACATCCCATCCCTCCATGAATTGTAGGTAGTATTTAAGAATACCAGTATTTTCACCAATATTAAAGACTTGACCTTTAGCACCCATGGCATAACCCTCTAAACCAACAGATGGTTCGTCAGCACCCTCTGGCCATTTATAGAAAATAAACTCACGTGTATGTTCGGCAAGTTGAGCAAACCTATCGATATTATCAGTCCATGTATTCATTAAAATGCCAGTAAATTGACCATAAGTTCCTTCATACTTTTTAGTATTAGTTATATAGAGGAACTGACAATTTTCTATTTTAAACTCACCATTACATACACATACTGCGGGGGAAGTCATTGAGTAATCTATACCTACAATCACTTTATTTCCTCATCATACACTACTAATACATCTTCTGATCCACAAAATGGGCATTCTTCGGTCAATTCATATAAATCTTCATCTAATTCGTGATGAATCTCACACGAGGCAAGACAGTCGTCACACTCTATATAAACTTTAACCATAATTTTCTTCTTCTTCGGCATAATAATTTTATTTATAAGAACTTTAACCCGAACACTCAGAATACCAATTAATACTACCGATATTTGCTACGTTTTTATAATCGACACCATCTAATAAATCATTTTTTACAGATTCTGATATTTTACCATCTTGTGAGTACAGTAAAATAGGTGTATTCATATTAATCTGATGATTTGCGATTACCCATTTAAGAACATTCGTTGCAGGGACATTAATAGCATTATGAAGAATTTTAGTAGTAGCATAATCTACAGGATTTCTTAAATCTAATATAACTCCACCAGCATCGTGTATTTCTTTTATTTCAGAACATTTTAATTTCGTTCCTTCACCATCATAAACCTCTTTATGTCTATCTGCTCTGATTTGTTTATTTTTGTTTATCTTTGCCTGTTCTTTCCAATAAGAACCCATCAATTTGTTCCAAGTTTCACCCATTTACATCCATCCTTTTCCTGTCATCATTTCATTTGCCTGTTGTACTGCTATATCTTTCTCAGGTTCCGCAAATTTACTTCTGCTTACTGTAATATATTGTTTCCACTTTTGTTCGCCACATTGACACGGTTTTAAATCGTCTGCCATAGTCTTAGTCCACTTTAACGATTTTTCAATCGTATTTCCACATTCTTCACATCTAAAATCAAACGTTGGCATTATATTCTCCTTACCTAATAAGTGGACCAGCACCAGCGTCAGTTAAAACATCTCTTAAACTATTACAAGTATATTTTTCAGATGTATCATATCCTAACTTAAACTCCTCTGAATATGCAATATCTACTGGGTTCCATTTGTTAAATCCGTGGATATAGAACGCTTGAAGCATAGCATTCTTCCCTCTACTTGTTAAACCCGCACAATTCTGTGAGTAATAATTTGCTACTCCCAAGGCAGTTAATGCCAATTTTGAATCATTCATTAAATCATCGATTGTCAATGCACTGACTGTTGTCGATACTGCCACTGCTGTTGCTAAAACTAAACTTTTCACTTTATTCATACTATTTTCCTCATTATTAAATTAATGATACGCATCGTACCATTCACCATCTATATATTCACCCTCTTCTGGGTCAACTTCGTCCAATACATTTTCACCCAATTCTTCATCATAGGTTATTGTACCAAAAGTTATGATGCCGTCTGGACTATTAACATCAATAATATCTTTCTTACCCTCAGCAATATCCTTTCTAAGTTGCATTGCTTCTTCTAATGTTATTAAACCAACATTCACTGCTGTATCAATTACATCTCTTTCTACTACTACATCCTTAGTCGGACAGGTATGCGATTCTGCATTAGCAGTTCCGGCATATAAAATAACACCCATCATTATAGCTGTTACCATTTCTAGTTTAAATTTCATATCATTCTCCTCATCTAAGTTTAAGTTTATTCTTCGCTGTTGAGACAGTCGGTGTTAATCGTTCTGCTAAAACCGTTCCATCATCATCTTTCAACCAATTGATACTGCGACCTTTCTCTTCGCACTTATCTATTATACTATGTATATCCTTTCCAGAGAGTGTAAATTCTTTATCTTCATCATAATTAACCCTATACTTCAAACCCTACTCCATTTCTTTAATGCCATCTTTGCTTGTAACCCCTTATATGTGTGTTGTTTAATTGACTCAAAAATACTTTCCGGAGTCATACCACTTAATACCATATCATTAACGTCTTTCTGTTTAATATTTTCATCCCATACACAAACTGAGAAGCCAGCATTAATAAATCCTTCAATCTTATTGACAATCTCTTTGTTTCTGTTCTCATTATCCATTACAATAACAAAATCAGCACTTTTATTTGCTACACACTTTTTATTCATATCAGAACCTGCCATAGCAATAGCATTCGGAATAAACATACTGTCAATTGGTCCTTCAAGAACATACACAGGTTTTGTTGTGTCCATTTTATCTAATCCATATAACTTACATACCGATTCATCAACCTTAATAGTTATATAGCGTAATTCGTTGTTAGGGTCTAAGGTTCTACCTTGAAATGCTATCAATTGACCATCTTCTCCAAAGAATGGAATAATCAGACGTGCCTCTTCCCGTTTAACGGACTTAAATTTATTTTTAACTATCGTGTTAGTCCATGACTTAAAGTCGTCAGTATAGTACAACCTCGCCTGCTGGTCTAGAGGTATTCTCCTACTGTCAACATATAGTTTGGCTGGGTGATTTGGTGCGAGTTTTAAGACATTTGTAGCACCGCCTAATGTAGACGGTTTCTTCTTAAATTTGATTTTCTTTGATTTGAATAAATCGTCATTAGGTTCAACCTTTTTACGTTTATTCTTATTACCAAACCTTTCTAAAATATACTGCTTTTTTAAGTTTGGGTCAACTTCTGAAAGGAATTGAGATAACCCCAGAGACACACCACAGTTATGACATTTATATAGAACGTCGCCATCATATTCAAATATGAATCCACGTGCCTTATTCTTATCTTTTTGAGAATCCCCACATAGAGGACAACGGCATTGCCAAAGTCCTTTTCCTTTCTTTTTGAATTGTTCTAGACGTACACCAACGATGCCAATGTACTTTTGAGTAATATAATCCATAGTATCTATTATACTATAAACCTATCAAAAAGTAAAGTTTTTATCGTCTAATTACTTGAAATACGGGATCGTTTGGGTGCTTGATTAACATACCACCTTTATTTTGTTTAGCATACGTTGCTATCTGCTTACCCCAAGAGGTTTTACCAACGAATGAGTCCCAACGTCTATATCGATTCTTTCCTAATCTAACGTTGTTATATGTGTCTGAATCGGGTGCTGTAAAATAATTACTTCCGAATGCTTTGCCGTTTGGTGTGAATAATGGCATATCCTTTTGGACATTTACTGCTCCACCACCGTCACCGACTGTTACTTCTTCCTTCATTTTATATTCTCCACTAACATATGCTGTTTCATTAACGTATCGATTTGCATCGATTCATTTAACGGCATACTTTCATTACAATATTCAATAAATGCTTCGTCTAACATTTCACCATTAGTGCCATGTTTAACCATTTGTTCTTTAAACAAAAAATAGGCTGCAACTGCCTTACCTAGTTTAGATTTCATTCCAGGAACTTTTTCAAGCAACTGTTTTAAATTTCTAACCAATCTATGAAAGAATGTGTAACTATCTTTCTGTTGACTAGTAAGGTTGTTCTTTAGGAGTAAATTGCCTTTTTTATCAATAACGCCCGTATCGTATGCTTCCCACTTTTTAAAAGGTTTTCCGATATACTTTGCGAATTTATACACAAAATACATATCAAGCATTGCACTTTCGTTAATATTTTTCATCTCATTTCCTCATCAATCAGTTTACATACACCCTCATCAATGTTCATTTCAGTTTTCAAATGTTCAGTCAATGCATCTAACTTGTATAAAAACGTCGATACTACAATATGATGAATTGGGTCTATTTTATGAAATAAAATACGAGTGGTAGCAAGTGGTCCTAAAGTATTCATAAGAATTATCATATGATTAATAATTAATCTAGTTCTTAATATACCAGTTTCTTTATACTTTGATAATAACCGTTTTATGTATTTTATACGTTTGAGGTCATCTTCAAAGTCGCAGTGGTCATCACTCAGACTCTCTTCGTAATAACTCGCCATGTACATCAGAAAGTTTTGTTTCGTCAGTACTTGAATGTCTACTTTCACAAGCTGCTGTATCATTATCTATATCCTCGTTTGCTACACTCACAAGTTCTTGAGTAACGATTGTCTCCACCACGCGTAGAAACATTTACACTTCCCAGTAAGGAACTCCACCATTCTTTCCTGAAGGAGATTTACCTTTTGGTGCTTTTCCTTCATAGAATACACCTGTGTTTGCATCACGTAATAAGTCTTTACTTACAATTTTCTTTACTGTTTCTTTAACAGTTTTTTTAGTTTTAGACATTTTTCATTAACTCCTTTAATAGATCTGCCGAACCGTTTGCTGTGTTGTCTTCAGCCATAACTAGTTCCTCTGCGTATTTAGTCTTTGACTTAATACTTTCATTTAATTTCATTGCATTTTTTAATGCTTTATTTGGTTTTTTATCTGCCATAATATACCTCTATTTATGTTAAATTTCTAAACTCTGTAAAAGTTTTGTTTGCCACTTCTTCGGTAATATTTTCAAGCACGGCATAAGCAATAATATCATCCACTTTCTTAAATCCAATGTGAACGTATTTACCACTGTCCTTAACTATTGTAGCACCTGGAGGTAATTTATGCTTACCATCCTTCTTATTGAATCCCATTACAAACAGACCTTTCTGTTTTGTACCAGGAACAATTAATTTACCTTTAAAACGAAGTCCGATTCTAATACCAACTGCCGATTTACCGTCAACTGTAACTTCATAGTTTCCTTTCTTAGAAAGAGAAACTCCTTCTTCAAGTTCTTCATCTTCATGAACATCGTCCATGTGCTTCTTCATCTTTTTCTTCTTCAGTGTGTCGTGGTCGAGTCCGCATTCTTCGTTCTTCTTTTTCTTCTTCCAACCCTCTTCAACCGACTCATATGTAGCAGTAAGGTCGGCAAGTTTCATTAATTTTTTAGCAGATTTCTTATCCACTTTCATAATTAGTTTATCTAATTGAGTTGAAATTTGCTTAGCNGCTTTCTTATCACCCTCACCGGCTCTCATNGCTAANGATTTAAGNTTTCTTGCAACCTTTTTATATTCAGGTTTNCCNGCCATNGANGTTAATGCTTTNGCAATACCTTTCAGATTCTCTTCTAAAGTATCTTCTGAATTATCTACATCGACAGATTCTTTACGTTTATCTTTATCGTAATTATAAGCTATGTTTTTATTTTGCCCAAGGACTCGTTTGTTCTTCTTTTTCTTCTTTTTACCTGTGGTTTTATCAACAGTGTTATCGGCTTTAATGCCTGGAAATCCACGACCTTTTGCTAATCCATATTCATCAAGTTCAACAGATTCCATACGACCTTTAACTTTGAAAGTTTTATACTCTCCACCTACACTGTCTATTTTATTACCTTTCTTAGCATACTTATCTGCTTCTGCTTTAGACTTGAAGTTCTTAAATTTATCGTCTACTACACTGCCATTACCATTATAGTATTGAACAGTGAAATAGTCTTCAGAGATTATTTCTCTTAATTCGTTAAAATTCTTCATTTGTCTAGACCCATTCCAATGATATCTTTCATCTCTTTATTTGTAATTGTAGTTAATTTACCTGAACCTAATTCAAATACACCAATGGTTGCGCCAGTATCTGCTTCCTTGATTTTAGCATCAGTTAATACGTTATCCATATCGTCTTCAGTTAAACCAGTTAAAGAAGCATTACGAGTGAATTGCTTTAATTCTCCGTCAATTCTTACTCTAACTACGCCGTTTTTTAATTCTTTTATTAAATCTGCTTTAGTCATTTTATTTCTCCTTTGAACAACAACTGGAACGATCTACATCTTCCGAATGCCCAATAATTTTATCAATATCACCTGCTAGTATATTAGTAAACGTATGAGTACCAATATCCCAAACACCAATTCTTCCATCTATATCCCAAGTATGTAACATTTCAGTCCATTCCAATTCGGATATAAATCCACAACTCTTTTCACCCGCATGGCAATTGCATGTATCAGCAGTTCCCATATCTCTAGTGAATTGCCTTAACTCACCGTTGGTATATTTTAACTTCAACCTTACGGGAGCGCCTTCTAAGAGGTCAATTACTTCTTCTGTTTTCCACGCGTACATATCTTACTACCTTTATATAAACCAAAGAACGATAAAACACCTACCGTCCAACATATAGGACACATTTTACTTAACTGTATCCGATAGTGCCTTTTGGAAATCACTTTTTGGGATGTTATCAACTACCCAATCAAACAGAGATTTCATAACTTTCTTCTCCGACGTCATAGGTTTACCACGTTTCTTTAATGTCAAATATGTGAAGTCTTTAACGACAGCAGTATTAACTTTTGTTACCATTTTGTTTGTATCTTCGTCTTCGCCTTTCGTCTTCATATTAGAAGTTCTATCAGCACCCGATGGTTCAAACATAATAGTATTTTGTTTATTATTCAAAATAACATGTATCTCACCATTGATTGCCATTCTTCTACCAGCACCTGTTACATATTTATAAACTGTTTCCGAAGCACCCTTATGGGTTGCCAACATAATATCAGAAGGAACTACTCTTGACCTCTCTGCATTTTGTTTAATTGCGATATTATAATCAGTCAATACCCATACTAAATGAATGTTTGCTGGGTTATATCCTGCCTTTAATAAGCGTGGCATAAACTGACCAATGTCTTTAGTATCTTTTGCTGTAATATCAAACATAATGTTTGGCAATGTTGTCTTATTCTTCATTTGACTTAACATCATATCTAATGTCTTATCTTTAAGACCTAATTTCTTAATAAAGAAGTGTAATTTTTCAACATCGCCTGGTTTCTTTAGGTTCAAACCTTTAACTTTGGCATACTCCCCTTTAGGGATTTTAGAACCAGCCTTTTGCATCTTACCATATTTTTCAGGGTTGGAATGTATATCAGCAATTGCCATGAATGTTTTCTTCCATTCATCAACGTCACGTACCTTAAACAGTTCTTTCTGCATAAAGTTAGTAGAAGCAAAACCTTTACCCGAACCTGCACCGCCTGCTAAGAATACAATTTGACCGTATTTCTTACCATTAGATAACATGATGAGTTTCTCTTCAAGGAATTCCTCAAATAGTTTCTCTTCATTAATATGTTGTTTAAATGACTTCATTTTACCAACCAGCGTTGCCTTTATTGTCTACTGTTTTAGCAGACAAGAACCAAGTGTCTTTCTCGCCTTTAGTTTGCATAGTTAAATCGTCACCCTTAACTTTAACAACCTTGGCTGTTACTTTAGGGTTTCTTTCGTTAGTGATAATATCGCCAACTTTAATTTTCTTTTCTAATACTGCTCTTGCAGCTTCTATTAAATTTTTCATTTTGTTACCTTAACATGACTTCATACCAATATTTATAATAACTATACTTTCAATTTCGGATCGTTAGTTTTGAAATCTTTCTTTCTCATGATTGTCTTAGCAATCAAATCAAACTCTTTACCATCCCACTGTAACACAAACGGCATATTAATATCTGTTTGTAAGTCGTGTAATACTGCTTCAGCATCGTCACCCATTTTAGCAATCTTCTTACCGTGTTTCTTATATGTTTGTTTGAACAATCTAGTTAATTCACCAACTGTAATATCCTTTCCGTTGCGTTTATCATTAACTCTCTCTAAGAAATGTCTAGTAAACTCAATATCAATACCAACTTTAGCAAAGATTTTATCAGCAAACTTCTCAACTTGAGATAAATCTACCTTAGTTATTTCTTCTTCAAGTTCAACTTCTTCGTATCTTGTTTTGTGGTCTAATACTTTCTTAAATTCTTTAGTAGATAATCCAAATGCCTGAGCAGCCTTTGCCATTGCTAATCCTTTAGGATTCATAACCATCATGCCAGGAGACTGTTGTGCATCAGGATCTCTATTATATGCTCTTACCATCTCATGATACAACTTTAAAGCAGCTTTATATCTTTCGGCATGTACTGCTCGTTTAAACTTATGTACCCACTTCTTAGGTAAAAGTCGTTTAAGTAAATCAGCAGTCCAAGAATCGTTGTGACCTCCTTGAGAGGCTCTTGTACGTTCATCTAACCATTGCTTAAAAGATTTCATTATAATTCCTCGAAGTAAAATTTTGCCATGTTTAATTTTGAATATGTTTGTGCACCTTTACCATGACCCGATGGACGCACTTTACCATCGTTTATCATAATATAGTATTTGTATGAAAGTGTTCCACCTACTTTAACAATAGTATATTTACCTGATGTCCATTCTATCTCAGCAGTGAATTTCTTTAAGTTAATAAGTTTCAAATTCTCTTTTGAAACTTCCTTAGACTTTTTCCACTTCAGTTTGTCTTCAGTTAAATGTTGTCTAAACGACTTCATAACTTCATTCCTTTCTTAACTGCGTTAAAAAATGCCTCAGCATCTTTAGTCGATGTACCTGTAGGTAATCCCTTTTTAAATTCGTCAACACTATCGTTTTTAACATGATTTCTCATATCAGTACCAGAAACACCAGGAACTCTTGCTCCAGAATTCACAACTTCAAATTTATCAAAGTCGTATGATTTCTTAGGGTCTTTATGATTAACGTATGGTCTCATTCTTTTTTCAAATTCAGCAACTCTATCACCACCAACAACCATAGTCACATCTTTATACCCTTGGTCTGATAACCATCTTAAAATATCAAATGGAGTTTTAAGTGAAGTATTTTTAACAATCGTTGCTTTTGGAAAGAACTTTTTCAAATACTTAGTCTTAGTCTTATAATCCAAAGGATTCTTTTTAGCATCTTGACTTTGAGAAGTGAATATCATTCCTTCTCCGCCTTTAGCAGATTTTACAACAAAATCAATTAGAGCACCATGTCCTTTTGTAATAGGATTGAACCGACCAAACGTAAATACGACTGGTTTATTCTTTGCTTCTTCTAGATGTTGTTTAAACGATTTCATCTCTTTTTCCTTTTAGATCCCTTTAACCTAGATTTCTCAGCACGACCTCTATTTACAGATGCCTTTTCAAATCCAACTATTTTACCATTTTTATGCGATGCATCTAAACCATCACCATTACCATACACACCGTGGTCACGTCTGTATTTATTTAACTCACCACGATAATTCTTCATTTTTTCAGAAGATTGAAACTTCTCATACTCGTCTTTATAGTCACGCTTATGGCACCACTTGCAGCCTTCCTTCTTCTCTTTCTTTTCGAGAATATTACAGAAGTCTTCAAATGTTAATATCACTTTCATTGGTTTATACGATAATAGCGTCTGGTTCTTGTCTATCCCATTCTGCGCGTTGCATTTCACTCTTAGACATAGCATACGACGAAGATACGTTCTTTAATTTTAATTTCTTGTTGGCTTGCTTAGCCGCATCTTTAGCATCTTTTGCTTTTTTAACGATGATTTGTTTATCCAATGTTGGATGCATTAACATGTACGAATCAGTTCCTTCGTTCATTAGTTCTCTAAATGTTTTCATTTTCTTATTCCTATTATTATTAAATTAGTTTTTTCTTTCTTATATAGCATATAACTTTCACATCATCCTCCTACTTTGTAGTGAATAGAAGAATAGTCATTTAACTTATAACCAGACATAGCAAGTTTTTTAAGATTATCGTTTCCTGACTTATAAATGACTGATGCGTATCTCATCATAACATATACATAAATTAGTTTGATGTCATCCATCTCCTCTAACATATCCATGTTTTTAAACGTCATAGGACCTGAAGCAGAAACTTTAGATGCCATAGATTTAATAGTATCTATATCTACCTCAAAATTAACAGTATCAGATCCTGGAGTTTTAACCAGTGGAGCCGCAATGGCACCAAGAAATTCTGAACTCTTATCAATTTTTCCTTCAAAGTAAATTTTAATATCACCCACCTTAGTAATAGCTGCAGCCTTTGCCCTAGCTCTTATCATAAACCCTTTAGGGTATCCAGAAGTCTTAATGTCCCAATATGTATTCTTAACGTCATAAACGGTAGGAGCAAACTTTAACGCAAAAGGTTTAACATTAGAAGTGTCAATCGTTTTTGCTGTTGTTCGTTTAACTGATTTCTTTAACGATATACCCATCAAGTCGCCAGAATTGAATAACTTCTTCATTATTATGTTGAATTCAGTTACGGATTCGGCAGAATCTAATTCAGTTAATATATTAGACTTTGATGAACTATTGTAAATCCAAATATCAGCAGGGTTCCAGTTATCGTTACTTTGTTTAAAACTATGATTCTTCTTCAGCATTTTAAATATAACTTGACCGATCGAAGAATCATCACTGTCTAATTCTATCTTATGTTTCTTATTAAGTTTAATAACAGACGTTATTGCGTTTGTATGATTGATGAAAGATTTATACCAATTCTCGTCAAAAATAAAACCAACAATATCGTTTATTTGGTTTCTTGTAGGATGCTTGCCACTATTGTATTGATAGAACTCTAAGAATTTGATTGTTCCTGTTTCTTGTTGTGCCGTAGTTGGATTACTAACACTCTTTTCAGACTGAAAGAAAAAACCACGACCAGAACTATATTTGAATAGAACTTTACCCTTTCCTTGCGTCACCTTAACATTATCACCATTTACGTCTACTGTAAATATAGACATGTATTTAGCAAGTCGTTTTAATACTTTCTTATCAGTAACTTTAATTTCCGTTTGATTCGTATTTAAGAATGATTTTACTTGTTTGCCGACTGCGCTATAATGAATGTCTTGAATATCGTTAGGGTTCATCTTCACATAATCGGAAAGACGTTTTCCAATCTTTTCTTTATCTCTATCTGAAAACTTAGGTTGCTCTCCAACTTTAAATTTAGCAAACGACCCCTCACTTAATAGAGCAGTTTCAGTTAAATAATGACTAAATCGTTTCATATTACCCCCAACTCTTTACCGCATTGAAGTTATTTTTACTAAACTCCAATCGATTGACTAGTTTAACTGCACTGTTAGACAAAGTGTCAATAGCAACGAAACCCTCTGGACCTGTTGTTTTATAACCGTTTGCTGTCTTAACGAATGCTGGTATTTGATTAACCTTTTCTAACTTCTTAACAATCATCATTTTGATATCAATTACATCATTATGCCACTCTAATGTGTGGGCAAATGTACCAGCAACCGAACGTAGTTGTTTTGTAAAGTCGTCTAATTGTTTTTTCTTTTTGTCCTTACCTTTAACTGATTTTAATTTAGAGATCTTCTTCTCATAATCAGAACGGATAAAATCAATGAAAGTAGCAACTGCTTTCTGTTTATTAGAAAACCTTTCACCCTTTCTAACTTGACCGTTGATATAAATTTTAACCATTTTAGCAATTTCAGTTTTACCAAATAGAATACCCATATCTTTAGTATTCAATTTCTTTAATTCCATATTTGCGTGATTTAGTTTTTTCTTAATTTCACCTAATTCTTTTACAGTAAATGTAGCAGTACCCGAAGCATCTACAAAATTAGTATCAGTGAACCAAACATCTTTTTGACGTTTAAATGAAGATAGACTTATTTTAAATTGAGCAGACAAATCGGCAATAGTTTTGCCAGTATATGTTGTATGCCAGATAACACCGACTTTAGATTTTAATACAGTTTTTGCTAAATCGGAATCGGCAGGTATTGCGTATGTAATAGTATTTGGAGTGAATGTAATATAGTTGTCACCGTCAATGGTTTCTTTCTTTAACTCATCAGAAGTAAACATAAAGTCACCTTGATAAACCCCTTTAAGTCCCATCTTAGGGAATTCTTTGAGTGCGACCTTTAACTTATCCCCTAATCCTCCAGGATGATTTTTATCAATATCAGCATTTGTGTAATTGATTTTAGGGGTTTTGTTGAATAATGCCTTTGTACCAACAAAGAACTTACCGTTCTCCGGATTGATACCAGCAATTACTGCCGGAGCACCATCTACTTTTGCTTGAATATTAACAGACTTTTTAGAATGTCCTTCTAAAGAATGGGCAACGTCGTTAAGTATGGTAAGAGCCTGTTTAGCACCAGACACACCGAAGTCAAAGATAGCGTCTTCGACGTGCTCAAGATGAGTCAGTTTTTCTTCGGAAAGGTACGACTTAAAAGATTTCATACTAGTATTATACTATAAATGTTGTTACTATATTTATAATAATTACACTTTGAAGTCTTTGAATGCGTTTTTATTCTTGCTCCCTTTGCTAGTAAAAACTGATTCTTCAAAGTCTTCTTTATCAGAATTACCCATTATACCTGATTGAGCATCTTGTTCGACGTCATACCATTTCATTTTTGCTTTGTTAATACCAATAACAAATCGTTTGTTTAAGTTTTCATCACCATAACGATTCTTCAATTGTTTCACCATTACTTGATTTAATTCTTGTAATTCTTCAGTCTGAATTAATGCTAGGAATAAGTCAGCAGTTGCTGGTAGACCAAACGACTCAGAAGTATCTTCAAGACCCATATCAGATGAACTAAAACCAGAACGATTAACTTGTGTAGCAGACCATACTGGAACATTAAATTCAACAGCAAGACCCCTTAATTCTTCGGCAATTGCCTTAACGTATGTATAACTGTTTACGTTATTAGCACCATTTAACCTTTGAGAAGCACAAATATTCAAATAATCAATATAAATGATATCAGGCATAAAGTTCTTTTTAAGTGCTAATTCTTTTAATAGGTGTCTAAAGTGACCAGCATGGGCAGTTGATGTAGGATATTCTTTAACAATTAACTTACCTTTTGTTTTAGATTGAATCGCTGCAATCTTTTTAGAATATCGTTCAAATGATAAATCAACAAGAGAGTCAACTTCTACGTCCATTAGATTAGCATCAATACGTTCAGCAATACGTTCCTCTGCCATCTCAGCAGTAATGTATAATACATTTTTACCCATAGTGAGATTTGACGCTGCCATATGACACATACCAATCGTTTTACCTACACCAGTTCCTGCCATTAGGATGTTTAACGTTTTACGAGGAACACCACCCTTAGTAATCTTATTAAGATATTCAATATCAAAAGGAATACGTTCCTCTTTACGTTGATAAAACTCAAAACGTTCTTCAGCATTATCTAAGAAGTCGTGACCAATATGAGTATCAAAAGATACTGCTAATGCTGTTGATAATAACTCAGGGATTGAACCCTCAGACTGTTGTTTATTTTCCTCGTCATCAATAATACTAATTGATTCCATGATAGCATTATAAACTGCTTTATCTTTACAGAACTTTTCAGTCTCATCAAGCAACCATTCTTCGTTACTTTCTGTTTCTTTTAACGAACCTACTAGTGCCGAAGTTTCTTCATAATCAGTAGAACTTAAATCGTCTCTTCCGTCAATAGCAATTGTTAATGCTTCTTTAGTGGGTACAGAATTATACTTTGCGTAGAAAGTTTGTATTTCACTAAAGACATTTTTATCACTATGATTCTGAAAGTAATCGTCTTTTAAGAATACAATTACCTTTCTAGCATAGTCTTCATTATATATTAGATTCGATAGAATCGTGTTTTCAATACTCAACCAGTTTCCCTCTCTTTCATCATTCTTTCTGTTATAATTTTAGATAATATTACCTGAACTTCATCTTCATAAGGTTCAGACTTTATATCTTCTTCTACAGCATTATAACTATACGATATTTCATCTTCACCTACCTCTAAATCAAATACAGCAATCTCCGTACCGTCTTTAGTCCTTATGTAGAATATATCAGAGGTCATTTCTTGTTTGTTCCCTAGTTGGATTTACATATGTCCAAGCATTCCATCCTTTTTCTTCTCCAATTCGTTTCGCATCATTTCTACGTTTAACTTCAATATCCGACATCATAGGTTTTGGTATTTTATTATTTTTCATCGGTTTCTTCATATTATTCTTCTTCATCTTTACTTCCCTCTAGTAGTGAATGTTGCCCAATTGCATATTTATTTGTAATAAATTCTTTAAACTTTTCATGTGTAACTATATCTTTCCAAAACTTACTCTTTTCCGTTTCAGATGCTCGTACTTTCTTTTCTTCAACTTCACCTGTTTCTAAGTCAACTTTAGAGTACCAACCGTTAGATGGTTTAACTACAAACCCTCCTTCTACAGCAACTTCTAATAAACCAGAATTCATTTTAATTCCTCCTTCCCATGTTACTGAAATAGGAATCTTACTTTTCTCTTTAACGAACCTTGATTTCTCTACGTTGATGATGAAGTCGTATCCTTCAATTTCGGCGCCTTTCTTATTCTGGCGACGTCCAATAATCCAGACGTTATCAGCAGAGTACATGACACCAGTGCCACCAGACACAACCTGCCGGCTGAACATTTCCTGTGTTTCATATGTATGATTTACCACTATTAAAGGGACATCCTTTAGGGTTAAATAAGGTGTTACCATTCTAAATAACGATTTTAATTGTTTTGCTCTTGTCATATCCGCAACGGATTTACCATCTCTAGCATCGTCCATTTCTTTCTTAGATGCTAGATTACCAATAGAATCAATCATAATATAAACATTATCTTTTTCATCTAAATCTTCTAATTGATTCACAATGTCAAATTTAAGTTCCTCGATGTTTTTAAGGGGAATGTGTAGTACCCTATCGGTATCAATGTTAAAGGACTCGAAATAGGATTGTGGAGTGCCGAACTCTGAATCATAGAACAATGCTATTGAGTCGGGATATTTATCCATATATGCTTTCATCATTAATAGACCAAAGGCAGTTTTAAAATGCTTAGATGGTCCCGCAAGAACAGTTAGACCAGAAGTAATACCACCATCTAGTCTACCAGAAAGTGCTACATTAATCATTGGTACTGAAGTCGGGATTATATCCTTTGCATTGAATAACGCAGACTTTGAAAGTTGCGTGGATTTGATTGTGCCTGATTTTTTCAGACGTTCAAGTAATGTACTCATAATATAAATTTCCTAAAGTTTTATTCAATATACCTATATTATACTATACTTTAGACGAAAAGTAAAGTTTTTTATCTACGAACAGGTTCATTAATTAATTCTTCAAGATTGAAAGGTTTTCTCATATTACCCCAACGTGTAAAGTAAATAATAGGATATTTGGGAAACATTTTAAGGAATGTTGGGGCATCAATACCAACTTTCTCTGCTACTACCTTATAATCAGTGGGTAAAGACGATTTACCATATACTCCTCTACCCTCAACTAAAGCATCTAATCGTGATATTGTTGATACAAACCCATTAACGTCCATCAACTCTGAAGCAATTTTCTCACTCCAAACGTCTCCGATAATATAACCATCTTCGTCTAAGGCATAGTCTTTATCGCCCTTAGAAGTAGCATATTTATTTTGAGCATTAAGGTTTTGAATATTATCTTGGAAATTCTCCGCAAAATCTTCAAAAGTTTTACCTTGACTATCTGCTACTACATTATCTAAATTAATCTTTGCCATATGTCCTCTTTAAAAAAATGAATCTAACGAACTCTTAACTTCCCAATCCCAACCAATAGGTTGTAAAATAGATTCTAATGGTCTTAAATATGATTTCTCAAATTGAGTATCATAATCAATATACTTTTCCATATCAAATTCAGGAGGAAGTCCACCTACAAACGAAACTACATTCTGCCCATTTGGGTTTGGAGTCTTCAAATAAACAAATTTAATCTTAGTTCCTGCATCAACACGTTCAATTTCATTTAAATTATATTTATCCAACAACTTGTTAAATAATATAGAACCCCTTACATGAATAGGAACAGATTTCTCTTGTTTTAAATATTTAGTATATTCGTTAATTCCACGAGGGAAAGAAATATCTTCTACGGGCAAAGTATTAAATTCTTCCCTATATTTAGTTACCAATTCTTGTAATTCAGACTCAGAACCAGTTAAAACTACCTGAACTGCTTTTTTTAAATTGCCCCTTACGTTGGCAGGAGTAGAGGATTTAACAATTTCAAGACCCATTACTTTCATTTTAGGTTTCTTATATCTAACACCCTCATTATCCCAAACGTTCAAAGCATATCTTTTCTTAGCAGTCCAAAGTCCTTGCTCAGCAATTACCTCTCGTCCCATTTGCATCTTTTGCTCATAGGCATTAACATAGTCTGCTAACTCTTGGTATGAGTCATCAATAAATGGTTCAATTTTTTCTTTAGCGATTGTGTCAAGAAAGTCAACAGGTCGTTTAGGTTTGAACCTAGAAACAAGTTTTCCCATATCAACATAAACAGAATCGGTATCAATAGCAATAATGTAATCACGGTCAGTTCCTAATAAATTATTCAAATAAGAGTTTAGTTTCTGTTCAATCCAACGAATAGCAAGTTGACCACCAGTGGTAATTGCTTCAGCATTTCTTAAATCATAATATCTAAACCATTGATTACCAATAGCACCATAAGCAGAGTTTAACTGAATCTTTTTTGCCATCTGGATATTATTATATTTACTAATCTCGTTAGTTGTATCTTCACCATCCTCTTTACGTTGTTGAGCATCTAACATTTTACCTTTGAAAATCTTACGTTCGTTGTAAATCTTTTCCATCAACTCAGGTAAGAATCCACGTTTATCCCTACGGTATAAAGTACCATTAGGAGCAACCGTTTGATTTGTAACTTTTAACTCACTTAAATCTACTTCTTTTTTAAGTAAAGAATCTACATCAACCCCAGATTTGAAACCAACAATAGTTTCAGGACTGATATTGTAATTCATAATTAAATGGGGATACAGTGAGTTTAAGTCAAAAGAAACAATCCAGTTATGTTTACCCACAATAGGTTTTTTAACATAAGCACCAGCATATTGTTCATTTTTACTAGTATGTACTTTAGGTGGTGCTACGATATTCTGTCTAATCAAATAATCATAGATAATAGCATCCCACTGTTTAACCGTACCGAATACGTCTTGATAATTAATTTTAGCATCATATGCCATAGTTAATGTCAAGTCAATAAGTTTCATTTTATCGTCAAGTCGTTTTACAATCTCTACGTCCCTAATGTTATAGTCAATAAACTTTTGATAATTATCTCTAGATAGATTAAATAACGAACCCTCTTCTTCATAAGAAAGTTTCTTTTCACCTAATTCAACATGACCAATCCAATCAAGTTTATAACTCTCTTGTAATTTATAAGTGAATTTCTTATACAGTGCCATATAGTCTAATGTCTGAACACCATAAAGGTCGTAGATAACTTGGTCTTTACCAAACCTAGATTTTACATTACGTTCCCTAACCCAACCAAAGGGAGAAAACCTTTTTGTAATATCAGGACCAAATACTCTAGCATAACGGTTTATGATGTAAGGGATATCAAAACCCTCAACGTTCCAACCAGTTACAATATGTGGTGGTTCTAATTCCCAGAAATTTAGGAAAGATTCTAAAAGTTCTATTTCAGTATCATACTGAAAATATTCTATTTTAATATCGGTATCTGCATACTCACCATCTGCTTTATCCCAATATTCAAGACCCCAAGTGAAGTAAGTTTCTTTAATGCTATCATAAACTGTAATGGCATTGATAATACTCTTTGCTTGTTCTGGGTGAGGGAATCCTTCGTCAGACTGTACTTCAATATCAATATTATACGTTCTAATTTTCTTTGGGTCAAATTCAATATTACCTTTCCACTTATCACAAATATACTGAACATCATATTGGTCAATGCCATAAACATTAAACCCAGAAACGTCACCATAATCATTAACAAAGTTTCTAGTATCTTTAATAGTTCCAGGATTAATAGGATATACCTTTTCTCCTTCTAGTGTTCTAAACGGAGTTTCGCCCTTTTTACCAGGAACGTACATTGTTGGTCTAAATTCTTCTCTACGAATAAAGTCTCTACCTGAGTCAGAAATCCCTCTAGATAAAACCTTATTTCCTAATACATTTACTGATGTGTAAAAACTCATATATTCTATTATTTCCTATTGTTGACTAATTTTATATCCTAGACCAGAACCCATACATTCTTTTTTAAGTGGGTTCCACCATCCTCCATCAGAGCATCTAGATTCTGTTATTCTGTCTTCTGCATCATTGACGGTTTCTTCCTTAGTTTTAATTATAGTGTCATCTTTAGTAGGTTCTACATTAGATGTTATATCAGCATTAAACCCACAATGAGGACACCAAGCATTTGGTACTTTTTGGTCATACATAGTCCACATTTCTGAGCAGTCAGAACATCTATATGTAGTGCTTTCTAGTTTATACAAGTTCTAATTCACCTGGATAATGTATATAAGTTTTTAGCATATATTTTGTTCCTTTAATAACAGGTTTTGCTTCATGAGGAAACCCCATCCAAGTTGGAAATACAAGAAGTCTGCCTTGAATTGCTGTACATTCTACTCCTTTTAAATGGTCAGTAAAGGCGGTTTCTCCTCCCTCTTCAACTGTGTTTGGATAAAATAAAAATGCTAACATTCTATTAGAAGAATTAATATCAACAGAGTCTACATGCTTTTTATAAAAATGCTCACCCTCGTCATATCTATGCATTCTCCATTCCTCTATGATATTAGATTCTGGTATAGTGTCAGAAAAACCCTTTGATTTCATTTCGTAACGATACAAATTAGCATAATCCATCACGACTTTATTCAGGGATGCTAATAAGAACTTCATATCAGGATCGGTATCAGCAACAACAGAACAATTAAGTTCAATTGCCGAACGATATCCATCTTGACGTTGTTCCGAACCACCAACCCCACTTATAACATGACTATCTGTATTCCATTCAAAGTTGTCAATCAAATCATGACAAACTTTAGGAGGCAATGCTCCATTATAAATCTTTATAAAATCTTTTAATTCCATGCTAATGTACTATGTTAAATTTAGATTTTACAGTACTCTTTTTTCTTTCTGTAGACTCAATAACAAATGCATTTACATATGACTTTAAATTCATAATAGTTCCGTCGTCCATTTCAACGACACCACCATACCCCTCAATCACAGCCTCTACTAATGATATTTTATCTTCAACTTCACCATCTGCTACCATTTCAAAAGTGATACAGTCATCCATTTCCATAAATGTAAAACACAATGATACGTCATAAAATCTTGCATCTGCGTATTCGTTAAAATCCTCGTCTAAATCATATTCATCTAATTTATCAGCCATTAGTCTTCTCCTAAAGTTGTTTGAAATTGCTCAATAGCAGTTTGAATAGTCATATATTCTCTCGCTGCGTCGTGAAGAGCATTATGATGAATAAACCCGTCAGGCATAACTTGAGTAGTTTTATTCAATAAGGTATGAACTACAGTCTTAGAGTCGTGGATATTCCACCATTTCCAAGGTAGTTCGTATGGGGTTGCATTACCAGTAACACGAAATAGGTCGTGCATGATAGAGAAATCGAAATGAGAACCTCTAGAATAAACTAGAACGTCTTTAGAATTTATGTCTAATGAATTGAACCAATCAGATATAGCAGGCATTAATTTAGACCAATGCATATCGTTTTCAGATGGTTTAAGAACTTTCATGGCATCTTCACCTTGAGTTGCCCACCAATCTAAAGTATCTTTTTCAATTTTCCGTCCGGCGTCAACTTGAGATTTAACTTCCATAGTAACATAAAAACCATTTACAAGGAGTTCTTCGTATTTGTATTCTTTAGATGAGTCTACTGCTACAGCACCGACTGATAAGATGACTGCGTTGGCATGAGTGCCTAACGTTTCTAAGTCAAAGACAACTGAGTCTATGGGCATTTATTTCTCCAATAATATAATTTCAATACCTCTATTATACTACGGAATACCCAATTAGTCAAGTTTTTCTATATGTTTTTCAACGTATTCTTTTGATAAATGACGTGCTTCGATTAAAGCAGTTTTGACTTGTTGTTTAGAACCACCGAAGTATGCGACTGCATGTCCTTCTTTGATTAATTGTTTGTTTATTGAAACTATTGAATCGTTATTCTTTTTACAGACTATAAACAACTCACCAATTACCCTGCCGTATTTACCAGTGCCGTGAGATTTAAGAACAAACTTATCGTCACTCTGTTCTAACATCTCAGTTAGTCTATGTGTTGCACCCTTTCCATAACGTTTTTCAGTCAGGTCACGTGTGCGAGATTCTGGGGCATCCATACCCATAAAACGGATACGTTTAGTTATCCAAACATCAAAACCAAGGTCAATGTAGGCATCAATAGTATCACCATCAATGATTCGTTTGACCTTGCATTTGTATTCAAACATAGTTTACCTAGTCATACTTAAAATCTTTGCGATTTGAGCATCTAATACACCAGCACGATTTGGCCAATGAATGTATGCTTTATCTGGATTACTCTTTAAGTTCTTTAATAAAGGAATAATCAATCTTTCCAACGCTTTAAGTTTATTCGCTTTAAAATTCGTAAACTCTTCTTTCTTCGCATCGAGCTCAGTTTCGACCGTCTCCTGCCTAACCAAAAGATCAGCCAAATTGTTATTAATATCTCCGAAATCAACACTACCATCCCCATTAAAGTCAAGTTCACGTACTTCTCCTATGGTTATTTCTAATGCATCCAACTTATCTGTGATTTCAGTAAAATCTACTGCAGGTGCTACATCATGTGCATGGGTATGTGTACATTCAAATATAGAATCTAATTTTGTTTCAATACCTGACATATCTGGCAAATCGCCAGCAGTTAATGCGTCCAATCTTTCTAATGCAATGATTTGGTCTAGTTTATTTTCAACTGAAGTTAAATCAACTTCTTCTGCTGTATGAGTATGACCAACATCATCAGGAATTAATGCTAAAATTGCATCTAATTTTGCTATAACTGGACCAAGGTCTGCAGTTGCTGCAGACGATACTTTGGTAACAACGGTATCTAAATCACCATCGTCGTTATCCGAGAACGAGAAACCCCATTCAAAATCATCATCTATATCAAATTGTCCATTTTCTGAATCTGCCATTTCTTTCTCCTAAAAAGGTATGAAACTTCTCATCATCCCTTGGGGACTGAAGTTATTTTGTATTCCACCCACACTGCGATTAATATTCTGCATCTGTTGGGTCATTACGTTAATATCATTTGTTAATTTGTGCATATGCAATTCCATCTGAGTTGATATTGTAACAACTTCATCTGCTTGCATTTTCATTACATCCATATCTCTATTAATGGATTCCATAGAATATGAAATCGTATTCATATTCATACTAATAGAAGTAAGGTCATTTGCACCTTTTTCTAACGACGCAGTCCATGATTCCATATGACTGTTTACAACAAGTCCAGCATAAACAAACACCACCGCAACAGCAAGTTGAGATATAGTTGTTATCCACTGGCACGTGGTAGAAGTACATACCATAGTACATCCTTATGTTTAACGATAATACTATTTATATCTCAACTTTTTTGAAGTTTGTATTATCAAACCTATTAACTTCGACTAAAGAATCTATATGTTCAACCTCAAATGCATCTTCGCATAGATGACACTTATAGCATTGGTTTCTACAATTAACCAATGCTTTACACATCTTCACTCCAATCTCACTTTTATAGGGGTGGACTAAATTATTAAAATAATCAATAGACGACTCTAACATTTTATCGTCTGTTATAAATTTGGTTGGATCATCAACATTAACATAACTTTGACTAAACCAATTACTCAACATACCATTGTTAGAATTATAGATATCCTCAAAACAATAAGCAGAAAACTGATTACTTCCGTCAACATAAGCCCACGTTAAGAATGAGGTGTCTAAAACTTTATCTTTATCACCAGCTAGTCGACCACTGAATTTGAAGTTATCTACCAAATCATTATATAAATCAAATCTATCATTTGTGTCCCAAACGCAAGATACTCCAACTCTAGGTAATCTCTCACCATTTCGCTGTAGACCTCTCCATTTATTACATGATATTTGACCCATTGAATCCCAATAACTACCCTCAGCACCACCAATCCAAGGTTGAACAGAATCGTGTTCTTTCTTAAATGGACAAGATGGCATACATCCCTCAGATACTAATAATGAAGTTTCAATACCACGTTCTCTAGCAACTTTACTTATTCTTCTTAATTCTTGTATATTTCTATTTAAAGAACGGTCTAATAAAATCTTATCATACCCCAAAGCATGCATGTCGATTAATTCTTGAGGAGTTCTAACAATATGATTAACAGAGTTTTTCCATTTCATTTCCGGAAACTCTTTTTGAAGAATGCCAGTACCCATTAAATGTACATTATGAATAGTACATATTCGTAATCCCCTGTCGTAAAAAGTTCTCAACCAACTAATAAATTGATTACGAATATCATCGTCTAATAAGATTTCTACTGGGTGGGTTTCTTGGTTTAAGGTTAGAGATGGTTCAATACCAAACTCTTCTTTGATTTTAAATAGGTTGTCGATTTGAATATCAGACGCCTCTTTCCCCATTACGTCACCATAACGTCGTTTAGTTCCACCAAATTCATAATAAAATGCTTTACCAAAATATATATCTTCTATTTCATCTTTGTACGATTGAGGTGTATTTTTAAATAGTGTATAAAAATTATTTTCGTGCCCATTAATAATTGGGGGAAATGCATTAATTGGGCCGTCCATATTAGCCTTCATTAAATCATTATGTGGAATTGAGAATTTCTTATAAAACTTACTCGTCATACTATAATTTACCTTGTCCCTATTGTATATTTTGGGACTAAATCCCAATTCTTTTTATCTTTAAATGAAATGACTTTAAATTGACCTATATGTCCCATTGGGTCTAATTTAGATTCATCTACTACTGTTAATAAATTCCACTCAACTAGTAATTTAATAATAGCATTTCTTCGTTCAATATCAACAATATCTATTGTAGAATTCTTACCGTCTAGTGCAAATAACTCTTTGAAATGTACTATGTAATATCTACCACGTTTGTGTAAAATATGAGTAGACTGATATAATATTTTATCTCGATTTGAGGCGACACCTATACGTGTTAAGGTTTCTTTAATTTTTAGAAAGTCGTCGTCTAACTCAAATTCAACTTCTAGAAGTTTATCAAGTGACCATTCATAATCACTTCCCCTTTCCTTTTGATAGTCCATTATTACCACCCTTGTCCATTTTGCTTTTCATAAAGTCAAAATGTTCCTTAGACAATAGTGGTAAGACCTCGACTGCCCGCTGTTCATTATAATTATAATATTCTTTAATAATATCAACTTTAGAAGACGTCTTGCTGGCTTTCGCCCACTTGTTATAACGCTTCTTTTTTCTGATACTATTTATAAAATAATCATATTGAAGTAGGTTGTCGAGGTCGTAGTGCTCATTCATATCATTCGCATACATTACGGTATCGGGACTCATACTCAATGAACGGTTAATTAAAAACCTATTCTTTGTGTATTCACTTTCTTCCATATCTCCAGTTCGGATTAGGTTCTTATGCCCGAAGTTTAAATCGGGCAGGATGTCTTTAAATAGGTTTGCCATATAACGCTTCCATCATTTCACGGACTGCTTTTCCTGGTGCAGATCCGCTTGGGTACATGGCACATTTGCCGTTCTTAAAGAAGTAAATAACTGGATGAGATGCCGCAGGAAATGTTAATTGTTCCTTGACCATCTTTACCTTGACCTTTGTCCAATCTTTTAGAATAGGTTCTAATACTTCAGGGATGAAATATTCACATACAGGACAACCCTCTTTAGAATGAACAATGATCAAGTTATCATTACTCTTAATCAATTTAAGTGCCACCTTTTCAGATACTACCTTAATACTAGATTTCATTATGTCTCCTTTACGAATGTTCCTTCTGGTGTCAAATGCCCCTTGCGGTCTTTAATTTCTTCATATGCTTGGTCAACACAATCATCAAAGAAAATCCCTGCCGTTAAACAGACACCCCTTAATGTAACATAAATATCACCAACCGCATCCTTGATTTCATGTTCGTCATTTTTATTTATTGCGTCTAACAACTCAGTCGTTTCTTCTAACGTCTTAATTGCTTGTGCCATTGGTTTACCATTTTCAGTAATACCTCTATCCCAAAACCATCTATCGATATGTATATCTTTATTACTCATTATTTCCACTCCGCTTCTACCATGACTTCAGTTAAGAATGCCACTAAATTAATTTCTCTATCTTGGACAAATGCCTGTTTATATTGATACTCACCAATCAGTAATACTATCTGTGGGATAGATGTTGGTGCAAGATAATCATACATGTTATCATATATAGTCCTAAAAATACGTACTGGGTCAGTATCAATGTTCTCAACAACCCATTGACGCATTTTGCTAAAATCCCTTTCTTTAAGATATTTCATTAAAGATTTTACATCAGTTTCACCAACGTTGGCAAGAATACCATTATCAATAATACCACCAGCAGAATAACGTTGTAGTTCGTTTAACGTTCTACGGATATCCGGATAATGTTTTTTGATTACTTCAGCAACTACTGCTGGAGATTCAACTTTAACATTTTCTTCTTTAAGAATACCAAGAATACGTTTCATCAACCCAGACATCATTTCTGGAGTATCTTTTTTGCCAGTTCTAAAATCAATCAATGTAGTTCTAGAATGAATTGGTTCAATAATCTTATCCTTGAAATTACAAGTTAAAATAAACCTTACATTCTTACTAAAATTCTCAATAAAACCACGCAATGCAGGTTGAAACGATTGAGGATTAAGATAGTCTGCTTCATCTAGGATGATACATTTCTTACCACCATCAAAAGAAACCGTGCTAGCAAAAGACGCAAGTTCAGTTCTCAAAGTATCAATATTTCTATCTAAAGAACCATTGACAATAAGAGAAGTATAACCCAATTCATTACAAAGTGCTTTGGCAATAGTAGTCTTACCTGTGCCAGCAGTTCCTGTTAGTAGCAAATTGGGCATATCCCCATTTTCAACAAATTCTGCGAAAGTTGATTTTATAGATTCAGGAAGAATACAATCATCAATTTTCTGGGGTCTATATTTCTCGACCCATAAGAATTCGTCTTGTTTATCCATACGTAGAGTCTGCCTCTAGTGCTACCCAATAAGTTAATTCACCAGACGTAAATTTACTAATATTCTTAGAAGAAATTTCAACGTCATAATCGTTTGGCAACATCTTCATACGTTCAGTTAAGAAGTAGAATTTAAAGTTTTCATCACCATCATAATCACCAACTTCAACGGAGAATGTATTAGAAGTATCATTACGTTTATCTTGTACTTCTGCTACAATCTTATCATCAACGTTCTTAATACATAAATCATTAAGACCTAGAGTTCCAGTTGCTCGTAATAACTTCTTAAATGTAGAAGAAGTTAATGTGAATTTAACTTCACACTCAGGCATAGTAATTTCTTTCTCAGGGTAAACAATAATTGACTTATCAGCAAACCAATAAGTTGTAGACGAATTACCATCTGAAATAGTTACACTGTTATCTTCAAATGTTAAATCAGGTTTATCAAATAACGATACGGCAGACAAAAATTCATTCAAGTCATAGATACCGAACTCTTGAGGAAAAACTTCCTCAACGATATCTTGAGCAAGAACATTCTTTTGAACACTCATCGTGTCGATTTTAGAACCCTCTTTAAATAAGATAGATTGGTTAATAGTTGCGAAGTTCTTTAACACTTCAATAGTTTTATCACTTAATTGCATATTATATCCTTTTTTCATTCATTACTTATATTATACTACACTTTACCACAAAAGTAAAGTTTTTAGTATTATTTTTCATAGATTGTTTCAGAGTCAAACTCACCGTGTCGTTCATCAAACGCAGTAGCAAGTACAAGATAATGCATTGCTTTAATTAAATCCATTTTATTCTTACCACTCTTCTTACCATACCTCATCAAATACTTAATAGAATTATCTATTGACGTACTTGCTAATGTTCCTCTAGACTCAAAAACGTCTAACGTTTGTACGTCATTATTTTCGTTTGTATAGTGAGCACCATAAGTGCCTTGAATGTATTCATTTACATCATCAAGGATTTTACCCTCACCATATTTAAAATTAAAATTATCCACCATTAAACTGCTACACTCACTTCATCCCAACCCGATACATAATCAGGTTCAGTGTACCAAGCACCTAACGCTTCAACCATAATTGCCGTTTTGATTACTGTACGAACTTCCAACTCTAATGCTTCAAGTTGAGTCTCCGAATAACCGACTAGAATATTTACAATTTCATCAGGTACAGATTGAAATTTAAGTTCTTCTATAAGAAGTGGGTCATTGGTCCACTCATTTTCTTCTATTTTTAACGTTGAACTTACCTTTACTTGTGTCATAACATCACCAACCACTTCATCTAAGTCACTCATCCAAATCCTTTTATGATAACCAGAATACATAAATGCTTCTTCATCATCGATTTCAGCAATATCCTTGTCGGTTAGTCTATCTGTTACAGTCATACTGATACCACCATAACATTCTTTATATTGACAATAACCATCAACACCATATACTTGTTCTACTTCTACACTAAACCTTTCACTCATTTCTTACTCCATAATTATTTAAAAAGACACCCCGAATTAACGAGGTGTTTATTGTTACAACTTATTTTGCTTCTTCGTATAAAGGACTGTTTGGATTAAAGCTCTTAACTTCACCATTTTCGTCAACTTCAACTTCAGTGCCATATTTATCATTACCAACACTAGCATCAATCTTTTCGTAAAGAGAAAGGAATGACTCACGAGTTTCATCATCAAAACGTTCAATAGACATCTTAATTGCTTTTTCCTTTTTACCAAAGATTGAATAAGACTTTAAGATATCAACAAGACGACGAGTAGAAATGATATCATCAACACCACCATCTTCAAATGTCTTACGGATGATATCACCCCACATGGTTAGATTAGGAATGAAAGCATCAACCGTTGCATCACGAAGTCCAAAACCCTCTGCTGCCTTTTGTAAAATCTTTTTCTCAATTGCTTCAGATGGGTATGCTTGGTATAATGTCACCGAGAAACGGTCAAGGAATGCTTCATTCAAAACGTTAGTACCAACGAAACGACCATCATCAGATCCCTTTCCTTTAGTGTTAGCAGTAGCAATCACTGTGAAACCAGGAGTCGGTTCAACCCACTCACCACGTTTCTTAATGAAATAACCTTTGCCCTCTAGCACTGACTGTAATGCCATCACTTTTGAAGACGCAAGGTCAATCTCGTCAAGTAATAATACAGCACCACGTTTCATTGCTTCAACAACTGGACCATACTGGAACACCGTTTCACCGTTCACAAGACGAAAACCACCAAACAAATCATCTTCATCTGTTTCAGCAGTAAAGTTCACACGAATCATTTCACGACCTAAAGACGCACAAGTCTGTTCAATGCCGAACGTTTTACCGTTTCCAGACATACCTGTTAAATAAACTGGGAAGAACATTTTAGATTTGAAAATCTTTTTAATATCAGAAGCATTACCCCATGACACATATGTTGGGTCAACTCGTGGGATGAAACTAATACTTGCATCTAATTGCATAGCACCAGTAGTGCCAACAGTATTCGTTGGTGTCACTGAATTCACTTCAGCAACTGTAGAATCAGCAACTGCAACCTTGAAAGGTGCAGAAACTTCTTCTGTAACTGGAATCTTGTAGATACCTCGTGAAACACGATTTTCTTTAGCATCAAACGATCCAGGAATACAAACGTTGTAATTGTCTTGGACCATCTTTGCTTGTCCGTATGTAATCTCTGTAGTGCCTAATAGCTCTTTCGCAGCGGCACCAAACTCATTAACTGTAATTCTATTTCTCATATCTTCTTACTCCTTTTTTTTAATTAAAGTGATGATTTTTTCTGATCGAGAATAAAAACCATCAAAACTTTCTCGCATTTTCGTTATTAGTTAAAGAGCAAAACTAGGGATAGCACCCTCAAAAACTCAACCTTACATAACCTATTATACCCTAAAACGAACAAAAGTAAAGCTGTATTTGATGTTTTTACTCATGTTCATTTTATGGTTATTATGCAACCATCGCAACAAATTCATTCAATAACATCTTATTAACTTTGCGACCTTTAGAGAACTTTTTAAATGCAGTTCTCAACTTTGCCTTATTAACTGTACCATCATCTTTCTTTTCTGGTTCAGCAAACTCAACTTCTTTGTCCATAGCAGTATTATTAACCATGAAATATTTATCATATCCTTCAGAAGTGAAAGACGCATAACCTTTCTTGGTGACCACTTTTTTAGCAACCTGAGCTGCATCCCAATTCATAGTTCTATCAATTTTAAAATTAATATCTCTACGGTCTGTTAGGAAGAAACCAATCACATTCACACCACAACGCACACCAAGGTTTCTAAGTAAATCATTAGTCACATCACGATATTCATCATTAGTAGAAATAATTTTCTTAGTTTTTGGGTCACGAATGGCAAGGTATGATTGCTCACTTCCCCAACCTTGATAACCATATCTTGCCTGGGTCCTTTCAGAATCATAATATGAATCATTGCCATCAGAACCACCATCAGTAAGGAAAATAACATTAACTTTTTCTTTTCCAGTCTGACGTTTAAAATCCGCAACTTGGTCATATGACGCAACAATACATTCATTCAATGGAGTCGACGCAAGACCAAATCCCTCAGGAACTTGAATTCCACGACGATAAGAGTAATCATTAGCACTACCAACTTTATAGAAATTACTAATCATATTGTTGAAATCTTTAGCAGACATCTTTTCATTGAAAAACTCAAGCAAGTTCAGACTACGCATTTGTAAGTGGTTAAAACCAAAATTACCATCTGCCTCAGGCTCGTAAAACTTTTCAGGACGACCATTGTTTGGGTTTAAGTTTCTAGCACCCGAAGAATTGGTGAAAGAATAAACACGGAAAGGGATGCCAACTTTACGAGCAAACATCACTAATGTAAGAGTCTGTTTAACAGTAGCAAGTATCTTATCTTGCATAGAACCAGACCAATCAACATACATAACCAAAGCATGATTACGACCATCTTTTACAGTGGCAACACGTTTGAAAATATCATCTTCATATTTATAAGCATGCATCTTATTAGTATCAAGAACACCAGTCTTACCAACAGAAGTTCTGCGGTGAGCACTAGCTGCTTGTTTCATTTCAAATTCTTTAACCATGTAATTTACAACAGGCATGGTATCTTTTTTCCAAGCACGCACATCCTTATCAGACTGTTCTCTATTGGCTTTTCCTTGACCACCCCAATAATCATAACTCAAGTCATCACTAAAATGCTTGGTGAGGTGTTCATTAACAACTTTATAACCAACTGTAATTTCTTTGGTGCGGACTTTTGGTAAGTCAACGTAAATAGGTGTCTTGGCATCATTATCGTTAAGACCACCCATACTATTATCAAAATTCTTTTGAGTCTCAGAACCACGTGGTGAGTCCGATTCACCACCAGAACCATTGGTAGCAGATTCGCCTTCACCATCTGATTCGCCATCACCGTCACCGTCTCCATCTGATTCACCGTCACCTTTTTTGTCACTGTCGGCATTACCAGAACCACTTTTATTTTCTTTACCTTTTTCATCTCCAAAAAGGTGGTCAAATTCTTCAGCAGAAATTTCAACTTCTTCACCATCTGGATCACCATCTGGGTCATACTCAAAATCCATATCATCAAAATCGGTATTCAATTCTTCATTCTTAGCATATTCACTCAATTCAAGAGTCAAAGCAAGAACTTCTTCAAAAGTCTCTGCGGCTGCAACACGGTCAACAAATAACATTTCTTCATCAGTGAATTCAACAGCAACTCTAACACCTAACTTAAAATACAAGTTAATGCGGTCAAGGATGCCATAACTTTTAACATCACGAGCACCGATGCCGAAGAAGTCACGACGATTTAATTCATCATACATGCCAAAGAATGTCTTTTTCATTCCAGGGAATTTGGTTTTCATCTTCTTCTCAATACGAGCATCTTCAATAACGTTCGCATAATCTTTCAAACCAGGATGCTCAGTGACAAAATCTTTCCATTCTTCAAATGGTGTATAAAGGGCATGACCAACTTCGTGACCAATTAAACCCTCATACATAGTATCATTCATGCTTTCCCAGATCGGAAGATTAAGAACACGGTTTTTAACGTCAAACGACGCTGTTGCAACCTTGCTATGCTGAACAGTTAAATTCTCAGTTGCCATTAATCTGGCAAGAGCATTTTTCGATTCAATATTTACTTTATTCATTTTAAACTCCTTTTTCAATCATTTATAGTACCTATTATACTCTAAATTTGGCAAATAGGTAAGAGAATAACACTTTAATAATATGGGATTATTTAATCCTCTTGGGTAGTGTTCCCTCAGTTAGATAATCATAACATTCACTAAAACCCCAGTCGAAATCATATGTGGGTCTAGAGTAAGTCAGAGCACTATCTTTATCTTTCATACATGCATTCCAACCCTTACGAAATTCATTACTTTGTATTGATACATATTTAATAACTTTCATCTTTTCTTCAGTCTTTGTCATTTATTATCTCCTTCTTCTCGACAACCTTGTCAATAACACCAAAAAACTCTTCTACTAACTTATCCATTTCTTCAAACATATTTGCTCCTTACTTTTGTCTATCAGTAACGAAAGCGTTTTCGCCAGTTCGGTAAACATTATTCTGTCCTACAGTAGAACGACCTCTACAGTAGTTAGGTCCAGTCTTATGTGAAACTTTAATTTTCTTTGATTTGACTTTAGTGACAGAGCCACCATTTGCTAAGAATTCAGCAACAGAGTTAGATAGTTCTTTAGAGGCTTCGGTTTTAGTAGTATTTGGGGTCAACATATTTAAATCTCCTTATAGGATAAAAAAAAAACGGCAGGTCATTAACTCAACCTACAATACCTATTATACCCTAAACAGAACAAATAGGTAGAAGAATATCACCTTAATAATATGTGATTATCCATAGGCATTGGTGCGGGCAATGTGATTGCTACCTTTACCGTTAGACATACGACGCATAGTTTTAGCAGTAAACATCGAAACTTTAACTTTTTTGGTTTTGATTTTAGTGACGACGCCACCATTTGCTAAGAATTCAGCAACAGAATTAGATAACTCGTTAGAGGCTTCAGTTTTACAAGTATTTGGGGTCAACATAATATATACTCCTTAATGGATTAAAAGAATTGCAAGTCATTAACTCAACCTACAATACCTATTATACCCTAAACGAAGAAGAAAGGTAGAAGAATATCACCTTAATACTATGGGATTACGAAATGTCTTTTTCAAACTCCTTTAGACGTAATACAACTGACTTTAATTCAGTGACCGTCAACCAGTTATCAGTGAAGAATGACATAGACTCATGTATCTTATCAAAAGCATTACCGATTTGAACGAGTGTTCCTAACGTAATTGCCCCTGCAAAGTATTGTGGTGATGCAACTAAATAAGGAATTACAACTCCTGCTTGAAAATACATATTTTCCCATAATGAGTAATATTTGTAATTATCATATAATTTATAATAATTGTATTTTAATTCTTTAAATTGATTAAGCATTTCTTTAACACTATGCGAGTTTTTATTATCTTCACATCGAACTAATGACTTTCTAAATTTTGCTTCAACCATTTGATTGTTGTATTCTAACTTTGGTAATTTACGACCAATGACGGCAGATACTGCTAGACCACCAACACTTACACCTAATGCGATCCAAATAAGATATCCAGGAATTCCAAACCCCTCACTCAAAGTCCATAGAACAGGAAGGAAGAATACAAGAATCATTATTGCTTTAATAAAACCCTCACCCAATACCCAAACAAACCAAGCAAACTTCTTTGTATCTTCTTGAATACGTTGACTTGCACCCTCGGTATGATTATCCATTTCTTTCCATTTAGGTAAATATACTTTAGTTAATGCCTCTCTCCATCTAAAACTAAATCTATTACCAATGAATTGTGTATATGCAAACATAAGAATTGCTAATACTGCGAGAGGAATAAAACCCCAAGTGGTTACATCATACATTAGAAAATCACCACGGTTGATGAAACTTTCTAAGAACGCATCTTGGTCTTTATTCTCCAATGCGTCATAAAAGACTTTATACCAATCATTAAACTGTCTTACAAGAAATGCTTGAAATGCAACAAGTAATGAAAGAAACCCTAAAGTTCCCCAAGCATAATTTCTATCTTCACCTTTAAAAAATATTTTTATCATAATTAATCCGCCGCTATTTTACTAAAATTCTTTTCTTTTGTCATTTTTATTACTCTACCAAACTTATCTATTATCTGTTGCCCCTTATGACTGATAACAAAAGCATTTGCGTCATTACCTAAAGAGTTTAAAATACCCAAGAAGTCTTCAATACCAGTCGTATCTAAACTACTATCAAAAATTTCATCAAGTATTAATAGGTTAGTTGCTACTGAAGATTTCAGTTTAGCAATTTCCCTCCAAGTAAATAATAGAGCAAGGTCAATTCTTAGTTTTTCTCCTTCAGAAAAAGACCCATACTGAAACTCATCTCTTCAAAGCAGATAGATACTTATTAATTAACTGATTAATCAACGGCAGATAGTTTTTAATAACAACCGTTTTAATACCAGTGTCTTTTAATAATTCTTGTACGGTATTCAAGTCATGTTTCTGTTCTTGTAAATCGTATTTATCGTCATGGTAAGAACCAATCAATTCTGTCTTTTCTTTTAAATCTTTATTGTCTACAACTTCAACTACATCATTTAATGCTTCAGATATTTCAATATTAACTCTAGAGCAAGTATCATTAAAGTTTGTAATTTGATTTTGCTTATTAGTGATTTCTTGTAACTTACCACCAATCAACGTAATAGTATCTAAACATTCTTCTAGTTTTAAATTAACTTCTGATAACCCGACTTCAATTCCATCACGTTTAACTGTTAATTCATCACTCATTTTATCTGCGTGCTGTTCATCAATTTCTTGATTACAAGCAGGACATTGTGAATTAGTTGTAATGATACGAATCTGCTTGTTAATCGTATCTATTTTCGATACGAATGTAGTTTGAAATTTACTTAGAGAAGTTTTGTTCTTTTTATGTTTACTAAAATCATTAGTTTCGGTTTGAAGTAATTTTATATCAATTTCAAGTTCACTTATACTTTCTAAACATGTATCGATATATTCCTTTTTACGTTGAATGAACCCTTGTTTATCTTCATTCATTTTATGAAGATGAGTTTCTTGTAATTCTATATGTTGATGTAATAATTCTATCTTATGAGCAATATCTTTAAGTTCAGATTTATTACCAGATACACGTTCTCTAATTAAATCATTCATAACACCAAAGATTTGAATGTCTAATAATTCTTCAATAATAGACCTACGTTCACCTGCAGGAAGTCTCATAAACGGAACAAAAGAACCCGAACCCAATACTACAATTTGACGGAATGATTTCTCATTCATTTTAAGAATATATTTCTCAAGGAAAACTTGTTGGTCTCTTGCGGCTGCATCTTGGTCTTGTTTTTTATCGTCAATATAAATTTCAAACTTTTGAGGTTTCAACCCTCTAATGATTTTATATTCTTTACCACCAGTTTTGAATTCTAATTCAACCATACAATTCTTTCTATTGATTGAATTTACTAATTGACCAATCTTAATCTTTCTAAAAGGTTTACCAAATAAACCAAATGAAATAGCATCCATCATTGTTGATTTGCCAGCACCGTTAGTACCAATCATTAATGTAGTCTTAGTTTCGTCTAATTGAATTTCAGAAAACTTATTTCCTGTAGAAAGGAAGTTTTTAAATTTTACCTTATTGAAATGTATCACAGGGCAATTGCCTCTACATATAATTCATTTAAAATCTTTTTAACCTCTACGTCGTTATCTATATTCATACCATCTACATACTTGTTCAATATCGTGATAGTGTCCTCAGTATCAAATTCAACCTGCTCGGTTGATAATAAACCATGGTCTTCCACTATTGTTAGAGTTTCAGACTCACGTTCAACCTTTTCAACTAAAAGGTTAAAATGGGCAAAATTCTTCTTATTAGTAACAATTAATTTTACAATTTGACCAGTATAGTCCGCACCAAGTTGTTCTTCTTTATCGTCTTCATCATATTGAACCTTAACATGTAACTTATACGGATTAATTATTTGTTCACAATCTAGAGTTTGTGTATCGAAAATATGAAAACCTCTATCATCGTTATAATCACCCCAATTAATTTCATAAGTATTACCGAGATAAAATACATGACCGTTATCAGATTTAGTATGGAAATGTCCGGAATAGACCGTATGATACGTATCTAGGAATGCTGTAGAACGAGAATGGTACATTGAATTTACACCTTTCATCATTTCAAACCCTTGTAAATCAAAATGACCAAAAGCAATTTTAGATTTAGAATTATTAATAAATTCCATAACGTCTTCTTCATTGTCGTTATTAATCCAAGGAATCATATCAACCTCATAACCGTCATCTAATTTTAATGCTGATGCTTTTGAATACCCGATAATAGGTGAATGACCATCAATATCAAATAATTGTTCTACTGAATTTACAGCAACGGTGTTTTTATAATAGGTGTCGTGATTGCCAACAATAGTATGCATGGTGATACCATTATCAATCATTGGTTGAATAAACTCTTTCCTCATTCTATTCAATGTATCAAAGTTTACATACTTACGTCTATCCATCAAATCACCACAATGAATGATTGTCTTAATATCGTTTTCTATTAAATAAGGGAAGAAAGTGTTAGTCCAAAACTTATAGAAATAATCAGAAAATGCTTTGCTATCAGACCTTGCCCCAAAATGAGTGTCTGTTATGATTGCTACTTTCATTTATGTTCCCATAAACATTGATAAGTTATTAGATTTTGCTTCCTTTTCTGCTAGTTTAGCTTCACGTTTTGCTTTCTTTTCTTTCTCTTTTGCTTCCATATCATCAATAAACTCTTTAATGTGAATATGAAAATCAGTAGAACCTCTTTCGTTAATGTAGTCAAAAGATTCTTTATCATGTTCTTGAAGAGAATCCATTTGTTCAAAACCACCACCATTATCGAAATACTTGTATTTAACAAACTGCTGTTTCTTTTCTTTTTGAATACGTCTAAGAAAAGCATAGTAGATTATTTGAGTGAAATACGCAAAAGGGTTGTTTGATTTATCAGGATTAAAATTATGCATATACGCAAGACAGTTCTCAAGACCATCCGAAATCATATCATCCTTATAAGTGTAATTAATAAAGTTTGGTCTAAAAGAAAGTCTTTGAGCAATCTGTAGGAAACATCTAGCAATGTAATCAGTTACATAAGGTTTCTTTTCACCACGTTCAGCTTTATCTGCAATGTCAGCTTGGTATTCTATTAACGCTGCTAAGAAATCTTTATTATTAATGTAATGATTTTTATTATCTTTATCGACTGGTTCTTTTGGTTTGATAGCCATATGGTAGAGTCCTTATTATTATTTTTGGTATTAGATATATTATACTACGGAAATGTAAGAAAGTCAAGTTATAATGTAAATTAAATATTAAGAACGCGACCGGAGGGAGCATTCAACGAACGCTAGTGAGTTGAATTAGTTAAAGTGATGTAAGGATATGTTAATACATTAATAAACAAAGACTGTATTTAATTCAACTCATTACATTCGTTGAATGATCGTTCACTTCGTTCACTCACGTTTTAGTAATTAATCTTTATTCTTTAAGTGGTGTTTTAATAGACGAGTTAAGAGAAGAGATAGGTGACGATATCCTATTTGCCATCAAATGTTAATTCATTTGTCTCTAGTGGGTTGTTGATACCATTATGTGGTGTACCCTGACACGATTTTACTTACAGACCTGACTTCGCTTTCTACTTGTCTACTAACTTTGTGTAGTCTGAACCACTTCACGAACTTCGCTACTATCCTCTTTTGTATAAGGCTGGCATTTTTAAATTTTAGTTTTAGTTTATTGATTTCTTTCTATCGTTAAAAATAGATATCATCCATTTTACTTGCTTGTCTGATATAAACCGTGTATTTCCCGTACATAGCATTCCATAAAATCCTTCAAGAAAGGTAATTTCTTTTCTAGTTAGATGTTCATTCATGTCACTATCTTTTATAAAACGGTATAATTTAGTTTTATCAGACATCATAGGTTTTTGGTTATATTTTTTCATACTGTCTATTATAACCTACAATTATCAAAAAGTAAAGTTTTTACATAATTATTTTCTGAGATGGTATTGCTATGGTTGAAAACATTTGTTCGTACTGGTTTGCAATTTGAGTTTCTGCCTCAGCAATGAATAAAACGTCTTTTAATGCTATGTGAATAATATTATCTTTACAACTCATTAAGAATGGAGTAAACCCTAGTTGAGCACCTTTCTCATCTTGAGAAACAACTCCAATAGTTTGAGGGTCTTTAATAGTAATTGCCATATTTTCTTCACTCAACTCTAGCAAGTCGCAAATAAGTTCTGTTGATGTATGTTTTAAATGTACCACTGATATATTCATAATTTTATACTCCTTAGTTTGTAATCAAATTTTTCTGTGTTGTAAATCTTAATCCTTTCAACGAAATGTTTCAATGAAAAGTTCTTGTGTTTCTTCCATGATAAGTCATCACTTATATCAAAAAGTGTTGCTTTATCTTTTCCCTCAGCTTTTCGTAAACCTCTGCCAACAGACTGTAAATTCCTAATCCTAGACTTAGAAGGATGAGCAAAGATAATGTTATGGAGATTGCGGATATTGATGCCAGTAGAATAAGTGCCATAAGAGGCAACAATAATAGCATTGCTAGATTGTTCTGTAATTTTTCGTATTTCTTCACGTTTATCTACTCCTACACTTCCTGATACAAAAAAGATTGCTCTTTCTGGGTCTTGCTTTTTTAAATAATTATATAGATGCTTCCCGTGCTTCTCAACGAATTGAAATAACACTAAAGTATTTTTAGTTCTACTTAATGTTAGATTACAAATAAATTTATTTCTATCAACGTGCCCGACTAAAAAATCAATCTCTTCTTGATATGTCATAGATTTAACAAACTTTCTTTCCGCATCATCGTATTTTAATGTGATTGCCTCAATATGTAATTTAGCAATTGTATCACTATCCATTAACTCTTTAGTTGTGGTGACCTTTTTAACTGCCCCGAATAATCCCTCAAGGACTAACTTATGTGTAGTAGTACCATCTAACGTTCCGGTGAAACCAAACTTATATTTACAATCAACCATTTTAGTCAAAATACTTGTTAATGACTTTGCTTTAAAGTTATGTGCTTCATCGCCAATGACGCAACCGAATTGTTCAAAGAACTGTTTCTTTAATTTATAGATTGATTGCCAAGTAGTGATTACGATTTGTTTATCTGTAACTTTTTCCTTGCCTGAATAAATTCTATGTACGTTGTCCTCACTAAACATTGGGTCTATTTCAGATGCATAGTCTTTAAAGTCTTTATATAGTTGTTCAACTAACGATGTAGTTGGTACGATGATTAAAATCTTTTTATTTATCTTCCTCATGTAGTATTGAGAAAGTGAGTAAATCATAAACGACTTACCAGACGATGTTGGTGATAATAGTAATGCTCGTGACTCCGAGATTGCCCAATTAACAGCTTTTATCTGATAGTCGTAGGGTAATATGGGGTTAGAGTTTGCGTGTGGTTTTAACCCATTAACGAACGTCTCCGTAGACTCAATGGTTTCATAATCACCTAATTTTGGGTAATCTATCGTTAAATTGCGTCGATTAGCAAATTCAATAATATAGTTTAATAGACCAACATATACCTCACCACCGAATACATTGAAGAGACGAATTTTACCGTCCCAAGCACGACTTCTATATGCAGGCATAAACCTAGCACCAGGAACCTCAAACGTAAAGAAGTCTGATAACTCGTGTGCTATCCCTTGTTCACATTCTACGTTTAGAAATACGTCATCCTTGACGTGTACTACTATATCACTCATTATATATTATACTTCACCTTGTGTGAATTTTAAGAAATCTATCGCATTCTTAATAGCAAAACCTCTAACCGTCATCATCTTACAAACTTCTTCTAGGTATTTGACTATTTCTTCTTGTAAAGCAACCCTTGCTTCTGCTTCAACTACGTCTGGGTCTACTTTTACATATTCTTTAACTTCTCTATCCTTTAACACATATTCATATGGATCCGGATCGTTACCATTATAGTAATTAGTTCTACCTAATGATACTCTATATAGTTCAGTTTTTAATTTCCTTAATTTCAAACGTTCCCGTAATACCATTTTAAGGTATTTATTGTGTTTGAGTGGTGTTGCTAATGATTCCTTAGCAAGGATTGTTTCGTCTAGATACAAGTCTTTATCTACTTGCTGTTCAAGTTGTTCTATATTCATACTTATATTATACCCTACTTTTAATCAAAAGTCAAGTAAAATCAAAGTATATTATTATCCATAGTCATATATGTAAATTGAAAAGATGCGTCTGTTAAGAGTTCTTCTGCTGATTCGTTATTAAATGCTAAATCGCCTATATTGGTTGGAAATAGATTATGGAATGTAAATTTAACCTTTGAAACGTTTTTATTGTTTGTTAGGATATGTAAGGTAGCATCTACCATTAATGCATCACTATGTTCTTCTCTATTCTCCAACAAACCTGCAGACCTTTGAAACCAATCATATAGTTCCATATAATTTTTAAAATCTTCATCAACTAAAAAAGTTACAGTAAATGGAGAATAGGTTTGAGTTGTAGAAGGAACATAACTATAACCATGTACGGGATGCGGGACTGGTGTTTCGTTCACAGTTATACTAGGAACATTACATGATGTTACCCAAAATACAGATCCTGGAATACTAGAGATTTCTAATTTATAATTAGTTCCCTTTGCTAAATTAATTGATGCTGGTTGAATTCTTTCGCTCATACTAATATTTATAATAAAAATAATAAGCCATAAAAAACCCCCAATAAAGGGGGTTTTAACGGTTTTCCCAAGGTAGGGGGAAACTATTTTTGCTTTCTTATTACAGGTTAGTTACAGTGAACTTACGGAAATAAGGGTTTGCACCAGCAACACCAGAAGCAAATGGATTCATAGTGATTCCATAACGAGTCTTGAAACCAAGACGCGGCTGGAAGTCTTCTTCACCAATTGATTTCATCATTTGTAAAGGAACGTATGGGCAGTAGAACATACCAGCATCATACATATTAGCACCTTTAAAACCAACGATACAAGTATCAGTTGACGCAAATTGGTCAACGAATACTTTAAACTTACCACCTAGAGTACCAGCAAACGTAGAGTTTGTAGTATCTGGAGCAGCACCGTTTTCAAGAGACATATTAGGAACATCCAATCCAGAAACCATATCTAAAGCAGACGCGATGTCAGCAGATACGATTAACCAGTTACCACGACCACGACCAGTGTTCTTAGCAATTAAGTTTGCTTCTTTATTGATTTGGATTAATAGTGACTTGTAACGCTCACCACTCCATCTAGCACCACCGTTGTCTGTTGCATCAGAAACGTCAAACGTTCCAGCAAGAGTAGTTCCTGCTTGTGCACCAGCTTCTGCTTGTGAACCAATAGTAACAATGATTTCACGGTTGATTTCCGCAAGGATCTCACCAGAAAGAATACTAGATAATTCAGACTCAGCGTCTAAACCATGGATTGCTTTCAAGTCTTGAGCAAGTTCAAGAGAGTATTTTGCTTTAAGAGCTTTAGTCTTAGCAGTAACACTTGACTTCTCAATTGAGAATGACATTTCAGCGTAAGTAGTAGCACCGCCACCAAATCCACCTAATGCTTCACCTTGAGCAGTTGTCATTGCGTCAGCAGTACCATCGTCACCAGCAAAGTCCGTATTAGGGGCTCCAGCAGTTACGGTTAATGCTTCAGCACCTGTAGATGCTTCACCTGTGTAATGAGATTTCATTGCAAAGATAAGACCTGTAGGACCTGACATTGGCTGTACACCAATAGTGTCATATGCCATTAATTGTGGCATTGTGCGACGTACTAATGAAATTAGGATAGGATCCCAATTATCTACGTTAGCACCTGTGACGTTAGCTTCATCTAACGCTGTTTGTTGATTTTCTAAAAGACGAAGTGTGATTGCACGTTTAGTAGCATCTTTAATTGCAGGTACACCCGCATGCTCCATAACTGGTTCCCACTTATCTTTAATTTCTTCTGATAAAAACATTGTGTTTTCTCCTTATTAAGTATAAATGTTAAGCACCAAAGATGCTTGTGTCTGTTGATTTTGAAAGTGAATTGACGATTGCTTGCATTGAAGCACTCATTTCTTCCTCAGAATCACTCACTTTAGCGTCTACTGCTTCAGCAATTACTTCCTCTTTCTTCGCTTCAGAAGGAAAATACGTTTCCTTCAAAGTTTCTAACTTCTCTGTGTAAGATTCAGTATCTTCAAATACAACACCTTCGGCAAGCGAATTAAGTTTTTCAACTTGTGTCATAGTTAAGTCTTCTGAAACTTGAACAAAAATTTCTTTAGCTGTTGCTTCGTCTAAAGCCTTACGTGCTTCAATGTTTTTATTCATTTCAGCATCTAAGTCTTCTTTCAAACCAGCAATTTGTGTTGCTTGCTCATCTAAAATATTGTGTTTCTCTTCAGGAATTTCAATATAATTTTCTGCGAACAATGTTTGTAAACCACCAACAAAACCCTCTAGGATTTCATTTTTAAGACCGTTTTCAACAGCAAGTTTGTTGTCTTCAACCCACTCAGTTACCATGTAATCTAAGTATCCGTCTAGTTTAGTTGTAATATCTTCTAATAAAGAGTCAGTCTTAGCAGTTAATTCTGCTTCCATCTTATCTTCAATTAATGCTAAGTTTTCTTTTACTTTTGCTTTTACAGCAGTTTCAAATACTAATGTAGTACGTTTTTTAAAGTCTTCAGTAAGTTCTTGTCCGTCAAATAATGCGTCCATGTCCTCTTTTACGTCTACTTCAATTTCTACTTCTTCTTTAGCAATTTTCTTGTCTTCTTCAACTTCGTCGTCTTCGTCTTCGTCGTCACCTTCTTCTTCATCTTCAGCAACAGTTTCCTTTTTGCTTTCAGATTCAGTAGGTTTTGCTGTGGCCTCAACCACTTCAGACTCTTCAGCAACCATTTCTAGTTCGCCAGACTCCAATAACGCTTCTACTTTAGACACCTCAATTGAAGTATCAGAATCAGCATTTTCAGAAATATAAAATTCCTTTGCCTCATCTAAAACTAACATCTCGCCAGTTTCTGTTTTTAACTTCATCTTAGGTTCTCCTAATTATTATTTTGATTAATCTTAAATTAGTTTTAATTTCTAATTACTATTATTTATAAAACTAATATCTTTAACAAACAACAAAATACTACAATTTACTCATAAAGTCCTCGAAAATACGTGCTTC